>Ga0137427_10000458_pt1 | contig 20977 bp, 19 predicted proteins | sample EasRivERMZT700_2_FD_102309 | JGI IMG/M metagenome (GOLD analysis project Ga0137427, IMG submission 102309) | Soil microbial communities from meander-bound floodplain in the East River, Colorado, USA - East River MetaG ERMZT700_2 | ecosystem: Environmental > Terrestrial > Soil > Floodplain ...
TCCGTCGTCACATTGTACTTGCCGAGAGCGAAGGCATTCACCGCGACCTCGTGAAGCGGACCTTCCGTGTCGAAGCGCCCCGCTTCGTTCGCCGGGCTGCCCATCGTGAACGTGCCGCTGGGAATGCCCAGCATCACCGGGCACTCGGGGCACTCCTTGAATTCGCGCTCGACGGCGTCCGGCGCGGGTGCCGCCGCGCCCGTGACGAACAGGACCGCCGTCATGGCCGCGCACCGCAAGGTCTGGAACCGGCGCATCAGAAATCCGGCTGCTTGGCTTCCGGAATTGGCACCAGGCCCTGATCGAAGAAGTCGAAATTGTTTTCCGCGCAGATCGATTCTTCGAATGGCCGGTCGACCTTGAACCAGCGCTTGGTCATCGTCATCGGTCCGTTGAACGCGTCGGGGTCCTCGACGGTCACGACCGCCGTCAGGCTCTTGCCGTCGGGACTGATCGTGAAGCGCTCCACGACGTGCAGCTTCGCGGTGTGCGGCGTGCGGAAATTGTCGATGAAGCTCATCTTGGTCTGAAGGCCGATCGTGTCGACGACCAGCGTGTCGCCGTTCTCGTAGCGGCCGATGGATTCGCCAAACCATGACGGCTCGACATGTTCGGAGTGCTTGTCGGTCATCTGGATGCGCCGCACCCAATGATCGCGCTGCCACATCAAGTAGACGATCTTCGGCGTCTGAATGACGTAGAACGGCTCAAACGGCCAAAGCAATTGGCCCGGAACGCCGCCGGGATAGCAGCGCGATTGAGCGGTGAAGGGAACCAGCGTGGCGTGACCTTTGAACAGCTCTTCGTTCGTCTTCTGCATCTGGGCGGCGGCCCAAGGCTTCAGGATCGGGTCCTTGGTGTCGACGATGCGAACGGTGGCCCCTTTGCCGGCCGCATTCGCTTGCGCGTTGCTCAGATAGGGATAAGCGGGATCGTTCGCGACCGGACCGCGGCCCGCTCCCTGCGGCGGCGGTTCCCAATCCTCGACATTCTGCTGCCAACCGAACTCGCGCGACGCGAGATTGGGGATGTCCTGTTTCACGGGCGCTGCCGTGGCCGCTGAAAGAACCAGGGCCGCAACCAGACTGCCGAACGCGCCGATCTTGTTCATCTTTTCTCTCCGCGTTATCCGAGCCGGCCGGTGTATTGCTCGAGCAGCGTCCAGGCGCGCATGCCCACATGCTCCTTCCAGCCTGGGTAATAGGACGGCAGCACGGCGCGGAACGAGGCCTGATCGACGTTGTTGAACATCATGCCGTGATGTTCGAGATCGCGGCGCAGCTGGTCGTTCAGATTGTCTGTGTCGGCGCGCTGCAGCGCCACGAACTTGCGCGCGTTCCTCTCGATCACCTGCTGGATGTCGGCCGGCAGCGACTGCCACAGCTTGAGGCTCGCGAGCAGGTTGTAGCCGGACCAGGAATGGTCGGTCACGGCCGCGTATTTCTGGACCTCGTAGAACTTGAAGAGCTCAACGACGTCCCAGGGATCGTCCTGTGCGTCGACCTGGCCGCTCTTGAGCGCGTCGTAGACGCGCGTGAGGTTCATGATCTGCACGTCGGCGCCGAGCGTCTTGAAATAGTCCTGGTAAAACGACGTGCCCGGCACCCGGATTTTCATGCCGCGCAAGTCGGCGGCGGTGCGGACCGGCTTGCTGGTCGAGGTGATCTGGTGCATCCCGTTCTCGAAGCACCCGCCGGGAACCGCATGGATGCCCTTGGCGCGCGCTTCCTGACGGAGATAGGTCCCGAGCTCGCCGTCCAGCGCGGCGTACACCTGAGCAGGCGTCTTGAAAGAGTACGGCGTCGCCTGGACGTCGAAGGGCGGCACCAGTGCGGCCAGGCCATTACCGGCGAGCGTCATGAAGGCGAGTTCGCCGCTCACGAGCCTCTGCGCACCCCCTTCGCCGCCGCGCGTGATCTGGACGTCCACGCGTCCGTTGGTTTCGGCCCTGATCGCGGCCCACATCTCGGTCGCCCGTTTGTGCAGGGGACTCTCGACCGGGAGGTTGTGGTTGTGCTTGAGCGTGAAATCGGCAGCACGGGCCCGCCCGGTTCCGATGAACACCGTGCTCGCGGCCGCAATCCCGAGATTCATCTGCCTGCGCGTGATCCTCAACTGAGACATGCGTCCTCCCGTGGCCTTGTGCGGCCGGCCGATCCGTTGCCCCCAAATTATGCCCCTTCGCGGCGGCAGGGAAGCGCGGGTCCTGCCCCGGCAAAGCAACTTTTTGCGCCCCATGGTCGTTTTATGCGCGGGAGGTCGCCCCATGCGCGTCTCGTCAGCCCTTATGTGCCTGATTCTTCTCGCCGGTTGCGCGACGATCGTCCGCGGCACCGAGCAGGACGTCACCGTGGACACGGTCCCGAGCGGGGCGATGGTCGAATTCTCCAACAGACAACGCTGCACTTCGCCCTGCAGCATCGGGGCCAAGCGGAACCAGGATCTCAACGTCAGCATCTCGAAGGAAGGCTGCACGAGCCAGACGGCCTTTGTCCGGCCGCGGGCTTCGGCCGGCAGCAGCCTTCTCGGGTCGCTGCCGGACTACGCCACGGGCGCGGTCTACACGCTCGAGCCGTCGCAGCTCTCGTTCATGCTGCTCTGCACGCTTACGGCAGAGTGAACTCGCGCGAAGGGGTGCCTAGAATCCGCCGAAGCCGAAGCCGTTCCGGTCGCACTGTTCCGAATATTCGTTCTGGCCCGGGCGGATGACTTCAGTCCGCTCGCTCGCGCCGCCTTGGCCGGCCTGGACTCTCGTCACCAGTGAGGGACGCCGCATCTCGTTCTCGACCTGCTTGATCTGGGTCTCGTCCTGCGAGATCTCGAGGATCAGCTTGCGCCGCATCGCCGCGCCGAAATCCTTGAAGCTGCGCACGACGACGACGAACGCACCGGTGCCGCCGACGACGCAGCCGGCGAAATATTTGTCGAGGTTCGGGTAATAGCCGTTGGCGTTCTCGTCCATGATCGGCAGGCCGTTGATGATGATCTTCTGCGCCATCACTTCCTTGTGGGTCTCGCTTAAGGGCCGTCCGTCATTGTTGGGGCCGTCGCCCGATACGTCGATGACGCGGCGGGTGGCGATGATGTTCTTCTCGCTCGCTTCGAGCATGAGGGCGCCCATCTCGATCGCGCCGCTGATCGAGGTGCGCCGGCCCGGCGTGCGCGGTGCATTGCGGACCTGCTCGGCAAACGCGGACGAGCTGTTCTTGCCGTCGATGATGGTCCAGTCGAGCACGACGCGGTTGAACTCGGGGCTCGACCAGTCGAGCATGGCGACCGCGATCCGTCCGAGCGCGCCCGATTGAATCGCCTTGACGACCTCTGGGCTGTTGAACGCCTCGGCCATGCCTTCGCGCTGGATGGTGGCTTCCTCGTCATTGATGCTGCGCGACACGTCGGTGGCGATGACGAGCTTCAAATCGACCTGCTGGGTGGCCGAGGGCGCCGATTCGGCCGGCAGCGCCAGCAACGATGCGCAGAGCAGTGCCGAAGCCAATACCTTGCACGATTTTCCGATGTTCATCTGTACCTCGGTCTTTCCCGCTTGGAACGCGACCCCCAGAACACCCGACGATACTCTCACCGCAACAAAGCGGCAATGTCACTTCGCCGTCGGTGCGCCTCGAAGGTCGGGCAGGAAGGCGGCAAGCAGGCCCAGCGCCGGAAGAACCGAGCAAATCAGGTAGACGAACTCGATGCTGGTCCCGTCGGCGAGCCAGCCGAGCGCGGCGGCGCCGATGCCGGACAGACCGAAGGCGAAGCCGAAGAACAGGCCCGAAATCGCGCCCACGCGGTGCGGCATCAGTTCCTGTGCATAAACCACGATGGCGGGAAACGAGGACGACAACGTGAGTCCGATGAACACGGAGAGCACGCTGGTCCAGAACAGATCGACGAAGGGCAGCGCCAAGGTGAAGGGAAGGGCGCCCAGCACGGAGAACCAGATGATGCGCTTGCGGCCGAATCGGTCGCCCAGCAGGCCGCCCGCAAGCGTTCCGATGGCGACGGGTGCCAAGAACACGAAGAGGTAGAGCTGCGCTGCCTGAAGCGACACGCCGAATCGCTCGATCAGGTAGAAGGTGTAGTAGCTGCCGATGGCGGCGAAGTAGATCTGCTTGGAAAAGATCAGCGCCATCAGCACGGCGATGGCCGCGATCATGCCCGCGCGCGAAAGCTCCGGCGCGCGCGAGGCCTTGGCGGTCGCTCTGATGCGGTCGATGCCGTGCTGCTTGTACCAGCGCCCGACATTGTAGAGCACGATGATCGAGAGCAGCGCCATCAGCGCGAACCAGCCGATCGAACTTTGCCCGTACGTGACGACGATGGCCGCCGCCATCAGCGGTCCGAGCGCCTGGCCGAGATTGCCGCCGACCTGGAACAAGGACTGCGCCAGTCCGAATCGGCCGCCCGAGGCCATGCGCGCCACACGGGAGGATTCGGGATGGAAGATCGCGGAGCCGAGGCCGACAAGGGCGGCCGCGAAAATCAGCAGCGCGTAAGTGTGGCTCTGCGACAGCACCAACAGACCGACCAGCGTGAACGCCATCGAGACCGGAAGCGAGAACGGCATGGGACGCTTGTCGGCGTAGAAGCCGACCAGCGGCTGGAGCATCGATGCGGTGAGCTGATAGGTCGCCGAGATGAGCCCCACCTGCGCGAAGTTCAGCTCGAGGCTGTCCTTCAGCTGCGGATAGATCGCCGACATCAGCGACTGCATCATGTCGTTCAGGAGATGACAGAAGCTGACGGCGAACAGCACCGCGAAGGTCGTGGCATGCGCGGGCGCTTCGGCGAACGCGGTAGAACTCTGAATGGGTTTCAAGTCGAGGCCTTATCGATCCGATACTCGCGCGAGCAATGGGCACGACTGCCGACTGCACGAAACGGTGTCTTTAGTGCGAAAGGTTTCATGGGACAAGGTTCAGTCATGACTTGCGCATCGCGGCGTTTGTTCGCACGATGAAGGGAAGCGTGCGGCCGAGTGAGCGGATATCGAGCTGACGTGTTATGGTCGAACCGGCCGTGCGAGGTACAAGTGGCGCCATACAACTGTTCGAAGTGTCCCGGCTATTGTTGCTCCTATCCGGTGATCGGGCTTACGAAACGGGACGTGGAGCGGCTCGCCAAACATTTCGGACTCAGCTTCCGCAAGGCGAAAGCCAAGTACACGGTTCCGCGCGACGACGAAGACTTCACCATGCGCCGGAAGGCCGACGTCCATTTCGGCAAGGTCTGCCAATTCTTCGACACCGACGAACGCCGCTGCACGATCTACGAGGCGAGGCCTTCGACGTGCCGGACCTATCCCGGCGGCCGTTGCGGCTACTACGATTTCCTGATGTTCGAGCGGAGCACCCAGGACGATCCCGAACACGTCGCCGGCACCTGGAACAAGTAGTCGCGCTCAACTGATCCGCGTGCGCAGCGACGTCTGATCCGGCGCAAGAGTCCCACTCCAGAGGTTCAGGCACAGCTGCCGCATGTCGTTGAGTCCGTTGATGCGATGGGCGATCGCCAGATGCGGTTGCAGAATCACGTTGCCCTTGTCGAATGTCAGCAGCGGATCATCGGGCTCGGCCGGCTCCGCATAGCCGACATCCATCCCAAGCCCAGCAAGCCGTCCCGAGCTGAGCGCTTCGACCAAAGCGTCGCGGTCGACGAGATGGGCGCGCGCGGCGTTGACGAGGATCGCGCCCGGTTTGACCGCTTCGAGCGCCTCGCGGCCGATGATGCCGCGCGTGGAATCGTTGAGCGGCAACTGCACGACGATGTAATCGGCATTCGCCATCAGCTCGAGCAGCTTCACGTGCCGCGTGCCCAGAGCCATTTCGTCCGCGGGCGGGAGGCGGTTGCGCTGATGATAGAGGATGCTCATCTCGAACGCGTTCGCCCTGGCCGCGACTTCGCGGCCGATCTCGCCGAGGCCCACGATGCCGAGCGTCGCGCCATGCAGCGTCCGCAAGCCCGGGATGCGCCCGTAATTCGAACCGCCGATATAGCGGCGGTCATAGGCGCGCACGGGATAGCCGGCCGCGCGCAACTGATCCGCGGTCACGACACGGTTGAACTCGACGATGCGTTTCGACAGCGCGATCATCATGGCAAACACCTGCTCGGCGACGGCGACGTTGACAATCCGGCGCAGCGTGAAGACCTTGATCCTGCGCGCCTCGCACGCCTCGACGTCGATCCCGATGGGGGCCGCGCCGAACCGCTGTACGGCCCGAAGGCGCTTTGCGCGCACGAGGGCCTCGCGCGTCACGGCGAAGCTTTCGACCAGCACGGCGTCGGCGTCCTCGATCTTCGCGTCGAAATCCGCCTGGTCATCGGCGAACTCGACATGCGCGGGGTACAGTCCCGGGATCTCGCTGCGGAAGCGCTCGCACCATCCGGAAAAATCCGGCACGTCATGCGCGAAGAAATCCGCCACCGCACGCACGTGTTCGTCGCTCGTCCGGGGATCGAGCAGGACCGGCACGATTTTGAGAAAGTGATCGTTCTCGACTAGAATACGCTTCATACGGCGCAATTCCCCTTTCGGAGTCGCATGGCCCGTGTTCCGTTCCTCGACGTCGAAGACAGCCCTGAGCTGAGGGCGTTGACCGAGCGCATCCGCGCGGCCCGCCGCGGACGCGTCATCGACGTTTACAGATTGCTGTTGCACAGTCCACCGCTCGCCGAAACCTGGTTCGAGCACAACAACGCCGTGCGCTGGAAAACCGGGCTCGACGGACGCCTGCGCGAGATGGTCATCATCCGCATCGGATACTTGGCCCGCGGCCGCTACGTCATCGGCCAGCATGTCCCTAAACTGGCACTGGGCGAGGGGCTCACGCTTGGCGAATGCGAAGCGCTTCAGGATTGGAAAGGCTCCGATCTGTTCGATGAACGCGATCGTGCGGTGCTCGCCTATGCCGATGCCATGACGCGCGACATCGAGGTTCCCGATGCCGTGTTCGAGCCGCTGCGGCAGCATTTCGACGACCGGCGAATCGTGGAACTGACGGTTCTCATCGGGACCTACGCCATGCATGTGCGGGTTTTCGAGGCGCTCAAGCTCGACCCCGAGCAAGGCTAGCGCGCGTTCAATTTTAGGGAACTTCGTCCGTCGGCAATTCGTTGCGGATTGAGGCTGGAGGGTTTGAACCGCGAAGGTGAAGCCATGAGCGCCAACGGACTCGAGGTGTTCGACCGAACGCTGCAAGTCACTCATATCTGGCTCGACGAGATCATCGAAGACTTGCACACCGACCGCCAGACGGCGTGGCGCGTGCTGGGTGCGGTGCTGCGGGCGCTGCGCGACCGCCTTCCGCCCGGCCTGTCGGCGCACCTCTCGGCCGAGCTGCCTCTGCTCGTGCGCGGCGCCTATTTCGACCACTGGCGTCCGGGCGAAGAGACCCTCAAGCTCCGTACGCTCGCGGAGTTTCTCGAGCGCGTGTCGGCCGGCCTTGCTCGCGGCAAGCCGATAGGGTCGCTCGACGCGACGCGTGCCGTCTTCGCGGTGCTCGACCGCCATCTGGACAGAGGCCAGATGGCGAAAGTCGGCCATGCGCTGCCCGCCGATCTGCGCGAGTTCTGGCCGAAACGGGAAAGCGCCGAGGAGATAAAGTAGAATGGGCCTCGTGGTTGACTCGGCTGCCGACACAATTCCCGTCACGATTGCGCCCGACGATCTTGAAGGCGCGCTCGGTGTTCCTTCGGATGCGCGGGGTCTTGTCATCTTCTCGCACGGCAGCGGCAGCGGTCGTTTCAGTCCCCGCAACAATCGTGTTGCCGAGGGGTTGCGCAAAGCCGGCCTGGCGACTCTGCTGCTCGACTTGCTGCGACCCGGGGAAGAAGCAGACCGCGCGAACATCTTCGACATTGGGCTTTTGGCGTCCCGTCTGATTGCGGCAACCGATTGGGCCAAATCGCAGCCGCTTCTGTCTGGCCTGCGCATCGGCTATTTCGGCGCCAGCACCGGCGCAGGCGCGGCATTGTTCGCCGCATCCCGGCGCCCGGACGATGTCGCAGCAATCGTTTCGCGCGGCGGCCGGCCCGACCTCGCCGGCGAGGCGCTGCGGAACGTCCTGGCGCCGACGCTCCTCATCGTTGGGGGAGCCGACACGGCAGTGATCGAGCTCAACCGCCAGGCGCTGGAGAAATTGCCCGGCATCAAGGAGCTCGCCATCGTGCCTCGCGCCGGCCATCTCTTCGAGGAGCCGGGCGCGCTCGAACAGGTGCTCACGCTCGCCCGCCTCTGGTTCCTCGAGTTCCTTCCGCGTCGCCAGAAGCGGGCCGACCCCGGCCGGTTTCAGGATCGTGCCGATGCCGGACGCAGGCTCGCCGCTGCGCTCCTTCACCTGAAGGACGAGAGACCGCTCGTGCTTGCCCTGCCGCGCGGCGGCGTACCGGTCGCGTTCGAGGTCGCGCGTGAATTGGCGGCTCCCCTCGATGTGGTGCTGGTACGCAAGATCGGCGCTCCCGGCCAGAAGGAGCTCGGCCTGGGCGCAGTCGTCGACGGGGCACATCCACAGATCGTGCTGAACGAGGATGTCATGCGCGCGGTGCAGCCCGGGGAGCGCTACATCCAGGCGGAGTCGGCGCGCGAACTGGCCGAGATCGAGCGCCGCCGGGCGCTCTACCGGCCGGGCCGACCGCCTTCGGAGGTGGAGGGCAGGACCGTTATCGTGGTCGATGACGGCATTGCGACCGGTGGAACCATGAAGGCTGTCCTCAAGGCGCTGCGCGAATCGAATCCCAAGACGCTGGTGCTTGCTGTTCCCGTCGCGCCCCGCGATACGATCGAGGAGCTCTCACGCCTCGCCGATGACGTGGTCGTTCTGGCTACGCCGGAGCCGTTCTACGCCGTCGGCGCGTATTACCGGGATTTCACTCAGACGAGCGATGGGGAAGTGATGGCCCTCCTCGCGCGGGCAGGGGCCCGAACCTAATCGTCGTCACCGGTCTTGACGTCCTTGGCGAGAAGCGTCCAGGACCGCGCCAGAGCGAGGTAGGCTTCGCGCAGCTCGGCGCCCCGGCACTGCGCGGCTACGGCTTGGGCCTCGGCCGCGAGCCGCAAATAGCGCGCCCGCCGCTGGTCCGGCGTCTCCGAAGGTTCGGACATGACCGCTTGCGCCCCTGCTCTTTGGCCACGGAAACTCCGAAGCCTCGGATCGGTTCCTCATGCGTGAGTCGAAAACATGGTTAACGGCGCATCGCGTCCGCCGCGCCTCCCATGCGAGAACGACCTTCACGGGCAAGGACTTAGAGCAGAAACGCGTCAGGACCTGGGCTTGACCACGAGCTTCCACGCCTTGGCATCGGTCAGATATTTCTGGGCGACGCGCTGCACATCGGCCGCGGTGACCTGCTCGAGTCGCGGTCGGGCCTGGCGGATCAGATTGAGGCGCCGCTCGTCGGCTTGGGCGCCGGCAAGGAAGCTGCTCCAGAAACCATTGGTCTCGACCGCGCGCTCGAGCGAGTCGAGTTCCGGCTTGCGGGCCCGCTCGAACTCGTCGGCGGTCGGACCTTTCTCGCGCAGATCGGCCGCGACCTTCGCCACCGTATCGTAGAACAGCTGCGCCTTGTCGGGAGGGATCTCGGCATAGGCCCCGATATAGCCGTAGCCGGGGAAGGTCAGCGACGCGTGCGCGGTGGTGGAGGGCGAGTACGTGGCGCCCGCGTGGACCCGAAGTTCCTCGACCAGGCGGAGCTGCATGATGTTGACCAGAAGACGGCGCGCTGCCGATTCCGAATCGGCGAAGACGTCCGTGGTCGGCCAGGCGATCGCCGCCGCGCCCTGATCGGGGCGTCCGCGATGGTCGAGCACGACCGGCGTCGCCGTGGGCGCCGGGAACTTTACGTCGCCGGGCTTTGGCGCGGCGATGGACGAGGGTTGCCTCGGCGGCAAGGCGCCGAGCGTCGCGGCCACCGAGCGGGTGGCTTGTTCCACACTGATGTCGCCGACGATCGTCACCTCGATCGGGCTGCTCGCGAGCGCGGGCTCGACGACGGCTCTCACGTCCTCGAAGCGCGCCTTGGCGACATCGTCGAGCGTCGGCGTTTCCCACCGCGCATCGCCCGAGTGCAGGAAACCGGAGAGCTTCGCGCCGAACAGCGACATCGGGTTGATGTCGAGCTTGGCGAGGCCATCCGACAGCGAGGAGAGACCTTGCTGGAAGAAATCCGGCCGCCAGCCGGGACTGGTCAGGAAGGCCGCGAGCACCTGCATCTGGGTGTCGAGATCGGCGGGGCGCGTCGCACCCGAGAACGTGAAGGCATCGTCCTCCACGTCGAAGCTCACGCCGTAGATCTTGCCCGGCAGCGTGCGGCGGATGTCGATGAACGGCATCGCCTGCAGACCGCCGCCGAGATAGGAGCCGATATTGAGGATCTGCTTGTCCTTCGGCATCGCCAGCTCGCCGCCGGCGAGATTGATTCCGATCAGGATCTGATCGGCGCGGAACTTCGTCGGCTTCACCGTCAGTTTCACGCCGTTGGCGAAGCGGATGAAGGTCACGTCGAGGTCGTCGATCTTGCGTGTTTCGGCGACGGCGCCGGGCGGGCCGAAATTCGTGTAGGGCCATGGCGCAAGATCCGGCGGCGTGCCGTCGGCGAGGGTGGCGCTTGTGGCCTCGCGGTAAACCGAGGCGAGCGTTGCTTCTCCGCCCGCGACCGGCGTCGTGCTGGACAGGAACAGCAGCGGACCGCTGCCGACGAACGCACCCTTCAGCGCTTCGTTCACGACATTTGCCGTCAGGCCGTTGAGATCGGCTTCGACCAGCGCAAGACCGTTCTCGGGCGAATTGAACACGGCATCGCGCCCGATGACGCCGACGATGCCGCCCACGAGTCCCCGCGAGGTGCGCGTAGAGGCCGCGGCGACATCGGCCTGGGCGCCGGCAATCGAATTGGTGATCTGACGATTCACTTCCTGCTGGGTCACGCCTTGCTCGAGCACCTGGCGCCGTATCTTCTCGGCTTCGATCAGCGCGCGCTGCCAGCGGTCGGCGGCGTAGTTGATCTGCAGCGAGGCGATGCGCGCCGAACGCGAGGTGTTGCCGCGCGATGCGCCGGCCGAAAGAAACGGCGCGTCCGCGCTCTGTGCGGCTTGCGCGAGCCGCTGATTGAGGATCGAGAGTGCGATCCCCTCGATGCGGTTGCGCTTTCTGCGCGAAGCGGTGTCGAGAGACGCGTCATAAGGCGTGATCCATGACACGGTGGCATATTGCGGCGCGCCGGTTTCGCTGTGCACCAGCGCCTCCTGACCGCGCGGGCTCGGCGTTCCGAAATCGGGATCGGCCCGCCCCGTGCCGGTGGGTCTCCAGTCCGCGAACCGCGCCCTGATCTTGGCTTCGATCGCATCGGGATCGATGTCGCCGACGACGATCAGCTGCGCGCGCTCCGGCCGGTAATAGGCGCGGTAGAAATCGGCGAGCTGCGAGACGGGCGCGTTCTGGATGACGTCGACCTTGCCGATGGGCGCACGGTCGGCCGCGAGCTGGCCTTTCAGCAGGAACCCGTTATGCGCGATATAGGTGCGCATGCCCGGTCCGTCGCGCAGACGTTCTTCGGACAGCACCGGTCCGCGCTCGGCCTGGAACGCATCGGGGTTGAGCGTGATCTCGCTCGCGATCTCGCGCGTCATCATCAGGCCGGTGTCGATGGTCTGCTCGTCGATGTTGGGAAGATCGAACTGATAGATCGTTTGCAGTTCGCCGGTGCTGGCATTGGTGTCCGCGCCCGCGCGCAGGCCCAGCCGCTCGAGCGTCTTGAACAGCTCGCCGTCGGGCACGCGCGTCGTGCCGCGGAACGCCATGTGCTCGACGAAATGCGCCAGTCCCCGCTGCGCCTCGGTCTCGTACAGCGAGCCGGCCGAGATGCGCAGGCGGATGGAGACCTCGCCCTTCGGGGTCGCGTTCTTCATGATCGCATAGCGCATGCCGTTCGGCAGCGTCCCGAATTTGAGCGCCGGATCCATCGGGATGTCGCTCGAGACTTGCGGCCAAGCCGGAGCTGCGGCGGTCGCCTGGGGCCATGCCGGTCCAGCGAGCGAAACGAGTCCGAAGATCGCGGCTGCGATCAGCGTGCGGGCGGGAAGCGCGGAGTGCTGCATCGATGTCCTCATGTCCAGCGCTGCACAGTATAGAAGTTGAAAGCCTGTTGCGTCAGTTCAAACGCCCGTCATATCGGACGAGGATTGCGCGGCGTTTCTGTACGATCTGTAATCCCAGCCAATGACTTAAGGACTGTCGCGGCTGGTGTCCTGAAGGCTCGCCCCTTATCCGCAAGCGCTTTGACGCATAGCGGCTGTGGGTTACACTCGCGTAATCCGGACGGCTGGAGACGAACCTCAAGGGCATTGTCGGACCGGTTCTTGAACATATTCGCCAGGACAGGCTGGCGCGGGAGGATTGCGATGAGCAACGCTTTGACTATTGGATTGGCGCTGGCGGTCGGTGTGGTTGCCGGTGTCGTTGGCGCCCAGATGATGAACCCGGCGGCTCAAAACGCGCCGGTGGAAGCCAAGACGGACGCGCCGTTGCCGACCCATCTCAGCTCGGTCCCTGGCGCCGTCGGGTCGCAGGACGTTTCCGGCCCCTATGATGTGGCAAAGGGCTGGCCGCAGGACCTCGCCTCGCTTCCGGGCCACGAGAAGTGGACTTATGGCGGCGCGCGCGGCGTCTTCGCCGAGAGCCCCGATCGCGTGTTCCTGCTCGGCGGCGGCGAGTTGCCGAATATTACCCGCCCGCAGAACAGGTTCCTGGCCGATGTCGGTCCGAACGTGTTGTTCCCCGTTGGCGGTCTGCCGTGGCGCAACGCCAATCAAGCCACGCCCCCCGGCAACGGCGGCTCGCGTCAGGACGCGGCCAAGGGCATGGAAGCCTGGAGAGGCAAGCAGGCGCCCTTCCGCGAGCTCGACCGCGACGCGCGCTGGCACCACTCGATCATCGTCGTCAACCGCGAGGGCAAGATCATCGAGGATTGGACGCAGTGGGACAACATGTTCAAGCGTCCGCACGCCGTCTACATCAGCCCGTACGATGCGGAAAAGCGCGTCCGGATCGTCGATGACCACACGCACGCGATCTACAGCTTCTCCAACGACGGCAAGCAGCATCTGCAGACGATCGGGACGCCGAACATGCCCGGCGCCGATGCGACGCATTTCAACCGGCCGACCTTCATCGCCTGGGCGCCCGACGCGACGTTCTACGTGGCCGACGGCTATAACGGCACGCGCGTTGCGAAGTTCGACAAGGACGGCAAGTTCATGTTCGATTTCGGCCAGCCGGGCGAACCCGGCAACGAAACGCGGCCGGGCTACATGAACAACGTTCATGGCGTGGCCGTCGACATCAAGACCGGCAACGTGTTCGTCAACGACCGCGACAACCATCGCATCCAGGTGTTCGACGCGGACGGCAAGTATCTCAGGGAATGGAAGATCGACGCGAATCCGTCGAGCCTCCATTTCATCCAGATCGGCGATGATGGGCACGCTGTGGTCTTCGACCGCAACACCCACAAGCTGGTGAAATACGATCTGGACGGCCGGCTCATCTACTCGTGGGGTACGATCGGCGATTTCCCCGGGACGATTTGGGGTGTCCACGGGATGGCCACCGACCAGGAAGGGAACCTCTACCTGGCCGAAGTCGATTCCGGGCGCTTCCAGAAGTTCGTACCGCGCCAGGGCGCCAATCCGGCGACGCTGGTCGGCAAGCCCATCTACTCGGCCTGGAAATAAGAGGTCGTCCGAGAGACAGTCAGTGTTCGGCCGGTTCTTTGCGCACAGCCACGCCGCCCTCGGCGTGGCTGTGTTCGCATGGGCGCTGACGATCTCGCTCGCGCCTGCGCGCGCGCAAACCTTGACGACCGCCGAGACCGGCCGCTTCGCCGGGCCGGACCGGACGGCGCGTCTGATCGCGGGCGCCAAGAAGGAAGCCTCGCTGACGCTCTATTCCTCGGCGCAGGTCGCGGTGATGACGGCGATCGGCAACGCGTTCCAGAAGAAATACGGCGTCAAGGTGAATCTCTGGCGCGGTTCATCGGAGCAGATCTTTCAGCGCGTGCAGGCCGAAGCGCGCGCCGGCCGGTTCGCTGTGGACGTGATGGAGACGGCAGGTCCGACCATGCAGGCCGGCAATCGGGTGGGGCTGCTGCAGGACATCGTCACGCCGGTGACCGCCGAACTGATGCCCGAGGCTTACGTGCCCGGGCGCCCCTGGATCGCGTCGCGGCTTTCGGTGTTCACCGTCGCCTACAACACCAGGCTCGTGCGCAAGGCCGACATCCCTTCGAGCTATGAAGGATTTCTCGATCCCAAGTGGAAAGGCAAGCTCGCCATCGAGACCGACGACAACAATTGGCTGATGGCGGTCGCGGGCGCCCTCGGGGAGGAGCGCGCGGTCAAGCTTCTGCGCGACATCGTGGCGAGGAACGGGATCTCGGTGCGCAAGGGCCACTCGCTGATGGCCAATCTCGTGGTCTCGGGCGAAGTGCCGGTTGCGCTGACCGCTTACGTCGATGAGGTCGATACGTTGAAGAAGGCAGGCGCGCCCATCGAGTCGGCGTTCGCCGCGCCGACGATTGCGATGCCGACGGCCCTCGGCGTATTCCGCCGCGCGCCCCATCCGCACGCGGCCGTGCTGTTCGCGGACTTCCTGTTGTCGGAGGAAGGGCAGACGATTCTCGCGGCGAACGGCATGGTGCCGACGAATCTCAAGGTGCAGCGCCTGCCGCAAGACGTGAAGCTCGTCTTCATGGATGTCGGGAAATATCTCGACGAGAACGCCAAGTGGATAAGGCTCTATCGCGAGATTTTCTTCGCCCAGTCCCGCTGAATCCCGACGGTCGAACCTCGAAACATCCGGCTGCGTTTAACGAAGTCGAAACAGCATCGCGTCCATGCTGTCCGCCGATTTCTTGCCACAGGCGAATCACGCTAGCGTTTTTCCGAAGGGAGCACGACATGGACACTCGCTTCCTGCTGTCTGCTCTCGTCATCGCAGGACACGTCCTCCTGTGCGGCGCCGCTTCGGTCGGCGGCGGGAGCGCGGAGCCGCCGCTGTCCCCCGATGGCGAAGCGGTCATGAACGACCCGGACACCGCTTCGTACTGCCTCGAGCGCGCCACGGAATTGGGCGCCAAGCTCGACAAGGCGCCGGATAGCGCCGGGTATTTTCAGTGGACGCTCGGCACGCCGCTCGTTTCGCACAACGAGAGGTGGGGCGTCGTCTGCCGCATCGACTTCCAGATGGCGGGCGAGGATGTCTCGCCGCTTGTCAATCGGCTGGTTCTCTATGTGGGCGCCCGGAAGATGAACGTCATGATCGCGATCGGCCAGGACATCGCGCCCTTGCAGACGGACGCGCCGGCACTCTCGCACTAAAGCCTGGTTGCTTCAGATGGAATCGTGATCCTCACCCTTCGACAAGCTCAGGGTGAGGGAATTGGGCAGCACCCCTCATGCTGAGCCTGTCGAAGCCCTCATGCTGAGCCTGTCGAAGCATGAGAGGCGCGATCTCAGCGGAAACAAACGCGCACTAGCTAGATTCGATCGCTGCGGGTGGGCGCTTTCAGCGTCGGGGCCGCGTTCGTGGGGCGATCGAGCGTTTTCTTCATGACGGCCATCCCCTGTTCGATCATGTCGCGAAGCTGGCCCGCGGCCTCGTTCGGGAGGAAGTCCGCGGTCCACACGATTCGGCTTTGGGATTGCCCCTCGGGAAACACTTGCACCGATCCGTTGTAGTGGGTGAGCGGTCCGCCGATCGCGCCCCATACGAGGCGCCTCTCGCGATCGTCAATATCGACGATCGGCTCCTTCACGACCATGCCGTTGCCGAACGTCACCACGCGAGCGCCCGGCTCGAGGCGCGTATCGATCACGAAACCCGGAACCAGGCGCGTGTGGAGCGCCCCGATGTCGCGGATCGCGTCCCACACGGCGTCCGGCCCGGCTGACGTCACGATCTCTTTGCGTATCGATCCCATCCGGGTTTCTCCAATGCTTCCAACCCTCTTACAAAGAATTGGCGCCATCGTCACGCCGCCGGAGTCGACGACAATCCGGTAACGCCTCTTGCATAAGGCCGTTCCGGCGGGCTTGGCGTCAAGAATGACAAGGCCGCGGCAAGTGGTGCAAAATCCTTCGCCGAAGCAGTCTGCTCCCGATATGAACGGAAAGCCCATGCGCGCCAAGCTCCTCATCAGCGCCATCGCCGCTCTCACCGCGTTCACGCCGGCGCTGGCCGATGAGGGCATGTGGACGTTCGACAATTTCCCGTCCGAGAAGGTCAAGCAGAAATACGGCGTCACCATCGACCAACAATGGCTCGACCGCGTGCGCGCCGGCGCGGTGCGGCTTGCCGGCGGATGCTCGGCGTCGCTCGTATCGTCCGAAGGCCTGGTGCTGACCAATCATCACTGCGTCGCGGGCTGCGTGCAGGATCTTTCCACCGCCGGCCGCGATTATCTGAAGAGCGGTTTCTTCCCGTCGTCGCGCGGCGAGGAGCGACAGTGCCCGGGCGCGCAGGCCGAGATCCTCGCTTCGATCGCCGACGTGACGCCCACGATCAACGCGGCCACCGGTGGCAAGGCCGGGGCGGATTTCGTGCGCGCGCGCGACGGCGCGGTCGCCACTCTCGAGAAGGACGCCTGCGAGGGCCGCGAAGCCGTCAACCGCTGCCAGGTGATCTCGTTCTACGACGGCGGTCAGTACAAGCTCTACACCTACCGCAAATATTCCGACGTGCGGCTGGCCTTCGCGCCCGAGCTCCAGGCGGCGTTCTTCGGCGGCGATCCCGACAATTTCAATTTCCCGCGTTTCGATCTCGATTTCTCGTTCTTGAGGCTCTACGAGAACGGCCGGCCGGTTTCGACTCCGCAGCATTTGAAGTGGAACGCGAGCGCGCCGAAGGATGGCGACCTCGTCTTCGTCGCCGGCAATCCCGGCGGCACCGATCGTCTTCTGACGGCACCGCAGCTTCTGACCACGCGCGACGTGGTGCGGCCGCCGCTGCTGATGCAATTGTCCGAATTGCGCGGCCGCTACGCGCAGTTTGCCGAAGACGGCCCGGAGCACGCTCGCATCTCCAGACGCAGCCTGTTCGGCGTCGAGAACACGCTGAAGGCGCTGAGGGGCGCGCAATTGGCGCTGCTCGATCCGACGCTGATCGAGTCCAAGCGCAAGGCCGATGCCGAGCTGAAGGCCAAGGTGGACGCCGACCCGAAGCTGAAAGCCGAGATCGGCGATCCGTGGTCGGAGATCGCCCAGGCGCAGGTCGTGCGCGCCGAGCTGAACACGGCCTACTCGTTCCTTGAAGGCCGCGCCGGCTCGGGGTCGCAGCTCTTCGGTTACGCCCGCAGGCTTGTCCGTGCCGCCGCCGAGCGCACGAAACCGAACGGCGAGCGGCTTCGCGAATATTCCGATGCGCGGCTGCCGCTGCTGGAAAAGACGCTGCTCGATCCGCAGCCGGTGGAGCGGGATCTGGAGCAATTGCAGCTCCAGTTCTGGCTGACCAAGTTGCGCGAGGAGCTGACCGCGGACGCGCCCGAGACACAGCTCTATATCGGGCAAGATTCGCCGGAAATCCTGGCGCGCACGCTGTCCGCGTCGGCCTTGGGCGATGCCGCCGTCCGCATGCGCCTGTGGGAAGGCGGAGCGCGGGCGATCACTTCATCGAACGATCCGATGATCCGCTACGTGCTCAAGACCGACGAATCCGCGCGCGCCGTGCGCAAGGCCTACGAGGAGCGTGTCGACGGTCCGACCGACCGCGCCGCCGAACGCATCGCGCAAGCCCGTTTCGCTGCTTACGGCACGGCCGTCTATCCCGACGCCACGTTCTCGCTCCGGCTCACCTATGGCCGTGTCGCGGGCTGGACCTATCGCGGCCGCATAGTGCCCGCCGTGACCAATTTCGACGGCCTCTATCGCCGCGTGACGGGACATTTCCCGTTCGATCTGCCGCCGCGCTGGCTCGCCGCCAAGGAGAAGCTGGACCTCTCGACCGTGTTCAACATCTCGAGCGAGAACGACATCATCGGCGGCAATTCCGGCTCGCCGTTGATCAACGCCAGGGGCGAGGTGATCGGCGCCATCTTCGACGGCAACATCCACTCGCTGGGCGGAGATTTCTACTACGACGCCGCCCTCAATCGCGCGGTTTCGGTCTCGACGGCAGCGATCACGGAAGCGCTGACCAAGGTCTACGGCCGGACCGCCCTGATCGCGGAACTCAACCGGTAGTCCGTTCCGCGGGCCGGTAACCTTGATGTGGCTTCGCGGCACCTGTCGGGACCTGGCCTGTTGGCCTATAATTAGGCCGGTTTCCGGATGCACCATCTGGAGGAGTTGTGATCGGCCACCGGTTTGCACGCGTCAAACGCCACGTCGCCATGCTTTGCGTGGGGCTGTGCATGGCGCTGTCGGCGCAGATGACGATCGCGGTGCTCGATCGCCTCCAGCATACCTTTCAGATCGACCATGCTCCGAATGGCCTTGCCGGTCCCGTGTTCGACCACGGCCATCACGTGAAGCAAGACATCCTGCATTTGGCCGGGCTGGCGCACGAGCATGACGACGATGGCGCGCCCGCTCAAAGCGGTCATGTGCATGACGGCCAACCTCCGGCCAGCCACGGCCACCTGCATAGTCACGATGCCGCGCCGGTCCATGCTCACCACGCGCACGACGGCGATGGAGAGCAGACACAGGGCTTCCACACCCACGATGGGCTTCCGCAGGGACACGATCACGGTCCCATCACGCATCACCATCATGGCAGCGGCGTGCTGACACCGTGGCTCGTCTCGACGCCGCCGCAACTTGCCGTCCTGCCCGTGACGACTGCCGTTTTTGCTTATGACGTCACGGGACACCCCGATGCGCCCGCGTGGCGCCGCGACCGCCCGCCCAAACTGAACCTCGAAAGGATCGTTTGATCGGTGGTGGCTTCGTGCCGCCGCCTCAACACTTTCGAGGATCACAGCATGATGTTTGACATACGCGAGCGTGCGCGAGCGCGGCTCGTCGGCATGGCGCATGGTTTGGCGCTCGTGCTAGCCGTTGCGGGACTGCCGGCGCTCGCATCGGCGCAGCCCTTGACCTTGCGTCAGGCCTTGGCGCTCGCGCGCGAGTCCGATGTCGGGCTCACGGCGTCCGAGGCACGCATCGAGGCCGCCGCAGGCGCGCTGCGCCAGGCCGGCGCGTCGCCCAATCCGTCCGTCGGCGTCGACATCGAGAATTTCCCGCGCACAAATTTCAACGTGCCCTTCGAGCGGACCGAAGCCACGCTCTACTACCAGCGCACGCTGGAGCGAGGTGACAAGCGCGAGGCGCGGACGAACGTCGCCCGCGCCGATCTCGAAGCCGTCCGGCTTCGCCGCATTGTCCGCGGGCTCGACCTGTTTCAGAATGTCGAGACCGCGTGGAACGAGGCCGTGGCGGCGGCAGCCGCTGTGCGCATCGCCGAGGAGCAACTCGCGGTCCTGGAAGGGTTCCAAAGCGAAGTGCGCAGGCGGGTCGAGGCCGCCCGCGATCCGCTGTTCGCCGGTGCGCGCGTGGACACTCAGGTGATCCAGGCCCGGATCGCGCTCGATCAAGCTCGTGTGGTGGCTCAAAACGCGCGCCGCGCGCTGGCCGCCTATTGGTCGAACCCCTCCGACCAGCCGCTGGATGCGGCCGAATTCGAGAACACCAACGCCGAGCTTCCGGCGCTGCCGGCGCAAAGCATCGACGTCTCGCTGCTCGAAGCGCAGCGGGAAACCGCAGATGCGCAAGTTTCGCTCGAACGCTCGCGCGCGGTGCCGGACCTCACGCTGCGCGGCGGCGTGCGCTATATCGAGCAGGGACGCGACTTGGCTCTGGTGGTGGGCGGATCGATCCCGCTCGGCATCTACGACACCAATCGCGGCAATATCGAGCGCGCGGAAGCCGAACGGCTCGCGGCCGATCGCGAGATCGCCGCCGCCCGCCTGGCGCGCGTCAGAGACACCGTCCGGCTCCAGGGCCGCATCTCCGCCAATGCCGCCGAGGCCAACCGTATCCAGGCCGAAGTCCTGCCCAAAGCCGAGGAGACGGTCGCGCTGGTGCGCGACGGTTTCAACCGCGGCGGGTTCAGCTATCTCGACGTCATCGACGCGCAACGTGCCCTGATCGATGCGCGGGTGCGCCGTGTCGAGGCGCTGAAAGCGTTTCACACCGATCGCGCGGCGTTGAACCGGCTCGCTGCCCGTCACGCCGATCTCATCCCGAGCGAGGAGACAAGACCATGAACCCGTCCCGCCATCCGATCTGGCTCGCTCTTCTCCTCTGCGTCTCGGCTGCAAGTCTTGCGGCGTGCGGCGATGCGCCTGCGCCCACGGCGGCCGTGGAGCCGGCCGCGCCGGCCGATTTCGAACGCGGACCGCACAACGGCCGCCTGTTGCGCGACGGGGATTTCTCGCTGGAGGTCACGGTATTCGAGGACGGCGTCCCGCCGGAATTTCACGTCTATCCCTACCGCAACAACCAGCCGCTCGATCCGCGCCAGGTTCAACTCGGCATGTCCGTCTCGCGACTGGGCGGCGAGGTCAACCAGTTCGCCTTCCAGCCGCGGGAGGACTATCTGCGCGCCGATGCCGTGGTGCACGAGCCGCACTCCTTCGACGTCGCCGTGACCGCGGCGCAAGGCGGCGCGCAGCACAATTGGACCTATGCGAGCTACGAGGGACGCACCACGATCGCCCAGGCGGCGGCCGACGCGGCAGGGGTCAAGACCGAGCGCGCGGGTCAGGCGGTGCTGGAGGAGTCGATCACGGCCGCCGGCCGCGTCGAGCTTCAGCCCCAGGGGCGCAACGAAGTCCGCGCCTGGTATCCGGGCCGCGTCATGGAGATGACCAAGGTCATCGGCCAGCGCGTGCAGAAAGGCGAGATCGTCGCGCGCGTCGAATCGAGCTCGAGCCTTCAGACCTATGCGATCCCGGCGCCGATGGCGGGCGTGATCACGGA
>Ga0137427_10000460_pt1 | contig 20904 bp, 16 predicted proteins | sample EasRivERMZT700_2_FD_102309 | JGI IMG/M metagenome (GOLD analysis project Ga0137427, IMG submission 102309) | Soil microbial communities from meander-bound floodplain in the East River, Colorado, USA - East River MetaG ERMZT700_2 | ecosystem: Environmental > Terrestrial > Soil > Floodplain ...
ACACCCAAGCGCAACTTGATCGCATCGCGCGACGGCTGAACACGCGGCCGCGCAAGACCCTCGGTTACAAAACACCGGCTGCTATACTCGCGGCTTCCGTTGCATCGACCGCGTGAATGGAAGTGACGAAGAAGTTGAGAACTCCCTTCGTCGGCACGTTCACCGAATCGGGTTCACCGATTGTGTTCTGGACAGCTGCCACGTCGTATCTAGGAGCCGCGCTCATCGCCATCGGGGCGATGCTGTCTTCACTCAGACCCCCGGCCAGAAAGACAAGGATTCCGCTCAGCGACCAGATTGAGCACCTCCATCGAGCGGGCATTCTTGCGACCCCTGACATTGTCCAGCGTCTTCAGGATCTGAATCCTGTCGATGACTATGAGACAGACCCATACCTCTCGATCTTTCACGCCGTGTCCGAGATGAATGAAAGCGCCGATGGCGCGAACACGATTCCGGCCAATTTCTTCTATTTCGACAGCGAGTGCATTGATGGAACGGGCGACTACGTGATGCTCGCGACACGGATGGCGAGTATTTCCGGAGGCACGATACGAGTCGACGGATTGGTTGATGAGTTCGATAGGACACGGAAGCGAGCGGTCTTGAAAGGCGGCATCAACGGTCGGCCGTTTCGATGGGAGTTTCCGCTGGAGGATGACTACGTCGCGGACAAGTTCTTCGTCGAGTTCAACGAGGTCCTTGCTGCGACGAAGTCCCAGAAACGGTTCATGGGGCTGTATCTGGGCGGACAGGACCTCTTCATCTTCTGTGTGACTCCGGAGCAACGCATCGGTCTCAAGACTGAAACGGGCAAGGAACTGGGCGAGCTGTGAGGATCATCAGCCGAAACCTCCTATAATCGCCTCTCCCGGAGGCCCGCATGACAGTCCGTCGCCTGTCCCTTTCCGCCGTCGTCGTGAGCGGCGCATTGATGATCGCGAGCGTCGTCGATCGCGTGATCTCGGCGCAGACGCCCGCCGCGCAAACTCCGGCCGCCCAGGCCGCGCAGCAGATGGTCAACGGTTATCTGCCGGCGCCGGCCAAGCGCGCCGACGAAGGCCGCGGGCCATTTCCGCAACTCACGATTCGCGGCGTGATGCTGATCGACGGCACGGGGGCACCGCCCGCCGGGCCGATGGACATCGTCATCGCCAATAACCGCATTCAGTCCATTCGCGGCGGCGGCACGCCGGGCGTCGCACCGCGCGGCGGCGGCGCCGGACGCGGTGGCGCACAAGCGGCGCCGGCCGACAACGTCATCGACGCGACCGGCATGTACGCCATGCCCGGCTTCATCGACATGCACGTGCACGGCGGCGGCTCGCCGAAGAACGCCGAGCTCGAGTACGCCTACAAGCTCTGGCTCGCGCATGGCGTCACGACCGTGCGTGGTGTGCCGCATGCACCGCACGGCCTGACGGTGAGCGAGCGCGCGCGCAGCGACAAGAACGAGATCGTGGCCCCGCGCATCATCAACTATCAGCGTCCAGGATCGGGTTGGCCCGGCGGCGCGGTGAACACGCCCGAGAAGGCCCGTGAGTGGGTGCGCTGGGGCGCGGCCAACGGTATCGACGGCTTGAAGATCGGCGCGGAAGAGCCGGCCATCATGGCAGCGTTGCTCGACGAAGCCAAGAAGAACAACATGGGCTCGACCGCGCATCTGCAGCAGGGCGGCGTCGCGCAGATGAACGCGATCAAAGCCGCGCGCCTCGGCCTGCAGTCGGTCACGCACTTCTACGGTCACTTCGAGTCCTTGCTCAAGGACTACGTCGTCCAGCCCTGGCCGACGGACATGAACGCGAACGACGAGCAGTGGCGCTTCGGCCAGGTCGCGCGGCTCTGGGACAAGATCCATCCGCCGGGCAGTCCCGAATGGAAGGCGTACCTCGAAGAGCACCTCAAGCTCGGCACCGTCTTCGATCCGACGATGACGATCTACTCCGCCGGGCGCGACGTCATGCGCTTCCGCGCCGCGGAGTGGCACGACAAGTACACGCTGCCGTCACTCATGGACTTCTACGCGCCCAGCCGCACGAGCCACGGCGCGTATTGGTACTACTGGACCACCGCGGACGAAATCGCGTGGCGCAACTTTTATCAGGTCTGGTTCAAGCTCGTGAACGACTACAAGAAGATGGGCGGCCGCATCACCACCGGCTCCGACTCAGGCTTCATCTATCAGACCTACGGCTTCGGCTACATCAATGAGTTCGAGATGTTCCAGGAAGCCGGCTTCCACCCGCTCGAAGTCATTCAAGCGGCCACGATGAACGGCGCGCTGACGCTCGCGGACGCCTCAAAGAAGCCTGTCGATCGCGGCATCCTCAAAGCCGGAATGCTCGCGGACATCGTCATCGTCGATCAGAACCCGCTGGAGAACTTCAAGGTGCTCTACGGCACCGGCGCGGTGAAGCTGAACGATCAGACGCGGCAGGTCGAGCACGTGGGCGGGGTGAAGTACACCGTCAAAGACGGCATCGTCTACGATGCGAAGAAGCTGCTGGCTGACGTGGCTGCGATGGTGGAGAAGCAGAAGAAGGGTCGGCAGTAGTTCCGGGTTCTCGGGGCCCTACGGCGCCTGGCGGTAGCTCGTCGTCGTGAGCGCCATGGCATTGAATGGTCCCGGATCCGTGACGGCGTCGAGCGTCGTCACCTGCAGGTTGCCCGAGCCATCTCGTCGGTAGATCGTCAGCCAATCCCAGTGCTGACCAGCCTCGCGCGTCGTGGTGGTCGTGATGACCACCGCGCTGCTCACCCATCGCGCCTGCGAGACGTGTGTCCACTTCTCGCCGCGAACGGTGAACGTCTCGTTGCGACTTTCGGAGCCATCCAGGCGGTAGGTGAGCTTCTGCCCGCGCGCATCGGTGACGACGAGCTGCGCGATCGATTGCTCGATCGCCAGTCGCTGCGGCCCTGTCACGGCGGTCCAGGTCCCCGCAAAGGACGCACGCTCCTGGGCCATGCCCGACGCCGTCAACATCGTCACCATGCCGGGGATTAGCCAGCGGCGAACCATCTTGGCACTCATGGGACCCTCCACGATCGGAGAGGACGGGACAGATGGCCGGAGTGTTAACACCGGAGCCAGGCCTCCAGCCAATACTGCGGAACCAAAGTGAGAACCCGGAACCAGAACCCGGAACCCGGAACTACCGGTTACTCAGATGTTGTCCACTGGCTTGATACCGAAGCTGCGTGATCTCCGCCATCACGGAAAGCGCGATCTCCGCCGGCGTCCTTCCCCCGAGATCCAATCCGACCGGCGCGTGAATCACGGCAATCCGATCGTCCGCGATGCCGTTCTCGCGCAACATCTTTTCTATGAGCACGGTCTTCCGCCGGCTGCCGAGCAGGCCAATGTAGCGCGCATTCGTCCCGATGGCGGCGAGCACGCAGTCGGCGTCCAGCTTGTGGCCTCGCGTCGCCACGACGACGAAGCTGTTCCAGCCGTAATCGAGCGCGCCGAGCGTCGACGGCACGTCGCCTTCGAGCACCGACGCACCGCCAAAGCGTGACGGATCGGCGAATTCGGGGCGGTCCTCGATGACCGTGACGTTGAAGTCGAGCAGCTGCGCTTGCCGCGCAATCGCGAGAGCGACGTGGCCTCCGCCGGCGATGACCACATGCGGCTTGCTCGAGACCGGCTCGATGAGCACATCGCGCCCCTCGTCGACGGAGACGAGCCGCGCCGATCCGTGTCGAAGCTGATCGACGGCGGCGTCGGTCGCGCGCCGATCGAGCGCGGCGTCGCCGAGGGTCCCGGTTGCGGCGCCGTCGCCCGTGACGAACACGCGGCCGGCGAATTGAACGTCCCGGCCGGCGCGCGCGAGGAGCGTGGCAATCGCGATGGGCGTCTCGCCGCTGGCAGCGCGCACGAGGTCGTCGATCATCGACTGACCCGCGCCGTTCAGAGCGTCATCACCCCGCTCGACGAGAATCCACATCGTGCCGCCGCAGACGAGACCGGTGTTCCAGGCCAGATCCTCGGTCAGCTCGTACGCGCGCAGCGATCGGCCGCCTTGCGCGAGCACTTCGCGGGCGGTGTCGATCGCGTCGGCCTCGACGCAGCCGCCGCCAAGCGTCCCCGCCGCCTTCCCTCTCGCATCGTCCTCGACGACGATCAGCTTGGCACCGACGACTTGCGGCGTGCTGCCCTGCGTCCGCACGACGGTCGCGACCGCGAATTTCCGGCCTGCGTCCCGCAGTTCGGCCATGCGCTCGAAGAGATTCACGACAGATCGCCCCTTACATCCACATCGCGCAGAATGCCCGGATCGTCCACGTCAATCTCATGGCGCACGATCGCGAGCGCCTTCAGGACCTCGTTCAGGTTGCCGGTTGGCTGCGCCTGCAGCACTGCGGGACGCACCGAGTCCGGCAACGCGATCGGATGGCCGCGACGTCCCCCATGACGAGGCGCCACCATGCCGCTCATCCGCGCGTACGTCGCCAGGACCGCGGTGACCGTCCCGCTCGACACGAACGGCATGTCGCCCGGCAGCACGAGGATCGGATCGCCGTGACCGGCCTCGAAGCCGGCCTGAATCGACGAGAACATCCCGCGCGCCGGATTGGGGTTCACCGTCACCACGACACGGGGATCGGCCAGCAGCCGGACGGCCTCGAAGCGTCCCGACGGCGGCAGCACGACGACGACGCGATCGACGCCGCCATCGAGCAGGCACTGGAGGGTCCGGTCCAGCAACGGCACGCCGCCGATGTCAGCGAGCAACTTGGCGCCGCCGAAGCGTTCACTTTTTCCGGCAGCCGGAACAATGGCGATTGAGGACATGTCACTTCTTGATCTTATAGAACAAGTGCATTTCCTGGGGACGCGGCCCCCAGTCGTAGAACCACCAGCGCCGCTTGAACGAGATGAGACCGCTCAGGCTGTAGGTCTGCGATCGCAGGCGCTCGTACCCCACGCCCTCGAAGTCATCGGCCGTGAGCTTGAACCACGACGGGCCGGTGTCCGCGTCCCAGAAGATGAGCGTGCCGGCCGGTGACTGTCGCAACAGCTCGAGATTGGCCGCCTTGTCGCCCGAGAACGCCGGCTTCTGCCAGACGTCGCTGTCGAACAGGATCGCCATGTACGCCTGGCTCCAGATCAGCCGCTCCACCGGCCGATCGTGGTCGCGAAACCACGAGTACATCTCGGCAATGGCACGTGCGTCGCGCACGTACTTCTGCGCATCAACGTAGAACGCGGTGACGATCAGGGACACGGAGAGTGTCGCGGTCATCGCGGTCAGGCGCAGCGCGCGTGGCACGCGCACGCACCACGCCGCGATCGTGTTCCAACCCGCCAGGGAGATGAGGGCAATCGCCGGAGAGACGCAGACGAAGTACCGCGCGTAGCCGGCCGATCCGAAGAGGCCGAACGCGCGCATCACGGAGTGCAGCACGAAGATCGTCAGGAAGGCGGACGTCACGGTGGCCAGCCGGCGCTGGATCAGCAAGGTGGCCAGACCGGCCACGAATGCGACGGCCAGCAGCGGCCCCACGATTTCGGGGAGCTTGCCCGCGTAGGTCCAGAGGTTCCCCATGCCGTAGGTCGCGGCCGCGAGCTGCCAGTCCGGCGGCCAGTTGTGCTTGATGTACAGGGGGTCGCCCGTCAGCAGCAGCGCGGCCAGCCACCAGAGTGCGGATCCCACCGCGAGCAGCGGCACGCGCGACAGGTTCGTCCAGAACGCCCGGCGCCCTCCGCGCGCCAGCATCCACACGGCCCAAAGGACGCCCAGAAAGAATCCCTCCGGCCGGGCCAGCACCATGAGCGATGCGACGATCGCTCCGGCGGCCACGCGTCCCATCGTGTGCAGCCGCAGCGCGACGATGAACAGCAGGGCGAAGAGCGGTTCCGTCATCGTGTCCGCCGCGATGAGCGCGTAGGTCGGCTGCAGAAACAGCAGCGGAATCACCAGCGCGTGACGATCGAGACGAAGCTCTTCGGCCAGCCGCGAGGTCTGATAGGCGGTGACCAGGCAGATCAACACGGTGAACAGCTTCGCGGCCGGATACCCGAACGCGGCCGGCAGCGAGTAGATCAGGCTGAAGAGCGGGCGCGACCAGACGCCGATGAAAATCTCCGGATGCTCCCACCCCACGCGGGCGAAGAGGAAGTGATACCCGCCGTCCTGTTGATAGCTGTCCGGATACAGAAGGGCCAGGGCGATGCCCGCCGCACCGCAGGCGGCGAGCCACATCCACCGTTGCACGCCGTATTATGGGGTCACACCTTCGATAGACTGTGGCGATGTCACTCATCGATCCCGGCAAGAAGGCGCCGTCGTTCTCGCTCAAGGACCAGACGGGCAAAGCCCATTCACTCGCCGACTACGAGGGCCGGCCCGTCATCATCTATTTCTATCCAAAGGACGACACGCCGGGCTGCACCAAGGAGTCTTGCGCGTTCCAGGAGCACCTGCCGCAGTTCAAGACGAAGAAGGCGGCCGTGCTCGGCATGAGCATCCTCGACGAAGCCAGCAAGGCGCGCTTCGCCGACAAGTTCAGCCTCACGTTCCCGCTACTCGCCGACGCCAATCACGAGGTGGCCGAGAAATACGGCGTGTGGCAGGAGAAATCAAACTACGGCAAGAAATACATGGGCCTCGCACGCACGACGTACCTCATCGGCGCCGACGGCAAGGTCGCGAAGCGGTGGGACAACGTGAAAGTCGATGGGCATGTCGAGGACGTGCTGGAGGCTGTTAGGAACCTGTAGTTCCGGTTCCAAGTTCCGGGTTCCGGGTTCTCGACGGTGGGTTCCGAGTTCGGGTTCGGGTTCGGGTTCCGGGTTCGCGAACCAGAACCAGAACCTCGAACCAGAACCGGGAACCCGGAACCAAGAAAGAACCCGGAACTCGGAACCTGGAACCCGGATCGACTACATCAGCGCAAGTACTGTTTCCACCATCGAAGTTCGTTGAGCATCCGGTGGACGACATTCCAATGTCCGCTGATCCCGTGCGGCTGGCCCGCGTACTGAATCATCTTCGCCGGCACACCGCGGCGCTTCAGCGCGAAGTACATCTGCTCGCCTTCCTCGTACGGCACGCGCTGATCGAGCTCGCCGTGGATGAAGAGCGTCGGCGTCTTCACGCGGCCGGCATAGGTGAGCGGTGACTGGCGGATCATCCGGTCGCGCGCCTCTTTGTCCCACGGCGTGCCGAAGAACTCGGTCTCCTTCGTCCTGAAGATGTCGGCGGTGCCGTAGTCGCTGATCCAGTTCGTGATGCCGGCGCCGCTGATGGCGGCGGCGAATCGATCGGGATACTGCGTGATCAGCCAGTTCGTCATGAAGCCGCCGTAGGAGTGGCCCGTGTGGCCGACGCGCGCGCGGTCGATCGGGTAGCGTGAGATCGCGTAGTCGATCCCCCACATGACGTCCTCGCCGTCCTTGTCGCCCCAGGCGCCCCACGTCGCCCACTTGAACGCGTCGCCGTAGCCGGTCGAGCTGCGGAAGTTCGTGTCGAGGACGAAGTAGCCGTTGGCCGCGAAGAACTGCTTCTTGAAGTCGAAGCTGTAGCCGACCGCCGAGTGCGGGCCGCCGTGGCTGAAGACGATGAGCGGGTACAGTCGCGTACCCGTCGTACCTGTCGTACCCGTCGTACCCGCCCATCCGTTCGGATACGTGATCCAGCCCTCGATCTTCGTCCCGTCCTTGCTCGCCCACTGCAACCGATCCGTCTTGCCGAACGCGATCTCGGCCAGCGTCGGCGCCTGCACGTCCGTCAGCTTGAGCTCATTCGTGCCGTCGATGTTGGCGACGTAGATCTCGGGCGGCGAATCGTGCTGGGCCACCGTGAACGCCATCTTCGTGAACGCGCGATCGTACGACAGTCCGGCGATCCGGCGCGGGCCCTTCGTCATCTGCTCGATCTTGGGCGCGGGCGTTCCGGGTCCAGCCGGCGCGGCCACGCGGAACAGATGCGTCTCCCCGCCGATGCCGGCCGTGAAGTACAGGAAGCGGCTGTCCGGCGACCAGCGCGAATCGCCCGGCTCGAGATCCCACGTGGCCGTGAGGTTGACGGGCTCGCCGCCGGCCACAGGACGCACGAACAAATCGCGCGGGCCGCCGTGGTTGAGCTTCTGCGAGATGATCATGTCGGTCCCGAACGTCTGTGCGTACGACATGAACTTGCCGTCCGGCGAGAAGTCGAGGTCGCTGTGCACATAGCCGTCGTTCGTCACGCGCGTGACCTTGCCGTCCGTTGTCGCCGTGTAGATGTCCGGGCGGTCGTACTTGGTTTCATCGCGCCACACCGGGTTCACAAGAAACGCGAACAGCTGTCCGTTCGGATGCCAGACGACGCCGGTGGGCCGCTGATCCTCGTCGAAGAGTACCTTCGGAGCCGGCGCCGCGACGCCGTTGGCGCTGGCCGCGGGCTGCAGGACGATCTGCTGCGCCGGTTGCAGATTGGGATTCGGCACCGGAAACGCCGCGCCATCGCGCTGGAATTCCATCCAGTCGAACTGCACGCCCTTGAAGCGATCCTCGTGACGCTTCTCGAACTCCGTCAGCGTGGGCGGCGCCGGACGCGACTGCGTCTTGTCGCGCAACAGCACCGTCCACTTGCCGTCCGGGCTCGCGTTGCCCCCGCCACCACCGCCGCCGCGTCCGCCGCCGCGGCCGCCGCGTCCACCTTGCCCCGCCGTAGCGCCGCCAGGCGCGGAGGCGGGTGTGAACGTCCACGCCGGTAATGACAGATCGACCTGAAACGGCTGCCCGTTCGCCGTGTACCGCAGCATGCTCTCCGCCGTCCACCCCGCGCCCGTGACGTCCTTGCCGTCGTGCAGCACCTTCCGCTGCTTCGACGACGCGTCCGCCGGAACCACGTACGTCTCGCTCGTGCTGCCGTTCGTCTCTTCCACGCGTGTCGAGACCGTGAACAGGACGAATCGTCCGTTCGGCGACAACTGCACGCCGCCGACGGTCTTGATGCGGTAGTAATCCTCGATGGTCAGCGCGCGACCGGTGGAGCGCTGCGCCGGCGGCGGCGCCTGTGCGGCGCGGGGCGACGGTTGCATCAGCGAGGCAACGGCGAGCGTCGTCACAGTGGCGAACAATCCGAGGCCGAGTTTCGCACGCGTCATAAGGTCCTCTTTGTGGTTGCTAAGCGCTTCGCGCCTTCGCGCTCTTCGCGTCTTCTTTAGCTGCTCGCGGGGCCCCACCCCCGCTCGCTGCTCGCGGCTCCCGCCGCTCGCTCCGCTCAGCGCCGCGCCTGTACGGCGCGGGCTTCGCGGTCTTTATTCATACTTCCAGTTTCTGGACTTCCCCTCCGCCATCCACGCGATTGCGGTCTCGCGGCGTCGCGCGCGGGTGTCGGCCGTCTTCGCTTCGGTCAGCCACTCGATGTAGTCGCGCTTCTTGCTCGGCGGGAACGCCTTGTAGGTGTTGAGCGCGCTCTTGTTCTTCTGCAGCGCGCCCGCCAGATCCGGCGGCGTCTTGAGCGGCGCCTTCGTCGGCGCCTGCATCCGGTCAACCTTGACGCCGGCGTCGTTCAACGCGGCAGCCGCTTTCACGAGCGTCGCGAGCGTCTGGTCGTCCGGCAGATCCTGAACAGACGTCAGGCGGCCGAACTGACCCCACGCGTCCTGGTCGATCTTCGGCAACTGCTTGACGAGCAGATCATGCTTCCAGAATCCGAGCGTCGCGTGTTGTTTGAACGCCGCGAACCCGCCGAGCATGCCCTTGTACATGAACGTCGGATGCCGCCACTTCAGCGTCTCCTCGACGTCGGGCAGCGCGGTGTGCACGACCTTGCGAATGCGCATCAGGATCGGCTGCGCGAACGGCGCGGCGCGGCGGATATAGGAGTCGATGCGGGGATCGATCTTCGGCATGGAGAGGATATTAGTGGACAACGAAGTACGGGTGAACATCGAAGTACGGGAGATTAGGGCTGGGAAGTACGGGTCGGCAGAACGATGAAGTACGGGTGAACAAGAACCGGGAAGTACTTCCCGGCCATCCCCACCCGTACTTCGCGGCTCTTGCCGACCCGTATTTCGTGGCTTTCGCTACCCGTACTTCGTCGCCCTTGTCCACCCGTACTTCGCCTATCGAAGCGGTATCACCCAGACTTTCCCCACGTCGTGCGCTGACACCCACACGAAATCACCCGCCACGCACACCGCGCCGCTCCCGGCCGGCGGTCCGAAGATCTCGACGATGCGGTTGGTGCGGGGATCGATGGACTGAAGGAGCGTCTTCGTCGCGCGGACCCAGACGCGGCCGGCGCCCGCGTTGATGTCGCCGCCGCCCCCAGGCACGCCCGCGTCGATCGTCGCGACGACGGCGTTCGTCTTCGGGTCGACGCGGCTGATGGTGCCGTGGCCCTGGTTGAGCGTCCATATGGCGCCCTCGCCCGCAGTGAGGAATCGCGGCCTCGGCCCAACCGGAATCGTCGCCACCACCTTATTAGTAGCCGGGTCGATCCGCTGGACACTGCCCGGACCCGTCGCACCGCGCGCGCCGGTATTCGTGACCCAGACGCTGTCGCTGTTGGCGTCGAACGCCGCCGCAAACGAATTCGGTGCGACCTCGATCTTCGCGACGACGGTGTTGGTCCGGGGATCGATGCGCGACAAGATGCCGGCCGCATCGGTGAGCAGCCAGATCGCGCCGGCGCCCGCCGCGACGCTGAGCTCGCCGCTGCGATCCGCCAGGCCGGTTGGAATCGTGGCGGCGACCGTCGCGGTCTGCCGATCGATGCGATAGAGCGACTGGTCGGAGCAGTTCGCGACCCAGATGGAGTCGTGCGCCACGACCGGCACGCCGCACGGCCGCGGCATCGCGACCGTCGCGACCGGCGCCGGTTTGTCGCGCGCCAGCTTCTCCATGCGTCCACGGTTGGTGATCCAGACGTCGTCACCGTCGGCGGCCAGAAAGTCGGCGGAGCCGGGAATCGTGAGCTCGACCGATGCGCGACCGGACACGGGCGCGGTCGGCGGCAACTCGACACCATCGCGGGCATCGTAGATGCGGAGGATGATCCTCGGCGACGACAACTCCGACGATTCCGCGTCGCTCATGAACCCCTTCCCGACGAGAGCGTTCAGCATCCCACGATATCGCGCGACGATGTCCGCGCGGTGCGAGGTAATGGTTTCATCGAGCGCGGCTTGACTGACCCAGGCGACTGATGTGGATTCGCTCGAGAACACGGAGAGAGTCAGCCCAGCTTGCGTGTGCAAGGCCTTCAGGAACTCGAAGCGCTGGATAAGATTGGGCCCATCGCTACCGCCGTCGCTCGCCGGGCCAGTCTGATCCGCCGGCAGGACCGCGCGCTGGTAGTACATCGGCACCGGACCGTCAGCCAGCAGGACGGCATCGGTGGCCAGCCGCGTCAATGTGTACTCAGCGAGTGGAGGAAACCCGCGAATCGGCGCGCGCAACCCATCTGACGCCCAGCCTCGGATGCCAGGACCGCTGCCGGCACGTGTCATGCCGTCTTTCGAGACCGTGATCGACGCCTGAATCTCGAGGCCGCGCAGCAGAATCGCGGCAAGGCGCGCCGACTTCCGTTGAAGCAGCAGATCGGCCGCTGTGTACCAGACCAGGTCACGCTGCTCGCCCGCGATCTTGACGAGCGCGTCCTCAGCGTCGGCCGCAGGCACGCGAGACAACAGAATCATCGCTACGGCCTTCCAGCGGTCGCAGCAGAACGACATCGCGAAGGCCGGCGTGACCTTGACCTCAAGCTGAACGAGCGCATCGAGCGCGACGCCGGTGACGGCGGGACCGGGATGGTTCGCCGTCGCATTCGCCGAGGCCACGCGCTCGATCAACGGCGCCAGCTCGCGCGCTTGCGCTTGCGCCGCCCACCACGCGCCCCACGCCTGATCGGCGGGCGTCGTCGATTCGAGCAGGGCCTTGATTTCAGGAATGGAGGGAATCGATCGAGCGGGCGTCTGAGCCGCGGGCCGCGTCGCCGGGGCCGGGACCAGCAGGACAAGGATCAGGGCGAGAGATGTTCTCAATCTCCAAATCCCCCAATCCCCGAATCCCCAATTCAGCTCACTTGCCCTTGACGAAGATCAGTCCCCGCGCCGTCGAGTCCGTCTTCAGCGCCTTCTCGCCCTCAGTGAACCCGTTCGACTTGAGCATGAACGCCACCACGTCCGACGTCTGCTCATCGTCGAGCACCACGGAGCCATCGGGCGGCATGCCGAGCTTGATGCCGAAGGCCAACTCGTAGACGCTCTTGCCGTCCCATTTCGTGAGGAAGACGTCGCCGCCGAGCGGCGGGCCGTCCTTGGTGATGGGACCGCTGAACAGGTGGCACTTCGCGCACGATCGCGCGAAGAGCTTCTCGCCGCGCGCGGCCTGCTCCTTGGTGAAGACCTTGTCCTTGACGGTCACCGGCGCTTGCGCGTGAAGAGCGATCGCAGCGCCAAGGACGACGAGGGCGGACCAAAAACCGGTCCGCCCTGCGTCACGCGAGATGGTTCTGCCTACGCCCACGAGAACCCTGACTTCTGCAACGGCAGCGTGCGGACGCGGACGCCGCTCGCGGCGAAGATCGCGTTCACGACCGCCGGAATGATCGGCGGCATCGCGGGCTCGCCGAGGCCGGTCGGGTTGTTGTCCGAGAGTTTCCAGTGCACCTCGACGACCGGCGGCGCGTTGCGCATCCGGACGAGCGGGTAATCACCGAAGTTGCTCTGGACGACGCGGCCGCTCTCGATCGTGATCTCGTTCATCAGCTGGTTGAGCCCGTCGATGACGCAGCTCGCGCACTGGGCTTCGGCGTTGATCGGGTTGACGATTTGTCTTCCGATGTCGCCCGCGATCCACACCTTGTTGACCTTGATCCGCTTGTTCGCGTCGACGCTAACCTCGGCCACTTCGGCAAAGTAACCGGCGTGGCTGAAGTAGAAGCCGACGCCCATGCCGGTGCCCCTCGGCAACGTGCGCTTGCCCCAACCCGACTTCTCGGCCACGAGCTCGAGCACGCCGCGCATGCGATCGGGGACGCCTACGCCTGGAACCGCGCCGCCGCCACCGCCACCCGGTCCACCCTGCCGCCCGGCAGCGGCCGGATCAACCGGCGGTTGAACCGGCGTCTTCGCGAGCAGCGCCAGGCGGAAAGCCACCTGATCCTTGCCTGCGGCATGCGCGAGCTCATCGATGAACCCGTGCATGACGAACGCGAGCGCGTTGCTGTTCGGCGCGCGATGAGCACCGGTCGGGATCGCCTTCGGGATCGACGACGCGACGATTTGGGTGTTCGGCACGAAGCGCGCCGGGAATTCCGCCGCGTTCAGGTTGCCACCGTTGTCGAACGTCACGAAGTGATCGCGCCACGCCGTGATGTTGCCGGCGTTGTCGACCGCGCCCTTGAAGTAGTGATAGGCGGCGCAGCGGAACGTGTCGTTGCGCAGGTCGTCCTCACGCGACATCCGCAGCTGCACCGGCTGCCCCACCGTCTTCGCAATCGCGACGGCGTCGCCGATGTAGTCGTTGTAGAGCCGGCGTCCGAAACTGCCGCCCATGCGCGGCATGTGGAAGGTGACATCCGCATTCGTCACGCCGGCGACGCGAGCCGCGATGCCGAGAGCGCCCTGCGGCGTCTGCGTCCCAGCCCACAGCTCCAACTTGCCGTTCGCGAGATGCGCAGTGGCGTTGGGCGGCTCCATCGGGACGTGATTGAGGAACGGATAGTAGTAGGCCGCCTCAACCACCTTGCCATTCGTCGCGGCCGCCGTAAACGCCGCGTCCACGTCTCCGACAGACCCGACCTGCCGCTGTGGCGCCTGCGTCGACAGCTCTTTGGCCTTCGCGTCGTAGCTCGCGCTCGATTGCGTCGCGTTCAGTCCCAGGTCCCACTCGACCTTCAGCTGCTTGCGCGCTGACTCCGCGTACCACCAGGAGTCGGCCACGATCGCGACACCGCTGTAGACGTCGCGCGTGCGGTTGTCAGAGAGCGGCGCGGCCGGTGGCGCGGCCGGCGCTGCGGCCGGCGCTCCGCCGCCTCCACGTCCCGGGTTCGCCGGCGCAAACTGCTCGTCCAGGATGAACGCGTGCTTGATGCCCGGCAGCTTCTTGATGGCGTCGAGGTTCGCGCTCTTCGCCTTGCCGCCGAACACCGGGCAGCGTTCGTACACCGCGTAGAGCATGTTCGGCACTTTCACGTCCATGCCGAACAGGGGCTTGCCCGTGACGAGCGCGTCGTTGTCCACGCCGGTGATGGGCTTGCCGATGATCTTGAAGTCCGCCGGATCCTTGAGCTTGATCGACGCCATGTCGGGCGCCGGCATCGTCGCGGCCTTGGCCGCCAACGCGCCGTAGCCGACGGAGCGGTTCGACGCGCGGTGCCACACCGTGCCGGATGCCGTCGTGAGCTCACCGGCGGGCGCGCCGAGTTGCTCGGCCGCCGCGGCGACGAGCGTCGCGCGCGCCGCCGCGCCGACGTTGCGCATCGACATGAAGTTGCCCGGGGTGGCCGTGCTTCCGCCCGCCTGCTGGCCCTGATACTTCGTCGGGTCGAAGTCGGCCTGCGTGACGCGGACGTCCTTCCAATCCACGTCGAGCTCTTCCGCGATCAACATCGGAAGCATCGTCTTTACACCCTGCCCGATCTCCGGGTTCTTCGCGGTGATGGTGACAATGCCATCGGCGGCGATCTTGATGAAGAGATCCGGGCGCGGCGCGGCAGCCTGGCCGCCGCCCTGCGCGAGCAGATCGATCGGATCGAGATAGGCGCTGATGAGCAGACCGCCGCCAGTGAGCGCGCTGAAGCGGAGGAAGGAACGCCGGTTGAGAGTCATGGTGCTCATCTACTCCTCGCCTCGGGTGTTCGCGACGTTGCCAATCGCGCGATGAATGCCGGCGCGAATGCGACTGTAGGTGCCGCACCGACAGAGGTTCGTGTTCATCGCGGTGTCGATGTCGGCGTCGGTCGGCTTCGGGCTCGCCGCGAGCAGCGCCGCCGCCGCCATGATCTGTCCCGACTGGCAGTAGCCGCATTCGGGCACGTCGAGCTCTTTCCACGCGCGCTGCAGCGGATGCGTGCCGTTCGGCGACAAGCCCTCGATCGTCGTGATCGCGGCGTTGCCGACGGCCGACACCAGCACCTGACAGGAACGCACCGCGCGCCCGCGCATGTGCACGGTGCACGCGCCGCACTGGTTGGCCCCGCAGCCGTACTTCGTGCCGGGGAGATTCATCACATCGCGGAGCACCCAGAGCAGGGGCATGTCCGCGGGGACATCGACGGTCGTGGATTTCCCGTTGACGTTCAGCGTGTAGGCCATAAGCAGCAACCCTCAGGGAAGGACAGAAGTATAGCGAAATGGGAAGTACGGGGGGAAAAGAACCAAGAAGTACGGATGGAGAGAAACTGGGAAGTACGGGTGGTCAGGAGCGGAGAAGTACTGGTGGGAAGAGCTGGGAAGTACGGGGTCAGAGCCCGGGAGCCGGGGGCACTGGTTCGACGACGTCGGCCCGCCCTCGTGTGGAAACCATGACGACCACGCCGAGCATGATGGCCATGTCGGCGACGTTGAAGATGCCGGTGCGGAGCGGACCCAGCCCGACGCTCATGAAGTCGATGACGTGGCCGTGCAGGACGCGGTCGGCCAGGTTCGAGGCGCCGCCGGAGAAGATCAGCGCGAGCCCGAACAGCGGACCGGCCGACCAGCGGAGCTTGAACGCCATGAACACCGTGCCAACGAGCACGAGGCTGGTGGCGGTCGCGAGGATCGTCTTGCGCAGGTCGTCGGGGAGTGTCGCGCCGAGGCTCAGAAAGGCCCCGGTGTTCTCGGCGTACTCGAAACGGACCGTGTCCGCGAGGTAGGACTGGCCGTCCGTCCCCTCGAGGGCCACGGTGGCGATGTGCTTGGTGACGCGGTCACACCCGAACGTCGTGACCATCACGAGCACGAGCCCCGCCCAGCCCAGCCGTTCGAATCGAGCCATTGCCCACATCTGACGCGTAGACCCTCTTCAAGGTTTGTCGGCCCGAAACGGGATCCCTTGAGCGTACGCGGTTCCGGACATACGATGCGGCCATGTCTCGCACCCGAACCGCCGCTGTCAGAACTGTCATCGCCGTTGCCGCAGTCTTGAGCTGGCCAATCACGCACGCGCAACAGCCGGCGCAAGCGCCTCCGCCCGGCGCGACGGTGCGCGAACCGGCCACGGTGGTGCCCATTCACGTCACGGGCGATGCCGCGTCGCGCTTCACGCTCGTCGTGCTCGCCGATGGTTACACCGCAGCCGACATGCCGAAGTTCCGGCAGGACCTCGACAAGCACCTCAACATTCTGTGGAGCATCGAGCCCTTTCGCAGCTACCGGAATTACTTCAACGTGTATGCGATTGAAGCGGTCTCGACGGACTCGGGCCTCACGTGCGATCCGATCCTGCTCGAAGAGCCGAACATGGACGCGGCGTTGCGGCAGAAACTGCAGCGGAAGAACACGGTGTTCGGCCTGAGCTTCGGTGGCGGCTGCACGAGCATCAACGCGCGCGGCGTGACGCCGACGGCCGGGATGCAGGCGAAGGTGCGCGAGTACGCGTCGCGCGCCACGCCGAATCCGGATCAGATTCTCGTCATCGGCAACAGCCGGACGTACGGCGGCATCGGCGGCGGGCTTGCGACGTCGACGGGCAGCAACGCACTCAGCCCGCTCATCACGCCACACGAGATTGGCCACTCGCTTGGGCGGCTCGGCGACGAGTACACCTACAGCCAACGCGGACGCGCCGGCGGGACGTACTCGGGAGGCGAGCCCAGGCACGACCACATGTCACTGCTCACCGAAGACGAGATGAAGTCGCAGCAGAAGAAGTGGTGGCGCTGGCTCGGCGAGCCGAGCGAATCGGGCGGCCTCATCGGGCGATTCGAAGGCGGCTCGGGCAACACGAAAGGCATCTGGCGGCCGAGCAAGCACTCGATGATGATCTCGCTCGGCTACTCCTTCGATCAGGTCAGCCGCGAGCAGATGGTGCGGCAGATCTCGGCGCGGGTGGGATTGATTGCGGCGAGCACACCGACGGACAAGACCGTGGAACGCGGCGAGGTGCTCTGGATCGACCCGGCACATCCGGTCTATCACCCGCTGAATGTTGTCTGGACGGTCGGCCGCCAGATCATCCCGAACCCGGGCAATCTGCCCTATCTCGACACGGCGATTCGGGACATCCCGCCGGGAGAGCAGCGCGTGACCGTCACCGTGACCGACCCCACCGAGTTCGTGCGCGATCCCACGTTGCGCGAGAGCGTGCTGACGGCGACCAAGACCTGGGCCATCGGCGCGAACGTCCCGGTGCGAGCATCAACAGGACCGGTGAGCGCGACGATCACGGGATCGACGCAGACGTCACGGCCGATCGGCGGACAGGACGTGGCGTACATCGACACGCCGCGGACGAATGTTCAGGCGCCGCCCCGCGTGACCTGGCGCCTCGACAACAACATCGTGGTCGACGCCGCGAACACGCTCAGCTTTCCGCTCGCGCCACGAACACTTTCACCTGGCACGCACACGCTGAGTGTCACACTCGGTTCCCCACGCATCGACGCGCGACCGGATCCGAGCCAGGTCCGCCGCTGGACGATCGACAACACGATGCCGACGGTTGCGTACGCGCTTTCTACGCCAGTGGCGCAGCTCCAGTCCGCCAGTGGCGTAGAACCCCACGTCTTCATGCGCGATCAGTTCACGATGAAGCTCGATCCGAAGGACGATCAGCCCGGCTATCTCGTCGCCGAGTTCCGCGTGAACGGCGACGGCTGGCATCATTACTATGGCTGGCCCGACGCACCGCCCGGCACGCCCTACAAGTTCACCGCGCGCGGCACGAACATCAAGGAGCTCATCTACGGCAGCCTCAGCAGCGAAGGCCTGTCACCGCAGCCGTGGGAGCCGCGCGAGCCGGGCTGGGGCACGCACCGCGTCGAGTACCGCGGCCTCGACGCCGCCGGCAACATCGGTCCGGCCAAAGCATTTCGCGCGACGGTGACGCCGTCGCCGCAGTGCACGGACACCAAGACCGGCACGCACGCCGGCAACCTGCACGTGGCCACTGGCGTCACGTGTCTCGACGGCGTGAATGTCGCGGGCAATGTCACCGTCGCCGCGGGCGCGACGCTGGTTGCGACGAACGCGAAGATCACGGGCACACTCACGTCCAACGGCGCCGCCGCGGTCGAGCTGGTCGCGACGTCAATCGACGGCGCGATGAACGTCACCGGCACAACTGGACGCGTGACGATCTTTGGATCAACGGTCGGTCAGGACGCGACGATTGCGGACACGAAGTCGCCGCTGGCACCGCTCGTCATCGGGAACACGATCAAGGGCGCGCTCAACTGCTCTGGGAATGCGAGCGCGCCGACGAATGGTGGCTCGAAGAATACGGCGCGGACCGTCACTGGACAGTGCGGTACGTAGGAGAGAGACGGCACGTGGCAGACCTCCCCCTATTGGATTCGCAGATCCTGCCGGCGCGTCTCGCCCGCGGCGATGGTGATGCGCAGCGCACTGCCGACAATCGACTCGAGAAACTGCGGATCGGCGCCGTCGTCGCGGCCCACTTCGGCGACCACCGCCACGAAGTACTCACCGGGTAACAGACCGATGAGGCGATAGCGACCGTCCGTACCCGTCTGCACGGGTGCGACCATCCGGCGCGACGTTGTCGTCCACGACTCACGATCGACCGGAAACGCGAGCACGAAATAGCCCGGCGCGGGAGCGCGGGCGCCGTCGGTCAGCGTGCCTTCGACGGCGCCGATGCGGTCGGCAAAGCCAATCGTGACGTCGCCGAGATGCTGGTGGACACCGAGCTCGATCGGCCGGTCGCCGAGGTCGCGGCCGCCAACCTGCACGCTGGTCAGCCACCAGCCGGTCGTGCCGTCGCTCGCGCGCATGCCGGGCCACGACGCCGCTGCGACATAACGTCCCGGCGCGAGACCGTGGATCTGAAACGTGCCGTCAGCGCCCACAGTCGCCGTCAGTGCGCCGCTCGAGGCGCCTGGATTCGAGAGCGACACTGCGAGTGCGTCGTTGTCGGCGAACTCCAGCCGGACCGATCCGAGATTGGCGGGCGGAGCGACGGCGATACTGTTGAATGACAGCCGGCCGGACAACGCCGATGCAGAGGCCAGCGAGATGGCGACGCTGTCGACGTCCTGGCCGGACACGACGACGTCTGTCTGGCCCCACAGGTCGAGGACACGCGGTGCGGGAGCGGCGCCGCGCGCGCCACCCGGAGCAGCAGACGCCGCCGGCGCAGGCGGTGCCGACGATGCACGCACCGTCATCCGGTAGTCGCCGGGGGCAACGTTCTGCAGCACGAATTGTCCCGACGCATCGGTGCGCGCCGACTTTCCCGATCCTTCGAGGCTGACCCGCGGCTCGCGTTCCACCAGATTCACCGTCGCACCGGCGGCGGGTGCGCCGTCCGGCGCGCGGACGCTGCCGCGCACGCGCGCGACCGTCACGAACTGGATGCGGCAATCGAGCCCTTCGCGAACCTCGCCGGCGCCGACGACGATCGCCTGAGCGGCCGAAGGATCCGTCGTGCCCGGGCAATAGATGCGCGTGTAGCCGGCGGGTGCGCCCGGCGATGGAGCCGGCGCCGGCGCGGGCGGCGAGAGCGCCCAGCGCACCTCGTCGTTCGTCGTGACGCGCGCGTCCGAAGGAATCGACGGCGAAACGACGACGTAGTACGTGCCGGGCTCCAGACCGAAAAACCGGAACTCGCCGAGGTCGTTCGTCATCAGTTCGAACGATCCAACTCGCTGATCCGGCAGCCGCGCCAGCATCTTCCGACCGCCGACCACGCGTTCCTGAAGGAGCCAGGGAAACTGTCGCGCCATCGGCCGGCCGTCGGCGTGCACGATACGACCGCCGATGGCGGCGCCCTTGACAATCGGGATCTCGACGTTCACGCGCGCGCCGGCGGCCACGGCGACGCGCACACCGGGCGGATGGCCCGGCCGCGGCGAGCCGTAGTACGTCGTCACCCAGCCCACCTTCGACGCCGTGAGTGCGTAGCGTCCGGCCGGCAGACGGTCGAAGGCGAAGCGGCCGTCGTCGTCCGAGGCGGTCTGGCGCTTCCAGCCGCCCTCGGCGGCGTCGAGCGTCACGGCGATGCGTCCGGCCGGCTGCGGGGCTCCACCGTCGGTTCGCACGATACGTCCAGCGATCGCGCCCGCGCCCGTGGGACGCGGTGCCGGCTCGCGTCCCTGCTCGGGAACATTCGCCAGGAGCGCCGCAAGCACCAACGCCGCGAGCGTCACCGGCGCCGCCGTCATCGCACCCTGCCAATCGTGAGCGGCTGCGTTTTCGATTCACCGGGAGCGAAGGACACACGCACGCCCTGCGCGGCAATCCGCTTCAGGAAGTCCGGCTCCATCGCGGGTTCGACCTCCGGCGGCAGCGCGACGACGACATAGTCACCAGGCAACGGGATCTGCAGTTGATACGCGCCGGTCGCGGTCACGTTGATGGTGGCGGTCCGCCGCGGCGACATCCCCGTCGCGAGCCAGGCATCGACGTTGGCCGGCACGACGAGCACGGTCGATTCGGCATTGGCTCCGCCAACCGGAGGCCGCACCGTGCCGGAGAGCGTCATCGCCTTGTCGGTAAAGGTCACGACGCCGTCGTCGATGTCGCGATCGGCGAGCGTGAACGCCTGACCGGCGACGTCTGTGCCACCGAGACGGATCGACGCGACGACCCATCCCGGACCTGGCGGCGTGACTTCCATGTGGTAGCGGCCTTTCGGATGTTCGGCGGACTGAAACACGCCGCTGGCGTCCACGAGCGCCCCGGGCGATGGCCGAATACTGGCCGTGGGCAGCGCACCGTTGAGCGGGCTGAGCGACACGGCGACGCGCTGTCGCTCAGCGTCGGTCGGCTGTCTGGCGCCGTCGAACTCGACTC
>Ga0137427_10000463_pt1 | contig 20892 bp, 12 predicted proteins | sample EasRivERMZT700_2_FD_102309 | JGI IMG/M metagenome (GOLD analysis project Ga0137427, IMG submission 102309) | Soil microbial communities from meander-bound floodplain in the East River, Colorado, USA - East River MetaG ERMZT700_2 | ecosystem: Environmental > Terrestrial > Soil > Floodplain ...
CGAGAAATCACATACGCATAATAGAATCGGAGCCCCGCTCCCCACGACTCGCGTGCGCCGGTAAAGCCGGGAGCGCGATCCTTCTGGTGATGATCCTTCAACCACCGAATGGCTTTGGAGATTCGATCGTCCGAATCGGACACACCGGCGGCCCTTAATGCCAGGATGCCGTCGGCGGTCGCGGTTCCGTAACTCACGAATCGACCATCGGCTTCCCCAGCCTTGTTGATCTCCGGATTCACGAGCGAAAAGCAGAAGCCGCCATCGGGGTTTTGAGACCGTTCAAGGTAGACCAACGCTCTGGTCATCGCAGGATCCGAGGCGGGAACACCTGATGCCTGCAGGGCTTCCAGAACACATCTCGTCATCGAAAGATCCACATGTCCGGCGTCCGGGGGACGATGGATCGGACCACCCATTCCCCAACCGCCGTACGCAGCATCCTCACGCTTCCATCCATTCTCTTCGCTGAACTGTTGCTGCCGAAGCTGCGCGATCATCCGCTCCCAGCCTTCACGCTTCGCTTTCACCATCGACGCCACCGCCAATGAGGTTGCGTAGTTCGGATAGTCGGCGGCGGAGTCGTCCATCCGTCCAAGCGCACCGTCGGCATTTGTATTCTTCCGGATGAAATCGAAGGCGCGATCGACAGCGCCCGCAGTGGGTGAGTAAACGGCCGCCGGAACATGCCACAGAATATTGAGAGCAAGAGGAGTGAGCGATTGACCGGATCGCAGCAGACCGTAAGTGGTGCTGTGGAAGCCTCCATCTGCGGCCTGCTGGCTCCAGAGATATTGCGCGGCCCTTCGCAGCGGTTCGTTATCTTCTCGGCGGGAGCAGGCTGCCGCAAAGGCCGTCAATAAAAACGCTCGTCGGTTAATTCGCATAGTCCACGGTCAGGTTGAGGATAGCAGCGCTGGTGACGGCAACGCGACCGGTGATGCAGTGATGTCCGGCCCAGGAACCGTCGTTGTTCTGCAGGCTGACGATCTTTTGGGTAATCTGCGAATGCCATCGGTTCCATTCCGGACCACCGGCGCGTTTCAAACCGTCACTGAGGTTGAGGTACGAGAAAAACTCCTCTCCGCCCATCGATCCGAAACCTTCGACAAACCGGGCATCGCTAAGCTGGCCGCGGATTTTCGCAATATCCCTGGAGTTCTTCGCGCGATCCGCATCCGTCCGGCTCAGTTGCTCCAATGCCTGCGCGCTCTGATAAAGAGCCACACCCGCCGACTCCGCAGCCGGAGCAGGCTGCCGCATTGCTTGAACCGTGTAGTCTTCGGCGCGGCGCATGACCCGGTCTTCGACTCGAACGCCCTTCTGCTGCGCTTCAAAAAGGCTTCGCGATGCGAGCGACGTCCCCAGCACGGGTGCCCATCCGCCGCTGATATTCCAACTTCCGTCACGTTGCTGGTTGCGTTCGATTTTGACCACGCACTTCTGCAATGCGTTGCGAACGCGGGCGTTCAGTGCTGGTTTCAAGGTTCCGTCAACCTGTGCGAGCAACATCGACGTCAGGAATGTGTCAATGTAGGGACCTAACTTCCGCTGAATCTGGGTTCCCTGTCTGTCGGTGATGGCCAAACCGTCCGCGGAGCTGTTCTCCACTCGCTGCAGAATGAAATTCAGAGCGCGCTCCACGTTTGGCTGGTACCGTTTGCCGGCTCGCAATAAAGCCATCGCGGCAACAGCGGTATTTGCCACATCATTTCCGGACGATTCGAGTCGATCGCCGTTCCGGATGTATGAAGTTTCCCCTCCGTCCTGGCCCCAGCCACCATCGGCTCCCTGTACCGAAGCCAGCCAGCTGGCACCCCTGTCGATGGCCGATGATAACGGTGCGACTGCAGCCTTTGGCTTTTCCGCACTGACCGTCGATCCAGCCAAAAGTGCAACAAGAACAACAACTATGATGGATTTCATGCGTTATCTCCTTATCTGGATAACGCTTGGACTGCCCGGTTCTTAGGGAAGTAACCACAAGAAGCACAAAAGTCACAAAAGAGGATTCGGAACCTTTTTTGTGCCTTTTGCGCTTCTTGTGGTTACTTCGCCAAAACTTCGCCGCCAATGACGGTCGCAAAGTGGGTCAGTTTTTGTCGTCCCGTTCGCTTTTGACGGACCGAATCGGTGAATTCAAACTGACCTTCTTCAAGGGTGAACAATCCCACGTCCGCGGGAGAGCCCTCTGCGAGCGCGCCGACCTTCTCCGGAAATCGGAAGATTTTGGCCGGTGTTGCGGTCGCGCAGCGAACGACCTGCTCGAGGGTCATGCCGACGTGGAGGAACTTGGACAATGTGGTTGCCAGGTCAAAAACCGGTCCGTTCACGTTCCCGGAATGGATATCGCTGGAGATCGTGTCGGGAAACCATCCCACGCTTGCGGCTTTCTCTGCCACTTCGAACGACAGATTGCCCGAGCCGTGGCCAATATCCATGAATACTCCGCGACTCTGCGCTTCGATCACCTCGGACAGGATCTTCCCGCTCTGGTCCATGATCTGGCCGCTGCGAGCATGCAATGCGTGCGTCACGATGTCTCCGGATTTCAGGAAGGAGAGAATCTCCTTCAATGTCGCGGCGCCTCCGCCGATGTGCACCATGATCGGCACGCGCGCCCCATCGGCTGCCTCGCGAGTGCGCTTCAGAACTTCGAGGTCCTGTTTATTCACGACATTCGGTGTCATTCGCACTTTGATGCCGAGAATGACGTCACGATTCTGTTCGATCGTGCGGACGACGGAGGCAGGATCAACGAATGACAGGTCCGAAAGTTCGTTTGGCGCGGCAAAGCCGACATTCGAAATATTCAGTAAAGCGAACACGCGGGTCTTCGATCTTTCGATCACGTACTTTCGAAACCCGGGAAAGATCCGGGCACCGGCCGATCCAGCATCGACGACGGTTGTGGCCCCTTTAGCAACCGAACTGACGTCGGCGTTGATCGATGTCGAGGCAAGAGCATCATAAACATGAACATGAATGTCGATGAGGCCCGGTGTCACAATTTTTCCGCGAGCGTCGAGAACCCGCTGCGCGCCGGCTTCTGTAATGCTGGGAGCAATCCGTGAGATTCGTTTATCCGCAATCGCGATGTCGCGGATCGCCGACAAACCGCTCGCTGGATCGATCACACGGCCAGCTTTGATCAGCAGCGTTGTCGGAGAGGCTTGAATGGTTCGAGAGGCAATCGCACCGCTTGTCGCGATGCGAAGGAAATCACGACGGGATTGAAGTTTCATCGACCGCATCATATTACGCAACTGTGGCCACTCGCCAGAATCCGGCTGCGACCAATTGTGGTCGAAGTCGTGGCTGCCATACTCTCTCAACGAAATATCGCTGAGCCTGATTCATCTTGCCGTCCTTGAGATTCTCGATGGGGGTCCGTGTCCGTCGATAGGTCCTGCGGATACGTCGCACATCGATGGATGTGGCGAGCACCTTTGAGACGACGTCATCGAACAAGTATTTCGGAGAGATGAACGTCGGGCGATTCATTCTCAGACCCGCGATGGTTCTTTCGAGTTGCACGGCAAATGGCGGCACTGCGGTCTTGACAGTTATTCGTGCAGGAGCGGACTGCGCGCAAAAACCATCGTAGAGGGCCAGGGCTTTCGCAGCCGTGGGAAGCATGCGGTATTCCTGAGCAAGAAAAAGAAACAAGGCGTCCGTCCGGATCGACCGGACGCTGTAGTCCAGCAACTGGATCAGATCCTTGCCACCGCGCTGAAACGTTCTCTCCAGATCAATAGCCACGAGGTGAGGAAATAACCACAAGAGGCACAAGATTCACAAAGAATTTTTTTGTGCTTCTTGCGCGTCTTGTGGTTACTTCCTTGTAAACTAGCGCCTTGGCAACCCACTCAAAGGAGACTGATATGACGAACCGATCGCTGGCACTGCATTGCGGCATCGTTCTCACGGCAATTCTGGTATCCCTTTGCATCGTTCCGATGGATGCACAAGATCGTTTGCGAGCCATGCCGGGCTACGATCAATTTCAAAAGATGCAGTCCGCGCTGCAAGGCGCGCAGGTCTTCGTCACGGGGGCGATCACTCCCACGTGGGCTGCCGATGGGAAAACCTTCACCTACGCGGCTTCGGGCAAAACCTACAAGTTCGACGTCGCCGGCATGAAAGCAGAGGAAACAGGCATCGTTCCCGCAGAAGGTGGGCGGGGCCGCGGCGGTCGGGGCGGGGCCGGCGGCGACAACCCGCAGGGAGGCCGTGGCGGTACGGTGCAGACCGCGGCGCAAACCGAAATGCCTGTCGAGCCTGTACAGGGTTGTCCTCATACCACGGCCGCTCGCGGCCGTCAGTTGGATTGCACCATGTCTCCGGACGGCAAGCTGAAAGCCTTCTACCGCAATCGCAACTTCTGGATTGCCAACGCCGATGGTTCGGGCGAAAAGCAAATCACCACCGATGGGCGGCTGGCTGACCGTACCAAGTACGGCACGGGAAGCTGGGTTTACGGCGAGGAGTTGGGCCAGACAACAGCAATGTGGTGGTCCCCGGACAGCTCGAAGGTCGGTTTCTATCGGTTCGACGAGAGCAAGGTCAAGGATTACTACCTGCAGCTGGAGCAAACCGGAGTTCAGGACTCTATCGATATCGAGGCCTATCCAAAGGCCGGCTCGGACAATCCGATTCCCGAAGTCTTCGTATACGACCTGGCTTCAACTCGAATGACGAAACTCGACGTTCGAGATGGAAAGCCCTTCAGTCAAAACGATGTCGTCGGACATTACGTTTACTCCATGCAGTGGTCACCGGACAGCTCCGAACTGATGATGAATCGGACGAACCGCCGTCAGCAGATCATGGAGTTCATCGGGTGCAATCCTTCGACGACGAAGTGCCGCGTTATCATCCGTGAAGAATGGCTGACGGGATGGGTCGATAACCGGCCTCAGATGCGATATCTGGCCGATCGCAAGCGATTCATCTGGGAATCCGATCGCAACGGGTTTTCCAATTACTACCTTTACGACCTCAGCGGCAAGCTGATCAACCCAATCACCAGCAACACGACGTTTGAATCCGGTGCCATCGTCAAGCTGGACGAGGCAAGCAACGTCATGTTCTACATGGCGCGCGACGGTGACAACTTCATGAAGCTGCAGTTGCACCGAGTCGGCCTGGACGGTAAAGGCGACGTTCGTCTGACAGACCCGAAGTTCAACCATGCCGTCGGTGCCTGTGGCGCCCCCGGTGGTGCAGGAGGAGGCGCTCGTGGCGGCGGAGCCGGAGCTCCGGCCAATTGTGGGATTTCTTCCGATAACAAATACTTCGTGGACGTTTACCAAACACACGACCAACCACCGGCCAGCCAACTGGTGGACGTGACGAACGGGCGAGTCGTCGCTCAGGTTGCGAAGAGTGACATGACGAAGTTCGAGCAACTCGGATTGAAAAAGGCGGAGATGTTCACGTATACAGCTGCCGATGGAAAGACGAAATTGTTCGGCACCGTCAGCTTCCCTTCGAACTTTGACCCCTCCAAGAAATATCCAGCTCTCGCGTCGGTGTACGGCGGGCCAGGTTCCGCAGTAACCAACGAGAACTTCGCAACACCAAACAACACGGCAGAGTACGGGTTCCTGATGTTGCAGCTAAGCTCGCGATCGGCTCCCGGCCAGGGACGTCGTGTACTGGATGCGGCGTATATGAAATTGGGCATCACAGAGATGGATGACATGGCTCTGGGCGTCAAAGCGCTTTGGAACCGTCCGTACTTCGACAAATCTCGCGTCGGCATCTACGGGACATCTTACGGTGGCTATAGCTCGGCGCTCTCAATTCTGCGTTTCCCAGACGTCTACGCCGCGGCATCCGCTTCTTCGGCGGTGACTTCCTGGTATCACTACGACACCATCTACACCGAACGATACATGTGGATCCCACAGGAGAACGAGGACGGATACGAAGCCGGCAACGCCATGAAGTACGCACAGAATCTAAAGGGCCGTCTTCTCATTTACTACGGCACTGCCGATAACAACGTGCACCCGAATAACACGATGCAACTGATTAAAGCGTTGCAGCAGGCTGGAAAGAGCTTCGAAGTTCAGGTCACTCCGGATGCCGGTCATAGCGGCGTCAATAACCCGCGGATGATGGAGTTCTTTATCGAGAACCTGATCATGCGTCCTGAGCGGTTGATGGCGCCGCCGAGCGCCCCATCAACAGGTCTACGCGGAGGAAATTGAGGAACGGGAACAAGTAGCTTCAGGCTTAACTTGCGTAATGCTTGTAAGTGAGCAATTATCTCGCATTCGCACACCAAGCAGTTTAGAAGGAGGCCTCATGAACGATCCCAAAGCAGAACAGAGCACGAAACAGCCTCAATCGCCCGACGAATTGTCTCAGACCGGCGAGGAAACAGGCATCGAGCTCACGGAGAAACAATTGGAAAACGCTTCCGGGGGCGCAGCGGACATCTTTGCCAAAATCGGGGACATCAAGGGAGAATCCCGCAGATAAGTGCCTGAAAGCCGAAGTGGCTATGTAACCGACGTCGATTATGTATTCAACTTCCTGCCCGAACTTGCACCGGCATGGCTTGACCATGTAGCGGTCATCTCGTGCGTCAGGCCTCCATCACATCAGGATGGTTTCGCCTGGTGCGATCTCGGCTGTGGCTTGGGCGGCACCGCGGTGCTGCTCGCCGCGACCCATCCTCGGGGTCGCTTTGTCGGCATCGACATGATGCCGACGCACATCGACCATGCGCGCCGTCTGGCAACGGAAGGCGCGATTGGCAACGTGCAGTTTTTCAACGTGGATTTTGGAGCGGCCGAACCAGCACCAGCGAAGTTCGACTATATCGTCGCGCACGGCGTGTACTCCTGGGTTGATGCGCGGACGCAAGAGCAGCTTCGAACCTTCATCCAGCGTCATCTGAAACCAGGCGGACTGGTTTACGTAAGTTACAACGCAATGCCGGGCCGAGGCCCGGACATCTCTTTCCAATATCTGCTGCGGGCTATCGCCGAGACCGTCCCTGGCAGTTCGGTCACGCGGGTTTCCACTGCGATTTCCATGGTGCGCGATTTAGCCAAGCTGCAACCTCCGTCGCTCGACCGCAGCTTCGCACACGTCGATCCGAAGGAGCAATCTGAGCAATTACCCATCGCTTACGTCGCGCACGAATTCCTGATAAAAAACTGGAAACCCCTCTTCGTAGCGGACGTACGGGCTTCAATGGCGGAGATTGGCCTTACACCAGTTGGATCGGCGACTCTTATTCAGAATTATGATTCGTTCGTCCTTCCCAAGGCTGCGCGTGACGCTCTTGCCGGCATCGGCGACGGCGATTTGCGCGAAGTCACACGAGACTTCCTCCTCAATCAGAGTTTCCGCAGGGATGTCTTTGTCTTGAATGGGCACCGGCTGGACGGGGAGGAACAGCGTCAGCGCCTGCTCAACTCCACATTCTGTCTCTCCCGACCGCCGAGCGCAGTCGACTATGAAGTCTCTACCACGGCTGGACAGCTTCGTTTTGACAACCCTTTCACGCGGAGGATCGTCGCCAGACTTGCGGGAGGTCCGCGGCGGCTCGGCGACATAGCTATACGTGACGAAGAGATCGGCAACTTAATAGCGAACGCACTGGTGCTGTGCGCCGCTCGGATGGTACGGCCGGTTGAAGGTGCGGATGCCCCAGTGAAGAAGCTGAACGAAACTATCCTTCGCCGCCTTGGTGGAGCGGAAGAGTTGCGCCACCTTGCGCTGCCCTGTGGCACCGCTCTTAGGCTCGACCCGAACCTGATGCGTGCTTTAGGCGACAAGCCCGGGATCGACGAATCCCTCACCGCATGGCGAGACTTCCTCAGGCTGCATGGCATCGATTAGACGACCGCTATAGAAGGGTTGAGGCGAAAAACGTGATAGTTGGCGTCGGCGCGTCGGCCGGCGGCCTTCAAGCCTTCGAGCACTGCTAACCCCTAGTTGGTCAGATTGATGATCAGAGGGATTTCCGTTTCGACGCATCGAGGCCCGTCCTTGGTGATGGCCGGAGAAAACTTCCAGCGACTGACCGCCGTACTCACCACTCTATAGAGCGCCGGGTGGCCCCCCTGCAACTCATGGCTGACGACATCGCCCTGTTCACTGATTCTCGCTTTGATCACCATCCTCACCGGAAACATTTTGACCTGCGATTTCAGGTCCGGCGACAACACAGGATCCACGCGGGTTTTTAAACGCGTCAGCGCCAATTGACTTTCCACCTGAATGCAGCCCAGAGCAGGCGTGCAGGTTTTCATACCGGCAAGAATGTCGGCACCAAACGACGGTTCTGGAAGCATCTCATTCACGCGACTGCGAACCGTTTCCATTGTGGCCGCATCTTTGGCGGCGCAGGCGCGATTCCAGGAATCCACAAGGCTTGACAATGCCGAACGGTATTCCCCAAGCACCTCATCGATCGCCTGCGGACTCAGTTCGCGATAATCGCGAGCCGCCAGCGCAAATTCGCCGGCATTGAAGTTCTTTCGCCAAACCAGAAGAGCGCGCTCAGCCTTGAGGTCCAACTTACTTTCTGTCAGTTCAATGTATTGTGCCGCCAACTCATGTTTGGGTTCGAGCGCGAGGGCGTCACGAAATTTTTTCAGAGCCTCCTGCATTTGCGATTTTTTGTAGCTCTCCAAACCTTCCTTGAACACCAGTTCGGCGGCCTTGGGATTGAACGCGGCCAGGCTGGAGCATTTCGTTTTCCCCGACCCGATTAACTTTACCAGCGCATCGCCATTGCCGGCGCGAAACTGCCCGTCAGCCTCAGCCGAAAGTGAGCGGCATCGCACTTCCAATTGCTCGGCCTTGGCTTCCTCGGCTAATCGGATCACTTTCGGTGAGAACACCTTCGGATCGAAATCACGATCGGGATCGAGCGCGAACAGTTCCCCAAGGTGAGCCTTCGCGCGTTCACTGTTATTCATTCCGATAAGTCCAAGTGCGAGCTGTAATTTGACATTGGATTTCTCCGGCAATCGGCCGGGTTGCTGGCGAAGCAGTTCATCGGCACGCAAAAGGAGCTCGACCGATTTCGCAAAATCCGCTTCGTAATACAGAGCCTCGGCTCGAACCACCATCTCGCTAATTTCATCGCCGGTGGACCAAACCGAGCGGCTTACCGCGACAATGAACAAGAGCACAAGCATGGTTTTTCGCACTTTGGACATGATGCTAACCTCTACGGAAAGACATTTTGAATCCCGGATTCATTTCCGGTGACACGATACTTCTTTGGCTGAAATTCTCGGTTTTCGAAAATCAACACCGTTCCGATTGGAACGCGCACCCCGCTTAGCGGTGTCTGTCCCAGCGACCTCCGTTCCACGCCATCGATGAACACCTCGGCCCATGGCCTGGAATTGATCCGGAGGCTCACGTCAAAACTGATCGTCGCTTTCGTCACCTGGTTGGCACGGATGACATGGGAAACATTTCTCGACAGCGTGCCATTACGGTACTCGAGCGTATGCGTCCCCGCAGGCAACTCCAGCGTTACCGGTACGGACCCGAGATATGCGCCATCCTTATATATATCGACAGTCGTCGGAGAACTGACCGCCAGCGCCCCGCTGCCGGCGATCACTGACGGATCCGGCACTTTTGCCGCCGGACGCCGTGCCGCGGCAGCAACTGGGGGCACGACGACCGGGGCGCTCCGACGCCCAGCCGGCGGAGCGGATACTTCCGGCCCCACCGGAGTGAATAGATCGCTCGGCGAAGCGGGATTTGTGGACAGCGGGGAACTTGCCGCTGGTGCAGCGGGCTTCCGTGTCGCTTCGACGGGATTCGACGCCGCTCTGAACCGGGGTAAATCGAGAACCACGCTTCCAAACACGACGGCCACAACAGCGGCTGCCACAAGCCATCGTGCATCCAGCGTTCGCCTGGAATGAACAAGTGCTGACGAGAAGGGGACGAACGGAGCGGCAGGCGCTGCCTCCGTCGCAGGCGGAGGCTCAGCATTGGCATCACCGGAATCCACTTTGGCTTCCGCAGAAACGGCGGCGTGAGTTGTTTGCGATTGCAGCTCCAAACTGTGATTGGTCTGTACCTGACTGGAGAAAGCGCGTGTGCTCTGCAGTTCCTTCTGAATCTTCGATTGGATTGAGGAGCGCATTTGCTGGGCGTCCGAATTGTCGATCACCAACGTGGAAGGCGTCAGTTCCTCATATTTCTTCGTTTCCTTACGCTCGTAAGCCTGGCGCGCGAATTCGGCAAACTGGGACAATTCGGCCTGCGCCAAGACACCTTCGTCCGGGTGCGCGTCGGCGTTGGTACTTTCCTCTTGCGGCATCCTACTGCTCCTGGTTTTTGGTTGAATCTAGCGCCATCCAGGGGTGACGTCAACTCGGATTTCGGTGCCGGGCCGACCAGTGATGGATTTCCGGTGGGACGATGTCTGCCATCCCCGTCATCATAGGGCCTGCTTTCACTCGGGAAGATGACCTGCAGTTGCCGAGGCAATAGAGCCTTATGCACGCAACTTGTGGTGCGGAGCGGCTGGGAGACAGGATAACAGCGTTCGGAGAGAGTTCAAACTGCAACCATCGAATGCGGAAGCTGTTCCACTTTGGACGTTTTCATGCAGCGCATCGACCATGATCTTCAACTCGGCGAGCTTTGCTGAATGAAATGGAAATGGTCGTTGTAACCCCGAATGATTGACCCGACGCTTTCGGAAGACCTCGATTCGTTGCCCGAATCTTGGCGGCAGTTGATGGGCGCTACCCGTTACTGGAGCTTTCTTCCGGTAACACCGCTTGGCGATTGGTTTCGATCAATCGGCTTCAACTTCCTAAACAACGAACAAAGCTATTAACCCCATCCGTCGCTACTGCCGGTGTTCAATCTTTCCGTGAATCACAACGACCGGCAGTGACTCTACGCTTGTCGTCATCGACCGTCAATACGGTATTTTCGGTTATCCACAAGAAAGTTTGATGCTGTGAATTCATGTGGAAAACCGCGGAGCAAGAGGCGTTCACAGCGATTGCGGAATCCGGATTAGTCCGCATCGTTCAATTCTTTTTTCCGGGTCACCGCGGGGAGCGCGATTGACGGAATCCGTAGGTTTCCCAGTGCGCTACGATACGGCGAACCCAACTCCGGTTTTCATCCTTAGTGGCGAAGCAATTGCACGGCGTTCAGCGACCATTTAGTGGTTCACGGCGATGCGTAAGTTGGTGCGTCCTGCTGAAAAAATGGGATTGGAGTGGATGGTAAGACCGGGACAGTTTCACGCCGTTCTCCGCAACGAACACGCGACGCGTTCTGCTGACGGTGCAAGGGTGCGCGCCCGATGAGTGTTGCGCGCACTTCGCGGCAGGAGGCTCGCGTCAACATCCTGTTCCATAACATCATCGTCCGCTATCTCTTCGCCATCGTCACGGTAGTGAGTACGTTCGCCCTCAAGATATGGGTTATTCCCTATTCCGGAACAAGTGTGCCGTTCGTACTGTTCTTTGCAGCGGTTTTGGCGACCAGCCTGATTGCAGGCGTGGGACCGGGGATCTGCGCGCTCTTGATCAGTCTGCCGCTTGCGGCCCACATATTCGTGACGCGCGCAGGCTATCCCCCTTCTCAAGCGGCCTTTCAGGCGCTGCTATTCGCAATAGACGGCATCGTCGTCATTTATCTGACGTCTCGTTTGAAAAGGGGGCGTCAGGCAGCCCAGGACGCCAACCGGCACCTGCGCGGCGCCAACGAAGAGATCACGAGATCGATGGCGCGGACTCGCGAGGTCGTCGAGCTTTCGCCCGACGCCTTCTTTCAGGCGGATCTCGAGGCCCGCTTCACGGACGCTAACCAAGCCGCATGCCGGCTGCTCGGCTACGATCGGGACGAGTTAATTGGCAAAACAATCTTCGATACCATTCCACTTGAAGACGCGGACCGGCTCAAGGCGGACAAGGCCGATCTTCTTGTGCCCGGCCGGGTGAAGACAGGGGAATGGACGCTAAGGCGGAAGGATGGGACGTTCGTACCGGTCGAGGTGAGTGCGAACATCCTGCCAGACGGCCGCTGGCAGGCGTTCGTGCGCGACATCAGCGAGCGGAAGCTCATCGAACGGACGCTGCAGGAGTCGGAAGAGCGATTTCGGCTCACGATCGATGAAGCGCCCATTGGGATGGCACTGGAGGCGCTCGATGGGCGTTTCGTCCGTGTCAATCGCGCGCTCTGCGAGATCGTCGGCTACAGTTCCGCCGAGCTGACAGGACTAACCTTCCGGGCCATCACCCATCCCAACGATCTCGACGCGGATCTCGCCCTCAAAGGTCAACTCGCTCGTGGGGAGATTCCCCGATACCAGCTCGGCAAGCGTTACATCCGCAAGGACGGTACGATCGTCGATATCCAACTCAGCGCGTCGATTCTTCGTACTCGAGAGGGCGCGCCACTCTATTACATCGTTCAAATAGAGGACATCACAGACCGGATACGTACAGAAGCAGCTCTGAAAGACAGTGAACGGCGCCTTACCCTCGCGCTCGATTCTGCTCAAATGGGCATGTGGGATCTGGATCTCCTCACCGATACATCCGTGCGGTCACTCCGGCATGACCAGATATTCGGATATTCGGCGGCCGTTCCCACATGGGGAGCGGCGATCTTCATGACTCATGTTGTCCCCGAAGATCGAGAAGTTGCAAAACAAGCTTTCGAAGAAGCGTTCGTGTCCGACAACTTCGATATGGAATGTCGAATACTTTGGGCGGACGAGTCCATTCACTGGATCTCGGCCAAGGGTCGCGTCTATCGGAATCCAAAGGGCGACCCCGTCAGAATGATGGGCACAGTGCTGGACGTCACCGAGCGCAAGAGGGCAGAGGAGGCTCTGCGCATCTCGGAAGCAAAGTATGCCGGGATCGTGTCTATTTCCGCCGATGCGATCATCTCGATCGACGAAAAGCAGCGAATCACCATCTTTAACGACGGCGCACAAAGGATCTTTGGTTATTCCAGGTCCGAAGCGATCGGCGCTCCGCTGGAAATCCTCATTCCGGAGCGGTTTCGCGGTGCTCACCGTCAGCATGTCGAACGATTTGCATCCGGCACAGAAACCGCGCGCCGCATGGGAGAGCGGCTGACAACGATCGCCGGCCGGCGCAAGAACGGCGAAGAGTTTCATGCTGAAGCCGCGATCTCAAAACTGCAGGTTGATGACAGGACACTGCTCACGGTTGCGCTGCGGGACATCACTGAGCGCAGCCGTATCGAGCAGGAACTCAAGGATGCCAACGCGTTCCTCGATGCAATCATCGAGAACATTCCGCTCATGCTGTTCATTAAGGACAGCCATTCTTTGCGGTTCGTGCGGTTCAATCGGGCAGGTGAAGACCTGCTTGGCTTGCCGAGGGAGACGTTCATTGGCAAGAGCGACTACGACTTCTGGCCACGGGGCCAGGCCGAGTTTTTCGTCGAGAAGGATCGCGAGACTCTGAAAGGCGGCAACATTGTCGATATACCGGAAGAACCGATACAAACGCACCGTCATGGCGTTCGCTTTCTACATACGAAAAAAGTTCCCATCCTCGACACGGAGGGTAACCCCGTTTATCTGCTTGGTATCTCGGAGGACGTCACAGAGCGAAGGCGGATCGAAAAGGAACAGCAGTTTTTGGCTGAGGTTAGCGTGGCGTTGTCTGCCTCACTCGAATACGAGCAGACGCTGTCGACTCTCGTTCAGATGATCGTCCAGAATATAGCCGACTGGTGTGCCGTTGACGTGATAGACGAGCACGGGAAGCTCAGTCGACTGAAGGTCGCGAGCGCAGACCCTGCCAAGGCAGTTCTTTGCGCGATTCTTGAGCAGATGCCGCCCGATCGAGATCTCCCTCACCTCATGCGGTCGGTGGTTGAGAGCAAACGGCCCGTGCTCATCGAGCACGTGACATCAGAGTACCTCGAGTCGCTTGCGCAAGGGCCGGAACACCTGCAAGTGATCCTGGCCACTGGCATAACTTCTCTCGTCACGGTACCACTCTTGATGAGGGGACAGGCCCTTGGCGCTCTCGGGTTTGCCTCGTCGACATCGTCTCGCGTTTTCGGACTGGGCGATCTTCGTTTAGCCGAAGCGGTGGCGGACCGCGCGGCCGTGGCAATCGAGAACGCTCGTCTCTACCGCGCCTCAGTCAACGCCACCCAACTCCGTGATCAGGTGTTGGGTGTCGTGGCTCATGACCTGCGGAATCCGCTTTCCACGATCCTGGCGCAGGCATGGGCACTAAAGCGTCACGGCCCGGAACCCGAACTGCGATCTCAGAAGGCGGCGGAGGTCATCCAACGCACGGCTAAGCGAATGAACCGCCTAATTCAGGATCTCCTGGATGTCGCACTCATGGAGGCAGGTCAGTTGACCATCGAGCGAGCGCGGCTATCTGCAGGTGGGTTGATTGTCGAGGCGGTGGATATGCAGAGACCGCTCGCATCTTCCGCTTCTCTTGAACTTCGAGTCGAAGTGGAGCCGGATGTTCCCGAAGTTTGGGCTGATCGGGACAGGCTCCTTCAGGTGTTCGAGAACCTTATTGGCAACGCGATCAAATTTACGAAGGCTGGCGGGCGCATCACGGCGGGTGCGGCATCTAACGATGATGAGGTCGTCTTCCGGATTGCGGATACGGGCCGCGGCATCGCGGCAGAGAACCTGCCCCGTGTCTTTGACCGATTTTGGCAGGCAGCCAGGTCTGGGCGTCATGGCGCCGGGCTTGGGCTCCCGATCACCAAAGGTATCGTCGAAACTCACGGCGGACGCATCTGGGTCGAGAGCACAGCCGGGAGCGGGAGTACTTTCTTCTTCACGATTCCCAGAGCCTCTGCGCAGGATAAACTATCCGGTCGGCGTCGACCTGATCGCGCAGCTTAACTACGCATGAAGGAGACGCAGCTGTCCGGGTTGGAGCTACCCACGGAAATGGAGTGCTCATCGACGTGGTCGTCATGGGTGTGGTGCAGGGTATTTTTGATTCGATTGGCTGGCTTGGTCTATCAAACCAGCGCGCATCGTGAAAGTGTAACCCTTTTGGGGGACAGCCGCGAAGCCGGAGGCGAAGCGGCAGGGGGTCCAAATTTCAAAATGACCCACTTATGGTTCAGTGCTTCCCCTCGAATGATCCGGCAGAACAAGCACGGCTGCGCGACGACCGCTTCAACGGAATGTCAGAGGAAGCGGCAGACCGGATTGACCGAAGAATTGCATCGTGCCCGGGTAGTCACCCGCCCCGTTTCCGATGATGATGATCTGCGTGGTGTAGCCTCCGCCGTCGACCAGGTGCGGAAACACCAGGCTGCCGGCTGTTGTGGACGTCGTGGCCAGTGGCGCGGGCGCGGTCGTCGTGATCAGGAAGTCGTTCCGCTCATTCGTGCGGGTCCGAAGTCCTATGGCGGAAACCGGGGTATCGGCAATAATCCGAATCACTCCCTGGAATGGCGTGGAAAGCGTTGGGAAAAGCTCGTAAAGAAATCTTGAAACGCGGCCGTTGGCTGGAATCGAAATCGTCGATGCCGTTACGCCTGCAGAGGTGCCGCTCAGCTTCCGTAAATCGAGGATGACTGTTACCGCCTTATCGGATGGGTTGGCGATGGCGATGCCTGTTTGCACAGATCCGACGGTAAATGGGACGCCGGTCGCTTCGGCATACATCTGCATGCCGATCCCCGTTACGCCCGCGACGCCTGACTCGGTGACAACGGTGTTGCCGTTAGTGAAAGTAAATACCGCCTGCGAAACCGGGGCGACCTGACCCATTTCCGGTACGACGCGAATGGTTCCGTTCGTCGTCACGGATGACGTGCTCGACAAACTCAGCTTCATGGAGGCGCGTGGCTGAATGGTGTATGGGAATGAGCTGTTGGTCTGTCCGGCGAGAGTGACGTTCGTCGGCACTCCCGGCAAGTTATCGGATGCGGCACTGTAGAATTGGAGCGTTCCGTTCATTGCCGCGTCGGTTGGATTAACGAGGAATACCTGTGTCGTCCATCCTCCGCCCAAAGAGAAGCTCGGAATAACGGATGAGGCCGACGACGGTGGAACCGAAAGGTTCACCACGGGCAGCGTCGAGGTCAAAAATTCGCTGCGGTTGTTGGTGTAGCCGCGAAGTGCAATCACCGCAATCGGCACATTCGCCGTAAAGCTGAACGTTCCCGTGAAGTTACTGCCGCTGTAATACGGTGACTGATCGAGGAAACTCGCGATTTGACGCCCGGCTCCGAGCGTCAGACTGCCGGCCTTCAGTTGCGAGCCATCCATTCTGGTGAGGTAGTAATTCACCACGGCGGGCTCATCATTCGTATTGGCGATCGCAATTCCTGTGTTCACTACGCCCGCGACTTCCGCGTAAATTCGGCCGCTGTTAATCGGTTGCAAGGCAGGGACTGCCGTCTCGCCGACCAGCACTCCATTCTGTCGCAAACCGAAGATGGCCACAGCGGGCAACGTCGATCGCGAATCGATTCCGGCGAAGCCGATCGTCGGAACGGCTGCAGCCCCCGCCGTCGTGAGTGTGAGGCCGCCGAAAGAATTCACCGTAAACGGCACTTCGACCGAACCATTGATGGGCGTTCCCTTGTAGATCAACTGCTGACCGGTGTCGTCGGTGACGAGCGTATAAACAGTTCCGTCGTCGCTCATGAAGAGACTGGTCACGCTGACCAGCAGATCCTGCTCGGGTGTGATCTCACCCCAGTCCTGAATCTCCTGCAGCGTGCCGCCGCGCTTTGCGATGAGATGGTTGTTGCCGTTGTTCGCGCTGTAGAACACCGTCACTCCGCCGGTTCGATTTGCGGCCCAACTGGTCATGTTCTGGAGCAAGCCGCCCGCTGGAGTCTTATCGTTGCGACCGATCACAAATTCAAAATTGATTCCGTACCTCAATGTGGTCGACTGGAGATCTGACGCGGTCAGGGGGATCAGGAATCCATCGTTGGTACTGCTGATGTTGGTATTGTGATTTCGAACGGTCCTGCCGTCAGGAAGCGTCATGCCATCTGCAAGAATCGGGGAAAGCGCTCCCTGATTCCAGAGCGCGAGAGACTCTCCCTTCTCCGTGAGGACGTAGAACGCAATGCGTCCATTATCATCGATTGCGGGCGTGCGGACGGCCGTCACTGTTCCTCCGTTGAAGGGATCGCCAAGCCTGAGAATCTTGGTCACAGCGCCGTCGGCGAGGCGGTAAATGCCCGTACCGGTGCCAGTAAAACTGGCAGCTACTTCACCTTTCGCATTCACGTCGAGTGAACCGGGCGAATTGATTGCCACTCCACCTACGGTGAAGCCGTTCGCGACAAGCAGCGTGATCGTGCCGTCCTTCCACAGATACAGGCCACCATTGGAACCATCGGCGAAAATAATCTCACCGGTGGCGAACGTTCGCACCTGGTTGACGTTGCTTCCCTTAAAGAACCTGGCACCGGGAAGCGCAGCGCCAATGGGTATCAGCGGCTGGAGCGTATTGTCGGATCCGAGCTCGGCGATTGAACCGGTTTGTCCACCCGCGATAACGACGGGATGGCCTGGACGAAGGCCTCGAACGATACCGGTCAGTACCGGCGCCACAGAAACCGGAACCGTATCGCCGGAACGAAGCAGCACCTTCACGCTCGGCTGCAGTTGCACAATGATCATCGGATTGTTCGCCGTAGCGACCATCGCGTAGATCACACCCTGAGGGCTTATCGCGGCGCTCTGAATCTCGGTGACTGTCGAACCATCGAGCGCAGCGTTCAGAAGAAGCAGTGGACGCACCTGGGTTTCGCTCCACAAGTAAAGCCCCTGGCCCTGATTCTGGTTTTGCTGGTTCGGCTGGTTACCGTAGATCAGGGTTCCGATCCCCGGTTCATGCCAATAGATCCCGATCGCTCCTCCAGCGCGCAGCAGGGTTGGCGTTGGTGAACTGCTGGTCCATCGCGCGAAGGAATTGAAACTGCCGTTGAACACCGTCGTCGCAAGTTCGCCGTTGTTGGCCACGAAGAAGGCCGAACTCGGTCCGGAACCGTTCGCAGAAATGGTGCGTACGGGGCTGCCCTGGAATGCGTCGCCGTCTCCGAGAACTCTCTCCAAAGGACCGAAAGGTTGCTGCTTCCACAAAACGTAGCGGGAATTGTCCGTGCCCAGCGTTGTCACGATCCATGCGGTGGCGTCGGCAGCGATACCGTAATTTCGGAAACCGAACACGTCGTTGGGATAGCCCGGGAGCTTGTCGAGTGTCGAAATGATCTTTTCGTTCAGACCGCGAGTATTGCCGCGGAACAATCCGCTGGCATTCCTGAAGGTGTCGGCTTCGGTGTAGTTCACAAAGGCGATAACATCTCCGGAATCGCTCAAGGACGTACGCTGGATGGTGTAACCAAACGTCCGGTCCGCAGCAAAAAGGGGAGTATTGGGAACAAACAAAGGTATCTGCAATTCGGGCGCACCGACTGAAATTTCAACCTGCGAATTTGAATCGATTTCCTGCGTTATCACCTGCCCGGTGCGATTAGCGGAATAAGTCTGGATGTCGATCAACGGCTGATTCGTCGTGATGTGCGGCCGGCCTGCCGAAAGTAAAGGATCGAGACCGCCGTTCTGCCAGCGCAAAAGACTGATACCAACGCTATCGAGCGAGCCTGCGAAAATGAACCCTTCATCCGTCGGGGTTAATTGCGCGATTCGTGGCGTCAACTGGCTGGTGGCTTTTGTATTCCTCGCGTCAAACACGCGGCTGAAGTTGTAAGTCAGCGGTGCCCGCATATCGACCACGGTTTCGCCGCGCGCCTGATTGAGGAAAGCGGGATTGCCCTGAAAATCCAGCGTGGCGGCAACCATGACCGTTCCCTGCACCAGCGCCGTCATCTGGCCGCCGGCATCGACGGTCGCCATGGGATTCGTGTTGACGAAGCCGCGCATCAGATTGCTGAGACTCCAGCGGAAGACCACGCCGGGAATCGGCTTATCGTAATAGTCGATGGCTGCCGCTCGAATCACCTGTGTTGAACCGACGGTCATCGTCTCGCGCTGCGGCCTGACGTCGATGCGCTTCGGCAGAACCTGGATCTGGATTTCCGACTGAAGGTTACCGGCCTGCGCTCTGATGGTCGCGATCTGTAATTGAAGCGAAGTCACCGTGCCATCCGCCGCCACCGTCGCCGCTCCCACAGGCTCGACCGACCAGCCGACTGCTGCGCCGGGCATCAAGGCGCCGGTGTTGTCCCGTACTCGGGCATTGAGCTTGATGGTTTCACCAAAGATGAAGCTTGTCTTGGGAGCAACGATCGACACCGAGGCCGGAATTCCCTGGGAAAGAGCGATCGCCGGGCAGGACAGGATCACGGTAAGGCAAAAAAACCAGCAACGTTTCACGCGAATACTTCCTCGATCGGCCCGAAAGAGTTGTTGGCAGCGCCAAGGACGTAATAGTAGCGGCGGCCTTCCTGGGCACCGTCGAGCGACTTGGTCCAGTCGATACCGAGGGCGGAGTAGATGGTGGATACGATGTCTTCAATGTAGATCGGTCGTTCGCGGCTCCAACCGAAATCAACGATCCTCGATCCGGTCGCGTCCGTCGTTCCAATCGCACGGCCTCCTCGAATGCCGCCGCCGAGGAGCAGCGCGGACATAGCGTTCATGTAGTGATCCCGGCCGTATGCTGAATTCAAGGGCCCGGGAGTACGTCCAAACTCCCCCAGTGCAACAATCAGAGTCGTGCTGAGATCGCCCGAAGCGCGAAGATCGCTGATCAGATTGCCGAGGGCTCGATCGAGATCATTGTTCAACGTGTAGAGGTTGGTGCCCACATTCCTGTTGAACTGTTGGGAGTGGAGATCCCATCCGCCGTGAGTCACCGAAATAAACACCGCGCCGAGTTTCGATTGAATCAGATTCCGCGCCACAATGAGGCCGCGGCCAATATTGGTGTTTCCATAACGGGTCTGGTCCGCAAGGCTGAACTTGAACGTCCTATCGACGGCGTCGTTGTAGATCAGTTGCCGGGCCTGGCCCACCACTTGCGAATAAGCCGCCATCTCCGCACTCAAGGGTTTTGTCATCAGCGGCGCGTCGAGCGCCTGCATCAGCGAAAAGCTGCGATCGAAAAACGCCTGGCTCTGGTTGCCCCAGAAGTTGTGCTGCAGGTTGCCTAAGCCATTTGTGTTCGGAAAGAACGTAAACGGCGTGCTTGTTCCGGGGAGAAATCCCTGCCGTTGCTCATCGCCCGCTGGAGAAAACGAAAAGAATGGCGGCAACGGCAGCGTTGGCGACATCTTTTCATACCCGGCCACCGCCCCAATATGCGGCAGCACCGGCGCGAATGCCGGATTGAAGGAGTGGTTGGTTTGCATATAGAACTGCCCGCGCTGATGCACGGCTTCCCAACTGGAGACGGAATGAAGGAACAGGAGGTCGCCGGTCATGCCGGAGAGCATGGGGTAAAACTTGCGCGAAAGCATGACGCCCCCGCTGTACTTCTCAAAATCCAGATCGGCCGCGTTCCAGGATCCTTCCTTGGCATCAAAGGTGTCCAGGTGGCTGGGCGCGCCGGCCAGATTAATGAAGATGCACGCCTTGGCCGTGTTGCGCGGCTTCGCCACAACAGGACCCTGAGCTTCAGATCGAACCGTGTGCAACAGGGAGCCGCCAATGGCGCCAATCCCGCCAAACAGAAAGTGCCTGCGCGATATTCCGTGATTTCCGCAATTGTTTTTGCAACGAGCCACGATGCCCTCTCTCAGTACTTGAAAACAAAATCGGATTTTTGAATCAAAGCCCACTGCAGCCCGCTCAGCCAGGTGCGCATGTCGATGGTCTTGCGATTCAAAGCCAGATCCAGTTCCGCCGCCGTAGGAAGACGGGTTAACGTTGCCATGAAGACCCGGTTGACGATCTCCGCTTCGGAA
>Ga0137427_10000465_pt1 | contig 20823 bp, 15 predicted proteins | sample EasRivERMZT700_2_FD_102309 | JGI IMG/M metagenome (GOLD analysis project Ga0137427, IMG submission 102309) | Soil microbial communities from meander-bound floodplain in the East River, Colorado, USA - East River MetaG ERMZT700_2 | ecosystem: Environmental > Terrestrial > Soil > Floodplain ...
CATGTGGCGGACGCAATAATCACCTGTCCCGACTTGGCATCGATCGCAATCACCGACCATGTTGCGAAAGCGGTCGAGTGAACCATCACCAAAAACGTTACTGCAAGTAAGACTCGCTTCATGACGACCTCCATCTATTTATTGCGGGCGTTTGAACAGGCCCATGTACACGGCCTTTCCGAGAATGTGTCCCTGAATCGCTTTCATCACGTTTGTCCGCGTCTCGAAGGCATCCGCGGCGGGCTGGACATCCAACTTGGTATCCAACGCATACAGTTCAAACGTGTAGTGGTGCGGAGGTCCATTCGCCGGAGCGCCGGGACCACGATACACCGGGCCGGTCGCGCTGATCTGAAACGAACCGTCCTTGAGCTGTGGTCCCTTCGGCACGCCTTCCGGCAATCCCGTTGAATTAGCAGGAATATTCCACACCAGCCAGTGCACCTGATCGTCGGTTCCTCGATTGCGAACAACTTCCATATCGTGGAAATGAAGCACGAAGCTCTGCGTTGCCGCGGGAGCATTGGCCCAGGTCAGCGCCGGCGATGTCCCTTCACCGGGAGCCGCGCCTTGGGCGGCCTGAGTAAACTTCACTGGAATCTGTCCGCCATCCGGGAACGCCGTGGTGGACATCGTCATCGGCGGGCCGCCGCCGCGCCCGCCACCGCCGCGGGCCGGATCCTGAGCGTCCACGGCTGTAACGATTACAGCCAGAATCATTGTCAAAGCCAGAAAACATCGCACTAGTCGCATGTCCAGATCCTCCCCAAAACAGTTGGAGTGAATTTACCTGAATTGGATAAGATAGCGCCACCTATAGAACGGGCAGCTAATTCGGGTGAGGCGTATAGTTCACCTAATTTTCGCGGCGAAAATTAGGTGAACTATACGCCTGACCCCTAATTTCTTTTTCCGCAGCAAGTTCTTTGACGATACGTGGAGCAACGACCAGAAGAGGAAGTAAAACCAGCGAAACCGGAACGGCGCTGACGACGATAAATGACTGCAGTGCGCTGATGCCGCCCGCTCCCATCTGCAACAGAATCGCGGCGACGGCGCCCATCATGATTCCCCAAAAGGCGCGCAGCCAGGTGGGTGGGGTGTCTTCCCCAGTCGTTGCCATTGCCATCGTGAATGAGATCGAATCCCCGCCGGCAACCAGCGAAATCACGACGAGCCCAATGAAAACAGGCACCAGAATGGTTGCCAGCGGATACAAACGCACCGTCGCCAGCATCACCGCGGGCAGGCCGCCTTCTTTCAATGCGGTCGAAATTGAGCCAGGATTCTGCAGTTCGTAGAAGATACTCGATCCTCCTAGCGCACCGAACCACACGTTCGTCACCAGTGGAGCGATCACGGCTTCGGCCAAGACGATTTCACGAATGGTTCGTCCCCTCGAGATGCGTGCTACGAACATTGCGGTCATGGGTCCGTATCCGAGAAACCATCCCCAGAAGAATACGGTCCAGGAGCTGAGCCACGCGGGGTCGGAGCGATTGAAGCTCAGAGTCAGGAAATTATTCAGGTAGACACCGAAGCCTGAGAAAAACGAATCGACGATGAATGAGCCGGGACCGAACATGATGAGGAAAACGAAAACGACAATGCAGATCGCCACATTCAACGTGCTGAGCAACTGAATACCTTTTTCGATTCCCGACACGGTCGACAGCGTGTAGATCACCACAAGAATCGCGATGATCGCCAACTGCGTTCCATACACGTCAGGCAAGCCTATTGTGTGCTGCAGCGAATAACTCAATTGGAGGCCGAGAAATCCGATCGGACCGATCGTACCCGCCGCGACGCCAATGATGCATACGGCGTCCACGATGCTGCCAACAATCGAATCATTGAATCGATCCCCCCAGATCGGATACAGCAGACTTCTGGGTTTGAGCGGCAATCCTCGGTGATAGTGCAGGTACATCAGAACAATCGTGGCCAGCGTTCCGCAGATCGCCCAGGGTAGAAAACCCCAATGGTGAAAGCTCTGCGCCAGCGCCGGCGCCACTGCGGCGGAAGTGCCGGACGTTATGCCGGTAAAGTTGGGCGGCACCGACGTGAAGTGATACATCGGTTCTGCAAAACACCAGAACACGCCGCCTGCGGCGAGGACCGTACACATAAAGATGGAGATCCATCGGAATGTGCTCATCTCCGGCTTCTCACCGCCAAGCCGGAGACTCCCATAACGCGATACGGCCAGACCAATCGAAACCGCAAAATTGGCAAACAACAGGAATTGCCAGAACGCGCCGAAATACCGCGTTGAAAAAGTGAAGCCGGCGTTGACTGCCGCCGAAACGCTGTCCAAATTCAGGAAGGCGATTAGAACGAAAGCTACCAGGATTCCGCCACTCAGAAGAAACACCGTCCAATCCAGAGCGGGAGCCTTATTTGTGGCCTTCGTCATGGCGCGGAGAAGACCCGGTCGCTACCGCTCCCGGTTCTGACCGTTCGCTGTAATGTCAGAGCCGGGAGCGGTAGCGACCGGGTCTCCAGCACCGCATGCATGATTTAATCTCTGCGGGAACGCAGATATTCCGCCAGCGATTTGCCGGCGTACTCGATATGTTGTTCCAGGGCCTTGCAGGCCGCTTCCACATCTCCCTCTTTGCAGAAACGGAGAATCTCGCGATGTTCTTCGTTCGCGCGCGTGGTCTCGTGGACGAGAAACAAGTGCAGCCGGACGTACCGGTCGGCGTTATTGTGGATGCTTTCAGCCATCGAAAGAATGCGCGGACGGTTCGCCGCTTCGTAAAGACATGAATGGAACTTCCAATTCAGGACGCCCCAATCTTCGACGTTCTCTTCCTTCTTCAACGAAGTGGTATAGGACGTCAGGGTGTTCTCTGCTTCCTCAAAGTCTTCTCCGGTCATGCGCGGAATGGCCAGGCGGAGAAGATGCGATTCGAGTAGCATGCGCACTTCGAACATCTCCATAATCTCATCGGCGGACAGCGTCGAAACCACAGCGCCGCGATGGTCCACAATCTTGACGAGCCCTTCCGCTTCCAACTGACGAAGCGCTTCGCGGACAGGTATGCGACTCAGACCCAGTTCAGTGGCAATCGAGTGCTGCACGAGTTGATCACCGGCTTTCAGTTCGCCGCGCAGAATCCTTTCACGGAGTACATTGGAAACTGCCGAGGTCAACGATTGTCGGGGAATTCGCAGGTCGTTCTTAATCTCGGGGGACGATAACTTCTTTGCTATCAAGTTTCCTATTCTCCTAACAAACGCATATTGTATACCATATCCCCCGAATGGGAATTGCACGCAACCTTCTCCTGTACGCATCAAAGAATCCCTGGCTCCGTGAAACGTTTCCCCGTTACCAATTTGCACGCAAGGCCGTCCGCCGATTCATGCCCGGCGAAGATGTGGGAGCAGCGATCAAAGCAGCGAGCGCTTTCCAACCCGATGGAATCACTGCGGTGCTGACCTACCTGGGTGAGAACGTGGCCGACGCGCAGCAGGCGGGCGTGGTCACGAACCATTACTGCGACGTCCTCAATATGATTTCCGACGCCGGCATCAAATGCGAACTATCGGTGAAGCTCACTCAACTCGGGCATGACATCAATACGGATCTCAGCTTCAAGAACATCTTGCGAGTGGCCGAGGTTGCGACGCGGACGAAGAACTATCTGTGGATTGATATGGAAGAGTCGAAGTACGTCGACTCGACTCTCGCTCTCTATCGCAAACTCCATGTCGAACATCAGAACACCGGAGTATGCCTTCAGTCTTACCTATATAGAACAGCGGATGATCTCAAGTCGCTAATTCCCTTGCGTCCCGGGATCCGGCTCGTGAAGGGCGCTTACAGAGAACCGCCGGATCGTGCATTCCCGAAGAAAAGCGACGTCGACGAAAACTTCTTCACATTGTCTGAAGTCCTGCTCGACGCCGCCAAAAGGGGCCAGGCCAGGCCCGGATTCGCGACTCATGACCCGAAGCTGGTGGAGCGCATTCAGCAGAAAGCGCAGCGAGATGGTGTTCCCCCAAACTCGTACGAGTTTCAGATGCTCTATGGAATTCGGACGGAGGCCTTGCGCAGTCTGGTTCGAAGCGGTCACAGTTGCCGAATCCTGATTAGCTACGGCCCCGCGTGGTTTCCCTGGTATATGCGCCGCCTCGCCGAACGTCCGGCCAATGTTTTATTCGTCTTGAAACACGTCTGGTCTTAGCATCCCCGCGGTTGAGAATTGAGAATTCATTATTGAATATTGTCTATTGCCAATGGCCCATTGCCCCATTTGCAATAGACAATATTCAATAATGAATTCTCAATTCTCAACCGCCGAACCCAGGTGGGTTACTTCTTTTCCGGAAATAGCGTCACCTTTACCGTGTTCTTCGGGTTCAGGTACGTCCTGGCCGCCTGTTGAATCATTGCGGAATCGAGCTTCCGGAAATAGTCGGGAACCTCCCAAACTCCGGCAACATCTTCGCCGTACTGATACTTGAACACCATCTGGCTTGCAATGTAAGCATTCTGCTTGCTGCTGGTTTCGAAGTCGCGGAGCATCGCCTCGCGCTCATCGGTGGTTTGCTTGTCTGTTGGACCGGTTGCCTTGAACTTCTCGATCTCTTCGAAGACTCTCTTCACAAGATCATCGGTTCGCGCCGGGTCGCAGCCAAACCGCACGGAGACGGTGTACTCGGAATTTGGAAACTTCTGATAGCCCGAAGTCACGGAGACGCTGTAGGTGCCGCCGAGTTCCTCGCGAATCGTCTCCAGCAGCCTGGTTTGCAGTACCTGCACCATCGCTCGAATCGCGATCCGATTCGCCTGGTTGTATTCGAACGGTCCGCTGAACACAATTGCTGCCTGGCTCTTGGGCTCGATGCCCTTCTCTACTTTTCTTTCAATGACGCCGGTGGGCAGCCGTGCTCCAACGTCTTTCCAGTTTTCCTGCCGGCGAATTGCCGGTAATCCGCCGAGATATCGCTCGACCAGAGGCTTCATTGTGGGCAAATCAAAATTGCCGACGAAGACAAATGTGAAGTCACTCGCATCCGCGAAGCGGTCTTTGTAAAACGCCAGCGACGTATCGAGATTCCATTGATCGACCGACTCGGGCGTCAGCATTCGCCTCCGCGGATGATCCTGTCCCAACACTGAGTTCAATGCCTCCGAAAACGCATATTCCGGAACGGCACGCTGATTGGCCAGCGCGGTTTTGAGTTGAGCGATCTGAAGGCCGAACACTGTCTCGTCAGCTCTCGGTTGCGTGAACCGAAGATAGATAAGTTGGAACATCGTCTCGAGATCTTTGCGGGAACTGCTGCCACTCAACCCTTCTTCAAGTTCTCCGATCGACGCGTTCGCTGACGCGACCTTGCCTGTTAGAACCTTTCGAAGATCGATTGCGCTAAACCTTCCCAAGCCACCGGACCCGATAATCTGGGCCGCCGAACTGGCGGAGGCATAGTCCTTGTCGCTGGCAAGCGATGTTCCACCGGGACTTGTCGCGCGGAAAAGTATTTCATCCTCTCGAAACGTTGTTGGCTTGAGCACTACTTTCACGCCATTGGATAGTTCCCATTCCGTGATACCAACGGCATCTTTCGTCGACGTCTTTGTAATCGAGCCTGACGCCGGCTGCGAATCCATCAGTGTTGTGGAAGCAACCGTGTCGACATAAGCCGTCAACTCCTTCGCCGACGCGGCTTTGATCACGGCCGCCAGTTTTGCCTCGTCCGGAACCGAGAGACCTGCTTTGTCGGGCGCGGTGATGACGACAAAACGGTTTTGATCGGTGAACCATTCTTTCGCCAACTCATTCACTTCAGCGAGAGTGATCTGGGACAAGAAGCGCTGATGGAGCGCATATTCGAGGTCGGCTCCCGGAAGTGATTCATTGATCAGGAAATTCCTCACATATTCATCGGCATGACTGTCCGACTGGCGATTTTCCTTTTCCGCAACCGACCGCTCATAGCTTCTCAGAATATTTGCTTTTTGCCGGTCCATCTCGGGCGCCGTGAAACCGAATCTCCGGACACGTTCGACCTCGCCAAGCACGGCATCCAGGCCCCGTTCGATGCCGTCTTCCTTCACTCGGGCAGTCAGCATCGCCTGCTCTTTGGACCTGGTAACGAAAGATGTTCGACCGACGGACGCAGAATTAAATGGAGCATCTGCCTTCTGCGCCATTTCGGAGAATCGCGCGGACAACATTCCTGAAAACAACTGGTCAACGATGCCCTGACGATAGGAGCCGTAACTACCTTCGGGCCGTGCGGGAAGAACGTTGTCGATCTCGACGCTGGTGGAGGTCGTTTCCTTGTCCTTTGCCGTGATGTACACCGTCCCTTGGTGGTCCGGAACGTCGTACGTCGGGCGAGGACGCGGCGATGCAGCTTTTGGAATTGAAGCAAAGTGTTTGCGGATAAGACCCTCAACCGCCGTTTTGTCGAAATCGCCGACGGCGACCACGGCCATGAGATCGGGCCGGTACCAGTCCGTGTAGAACTTCTTCAAGACCTCAGGCCTGAAGGTTTGAATAATCTCCGTCTTACCGATCGGAATTCGATCCGCATATCGCGAACCCTTCAGGAGTACGGGGAAAAGCGTATTCAGGATGCGCATCCCGGCACCTTGTCTCAGGCGCCATTCCTCCATGATCACGCCTCGCTCTTTGTCGATTTCGGCGGTATCGAAGGACACGTTGTGAGCCCAGTCCTCCAGAATCTGGAGCGACTTGTCCAATACCTCCGCCTTGTCCGTCGGGATCGTCAGCATGTACACGGTTTCGTCGAAACTCGTGTACGCGTTTAAATCCGCACCGAAACGCATACCGAGCGACTCGATGAAGGAAACGATCTCCGCCTTGGGAAAGTTCTTCGTTCCGTTGAAGGCCATGTGCTCGACAAAATGCGCCAGGCCTTGCTGATTGTCGTCTTCCAGAATGGATCCCGCCTTAATGACGAGTCGCAATTCCGCCCGTTTCTCCGGTTTCTTGTTGGAACGGAGGTAGTAGCGAATCCCGTTATCGAGTTGGCCAACGGTAATTTGCGGCTCAACAGGAATTTGGGCGGAAAGGGATATCTGTTGCTGTGGCGCAGCCGAAAGAGACGCCACCGTTAAGAAAACAACCGCCAGAATCATGAAACGTGAACGAATGCGCTTGGTCATGACAATCCTTTCAAGTGTTTGGATTATCCGTCCGGTCAAAGGTTGGCGTCAAATCGCTGGAAACCCGGTCGCTACCGCTCCCGGTTCTGACATTGCGGCAACCCTGTCAGAACCGGGAGCGGTAGCGACCGGGTCGGCTTTTGCGTGTAAAGTGTCTATTAGACTATGAGCTTTGCGATCGAAACCCGACAATTGACTCGGTACTTTGGTGAACTGTGCGCGGTCGATCGCGTCGAACTTCATGTGGAACGCGGAACGTTTTACGGATTCCTTGGTCCCAACGGCGCTGGAAAGTCCACAACCATCAAAATGCTTACCGGTCTGCTCGCGCCATCCGACGGTGAAATCCTGGTTCTCGGAAAGCGAATGAGGGATCCAGACCAATCGTTGGAAGCCAAGAGAATGATCGGAGTGGTTCCGGAAGATCTGGCGCTTTTTGATAACCTGACCGCTCGTGAACACCTGACCTTCATTGGACGCATGTATCTACTCCCTCGAGACACGATCCAGACCCGGATCGATGAGTTACTCACGCTGCTTGGGCTTGCCGGCGACGAGAAGAAGCTCACGATGGAGTACTCCCACGGGATGAAGAAGAAGCTGGCGCTGGCCGCGGCCCTTCTGCCAAATCCCGACCTGTTGTTCCTCGACGAGCCGTTCGAAGGCGTGGATGCCGTGACCTCGCGCGTGATCCGCGACCTGCTGGCCAACTACGTCGCTCGTGGATCGACCGTCTTTCTCACGTCTCACGTGCTGGATATCGTCGAACGGCTTTGCTCCCACGTCGGTATTATCGCCAGAGGGAAATTGGTCGAGCAGACGTCGCTCGATGAACTCCGTCAAGGGAGTTCCCTGGAACAGCGATTTCTGGAAAAAGTGGGGGCCGACGCCGACGCGGCAAGGAAGCTGTCGTGGCTCGAGGAGGCAACTCCGTGAACCGGCATCACCTCAGTGCCATCCTCTGGCTGCAATGGCGCATTCGCGCAAACTCGTTAAAGCGCGGCGGAACTGCGGGTGCTATCGTGGAGGCGATCGTCGGATTCCTGTCGCTGTTCGCCGCCCTGCTGACGTTCCTCATTGGGATCGCCGTGGGATTACTTGCGCTGGCAAACGTGTCTTCAACGGTGGTGATGATCGTATGGGACATGCTCGCGATCGGGTTTCTCCTGATGTGGATAACGGAGTTGATCACCGAACTTCAGCGCTCCGAACTGTTATCGTTCGACAAGCTTCTTCATTTGCCGGTCTCGTTATCGGGTGTTTTTCTCTTCAACTATGTCGCTTCGGTCGCCAGTCTGAGTGTGAACCTCTTTCTTCCGGGAATGATCGGCCTTTGCGTCGGTTTGGTGTTTTCGAGGGGCACCGCAATGCTCGCCCTCTTTCCGTTGGTGGCCGCCTTCTTCATTGCTATAACGGCGCTCACCCACCAGTTCCGTGGCTGGCTGGCTTCGCTGATGGAAAACAAGAGACGCCGGCGCAACATCATTACCATGGCCACTCTTGCGTTCGTGCTGTTGACTCAGGCCCCGCAAGTCTTTGTCTGGTGGTCGCGGCCGAGCGGCGGCAGCACAAGAACTGTGCGACTGGAGACCGAGCGGCTCGATCAGATGCTTGCCAAACGGGAAATCGACGTCGCCGAACACAAGCGGCAATCGGACGCTATTTATAAGAAGTATGGGGTTAGTCGGGAGACGAGAGGCGCGCGGGGCCAGCAAATCGTAAGTCTAGCGACAACCGTGAACAAGGTTGTGCCTCTGGGATGGCCTGCGTATGGCGCCAAACGGGTCGTCGAAGGAGCTGTGCGTCCGGCCCTGCTCGCGACTCTCGGTCTGGCATTGATCGGAGCGATCAGTCTCAGGCGTTCCTACCAAACGACTCTTCGGCTCTATACGGGCGATTTCAAATCGACAAAGTCTCGTGCGGTCAAATCTCTCGCAAAGCCCGACGTGATCATCAACGTCAAGGCGTCCGCGTTCATGGAAAAGCAACTGCCGTGGATATCGGAGCACGCTTCGGCAATAACCGTGGCTACATTCCGATCACTGATGCGCGCTCCGGAAGCCAAAATGATGCTTCTGACGCCCGTGATCTTTACCGTGATCTTCGGATCGATGTTCCTGAGGATCGGGACAGCGCCTACCGAATTCATGCGAACGGTGATGGCTTCAGGCGCGATGGTGCTGGTTCTTTTCGGGATGACTCAACTTTCCGGAAATCAGTTTGGACTGGATCGAGCCGGCTTTCGCGTATTTGTGTTGGCTCCCGCGGCCAGAAAAGACGTCCTGCTGGGCAAGAATCTTGCATTGCTTCCGTTAGGCATGGGTCTTGGAATTGTCGCAATTTGTGCGTTGCAGATGGCCTATCCCCTGCGCATCGACCGCTTTTTCGGTGCTCTGCTTCAGCTCGTTCCGATGTATCTGATGTTTTGCATCCTTTCCAATTTTCTATCGATGTTCGCTCCGATGCCTCTCGCTTCGGGTTCTCTCAAACGTGCCCGACCCAAAGGTTTGGCGATCCTCCTGCACGCCGCGTTTTTCTTCGCGTTCCCGACCGCCATGAGTCTCACGATGTTTCCCTTAGGTATCGAATTCGTGTTGAATGGCCTCGGTTTCCTGACAGGCTTCCCCGTTTACCTCATGCTCGAAGTGGCCGGAGTTGCAGTCGCCGTGTTTCTCTATCCTCAGATTCTGAGTCTCCAGGGCAATCTTCTACACTCTCGCGAGCATAAGATTCTGGATGTCGTGACCGCACACGCGGAATGAAGAAGTAACCACAAGAGGCACAAAAGGGGAAACACAAGAAGCACAGGAAAAATTCTTGTTTCTTCTTTTGCGCCTCTTGTGTGTCCTACTTGTGCCTCTTGTGGTTATTCCTATGCGAGGATTTCTTTGATGACCCTGCCGTGAACGTCCGTCAGTTTCATGTCGCGGCCGTTGAAACGATACGTCAGCTTGTCATAGTCCAGGCCCATGAGGTGCAGGATCGTGGCGTGGAGTTCGTAGATGGATTTCTTGTTCTCGACGGCGCGATAGCCAAAATCATCCGTGGCGCCGACGATGGTTCCGCCTTTGACACCGGCGCCGGCCAGCCAGACACTGAAACCGTTGGCGTTGTGGTCGCGGCCGTCCAGTCGTTCGCCGATCGGAAGGCGGCCGAATTCACCATGCCAGACGATAAGAGTGGAATCGAACAGACCTCGGCTCTTCAGATCCTTAATGAGGCCGGCAATCGGCTTGTCGGTCTCACCGCAGTGCATTTCGTGATTGGCTTTGAGCTCCCAATGCGCATCCCAACTCGGCTCGAAGTTGCCGCCGCCTGAAAAGATCTGCACATATCGGACGCCGCGCTCGACGAGCCGTCGCGCCATCAGTGCCTGTCGTCCGAAGTATTCGGTCCGCTTTTCATCAAGCCCGTAAAGTTTCTTCGTCGCTTCGGTCTCGCCGCTGACGTCGATGACTTCCGGCGCGTGGGCCTGCATTCGAAACGCGAGTTCATAGGAGTGAATGCGCGCAGACAATTCGCTGTCTTCCGGGTTTTGTTGCCAGTGCTTTTCGTTCAAATCATGCAACAACGCGAGCCACTTCTTCTGTTGCTCAATCTCGCGATTGGCGGGAGGCCTCAGATCGACGATCGGATCCCCGGTATCGCGGAACTGTGTGCCCTGATATGCCGCGGGCATGAACCCATTGCCCCAATTCGGCGCTCCATTGATCGGACCGCCTCGATAGTCGGTAAAGACGATATAACCCGGCAGGTTCTCGCTTTCGCTTCCGAGACCGTAGGTAATCCAACTGCCAACACTTGGATATCCGGCGAGAATGCTTCCCGTGTTCATCTGAAACAGCGCCGGACCATGAGCAGGGCTCAACGCGTACATGGATCGAATTAATGCGAGATCGTCGGCATGGCCCGCGACGTGTGGCCAGAGTTCGGAGATGTCCATCCCACTTTGTCCATACTTCTTGAACTTCCAGGGCGACGGCATCAGGCCGCCCGGTGTTCCCATGATGGTCGGGATGTTGCCTTCACCGGGAATGGTTTCGCCGGCACGGCGCATCAGTTCTGGTTTCGGATCGAAGGTGTCCACCTGACTGACACCGCCATAGCAGAAAATCGAGATGACGGCCTTCGCTTTAGCGGGAAAGTGTTGCGGTCTTGGTGCCAGCGGCGACTTCGACGTCTGCTCGGCAGATAGGAAGTCCGCAAAGGCGAGGCTGGCGATACCTCCACCCAGTCTCGATAGCAATTCCCGCCGCGAACAGTAATATGGATGGCTCATTGGCTGTATACGAACTCGTTAAGGTTGAATAACACCTGGCAAAACTCCGCCAGACCGTCAGCGCTCGTCCGGATGTAATCGATCGCTTTGGTCCGTTCGAATTCCGAAGGCGGCCGTCCCAGAGCAATCCGGTATGCCCGTTCGATCTGAGCGCGAACGTCAGTGCCGGCCTCCTGCTTCAACCGTTCGGCGAAATACTTCGACTGCTGGATCACCATGGCGTTGTTCATCAACAACAATGCCTGCGGCGCTACGGTCGAGCGATTGCGACGATCGACAGAGTTGATGAGATTCGGCTGATCAAAGGTTTCGAACATCGGATAGCGGATGCTCCGCTTCGAGTGGACGTAAATGCTCCGACGCCAGGTCGAAGGATCGTCATCGGGCTTTCCGGGCCAATTCCTCTTGGAACTCGATTCGAAGAGGTCCGGATTGATATATGGATAGACGCCAGGTCCGCCAAGCGTGCGATCGAGTTTTCCGGAAGTCGCGAGAATTGCGTCTCGAATGGTTTCGGCTTCCAGACGCTGGCGGGGCATTCGCCACAGCAAGTGATTCTCAGGATCGATAGCGATGTTGGCGGCGATGTCGTCGCTCGACATCTGATATGCATCCGACATCATCATCAGCCGGTGCATCTGTTTGATGCTCCAACCACGCTCAACGAACTCCACAGCCAGCCAGTCCAGAAGTTCGGGATGTGAAGGCCGATCACCCAATTTACCGAAGTTGCTTGGCGTGCGAACGATTCCCTCGCCGAAGTGATGCTGCCATATTCGATTCACCATGACGCGTGCCGTCAGCGGGTTTTTGGGCGACGATAGCCATTCGGCAAAACCACGGCGGCGCCAACTCGACTTGGCATCTTCCGGAGGCGCCGGGAAACTGTAAGTACCCGTGCCGAGAACCGCGAGTTCTCCTGGCGTTATGACAGGGCCCTTCGCCTCGACTGAACCGCGGATCAGAAGATACGAAGGTCGCGGCTCTCGTCCGGCTTCACCGATCGCTCGGGCTGTTGGATAAGGTCTCGGCCGCTGCTTTTCCAGAGCGGAGATCTGACCTTTGAGCTCGGTGTGTTGGGCTTTCTCGCTTTCAGTCATCAACGCGACGATATCCTGCTCGGCGATCTTGTTTCGGAGCGAATCATCCTCGAGCGTCTTCTGGATTTGCCTGACGTTGAGTTTCTGTCCCGGAGTTCTCTGGTCTTCGGGAGTACGCCACGCGAGTTGCAGGTACTCGGGGAGTTGAGCGATCGTTTGATCGACCAGTTTTTTCAGATGAGGCGCTTCAAGATCCGACTTCGACTTACGCAGCGGTTTCAAAAGGGTATCGAGACGATCCGTCTCTGCCTTGTGTGCGGCAACTACTTCCGCACTGACCAGCGGGTGACTGGCACCGCGCGTCGGAAAGAAGACGGACTGGACCTGGTAATAGTCCTTTTGAAGAATCGGGTCGAACTTGTGATCGTGACATCGGGCGCACTGCACGGTCAGCCCCATGAACGTCAGCGATGTTGTCGCGACGATGTCGTCGAGAGCATCCTGACGGCCCCGCTCTCCGCCATCGGCACTTTCCGGTCCGAGTCTCAGGAAGCCGGTGGCGATCATGGCGTCGTCGGCAATCGGCGAATATTCGTCGCCGGCAATCTGCTCGCGAATGAATTGGTCGTAGGGCTTGTCGGTGTTCAGCGATTTGACGATGTAGTCGCGATAGCGCCAGCCGTCGGGCCGGTCAGTATCGAATTCGAAGCCACCTGAATCGGCATAGCGAACGAGATCCAGCCAGTGACGGGCCCAACGTTCGCCGTAATGGGGCGACGCGAGTAATGAATCGATCAACTTCTCCCAAGCGTTCGCTGAACGGTCCGCGACGAATGCCTCGACTTCCTCGGGTGACGGCGGCAGACCGATGAGATCCAGGTAGGCTCGACGAATCAGGGTTCTCTTGTCGGCCTTGGGAGTGGCCTTCAGACCTTTGCTCTGCAGCGACGCGGCAATGAAGGCATCGATTGGATTCTTTCCGCCGGGCCGCAAAGATGTGCTGGGTGTTGCTGAACGCACCGGTGGTTGAAATGCCCAAAAGCCACGCTCCGCAGGGGTAATTGGACGTTCGGGCAATTTGACGTCAGCTTTCGCAGCCGTCGCCGTGCCTTTCGCTTCCTCAACATCGTCGAGAGAACCGCTGGCTTCGATCCAGGCTTTCAGCGTTTGAATTTCATCCCCAGTCAGCTTCTTCCCCGGCGGCATCATCAGATCACCTTGATATGAGACGGCGAGGAAAAGCTTGCTTGCTGCTGGATCGTGCGGCACGATCACGCGTCCGTGTTCGCCGCCCGCACGCAGGGATTCGGCGGTACGTAAGTCGAGGCCGGAGGTTTTGCTGGAGCCATGGCATCCGAAACAGTTCTTTTTTAAGATGTCGAACGCCTGTTGCGCGACCTCATTCTGAGCCAACGCAGCCGGAGCACTCAGAGCGGATACAAAGAGACCCAACCCCACTGAAAGTATCGTCTTCATCAGAACAAGCTCCCCGAGAGTGGTTCCCGCATATCGTATACAATATGCTGGCTTTCGTCGATAAATGTGTTACTGAACCCCAAACGAAAACACGGTTTTCGATCGGTATTCCTCACCGGGCTTGAGAATCGTGGATGGAAAGTTCGGCCGATTCGGCGAATCGGGATAATGTTGAGGCTCAAGACAGAAACCAAATCGCTCCTTATATAACTGCCCCGACTTTCCAGTTATCGACCCATCGAGGAAATTGCCGCTGTAGAACTGAATTCCCGGCTCCGTTGTAGAAACCTCGAGCACCCGGCCCGACGACGGGTCGACCACTCGAGCGGCCTTGACGAGTCCATCCCCCTGACGATTGAGAACGTAGTTATGGTCGTACCCTTTGCCGTTCGTTAGCTGAACGTCCTTATGATTGATGCGCGATCCGATCGGCGTTGCATTCCGAAAATCAAACGGCGTTGCTTCGACGGGTGCCAATTCGCCTGTTGGAATACTTGTCGCATCGATGGGTGTGTATCGATCGGCATTGATCGTCATCTCGTGATCGAGGATGTCGCGTTTCCCTTCCCCCGCAAGGTTGAAGTAGGTGTGGTGCGTCAGGTTCACTGGAGTCGATTTGTCGGTTGTCGCCAAGTAATCGACGATGAGTTCGTTCCGATCATTCAATGTGTACGTGACCCGCGTCTTCAATGTCCCCGGGTATCCTTCGTCGCCATCCGGACTGTCATAAGTAAAGATCACACCGACACCCTCGGCATTCTTGAACGACTCACCCTTCCAAACGACTTTATCGAATCCTTTAACTCCGCCGTGTAAATGGTTGGGAGCGTTGTTGGTTGCCAGTTTGTACAGCTTGCCATCCAGAGTGAACTGCCCTTTTGCGATGCGGTTGCCGTAGCGACCGATGATGGCGCCGAAGTAAGGCGTACTCTTCAGGTAACCTTCCAGATTGTCGTATCCCAGTGCGATGTCTTCAAACAGTCCATTGCGATCCGGAACTCGCAACGAGATTACGATGCCGCCATAGCTGATAATCCTCGCTTCGACCCCGCGAGCGTTTGTGAGCTTGAACAGATCGACATTGACTCCGTCCGGAGTTTTGGCGAATGCCGACTGATTCACGCTGGCCTCCTGTGGCGCGGAATTGGACGGTGTCGGTGGAGGCGTATGTTGGCAACCGATCATGGTCAGTAACAACGCCGCAACAATCGAAGACGCAAATATTCGGTGAAAAGTCATCGCGGAATTATGCCGGGCACCCGAACGCGTTGCAACTGTAGCGGCGGAATCGGCAATCCCGGCGCGCTGGTTTCGTAAATCAAATCCTTGAATCTCTGCGAACTAGCGGTTAGTCTGCTGCACGGCGTAATTTGGAAAAATGCAGGAAAAAGCCCGCCCGATAACACCCTTTTCTCGAACCTCGTATGTTAGTGCGACGCGAGAAGCTCGACCCCGGTGGGTTCCATTCGTTGAGATCGCCGGCATCCTGACCTGCTCCGCACTCTGGCTCACGGTTGCTTCGCGTTTGGTCAATCGGCAACTGGCGTGGTCGGATCTTACTTATCTCATCATCGCTACTGTGCTTGGAATTTTTCTGGCTGACGCGGCCTCCGGAGTCGCGCACTGGTTCTGTGACACATTCTTCGAAGAAACCACGCCGCTCATCGGCCCGTTAATGATCGCTGCGTTTCGCGAGCATCATCGCGATCCGCTGGCGATGACTCGACATGGTTTTCTTGAACTGAACGGCAGCAATTGTCTGGCTCTCACGCCTGTGCTGGCAACCGGGTGGTGGCTTGGCGCCGGTGAAACGCTGACGGAAACAGCCGTCTTCGGCCACTCGGTCCTGCTTTCGTTTTCGTTTACCGTGACGGCCACGAACCAGTTTCACCGGTGGGCTCACGACCCGGCGCCACCGTGGTTCGCGCGACTGTTACAGCGTTTGGGCCTGGCCCTCTCTCCGGAACATCACTCGAAGCATCACGCGCCTCCACATCGCTCGGCGTATTGTGTTACCAATGGCTGGGTCAACGGGTTTGCCGATCGCTTCGGAGTGTTTTCTTTTGCCGAACGGATCCTCGTCGCGATCGGTATACCGCGAAACACAGCCGTATGAAGATCGACATTTTCAATCACCTTTTCCCGAAGAATTTTTTTGACCAGTTCATCAACGTCGGATCCGCTTTCAAAGACATGGGCAAGCGCGCTCAAAACGTCTACGCCATAGCTGATCTTGATGAGCGTTTCCGCGTCATGGACGAGTTCGGAGATTACTGCCAGGTGCTTTCGCTGCCCTCCCCTCCAATCGAGGCTTATGCCGGTCCCGAGCGGTCGCCGCATATTGCTCGAGTAGCCAACAATGGACTCGCCGATCTGGTAAAGAAATATCCGAGCCGGTTTATCGCGTTTGCGGCGGCCTTGCCGATGAACAATCCCGCTGCTGCCGAAAAAGAATTCGATCGGGCTGTTTCGCAACTCGGCGCGAAAGGCGTGCAGATCTTCACCAATGCGGCGGGAAAGCCGTTAGACGCTCCAGAGTTCCTGCCGATCTTCGAGGAAGCCGCTCGGCGAAACGTGGTGATCTGGCTTCATCCGGCGAGAGGCGCTAATTTCCCTGACTATCTTTCGGAAACCAAGTCGAAGTATGAGATCTGGTGGACGTTTGGCTGGCCGTACGAAACCAGCGTGGCATTATCACGTCTGGTCTTTTCCGGACTGCTCGACCGTCTGCCGAACCTGAAGATCGTGACGCATCACATGGGCGGCATGATTCCTTATTTCGAAGGACGCGTTGGTCATGGCTGGGATCAGATGGGTTCCCGGACTTCGGATGAAGATTATGTGGCGTTGCTTCGTTCGCTGAAGAAACGTCCGATTGACTACTTCCGAAGTTTCTTCGCCGACACCGCGCTATTCGGAGCGGCTGCCGGTACCAAGTGCGGTTTCGACTTTTTCGGCATCGACCAGGTCGTGTTCTCTTCCGATACGCCGTTCGAGCCGGCGCCGGGAATCTACATTCGTGAAACGATCAACGTTATCGAGAACCTGGGCCTCACCGCCGATGAAAAAGACCGTGTGTATCGACGAAATGCAGCACGCCTGTTAAACCTTTAAAGCGCCGGAGGCCGCTTTAAGTGTTACCACTTGCGGCCGAAGACGTATTGGTTGACGATGTTTTCCAGTCTTTCCTGACGCCCTGAGCGTAAATCGGGCTCGCCTTTCTCCAATGCATACTGCTCGAGTTCCGCAAGTCCGGTTTTTCTCGTTTCAATTTGCCGGCCGATGCCGGAGTCGTAGCCGCTGTATCGCTCACGGACGAATCCCGAGATGACGCCGTCCTCCTTCATCTGACTTGCGATTTTGAGCGCCAAGGCAAAAGTGTCCATGCCGCCGATGTGCGCATGAAAGAGGTCTTCGAGGTCGGGGCTCGCCCGTCTGACTTTCGCATCGAAATTAAGTCCACCGGGAGCAAGGCCGCCTTGGTCGAGAATCACAAGGACCACGGGGACGATTTCAGCGACGTCGTTGGGAAACTGGTCCGTGTCCCATCCGAGGAGCGTGTCTCCGCGATTGGCATCGATGCTGCCGAGCAATCCGTGCGCGGAGGCGATCGCCACCTCATGATGGAAGCTGTGACCCGCGAGATTCGCATGATTGGCTTCGACGTTGAGTTTGAAGCGATCGGCTAACCCGTATGTCTTCAGGAACGAAATGACGGTAGCGGCGTCGTAGTCGTACTGGTGTTTGGTTGGTTCTTTCGGTTTCGGCTCGATCAGCAACTGGCCCTTGAAGCCGATTTGCCGGGCATAGTCGGCGGCCATGTGCAGGAATGCGGCAAAGTGTTCCTGTTCTCGCTTGAGATCCGTATTGAGCAAGGTGTCATAGCCTTCGCGTCCACCCCAGAACACGTAATTCTCGCCACCCAGCATGTGCGTCATTTCCATCATCCGCTTCACCTGAGAGGCAGCGTGCGCAAACACGAGAGGATCGGGATTGGTAGCGGCGCCACACATGTAACGCGGGTGCGTGAAGAGATTGGCAGTTCCCCACAGCAGTTTCACACCGGTATTCTTTTGGTGCTCCAGGGCGCGCTTGCAGATTCTCTCGAGAATACGATGGGTTTCGGGAAGATCGACTCCTTCGGGTGCAAAGTCCCGGTCGTGAAAGCAGTAATAGCCCACTCCCAGTCTGGTGAAAAACTCGAAGGCGGCATCGACCCGCTGTTCCGCGTCCTTCCACGGACGCAATGCGGTTCCCGTGCCGAAAGGATCCGCCCCGGTGCCGCAAAACGTATGCCATGAGGCAATCGAAAAGCGCAGGTGTTCCGCCATCGTCTTGCCACCGACTCTGGCGCCGGCATTGTAGTGTTTGAACGCGAAAGGGTTTTTCGAATCCGGCCCTTCGTATTCGATCTTCGCAATGTTTGGAAAATAATTCATCATAACGTCGGGAAATTCGGGGTCAGGCGTAAGAATACGCCCGACTCTGGCTTTGCGGAAAGCGGAGATGATGAATGGTTGAACCGAATTTCGATAAGTCTCTAAGCCGGCGCGATTCGGAAAGTTTCAAGTGGCGGGAGTATCCGCAGGACGTCCTGCCGCTCTTCGTCGCCGACATGGACTTCCGGTCGCCGGAACCCGTGGCACGAGCGCTGCGAAAATACGTCGATGACGGCGTCTACGGGTATCCGCGCGGGTTGCATTCATTCGATGTGTCGGAACTTCCCGAACTTCCTCACATCGTCGCGGAGCGGATGGCCGATCGCTATAACTGGCAAATTCGTCCGTACGACGTTGTTCTTGTGCCTGGAGTCGTGCCCGCTTTGAACTTGGCCTGCCACGCGGCCGGCCCTCAGGGGGCGGTGCTGGTTCAGCCGCCGGTCTATCCACCGATTCTTTCGGCTCCACGAAACGCGCATCTCAAACGGCAAGAAGCTGCACTCAGCGTTCAAAGCGACGGCACGTACTCGATCGATTGGGATGCGTTCGCAAACGCGTTCACGGCCGAAACCCGTATGTACCTTCTGTGCAATCCTCACAATCCCGTCGGACGTGTTTTTCGCCGGGATGAACTCGCTCGCCTGGCGGAAATATGTTTGTCAAAGAATGTGACGATCTGTGCGGACGAAATCCACAGCGATCTGCTCTTCACGGGTCATACGCACACACCCATCGCGTCGATCGACGCCGAGATTGCCCAACGAACCATCACTTTGATTGCGCCGAGCAAAACCTTCAACCTCGCCGGACTGCAGTGTGGATTCGCCGTGATTCCGAATCCTGAGCTGCGCGCCCGATTTCAAAAGAGTCGCGAAGGACTGACGCCATGGGTCAATGTCATGGGCTTGATCGGAGCTGAGGCGGCCTACCGCGAAGGCCAGCCCTGGCTTGATCGGCTGCTTCCATATCTCGAAGGAAACCGCGACTTCCTTTATGATTTCGTCCGGCAGGAACTTCGAGGAGTCGCGATGAGCAAGCCGGAAGGGACCTACCTGGCCTGGCTGGATTGCCGCCGCCTTGGCCTCGACAACCCTTATGAATTCTTCCTAAAGCAGGCGCGCGTTGCGTTGAGCAGCGGACTCTCGTTTGGACAGGGCGGTGCGGGTTTCGTCAGGCTCAACTTTGGTTGCCCGCGAGCGACTCTGGAAGAAGCGTTGCAACGCCTGAAAGACGCGATCAAGGACATCGTCGCTGAATAGAGGCAACGGGTTGACGTTTGCCTTTGGACTCAGTAGCATGCCGGACTGTGGGGAAAAAGATTTCCAATGGCCTGGTGACTCTGAGTTCGGCAGCGATTCTTGCCGTTTACGCGGCCGGGTATGAGCGGACATCCCCTGCAGCAGAACGATTCGCGCAACAAATCGCACAGCGCCGGACGCCGGCACCTATTGTCGCAGCGGCACCCGCATCGACATTGACGCCACCATCGCCGACGCCAATCACTCCCACTCCCGCAAGCGCCCCGGCTCCCAATGCTCCTGCTGTCCCGACGCCAACTAAAGAACCCACTATTTCAATGCCTGCGGTTGCGGAAAACGCAGTCGTAACGCCAGTAGTCGTGGAAACTCCGGCGCTGCCTGTCTCCCAACCGGTTGAGACGTCACCAGAACCCACCAAGGACCACCCTAAAGCTGCGCCCACGGCTATATATAAGGATGGGACGTATCTGGGCTGGGGGTATTCCCGCCATGGCAACATCCAGGCTTTTGTTGTTATCGAGGGAGGCAGAATAACCTACGCGGGAATCGAGAGATGCAACACGCGATGGTCGTGCTCCCTGGTCGAACATTTACCGCCGCAAGTGATCCAGCGACAGAGTGCTCAAGTCGATTTCGTGACGGGCGCCACACAAAGCGGCGATGCATTCTACGGTGGAATCGTCGAGGCTCTATCCAAGGCGAAGTGAACGACGGCAACTACCGCCACTCCGTTGCAGTGATGGGCACCATTGTGACGATCCAGGTGGCGGGCCGAATACCGGATCAACAAACAGTCGAGCGCGCTTTCGAATGGTTTTACGAGATCGAACGCCGGTGCACGCGATTCGAGGCTCAAAGTGAACTGATGCAGCTTTCGCGACGGATCGGGACGCCCGTTCCGGTCAGCGCCATTCTCTTTGAAGCAGTCCAGTTTGCTTTGGCGGTTGCCGAAGAAAGCGGCGGTGCGTTGGATCCGACGGTGGGCTACTCGATGGAGACGCGCGGTTTTAACAAAGAACATCGCAGCGGTCAGGTCATTCAATCGACGGTCAAACCGAACGGCCGTGTGAATTACAAGGATGTGCGCCTCGATCCGGATCAGAGAACAGTCACACTGTTGAAACCGCTTGTGCTCGACCTTGGCGCTGTTGCAAAAGGACTCGCCATCGATATGGCA
>Ga0137427_10000466_pt1 | contig 20810 bp, 15 predicted proteins | sample EasRivERMZT700_2_FD_102309 | JGI IMG/M metagenome (GOLD analysis project Ga0137427, IMG submission 102309) | Soil microbial communities from meander-bound floodplain in the East River, Colorado, USA - East River MetaG ERMZT700_2 | ecosystem: Environmental > Terrestrial > Soil > Floodplain ...
GTCCCGGCAAAGGGCGGTCGCCCCGTGGCCATCTCATAGAGCACCGCACCGAGACTGAAGATGTCCGTGCGATGGTCCACCGTGTGTCCGAGCAGTTGCTCGGGGCTCATGTATTTCAAGGTGCCTAACACCAATCCGGGTACAGTGTCGGTCAGCGTGATGGTGTCAGCGTTCAGCGCAGACTCTTCGCCGCGTTTGACTTTCGCCAGTCCGAAGTCCAGAACCTTGACCTGTCCTCGCGGCGTGAGCATGATGTTGCCGGGTTTGATGTCCCGATGCGTGATCCCTTTCGCGTGCGCTTCACTCAAGGCGTCCGCCGCCTGCATCCCGATTGCAACAATCCGCGCCACGTCGAATGGCGGCCCCATCTTCGCGGACAGAGTTTCGCCTTCGACGTACTCCATTGCGATGAAGCTGCGGCCATCGGCGTGTCCGATGTCGTAGATCGTGGCGACGTTCGGATGATTGAGGGCAGAAGCGGCCTTTGCTTCAAGGACAAAACGCTGGATGCGATCCGGATCCTGTGCAACCAGAGGCGGTAACATCTTGAGCGCGACCGTTCGATCCAGCCGCCGGTCCCGCGCAAGATAAACCTCGCCCATTCCACCGGCTCCCAGCAGGGAGAGAATCTCGAAGTGGCTGATGGTTTGTCCGGTCAACGGCAGGCCTCCTTCGGCGACCGTCGATCGGATGGCAACCTCGAGCGCCGGCGCCGCTAGAAACTCACCTGCTTCAGCGTGCGCCTTGAGCAAACGTTCGACGTTCCGCAGCAGCACTTCATCTTCGCCGCAAGCTTGAGCAAGGAAGCCTGCCCGCTGGTTGCCTTCACGCTCTAGTGCGGCGTGATACAGTTGCTCGACTCGTTGCCATTGTTCACCCTTCATTTGTCCGCTCCTCCCAACTCGCTATAGAGCCAGGCTTGGGCAACACTCCATTCCCGTCGTACCGTTCGCGGCGAAATGTTCAGCGCTTCACCCGTTTCTTCCTCGGTCATTCCACCGAAAAAACGCAATTCGACGATCCGGGCTTTGCGCGAATCCATGAGGCTCAGACGCTCCAGAGCTTCATCGAGAGCGACAAGGTCGGCATCTCTCGATGCCGCAGGGATGGCTTCCTCCTGCAACGAGATCTTCGCGATATCTCCACTTCGCTTCAGATACGACCGCCGTCGCGCGTAATCCACAAGAACGCGCCGCATCAATTGCGCCATGACGCCCAGGAAGTGGGCGCGATTCTGAAAACCGGAATGATTCCAATCCATAAGGCGCAGAAAGACTTCGTTAACTAACGCCGTCGGTTGCAATGTGTGGCCCGGACGTTCGCGTATCAAATAGTTTTGTGCCAGCCGGTGCAACTCCGCCTCGACCAGAACAGTCAGCTTTTCCAGAGCGGCTTGATCGCCCTCACTCCAAGCCAGAAGCAACTGAGTGACATCCGTTTGAGAGGTCTGAGTCATGGGAAAGATGCGGGCAAACTACCACATTTCGTGGGGGAATGCGTCAGTTTGGAATCTGGGGTAGTGGTCTAGTTTGGGATCTGACAAATCCCAAATCCACAAATCCGCAAATCCCAATCCGAGGGGAACGTTAAGCCGATCCGTTCTCATCGGATTGGGATTTGCGGATTTGTGGATTTGGGATTTGTCAGATTTGTTTCTGCTTCGTAGGCGGAGCAGCAGGGGGTTTCAAACCAGACCACTACCGAGCTTGGCCGCTTTTGGTCGCGAGTCGCGCTTTATGGGAGTAGGAGGAAGCGATGACTGCTTTACGTTTGAGACTCGGCTCACTGGTATTGACCACGGTGATTGTTTCGTTTTTGTCGACAGGCTCACGAGTTCCTCCTACTCGCTCACCCAAGAGTCAGACCCTCGCGAAACTACCGCTGACTTTTCAGGCCAACGCCGGCCAAACTGATGGCACTGTCCAGTTCCTTTCGCGCGGCCCCCTCCATAACCTTTTTCTAACCGCGACAGAGGCCGTACTCGCGGTGCGGACAACGGAATCAGGCACTCCCGAAGTGATGCGTATGAAGTTGAGTGGTGCTAACCCGCATCCTGAATTGATCGGCCTGGACGAATTGCCGGGCAAGGCGAACTACTTCATCGGCAAGGACCCGCAACAGTGGCGGACCGATGTCCGGACCTACTCGAGAGTGAAATACAAACAGGTCTATCCCGGTGTGGACGTCGTGTATTACGGAAATCAGCAACATTTGGAATACGACTTCATCGTCGCTCCCGGCAGCCGGCCACAAGCGATCCGGATGGCTATCGAAGGAACAGGACCGTTACAAATAGACGCTCGCGGCGATTTGGTGCTTGGCGGGAAAAGCGGTGTTCGGCAGCACAAACCGTTTGTTTATCAGGAAACGGATAGTGGGCGTAAAGAGATCGATGGACGCTATGTGTTGCTCGGCCCGACTCTGGTTGGGCTGGAACTGGGTCCATACGACCTGGAGAAACAGTTGATCATCGATCCGATTCTCAGCTACTCGACCTACCTCGGTGGTGGCGGCGATGATCGCCTGTCGCTCATTGCCGTTGACGAAGGCGGCAATGCCTACGTCACCGGTCAGACGAACTCAGCTGACTTTCCGGTTTCCAATGCGGCACAAGCGAGTTATCGCGGCGGCCTCTCCGATGTGTTCATTGCCAAGTTAAGCGCGACCGGCGAGTTGGTTTACTCCACCTATCTCGGTGGCGAGGGTGAGGATTCGTTTGGCGTCATCGCCGTGGACCGTGACGGCAATGCCTACGTAGACGGACACACCACGTCGCGCGACTTTCCAACAGTGAATCCGCTGCAGTCCACTTTGGCTGGCCAGTTCGATGGTTTTGTGACGAAGTTGAATGCGATGGGGTCGGGCCTCGTCTACTCCACCTACCTGGGCGGCAGCGGCCGCGATGACTGCAACGACATCAAGGTGGATGCCAATGGAAGCGTCTCCGTGGCGGGCCAGACCACATCGATCGATTTCCCGATGATGAATCCCGCTCAACGCGTTTTTGGCGGCGGATCCGACGGCTTTGTCGCGAAGCTGACGGAGACGGGATCCGCACTCGTGTACTCGACCTACATTGGCGGCGGCGGTGGCGATGCGGTCATCGGCATTGCCATAGACAGTGCGGGGAATGCCTATGTCCACGGTCAAACCAATTCATTGAATTTCCCAACCCGTAATCCTCTGCAGGCAACGTTCGGCGGCATTTTTGATGTATTTGTGGCCAAGCTGGATCCCAGCGGCACGTCCTTCCTCTACTCCACCTACCTGGGCGGCAGCGGCCGCGACCTGGCGCGTGCGATTGCCGTGGACGAGGCGGGCAATGCCTACATCACGGGATTCGCCGGCTCCCCAAGTTTTCCAACCGTGAATGCGGTCCAGTCCGTATTTGGTGGCGGCGACAACGACGCGTTCGTGGCCAAGCTCAACCCCAACGGTACGGAGTTGGTCTATTCGACATTCCTCGGCGGCGCGGGACGCGATGCGGGTGAAGGGTTGGCGGTGGACGCTGCGGGCAATGCGTACGTGGGAGGCTTCACCGCTTCGACCAATTTCCCGGTCGTCAATGCTCTGCAGGAACAATACGGCGGACCTCCGGGCGGCGGCGCGATTGGAGGTGATGGCTTCGTGGCAAAACTGAGCGCAGACGGTTCCACGCTGGTTTACTCCACGTACCTCGGCGGCAGCGGCTCGGAAGAGATCGTGTTTCTCGCGCTGGACACCGACGGAAACATTTATGTGACAGGCCAGACAACGTCCGACGATTTTCCCACCGTCAATCCCTTCCAACCGGTTCATGGCGGCGGCCCGGCAGACGTGTTCGTGACGAAAATCTCCGAAGTCACGCGCCCATACGCGATTTCGGATCGTGGGGCGTTTTCGTTCATGTTCAGGCGGACCTCCGACCTGAACGTAGGTTATGCCCGCATCCGTTCCAATGGCGGCTCAGGGACACCCTCGGGTGTCGCGATCTTCGGCTATCGCAGCAACAACGTTCTCGTCAGCGAAGCCGGTGTTCCCGCGTCGCCTCTCAATATCACGGGTCGATTCTATGCGGAAGTCGGCGGTCCAGTGAACACCGGCGTCGCAGTGGCTAATCCCAATGAGCAGCCGGTGACGTTTACTTTTTCGCTGACCGACGAGACTGGCCAGAACACTGCTTCGAGGAATCTGACGATTCCTCCGAACGGGCAGGTCGCCGGCTTCCTGAGTGAGACACTCTTCGGCAGTATCTTCTCATTTCGCGGAACGCTGACCTTCAACGCCAGCGCACCGGTTGGTGTGACCGCGTTGCGGGGCTTTACCAACGAACGCGCCGAATTTCTGATCACCACCTTGCCCGTTTTTGAGCTGGCCTCGACGGTTTCCGAAACTGTCGTCGTTCCCCATTTTGCCGATGGTGGCGGTTGGACCACGGCGATCGTGCTCGTCAATCCAACGGACAGTCCGTTAAGCGGTTCAATCCAGTTCTTTGGGCAGGGAAGCGGAACCGAAGCTGCGCAGCAGGTCGCCGTGCGGGTCAACAATCAGGACAATAGTACGTTCGCTTATGTGATACCTCCTCGAACGTCCATTCGTTTTCACACTGCCGGCGCAACGTCAGCGGTCCGGGTTGGATCGGTGCGGGTGACACCGGCTGCGACGAACCGAACGCCATCGGCTCTGGCGATCTTTTCATTCAAGGCTGCTGGTGTAACGGTGACCGAAGCGGGCGTCCCAGCGCTTGTGTCAGCATCGGCGTTTCGCCTTTACGTTGCCGCATCGGGCGACCTTCAATCCGGACTCGCGATTGCGAACACTTCCTTGCAGTTGTTGACGGTTAATCTGGAACTGACAACTCTGGACGGCGCTTCTGTGGGCTCAAGCAGCACGGTGACAATCCCGCCACAGGGTCAGGTCGCACTTTTCCTGGGACAGATTCAGAGCTTTCAATCATTGAAGGAACCTTTCCAGGGAGTGCTCCGAATCTCCGCGCCTTCGGCGGCACTCTCCGTGGTGGGACTAAGGGGCCGTTATAACGAGCGCCGAGACTTCCTGATTACGTCGATTCCTTCATTGAGCGAGTCGAATGCGGCTTCGAGTGCGGAACTGGTTTTCCCTCATTGGGCAAGCGGTGGTGGCTATACAACGGAGTTCATCCTCATTGGCGTTCCGTCCCAAATCGGCAGAGGATCGCTCGGCGTCTTTTCTCAGGCAGGGAAACCCATCATTTAAGAAGTCCGTGGCAAATGAGCCAGATGCTGGGTACGGATGTTGGATAGCCTTACGTGGAAACCTTTCGGCGCTAATTCTCCGGCCTCTCCTTTCTGGCTTGATCCAGCTTTGCCTGGATCTCCGTGGAATCGGCGTGGAGTTTCAGAGCATCCAGGGCCATCGTCATATCGCGGGTCGAACCAGTCCGCACGAGGTTGAGCAGGAAATCCAATGCCACCTGTTGTCGAGAGGAACTCATTGCTCTGAGAAGGACAGCGCCAAATTCCCGGTCCTTCGTCTCGTTCCATTGCTTGATCAACAGATCAACGGCCTCCGGCAGACGTGAACTTCCTAATGCCAGTGCCCCCTCATCACGAACTTCGAGTTCACTGGAATTCATGAATTCGGCAACAAAAGGCACTCCGTTTCTAGGATCGAGCGCAAGCAGCGCATCAAAGACTTGTCCTGTCACTGCCGATCGTTTATCACCGGATCGTGCCTTTAAACGAAGCAGCAGATTCGCTTCGTCGCCGCCGAGTTGAGAGAGCGCGCGGACGGCCTCGAGTCGCACGGGATCTGCAGGGTCGGTCAGCGCGTCGACAAGATGGCGGAACACTTCGACTCGCAGCAGATCCGAACACTGTACCAGGGCCAGCAAACAGGTTCCGCGAAACTGCGGGGCCGCATCCTCGTGACCTCCCCATACCGGCTCCATTTGCACATGTCGAGCACCGCGTAGAAACGCGAGTGATTGATCGTAATCCAGATCCGTCAGAGCCTTTGCAATAGCGGTCTTCCCCCAACACTTTGGATCGCTCTTGATAGGATCGTCGAACAACCGATTCATCGACTCCACAAGGTCCGGTATCAGTGAAGGCATTCGCACCGATGCAATTGTTTTAGCTGCCTCGGCGACGACAAGGTTCGACTTGTCCCGCAGTGATTTTCGGAGAACGCCAACAACTTCCCCGTCCGGGACTGCGGAGCGCAGCCGGCGCAGTTGTTCGAGGCGTTCGTCCAGCTTTCGACTGGCCATATGTTTCAGGCCCGCATCATGCGGCTGATTCGCTCAAGATTTTTGAGGCCGTAAACATCGGTTTCGAACTGAGGTATCCACATCAGCGAATACTCGGCAAACCGGCGCGAGATCTCGTCGCGGTAGACCTGCTCCTGTTGACGGCGCGCCTGATAGAAGGCGCCATCAAGATTGTCGGGAAGAACCCGATTCACCACGATCCCGCAAATGTTGACGTTAAATTCGCGGAGCATCTGGGCGGCGCGAGCACTCTCTTCGATCGGCAGCCTTTCAGGAATGAGCACCAGCATGAAGCCTGTGAAATTGTGCTGCATGAGACGAGCGCGAACCTGGTCGAGCTTTTCCTTTCGCCGTTCGAGCGTCGCCAGAATGGGGTCCCGCTCGATGTCTTCCTGTTCGGGATTCAGGCGAACCTTGTCGATGTTCTGATTTAGCGTGAGGAGCGTCCTTCGACGCTTGGACAAAGCCTCAATCCAGGACGACATCAATTCGGGCATCCGCAGCAGCCGGAGCGTATGGCCGGTCGGAGCGGTATCAAATATAATCAGGTCATATGCGTCCATTCGATCGACAATCAGGTCGCTCATGCGATCGAACAACGCCACTTCCTCGACACCCGGCATGGTCGACGCGAGTTCGATCTGACGTTCCGCCTCCTTCAGGATCGACGGACTGAAGAGCTTAGCGATATGGGTTTTCACGCTATCGACGTATCGGCGGGCCTCGAAATCGGCGTCGAGTTCGATGCCCATCAACCCCGGATAGACTTCACGTTCTTCGCGGTCGAAAGGCTTTTCGAAAATATCGGAAGTCGAGTGCGCGGGATCCGTCGAAACCAGCAACACCCTCTTCCCTTCTTTGCTCGCGGCCAACGCCATAGCGGAAGCGCACGTGGTCTTGCCGACACCACCTTTACCGCCGAAAAACAGGATTCGTTTCTTCGATAAGTCTCGCATTTCAACAGCAGGGAAGATTGCCTAGTGGGGAGTGATCCATGCCCATGCGTCGATGCCAGACGTGAAACTCTTCGAGAAAGTAGGGATAGACTTCGAGAAGGTAGATGGTTGCTGGATTCGGCAGTCCGACCAGTTCCATAAAGCAGAGGAGCATGAACAGATCGTTCAACTCCATGAACTGCTGACGTAACCTCTTTTCATAGCCGGCCATAGCCATGCCATGAAAGAACTCACCGATGTTCTGCCGTATCTCCGCCCAACTCATGACGCGATGATATCACTGGAATTCAGGGGTCAGACGTATCGTGCACCTGAATTCTGGAGGGAACGGATCTGACAAATCCCAAATCCACGAATCCGCAAATCCCAATCCGATGGAAAAGCTAACCGTCAAGCGTTTCCCTCGGATTGGGATTTGCGGATTCGTGGATTTGCGGATTTGTCAGATCCGGTCCCCTCCCCGAATTCAGGTGCACGATACGTCTGACCCCTGAATTCTGCTATCGTGAAATGCCTGTGGTCATATCCGCTCTCACCGATCTGTCTCCAACGGACGAAATCGGCTTCATCATCAATGTCGGGACCAAGTACGTCTCCACCCTGGCCTTGCTCAGCGCGCTCCGATACGCCCGGATCCCCATCGTGGTGATCGATTGCGAATCGCGTGATGGAAGCTTTGATTGGTTTCAGGGATTGATGAAGGACTATGACTTTCATCTCATCGCGACAAAGCTCCGGCATCACGGCGAGACGCTGGATTGGATCTTTAAAGGCGCTCGCGCAGATCGGGTGCTGCTGATCGATTCCGATACAGAGATGCTGAACAGCACAATGTTGGATCAAATGCGGCGTCTTCTGCACGGATCGAATCGATTGTATGGTTCAGGCTTCCTGCATCCGGCTCAGTGGCTGGAGCACCATTACTTCACGAACCTCCCGATCGCTCCGGGAATCGGATATTACGTCGAGCGCATGTGGATACCGTTTACTCTGCTGCGCGTGGGACCGGTGGTCGAGGCGCTTCGGCTGGGCAAATCGTTCATGCATCGCCTGGTGTTGAATGAAGCCGCTCGTTTTCCGATGCTGTCCAATCTCCTTTGGCGACGTTTTCGAATGGAGATCTTCCGGCGGCATCGACTGTCGTGGCTCGACCTGTGGCGGAAGCCGATCAATGACGAAAAGCCTTGCTACGTTTCGTATGACACAGGAGCGGACCTCCACGCATTTCTGACGAAGGATAGAGGGTTTCAATTCGGTGGGATCGAAGCCGCGGCTGTTCCGTGGTCGGTTACTCACTTCTCAGGGATCACGCGATCGGTGCTGGGGTCAAACGCTTCGTACGATCCCGATCATCTCGCAGTCGCTCATCCGATCATTGTCGATCGCCTGCATCATTACGGCATCGCCCTGAACTAACGCGGCTGGGACTACCGTAGGGTTGCACGCCAGGAGTACCACGGTGTTCTGCCGATCTCCTGTATGAACTGTCGCAAGGCTTTCTCGAAGACCGTGTTTTGAATCGTGAATCTCTTGTGAAGCGACAAATCGCTCCAGGCGAATGGAACGATGACGTGCGGCCGAAAGTTGTACAGGATGCGCAGTTCGTTCATGTAATAGCGCAGGTCGCTGCTGGGTGCGATGAGATTGTTGTATGGCATGGACGGGTTGTATTCCATGATTCCCCAGTGATCACTCGTCATGAACAGTTCCGAGTAAAGCTGAGGCGTGGCCGTCTTGACATGACGTTTACCGTCCCAGCCATTGAACGCCGTTACTCCCGTGGAACCGAGTGGCTCAAGGATCGCGGACTCAATGTAGCTCCCCGATGTCAGCAGCCGTTTGTCATTCGTCCTACCGAAGATCAGGTCCGCCGGTATCTGGTGAGAGTAATATCGCGACGCGGGAATAGTGAATCCGGTATTTGGATCCGGCGAGGTTGTAATCCATGTGGCAAAATCTTTGTTCCAGTTGGAGATGACTTCCTTGCGAAAGTTGAGCCAGGCCGACCACAAAGGATCTCCCGGAGCTTCAGATCGGGGAGCGTCAAAACCGCCGGGAATGAAGTACTGTCCCGAAGTGGGAAGCTTTTCCGGAAGGCGCACGTAGTCGGGATACGAAATCGGTCCACTGTTGTCGTAATAGCGCAAACTCCAGGTCGTGAAGGACTGCTGAAAGTCACGATTGAAGGTTCTGCCGTCGCCGTTGTCGTCAGTGTCCGGAGCGAGATCGCCACTGTAGCGGTCATTGCGAAGCCAATCCCGAAACTCCTCGACCATGAACGGACTGTAGTCCGTTAGAACCACGCCAGGCAGGCTGTTCGACGTATCACCGGAGTCTGTGAAGTTTCGTTCGTATGTAAACTCGGTTTCACCATCGCCGCTGATCGAAACAAGAGTTTCCGGGAATTGGGCCATCAGTCCGGCCAGATGCTGCCCCATGATTCGCGTGCCTTCCTCAACTCTCGCTCGCAACGGCCGTGCGTATCGAGAGGGCGTTACCCAGGAGGTCACAGGTGAATTGTTCGTGTTGTTCGGGTTAATACTCGTTGGCGGCGCGATCCATCCATCCGAAAACCACTGAGCATTTCGAACATCGTCGCGAATCGCTCGCCGCCGCAGATTGTTGGTTCCATGAAAGAAGCCGGAAACGATCGAGATGTGGGTGATGATTCCGTTATCGCGCGCCCGGTTCACGATGAGCGAGGCCGCTTCGAGAGTCGGCGCCATGCCGGATTCCGTCAATGGCTGGTCGAGCGGAATGCTTGGATATCGTCCATCGAGGTATGCGGAAAAGCCCAACATCACGTAAGGAGCGCCGCCAAGCCTCGTTTTAAGATCAGTTGCGTCGCTGGCGAACTTCTGCGCTGTCTTTAGCGTGTAGTCCACATACAACGGCGCGATAACCAGGGAATTCTCGTAGGTACCTGGAACCATCTGAGAGGTTCCCGCCGGGGCATAGAGAAGTGTGCTTAGAACGAGGATGGCAATACAAACCGGTTTCTTCACGGCGCGGACATTATAGCTGATTACCCGGGAGCGGTAGCGACCGGGTCTCCAAAATTTCAGTGGAACCTTATCAGCTTGTTCTGCGTCAATAGAAGATTCACCATCGTTGGAGGTAACGTGGACAACTTTCTTAGGGACCTCAAGCACTCTCTTCAAATGTTTCGCAAAAGCCCAAGCTTTACGATTGCGGCTTTGGCCGCTTTAGCGCTGGGAATTGGTGCGAACACGGCAATTTTTTCAGTCGTGAATGCGGTTTTGATCAAACCGATTCCCTTCCCCGACCCCGATAGGCTCGTTATGTTCATGAACACCTCGCCTCAGGGGTCGGGATCGGCCGCCTCTCCCGCGAAATTCCAACATTGGCGGCAGCAGTCCGAGGTCGTTCAGGACGTTACCGCATTTCGTTACGGAGTGGTCAATTACACCGGAGCGGAAACTCCGGAACAACTGCGGTCGGGTCAGGTAAGCGCGGATTTCTTCAAGCTATTCGGTGCACCCATACAATTCGGCCGGACTTTTGCCAGCGATGAAGATCTGCCGCAGGGCCAGCGGGTCGTTGTATTGAGTCATGGCCTTTGGGTGCGACGCTTCGCAAGCGATCCGGGAGTTATCGGAAAGACGATTTCCTTGAGCGGTGATCCGTACGTTGTCATCGGCGTGATCGGACAGAGTTTCAACGTTGAAGAGTTCGGACCGGCTCCCGAAGTGTGGATTCCCTTTCAGTTGGATCCCAACTCCGCGGATCAGGGACATTACTTCCAGGCCGCCGGACGTCTGAAGTCAGGCGTGACGCTCGACCAGGCCAAGGCGCAGTTGGGACTGTCTGCCAACGCGTACCGTGAAAAGTTCACCAACGCGCTGGGACCCAATGGCAGCTTCAGTGTGCAGCCGTTTCAAGAGGCCTTCGTGGCCAACGTACGGCCAATTCTGATCGTTATGGCAAGCGCCGTGAGCTTTGTATTACTGATTGCCTGTGCAAATGTGGCGAATCTTCTCCTCGTCCGCGCCACCGGCCGCAAGCGTGAGATCGCGATACGCGCCGCGATGGGCGCCGGGCGAGGGCGGATCATGCGTCAACTCTTGACCGAAAGTATTGCCCTGTCGATGGTTGGAGGAGCGATTGGTCTGGTGTTGGGCATTCTGGGAATTCGCGCCCTTCTGGCTGTAAATACGGCCGGTCTTCCAAGACTGGGGCAAGACGGTTCGCTGCTGGCGGTAGATTGGCGTGTTCTCGGCTTCACCATTCTCATCTCAGTGGGAACCGGGATTCTTTTTGGGCTGATTCCGGCGTTTCAAGGTTCTCGGGCAGATCTCAACGCCACGCTCAAAGAAACCAGCGGACGCTCGGGGACCGGGTTTCGTCACAACAAAGCGCGCTCGATACTGGTCGTGACGGAAGTGGCGCTGGCGATCATCCTGCTGGTTGGTTCAGCGCTGCTGATACGCACGTCGTTGGCGCTACGGGCAGTGGAACCGGGATTCGACTCGCAGAACGTGTTGACTATGCGCATGTCACTTACGGGACCACGTTTTGCGAAGTCCGCGTCCGTCGATCTGCTGATCCGCGATGGTATCGAACGTCTTCGCGCGTTGCCCGGAGTGGAAGCGGCGAGCGCTACGTGCTGCGTTCCTTTACAAGGAGGGTACGGCCTTCCCTTCACGATAGTGGGTCGCCCACTCGAACAAGGTCCCTATCACGGTGGTGGAGGCTGGATGAACGTCTCGCCGGGATACTTTGAGGTCTTCAAGATTCCTGTCCGGAAAGGACGCGCGTTCACCGATCGCGACGATGGAGTCGCTCCACAAGTGGTCGTGATCAACGAGAGCATGGCCCGCCAGTACTGGAAAGACAGCGACCCGCTGAGTGCTCAAATCGTCATTGGAAAAGGAGTCATGAGGGAATTTGCGTCGGAGCAGCCACGCCAGATCATCGGCGTCGTGGCGGACAGCAGAGACAACGGTCTTAACAATAACCCCGGCCCCAAAATGTTCGTTCCGCAGGGCCAGGTGCCCGACCTTGCCAACGCTCTGAACTTGAGTCTTTCACCAATGGCGTGGGTAGTTCGCACGCGAGTCGAACCCTATTCTTTGAGCAGCCAAATCCAGGAACAACTGCGGCAGGTTACCGGCCTGCCGGTATCTAACATACGTTCCATGGACGAAGTAGTCTCGCTATCGACTTCGCGGCAGCGCTTCAACATGCTGCTTATGACGATCTTCGGTAGCTCTGCTCTGGTACTCGCTGCGATCGGCATCTACGGCTTGATGGCATATTCCGTCCAGCAACGGACTCAGGAACTGGGCATCCGTCTGGCGCTGGGCGCTGCGTCGAAGCAAGTGAGACGAATGGTTGTATTTCAAGGTATGCGTCTTGCCGTAATCGGAGTGGCGATTGGCATCGCATCGGCCTACGGGCTGACGCGCTTCATTGCGACGTTTCTGTTCGGGGTCCAGGCTCACGATCCCGTGGTCTTTGTCGGAATTCCGATCTTGCTAAGCGCGGTCGTTTTGCTTGCGATATGGATTCCCGCGGTACGCGCCAGTCGAGTGGATCCGATTGAGGCTTTGCGTTACGAGTAGATTTCGCCGCTGTCCTAATGGGACATGGCGTAGATGACCGCGTTGGTAAAAACCCTGTAGGAATACGCAGAAAACTTGGACGGATACTGGGGGTCATCCGACCATTCGGAGGCGTCCATCAGGTCGGTATTGAAGTTGATGAACACCAGAAGGCGTCCATTGTCATCCAGTATTCCGCGCACATACGGTTTGTAACCATCAAGCTCATATGTAGGACAACCGCCGCAGTACGCGTACCCGATATTGGGGACCTGCACCTTTTCGTCGATGTCGTAGAAGTTGTGGAAAATCGAATGGCTTAGTGGAAGTTCGACTATCGGACGATCCGGAAAGACCTTTTTCATTTCCGCTTCAAAGCTGAGCCACTCGGTCGTGCCCCAGAAGTCATCGATCATCCAGAATCCGCCACGTACGAGATATTCGCGAAGAACTCGCGCGTCATCCTGGGTCAGCACCATCTGACCGGCCTCTACCGAGTACACCATCGGATACGAGAACAAATCGGGATGATGAATCGGCAGGGCACGGCTCTGAGGCGCGATATCAACCACCGTCTGCCGTCGCAGAACGTTGAGCAGGTTGCGATCGCCGGTTGGATAGTCGGTGTACCAGTTCTTCAGGTATCCGGGGATCCGGCCGTTATAGATCAACCGTACAAACGTAAACTCGTTTGCCTGGTGGGTCTGCACCGGAAGCCGACTGACGTCCTCCACTCGACCCTCCAGCAGCATCTCGAGGTCTTGCGAACGCGCCAGAATGCTGCAGATAGCAATCAGTGGTACGACCGTTCTCAACCACTTCCATCTGTCGGCCACCTTAGCCTCCAATAACACGAGATTTGCGAGGGCCAATTGTTAGGAGGGCAAGCAGTGTGCCAAAATTCAAAGTGCATGATTACCAACGATGTCGTTGAGCGAGCTTGTAACGAAGTCAGCGAATATTCCGAAGAACAGATGGGCGCCGAGTTCGAGCGATTCTTCAAGAGTCAACCGGACCTGTGCGATTTCGTCGTTGATGCCACCAGCGAAAGCGATCAACAGATCCAGGAATTGTCCCTCTTCCTTTCCTATATGGTTTTTAAGGCGGTAGAGATCAATCGACCCGCGGATCTGGCGACGGTGTCGCAAAGCACGATCGAGGCGGCTTATCACCAAAGCGAACAGTGGATTGAAACGATCAATCAGACGGCCGTTGAGGAATTGCAGTCCATCGCTTCGAATATTGGGACTGAAAGAGAGCCACACCTCCTGCAGTACGTCATTTCCGAACTCAACCAGCCTTTGGAAGACGGAACCCTGCTCGGCGACGAGCAAAAGGGGGAGGTATTCTTCGTCCTGAAAACGGTGATCTCATCACTGTCAGGGAGACCTTTTGAAACAAAAGAAACACAATAGGTAGAAGGGATTCATGAGTCTGCATTACCAGGATGAAGGCCAGGGGCCGGCAATCCTGCTGATTCACGCATTTCCGCTGAACCATTCCATGTGGTCTCCCCAGATCGCAGCGCTCAAAGATCGCTATCGCGTCATCGCCCCTGACGTACGCGGATTCGGCAAAACGCCGGCAACTTCACCGTGGACTCTCGAACAATTGGGCGACGACCTTTACGCCTTACTCAACTCCCTTCAGATCAAAGACTGCATCCTGGCCGGCCTCTCGATGGGCGGATATATAGCGCTGCCGTTTTACGCGAAATACGGACATCTCGTCAGCCGCCTGATTCTTGCGGATACCCGAGCCCGAGCCGATAACGAGATGGAAAAAGGTGGGCGAACCGAAATGATCGCAGCACTGGAGCAGTCGGGTGCGGCCATCCTTCCAGATCGGATGTTACCTCGGCTGCTGAAGCCGAACCCATCTAACGACGTCGTTCAGGAAGTTCGGCACATCATCTCCGATACGACGGCGTCGGCAGCAATCTTCGCATTGATGGCGATGCGGGACCGGCCGGATGCCTCGACCGTGCTGCATCGCATCTCCTGTCCAACTTTGGTGATTGCCGGCGAACATGACGCCGTGACGCGCCTTGAGGAATGCCGGGCAATGGCAGACACTGTCTCGAGCGGAAGTTTTGTCGTTATTCCGAATGCGGGTCATCTCAGCAATCTAGAGAATCCCGCGGCTTTCAACGAAGCATTGGATGCGTTCCTAACTCAAACCAGGGCAGTATAAGGTGTGTTGACGGCTGAACACCATGTCGGTTGCTTCGCGTCATTTACCACCGCCCCGTCTGCGCGCAATTATGGAAATGTTTATGCGCGCAGCCACCCCGCCTGCGAGGCGGGGAGTTTTGCTTGCCCTTGGTTGTTCCCACCGAGGGGCTAAAACCCGAAGCCTCCTTATTCGCCGCCTCAAACAATCCGATCCGGCTTTTGATATGCGGACCTGTCTTTGAGGTAGCGCCTCATGGCATCGAAATCAAAGGGTTTTGAGAAGTGCGTCAGGCCTTCGTTCTCAAGAAACTGGACGCTTGCCGGATTGCTTGAGTCACCGGTCAGGAATACCGTGCGTCTCCGGTAGGCTGGATTAATGCCGCATAACTGATGATAAAGATCGATGCCGCTACCCGACATCTTCAGGTCGGTCAGTACGAAGTCGTATGTGATCGTTCCCGCCAGCGAAATCGCATCGCTCACCGTGCAGGCGGAATCGACGGTGACACCCTGCCAGGACAAACCCGTTCGAAGAATCGAGAGGACATCGGTCTCATCATCGACCACAAGAATTCGCATCGCGCCTTCCGTCTTTGAGTTGACGATCGGCAATTCGATGAACACCTGTGTTCCCTGACCTGACTCGCTTTGAATCGTAATGTCGCCGTTGTGTTCGCGAATGATGCCATAGGAAATCGACAGGCCCAGACCTGTTCCCTTTCCCACCGACTTCGTCGTAAAGAAAGGATCGAACACCTTCTTCAAGTCCGACTTTGTAATTCCGGTCCCGTTATCTTCAACCGTGATCAAAACCAACTCTCCGCGAACTTCCGTTCGAACGACGATCGTTGGATGGGTCACTCCGGATACAGCATCCTGAGCATTATTGATCACGTTCAAAAGGACCTGCTGCACTTGATTCGGATCGGCAAACACCTGCGGCAGCGCCGGCGAAAGATGCTTCTCAAGGTGGATGCCGCTGGTTTGCAGGTCGTAATCTTTCAAGTCCACGGCTGCTTCGACAGCTACATTCACGTCCGTCCGAACTCGCTCCGGCTTACGTTTGCGTGCGAAGGCAAGCAAGCTGTGAACAACGCCTGAGGCGCGTAATGCGTTCTTCCGAATCGATTCGATCTTCGAACGCTGTTCCTGTGTCAACGTGTTCTCTTCGAGCAGAAGATCGGCGTAGCCGGTGACGATGGCGAGCGGATTGTTCAATTCGTGCGACGTTCCGGCCACGAGTTCCCCAAGGGTCACCATCTTCTCGGTCTGTTGCAAGGATTCGCGCGCCGCTTTTTCTTTAGTAATGTCCTGAATGATGGCGACGATCGATATGACTATTCCGTTTTCAAGTACCGGAGTCGTACTCAAAAAACCATCGAAACGAGACCTGTCCGGTCTTTTAACCGCGACATCGCCCTTCCATTCCTGCCAGGCGCCCCCAACGACGATTTCGTTCATCGCTTGAGGATCGATGAAGTCTTTGAGGTTGTGGCCGATCACATTGCCAAACGTTCGAATGCTCGATTCGTTGGCATAGGTGATCTTTCCTGAGATGTCGATAATGAGAATAGGATCGGCAACTCTTGAAATGGCTTCCAGCGCCGCACGTTCGAGCGAGTCGCTCACTCTGGCCTCGCCGTGGGTGGACAACAGCGACGTGAGGATCGATCGAACTGAAAACTTTGTCGGCATCAGGCGCTTCGCGTGATGATGAACTCCGGGATGCTGAGGATCGCATCACGATAGACTGAAGACGGAAACTCGCGCAAGGTTCGAATTGCCTGCATAGCATACTCCTGCGCAATGGACCGAGTCCGGGCAACTCCATTGGACCGGTGCACCAGATTCAAGATTTCTGCCGCGTTAACCGATCGAAATTCTCTTTCCGAAAGCACCTGCCTGATTTTTCCAGCATCTTCCGGACCACCGTCCTGAACAGCGAAGTAGACGGGAAGGGTGAGCTTTCCCTCCTTCAGATCGTTCGCTACAGGTTTACCCAGAACTTCCTGTGTCGAAGTCAAATCCAGCAGGTCGTCCACGAGTTGGAAAGCCATACCCAGATTTTTACCGGCGTCGGCAAGACGTTCGGCTGAACCGTGGTTGAGACCCGCGGCCAGGGCCGGAAGCTTGGTGCAGCCTGCGAACAAGTAGGCGGTCTTTCTTTCCACAATTTCGAGCAGTTGCTTCTGCGTTGCGTCGGACTTGCCAAGAAACGTCAGTTGAAGCAACTCGCCTTCAACCATCTTTTGCGTAATTTCGATGAGTGTGTTGAGAATCTCGAAATTCTTCTCTCCCAGGGCCACGGCAAACGACTGCATGTACAGCCAATCGCCGGCCAGAACCGTCATGGAATTGCCCCAATGGGAATTCGCGGACGGACGGCCGCGGCGCGTGTCCGCGGCGTCGATAACATCGTCGTGAACAAGCGTTGCGTTGTGGATAAACTCGACCACGGCGGCCAGACGGATGGTGGTTGGAGACACCTCGCCGATCATCTTCGCGGTCAATAAAAGGAGTGTCGGACGTAGACGTTTGCCTCCGGCATCAAGGAGATACTGACCAATTTCGGCAATTGGGCGAATCTCAGAGCGCGTATAGCCCCGAAGCTCTTCCTCGACAAGGCCCAGTTCGGATGAGACTAACTGATAAAGCTCCTGCGGTTTCAATTGCATCGCCTCCGCGACCCGCCATTTTACTGCGTTCGGGCGAAGAGGCGGTTGAAATTCTCGGAACTCTTCGCGACAAGGGTATCCAGTGGCATCCCTCTCAGCCCTGCGACGTAACGCGCCGTGTCCGTGACGAAAGCAGGCTCGTTGCGCTTTCCACGGTGAGGCACAGGCGCGAGATATGGGGAATCCGTCTCAACCAGCAGCCGATCCAGTGCAAGATTTCGAGCCACTTCGGTAAGGTTTTGCGCCTTTGGAAAGGTAATGATCCCCGAAAAAGAAACATAGAAACCAAGCGCGACGGCGACATCCGCAAGTCGTGGTGTCGAGGTGAAGCAATGGATGACTCCGGCTGGCGGAGCTTCCTCGGTAAGGATGCGTTCCGTGTCCTCGTCCGCATCGCGAGTGTGAATAACGACCGGCAGGCCCACCTTCTTTGCAACTCGCAGTTGCCTTCTAAAGACCTCGCGTTGGGCGTCACGCGGCGAGTTGTCGTAATAGTAATCGAGACCCGTTTCGCCGATCGCCACCACTTTGGGATGGGTAGCCAATTCCTCCATTAGCAGGTAATGCCGCTCCTCGACCTTTGCCGCATCATGCGGATGAACCCCAACACTCGTCACAACCCAATCATGCGCTTCAGCGATCGGAATGCCACAGCCCATATCGTCGGGCCCACGGCCATTGCCGATCGTCAGGATTTTGCGGACGCCGGCATCCCAGGCGCGTTTCAACACATCGTCGCGGTCACCATCGAACCGAGGGTCGTCTAAATGTGCGTGAGAGTCGATCACTTCAACCGGGCGCCGTTCACGACATCTTCGTGGAAACCGATCAGCACCGGCTTGTCTTCATGCCCGACCGACGCGGCGACGATCATTCCATTGGACTCGAGACCACGCAGTTTCCGAGGCTGAAGATTGGCGACGACGACGACTTTACGTCCGATCAGCTTCTCGGGATCGTAGGCCTTCGCGATGCCTGCGAGAACCTGACGTTTCTCAATGCCGAGATCGACAACCAGCCGCAGCAGTTTATCCGCTCCCTTCACGCGCTCCGCCTCGACAACAGTTGCGACTCGGAGGTCCACTTTCGCGAAATCCTCAATGGTGATTGTTGGAGCGAGTTCCGGCAGGGCCGCGGGCGCCTCAGAAGAAGCTGAGGTCGCAGCAGCGGGGGCGGCCTTGGCATCCGACGCGGCATCCATCTTTTTGAAAACTTCCTTGGCATCGAGGCGTGGAAACAACGATGCGCCGGGACGAATCGACTTGCCCGCAAGCACGTTATCCCACTTCAATTCCTGCAGACGAACGTCCGTGACTTTTCCATCCAGTCCTAACTGCTGCCAGATTATCGCCGTTGATTGTGGAATCACCGGCGTCAACAATGCCGCGATGATTCGCAGTGACTCGGCGGCATGAAACAAAACACTGTCGAGTTTTGGCGCATCGGCCGGCTTTTCTGCAAGCGTCCAGGGCTCGTTTTCGACGATGTACTTGTTAACCCGCGAAATCAATTCCCACACGTTCTCCAGTCCGCGCGAAAAGTTGAACTCATCGAAGTGGCCGCGATAGCTTTCGATGACGCGTCCTGCAATGTTTCTCACTTCCTGATCGCCCTTAGCTTCTCCCGGAGCCGGCACGCGTCCGTCGCGATATTTGGAAATCATCGCCATCGTACGACTCAACAGGTTACCGAGATCGTTTGCAAGATCACTGTTCGCACGCTGAATAACGGCATCAAAACCGAAATTGCAGTCTTGCCCGAACACCATTTCGCGCAACAGGTAGTAACGCAGAAGTTCCGACCCGAAGGTATCGATGAGGACGTATGGGTCGAGCACATTGCCGCGCGACTTCGACATCTTCTCTTCCTTGAAGAGCCACCAACCGTGTCCGAATACCGACTTGGGCGGTTCGAGATTCGCGGCCATGAGGAATGCCGGCCAGTAAACGGCGTGAAACCTCAGGATGTCTTTGCCGACAAGGTGCATATCCGCCGGCCAATATCGATCGAACTTCGCGTCGTCAGACTTGAAGCTCACGCCGCTCATATAACCTGTCAGTGCGTCGAACCAGACGTAGAAGACGTGGGCCGGGTCGTCCGGTAATGGAATACCCCACTTCAGCGTTGCCCGGCTGATCGAAAGATCTTTCAAACCACCGCGCACGAACGATGAAATCTCGTTCTTACGGGTTTCCGGCCGAATAAACTTTGGATTCTTTTCGTAAAGGTCGAGCAATCGTTCCTGAAAGGCCGAAAGTTTGAAGAAGTAACTCTCTTCCTTAAACCATTCGGTCTTTCGGCCGCAATCGGGACAGTTTGCCGGCGTCGCAGGATCGCTTTCAGGGGCGTACGCTTCGCACGAGACGCAGTACCAGCCGGCGTATTCTCCCTTGTAGATGTAACCCGCCGCCTTGGCTCGCCGGTACAGTTCGCCGACGCTGACATGATGTCGCGCTTCAGTCGTGCGGACGAACTCATCGAATTCAATGCCTATGCGCTTCCAGAGATCGACGTACTGCGTGTAGACGCGGTCGGCCAGCGACTTGGGATCCGTACCCTGGGCCTTGGCTGAACGCTCGATCTTCTGGCCGTGCTCGTCCGTACCGGTAAAGAGTTTCACATCGAAACCCATCATGCGTTTGTAGCGAGCGATGGTGTCGGCAACGATGGTCGAATACGTCCCACCCAGATGAGGCGGCGCATTGACATAGTAAAGCGGAGTTGTGATGTAGAAGGTCTTCGACATAGACATTAAGTATAGCGTGCATTTTTCAAGGAGCACTTCGCGAGCATTTGTCAGGCGCTACTTGTATGGGTTCTGACCATGGACACAAACCGCCAGCGCGGCGCTGAGTCGTGGCGCTTTGTCCTCCCTCCATTCAGAGAAAGTTTCCTTTAAAAGACCGATCGCAATGGATTTCATACCTGGAAAACAACAGCCCTTGACTCCTGGAGCTAGCGACGATTGACAATTCTGCATCGGAAACGCTTCTCTTCGACTGACTTTCAGATTTCCTGCCTGGAGAATCCCGGTGAAACCGGCATAGAGCAGATATAGATCGCATATCGATTGTCCAGACGGCGTTGTACTTCGTATAGATCCCATAGTGGCTATAAAGTTGTCATAGCAGCGCTGAAGTCGCCATAGCACGAGTGAAATCGCGAGCGTGATCGGTGAAGTCGGCGCATTCAACAGTAAATTCTTCAGAGTA
>Ga0137427_10000467_pt1 | contig 20793 bp, 25 predicted proteins | sample EasRivERMZT700_2_FD_102309 | JGI IMG/M metagenome (GOLD analysis project Ga0137427, IMG submission 102309) | Soil microbial communities from meander-bound floodplain in the East River, Colorado, USA - East River MetaG ERMZT700_2 | ecosystem: Environmental > Terrestrial > Soil > Floodplain ...
CCCACGCCTCTATCAAGTCCTTTGAAAAAGCGCTGCAGGATAACGATCCAGCCATTACGCCGAGCATGGTCTACGCGTACGCGGCGATCAGCAAGCGGATCCCCTTCGCGAACGGCGCCCCGAACCTCACGGTCGATATTCCGGCTCTCACGCAGCTGGCTCAGGAGAAAGGCGTGCCGATTTGCGGAAAGGACTTCAAAACTGGCCAAACGTTGATGAAGACGATTATCGCGCCCGGTCTGAAGTCTCGAATGCTGGGATTAAATGGGTGGTTCTCGACAAATATCCTCGGAAACCGCGACGGCGAGGTACTGGATGATCCGGATTCGTTCAAGACGAAGGAGGAAAGCAAACTCTCCGTGCTGGATCAGATCCTGCAGCCGGACCTCTATCCCGAGCTTTACAAAGAGTTCACACACAAAGTGCGAATCCACTACTACCCGCCGCGCGGCGACAATAAAGAAGGATGGGACAACATCGACATCTACGGCTGGCTCGGTTATCCCATGCAAATCAAGATCAATTTTCTATGCCGCGACAGCATTCTGGCGGCCCCGATTGTGTTGGATCTGGTGCTGTTCCTGGATTTGGCGCAGCGCTGCGGAATGCGAGGCATCCAGGAGTGGCTCAGTTTTTATTTCAAGAGCCCGATGTGTGCTCCCGGGCTGTATCCCGAGCACGATCTCTTTATTCAATTGATGAAGCTCAAGAATACGCTTCGTTACCTGCGCGGTGAGGATATGATCACGCACCTGGGGATGGAATACTATGACTGAATCTATTGATTGCATGCTGGTTATGGTTTTTGTATTATCGCCACACGCCGGAAGCCTCAAACGCAGGGATTTGGATTCTTAGGAAAAAGATATATTTCGAATTATGAAGCTCAACTCTCAAGGGTATGCTCGGCTTCCCTTGGATTTGAGAGGAGGTCAGTTTTCATGAAAAGAACCGCTTATTTGGGATGCCTGCTCTTCTTCTTGGCCCTTGCCCCGACGCTTGCTGTAGCCCAAGCCATCGACGATAGATACACCGAATACTACGCCGAACAAGAGCCGGCGAAGAAAGCCCAATTGGGCGAAAAGTTTCTGGCGGATTTCAAGGAGACTGCCTACCATGACGCCGTCTACAAAGGCGTGCTTGAGCTTTACGTCAAGCTGGGCAATATGCCAAAGGTTCTCGACTGGGCGACCAAGCTCGATCAACTAATTGCCAAAGCCGAACCGCAGACGAAAGGACTGGCGTATGTCCGCGGCCTCGCTGCGGCCCAACAAACCAACAACAATCCCCAAACAATAGTGTTCGCTGAAAAGGTGCTGACCATCGCTCCGGACGATCCCAACACTCTTTTGACTCTTGCCGGTGCTGTCTCTAGATCGGCTCCGGCGGATGCTGCCGGCAAAAAGGCCGCTTTGGACAAGGCGCTTCAACATGCGAACAAGGGTATAGCGGCCCTGGCGAAAACGGACGCAAAGACGGCCGGATTCAGCGACGCAGATTGGAAGCTTTTACAGGGCTCGCTTCATGGAACGGCTGGAGAAATCCTTTTCAACCAAGGCGATTATGAGAAAGCCGCTGAGCAATTGGTGTCGGCCACGAAAGCGGTTCCCGCCGAGGGCGTGAACTGGTACCTGTTGGGACTGACGTACGAACAACAACTCAATGGCACAAATCGAAAGTATCAGGCCGCCCACAACGAGCGGAATCTCGCTATAAAGAACAAAGCGGACAGGGCGACTATCGACGACCTGAGCGCGACCGTGGATGCCTTCCAGGAAGTGATGCGGTCAAAAATCGATGAGGTCATCGCCACGCTCGCGACCGCCGTGGCCAACGGCACACAAGCAGCGAGAGCACGTCTGGAAGCGCACTACAAACAGAAGAACAACGATTCTTTGCAAGGTCTGGATCAGTTGATTGCATCGAAAAAGAAATAGCAGGCAAATTCGGTGTCAGGCGTATAAATCAATTCGGGGGTCTGGCACTTGTTTTATCAGCTTTACGTGCCTGACTCCGAATTGATTTATACGCCTGACACCGAATTTGCCCGGCGCGCTTGAATTTCTTAGGAGGTTTATTCTCAAATGAAAAGAACCGCAAACTTGGGTCTCTCAGTTGCGCTTCTCATCGTCGTCCTCGCCACCGTTAGTTATCCGCAGGCGGCTGCGCCTCAAGGACCACAGTTCAAAACGAAAGCGGAATACGACGCCTACAACGGCGCGTTTACAGAGAAGGCTCCTGCTAAAAAAGCTGAACTCGCCGAAACATTTCTGAATACATACAAGGAATCGGATATTTCCTTCCGAACCAACGCCTACATGATGATGGTGAAGGGCCTTCTGGATGCCCAGAACTTCCCCAAGACCATGGATTCAGCCTCGAAAGTTGCGGAAGCACTACCGAACATGCCGAATGAGAGGAAGGCCACCATCTACTCGTACGGAATGGATGCCGCCACAAAATCGGACAACGTTCAGAAGGCCATAGAGTTTGGCGACAAAGTGTTGTCGATTTCCCCGGAGGATGCCAATACGCTCATCACGCTGGCAGGTCTGATTCCGGAACGGCTTCCAACAGATGAGGCTGGACGCAAAACTGCTTTGGAAAAAGCCGAAGGATACGCGACGAAAGCGCAGGCGGTAGTCGCTAAGATTTTCTCGGGACCCAAACCCGGGAGTATGTCTGACGCCGATTGGAACAATCAGAAAAACAGCATTGAAGCCGGGCTTCATTCGAACCTGGGCTTCATCGCGCTTAACCGAATGGAGTACGACAAGTCGGTGTCGGAATATGAACAGGCTATCAAGGCAACGCCCAAGGACGGGATCGCCCAGTTCAGGCTGGGACTGGCTTATAGCGGACAGGCCACCATAGCAGGAAAGAGTTATCTAGCCTCGGTGGATGCGGCGAACGAAGCTGTTAAGAACAATGCTGATGAGGCCGTGAGGAACGACCTTAAGGCAAAGGTCGATGTCGCGGGTGAAGCGGCTGCCAAGAAACGGGATCAGGCGATCGACACCTTAGCGACTGCCGTGGCTCTTGGCGGCGTTGTCGCAGAGCCTGCCCGGGCTCAGCTCGTTAAGCTCTACCAGGTTAAAAACGGTTCGACCGAAGGGCTCGACCAACTGATCAATTCCAAGAAACCGCAGTAAAATTCGGGGTCAGACCCGTAAGTACAAGTAAAACATGGGTCTGACCCCCGAATTCCTGGACCGCCGCTACGCCTTCGAGTCCTCCCTCGGCTGAACCAGCACGGTTCGCTGACCTCTAGGCAGCTCGATTCCCTGTCGCTCAAACTCTTCCTTGATTCGCTTCCGCCATTCCCGCATCACTTCCCACTGTTTCATGGGTGGAGTTTTAACCACACAGCGGACTGTCAAAGATTCCTGCCCCATTTGCTCCACGCCCAGAATCACCGGTTTCTCCGTAACTCGATCCGGCCAATCCTCGTGCAAGCGGTCGCCGACACGACCGAGAACCGAAATAACTTTGTCGAGATTTTCGCGATAGCTGATCGACACGTCCACCACTGCCCGTGCCCATTCTTTGGTCAGTACGGTCACGGTCTGGATGTTGCCGTTCGGAATGACGTGGATCTCTCGTAGAAACTCAGACATAGGAGTGTGGGAAGGGAAGTAGACCTCGAACGGACCGCTGAAAGAATTTCGCCAGTCCCGAACTTCCCTCGCGTGGCTAGTGTATCATGAGGAAAATCTGGGGTTTTTACCATGGTACGTAAGGATCGCCACAATGCCTCGCACGTACTTTCGATAATCCTCGCCGGCGGTGCGGGAAAGCGACTCTTCCCGTTAACACAGGACCGTTCAAAGCCGGCGGTACCTCTTGGGGGAAAGTACAGGCTGATCGACATACCCATTAGCAATTGCCTGAACTCCGGACTCCGGAAGATCTTCGTTCTCACGCAGTTCAATTCCGCCTCCCTGAACCATCACATCACCAACAGCTATCGCTTCGATCCGTTCGCCGAAGGTTTCATCGAGGTCCTCGCGGCGGAACAAACCGTATCGAATCCTAACTGGTTCCAGGGCACCGCTGACGCCGTCCGGCAGCACCTTCACCGATTCAGTGGCCGTGAAGATGACTATCAACTCATCCTGGCGGGTGATCAGTTGTACCGGATGAATTACCACAGCCTGCTCGATAGTCATTGGCGCCGCGGCGCCGACGTCACCGTTTGCGTGATACCGAAGAGTGAAGAATTGGCCTCGTCTTTTGGTCTGCTCAAACTCGGCACGGACGGACGCATCGAGCAGTTTCGTGAAAAGCCGAAGGGCGACGCGCTTCACGCGATGCAGACGGATACACGGTCACTGGGATTGTCGGCAGAGGATGCCACTCGACGTCCTTACCTGGCCTCCATGGGCATCTATATGTTCAAGCGCAGCGTACTCGTCGATCTGCTGGCCGATCCCTCGATGATCGATTTTGGTTATCAAGTCATTCCAAAAGCGATTGAACAGTACGATGTGTACGGTCATCTCTTCGACGGCTATTGGGAAGATCTGGGAACTGTCGAACAGTTTTTCAAAGCAAACATCGATCTGACCAGCTCAGCTCCTCACTTCGACTTCCATGATATGAACGCGCCGATATTCACGCGGCCCCGCTTTCTTCCGCCGTCGCGTATCGAGCAATGTGAAATTCGCGAATCGATTATCGCGGAGGGATCGGTTCTGAAGGGAGCGCGGATTACAAACTCGATTGTGGGAATACGCAGCATCATCGGCGAGAACGTCATTCTGGAGCGAACGCTGATGATGGGAGCGGACTACTACGAGGACGAAGAAGACGAAGACTACAACCAGAACTCGGGCATTCCGAACATTGGTATCGGTAAAGGCTCAATGATCAAGAACGCAATCATCGACAAGAATGCCCACATCGGACAAAACGTCCGGATCCTCAATAACGACCGCATTCACCACCTGGATGGATCCGGTTACTACATTCGCGACGGGATTGTCATTGTACCGAAGAACGGCGTCGTGCCGGACGGCACCATCGTCTGAAAGCGGGTCCCCGGTTCCGTGCTTGACCCGGTCGCTACGGCTCCCGGTTCTGACATACGGCTACCTAACACGTCAGAACCGGGAGCGGTAGCGACCGGTCAAGCATGGACTATCTCTCCTCTACTGGGTTCTTTGCGTGACAGGTCAGACAGGTCACCGGTTGCTTCAGCTTTCCCTTGGCGTGGTACTCGTCGCTGTTTAAACGGGCTACCCACTTTTTCATGAGGTCCCCCATGAATTCCTTATTCTTTTCGAGCTGGTCGTTCATGGGCATTCGCTGTTTTGGAATGTTGGCGAAGTTGATCTGACCCGAAACGTGACAATCCGTGCACCAGACGCGGGCATTCTCGGGATCCTTTAGCGGCGACGTCCAGTTCGGGTTGGGATTGAAGTTCTTCGGCGGACTATAAAGTGCCTCGACGAATTGATGCATGAAAAAAGCTTTGACGAACGGTGGAACCTTTACCTCTTCTCCAGGAGTTGCGAGCGGATGAGGGTTGGCGTTAGCCGCCGGCTTGGGGGCATCGCTTAAGGTCTCATTTCCACGAAAGGCCTCCATATTCTGGTTACAGGAACCAAGCATCACGGCCAACGGAATAAGAAATATCAAAAAACGCATCATTGGATTTTAGCTCTATCTCCCACGAAATTGAGGCTTTCGTTTCTCGGTGAAAGCAGTTACGCCTTCCAGAAAATCTTCACTATAGAAACACTCGATCTGAACTTCCGTTTCCCTGGCGAACGCAGCTTCAAGGTCGGAACTTAAACTTCGGTAGATCGATTCCTTGGCGAGCCGCAACACGCCCGGAGGATTCTTCGCCATGCGTTCAGCAAGCTCCATGACGCTGGTCATCAATTGATCGTGAGGAACCACACTGTTGGCCAGTCCGATCTTTTCAGCTTCGACGGCGCTTACCATGCTTCCCGTAAAAACCAGCTCGCAAGCCTTCGCGCTGCCGATCAACTTGGGAAGAAACCAGCTGCCGCCCCAGTCCGGGTGCAACCCGATCAACGCGAAACTGGGCCCAAAAGTCGCTTTGTCGGAAGCAACCCGGATATCGCAACCAAGCGCAAAGCTGAATCCGGCGCCCGCGCACGGACCATTGATGGCGGCAATGACCGGCTTCGGCAGCGATCGCATGGCACGCGTGATCTGCTGACCTTTATTGAGAATGGCGCGAAAGCCCTGCTCGTCTTTATTCTCGCGGAGATGCTTCAGGTGATCGATGTCGCCGCCGGCGCTGAATCCTCTGCCCTCACCGGTCACGATCAGCACCCGAATGCTCTCATCGGACTGGATTTTCGTAAGAACGTCGAGTATCTCGTCGCGAATCGGGCCGCCGAACGCGTTGAGCTTCTCCGGACGGTTGAGCTTGAGCAGAGCGATCGGGCCTTGCGTCGAATAGATAATAGTTTGATACATGCGGGATCAACAGCCAGGCGCGTGGCTGACCTTCAGCTCCTTTAGCTGTTTGTTTTGAATTTTGACAGCGAGGTCGAGAACGGCTTGCGCGGCGTTGCGGGCTTTATCCTGAAGTTCCGGAGTGGTTGCGTACTTTTCAATCACCTGACAACCCATATCGACATGCCACTTTTCATCAGGTTGGATCTCTTCCCGGTAAAGCCTGGCAGTTTGAGCGTCGCCGGCGGCTTCGCAGAACTCGATGAACTGTTCGTTCTTCTTAAGCGCCAGAGACTCTCGTGTGATCTGAGCCGCGGCCGCCCGCTCGACTGTGGACTGAAAGCCAGTCAAAAGAGAGAACATCGGTCCGTAACCCTCAGCGAGCGGATTGAAGCTCGTCGTATCGGCACCGAGCTTTGCGAGGTGCTTTTCGATCAGTCGATAATGCTTTGCTTCGTCACCCGCCTGGCGAGCCAACGCAAGCTTCACATCGATTTCAGGAGTGGAGGTCATCCACTGCGCAGCCAGTTCGCTGGCCTCAATTTCATTTTTCAGGGCAATTTTCAGTCGTCGAATGACTTCGGAGGGCTCTGCACGACCGATTTCCGTGTCTTTCAAAAGGTCGAGTTTGAGTAATTGCTCGCTAACGTATTGAGCCAGCTCAGTTGCGAACCCGGTTCCAGTCATCGTTCCCTCCGGAAAACCAAGATTATATCGCATGGCGACTGTGCTATGTTTTGCCCTATGTCACTGTCGAGAAGACAATTCTTCAGATTCTGGGGTGGAGGGCATCAGAGCGCGGAAAAGCGGCAAGCTCGATTTGAAGACCTGGAAACGTATGTTCGCACCCATTTGTTGCCATATGACTTCACACTCACCAATGCTCAGGAACTCGACTTGATCGCCCACGTTCGAGCCATGCTGGAACGGACTCCCGACGAAATTCTGTTTTCGACCGACATACGCGTTCAAATCCAGGAACTGGTACAGATTAAGATCGAACCCTGGCGACTCAATAGCAACGTTGCGGGCCGCGAAGACCATGTGCGGGAAATCCGTTTGGTAGCGCCGGATTACGTTGCCGACTTTGTCCGGGACCCGGCCAGCGCGCCCACGATCGAGCAGATGAAACACACCTATGGGATCGATGACCTCGCGGAACTCGAGGGCGTTCTAAGGGAGCAAATGCAAGGCTGGATTAATCAGACCGACGACCGACTGCTGGCGCAATGCGATATCGTCACGGTCAAGGACCTCGTCTTTGCACAGCTGCGGTCATGGTGCTAATATCGTCTGTTCCCTTGAGCCCTACGGGCCTCACCTTTGGTAAGAAAGCTGTAAAGAACCATGAGCCCCACGGATCTAAAGAAGTATCGAGACATCCTGGAAGCCAAGCGTAATGAGCTGAACAATGCGGCACCGGCCCGCACGCCGACAACTGAGCCCGGGTCCAAGAGCGGCGACTGGATTGATCAGTCCAGCCAGGAAAGCGACTTGCATGTTCGACTGGCCTTGAAGCAGACCGATTCCAAACTGCTCCGCGCGATCGAAGAAGCGATTCATCGCATCGATCAAGGAATATATGGAATCTGCCTGGAATGCGAGAACGAGATTCCAAATCTCCGTTTGGACGCGGTGCCCTGGACTCGTGTCTGCGTCGACTGTAAGGAAAAGCAAAACAAAAGCTCGTAATGTGAGCGTCGCCCGAACGCTAGTTCTTCGAGCGTCAGCCGGGTCGCGTTGCCGGTATTCCGTCGTCCGGTGAGAAGATGGGAACGGACTCGACACCGGCGTTCTCAGCCAGAATCGTCGCAACGCTCGATAGAGCTGCCTTCGAGAATCCGTAATCACTGACTTGCACAATACCTTGCGTGTCTATTGCGAAGATTGCCGGCACGTACTCCAAACCGTATGATGCCGACACCTCATAAGGATGGTCGTCAATGAGGACGTCGAAGCTGATGCCGAGACGATCGACGAGCTCCTCAGTCTCGGCAGTTTCGTCCTGAGAGATTCCCAACAGCCGTGCAGCGGAGACGTTCCCGCGTCGCTCAAAGATGCGTTGAAGATAGGGAAACGTGAATTGGCAGGTCGGGCAAGACGCTTTGTAGAACGCCAGAACAACGGGTCCGGTTCCGAGTGCGTGGCTTAACCTGAACCCTCGCCCGTCAATTGTCTTGAGCTCAAAGTCCGGAGCCCGAACTCCCTCCGCTAATTGATTCATTTCGCTTTACTCTAAGTCGCTCAATACTCACATTCATGAAAAAACCAGTGGTCCTAGACCGCCGCTACATATAATAGCTCGGTCTGGAGGAGACATGGCCCAGCTCGACGCGTTCTTCAACTTCATGCACGAACATGGTGCATCGGACTTGCACCTGGCATCGGGGGCGCAACCCATCGTGAGAGTCAGAGGAGAATTGGAACGTCTGACTTTTCCGCCTCTCGAGAACGACAAACTTAAGGAAATGCTGTACGAGATCGCGCCGGAATACAAAGTAAAGGTCTTTGAAGAAACTGGCGACGTCGACTTCGGATATGAAATCCCCGGAGTGGCCCGGTATCGCGCCAACTTTTTTAATCAAAAATATGGAGTAGCGGCAGTATTCCGGGAAATCCCATCGAAGATTCTGACTGCTGAACAACTCGGCTTACCACCGATCATGAAGAAGTTTGCCTCGCTCCACAAAGGCCTTGTGCTGGTCACCGGGCCTACGGGAAGCGGCAAATCGACGACGCTTGCAGCCATCGTTGATCACGCGAACAAGACTCGAAAAGACCATATCATCACGGTCGAGGACCCCATCGAATTCGTTCATCAGAGTCAGGGCTGTCTGGTCAACCATCGTGAAGTCGGGCTTCACACGAAGTCGTTCGCCGCGGCGCTTCGCGGATCTCTTCGTGAGGACCCCGACATCATTCTCGTGGGTGAAATGCGCGATCTTGAAACGATCGAATTGGCATTGACGGCTGCCGCAACGGGTCACCTGGTCTTCGGCACACTGCACACGCCGAGCGCAGCCAAAACGATCGACCGTGTAATCGATGTTTTTCCGGCCGCACAGCAGAACCAGATTCGAAACACGCTTTCCGAAGGTTTGAAGGGTGTCGTCGCGCAAAACCTTTTCAAACGCGTGGACGTCAAGGGACGAGTAGCTGCATTGGAAATTCTTGTCGTCACACCTGCCATCGCAAATCTCATTCGAGAAGCCAAGACCTTTCAGATACCCGGCATGTTGCAGGTCGGCAAAAAGTACGGCATGCAGACGCTCGATGACGCGATTATGGACCTACTCAATAAGAAGATGATCAGTCCCGAGGACGCCTACTCGCGCTGCCTCGACAAGAACAAATTCAGGCCCCTTCTGAAGAACCCTCCGGAAGAGTGGGAGTAACCAATGACCAAGGCAGAACTCGATTACATTCTGGGAACGATGTTGGATTCGCATAAGAATGTGTCGGATCTCAACATCACGGCCGACAAGCCACTACAGGTAGAGTCCGCGGGCGAGTTGGTGCCTGTAGCGATCGATCCTCCCGTTGAAAGACTAACGGCGTTTCAAACCGAGACGATTGCCATGACGATCCTTAGTGGCAATCGACGTCTTACCGAAGATTTACTGAGAACCGGATCGTGCGATTGCTCGTACTCGCTCGGACAGAAGGCGCGTTTCCGCGTGAACATTTTTACGCAGCGCGGGAACTACACAATCATCCTCCGAAAACTGTCTACCGAGATTCCGACGTTGGAGCAAATGGGTCTCCCGACCGTCTTCCATGCGGTCGCGAAAGAGAAGACTGGTCTTGTCCTGGTGACCGGCGCTACGGGCAGCGGTAAATCAACGACTCTGGCAGCCGTGTTGAACGAACTCAACCTGACAAAGTCTCTTCACATCGTGACCCTGGAAGACCCCGTGGAATTCGTGCACCCGCAAAAGAAGGCCACTTTCAATCAACGCGAGATGGGTAATGACTTTTCGTCGTTCGCGGCCGGTCTGCGAGCCGCCCTGCGACAGGCTCCAAAGATCATTCTCGTCGGCGAAATGCGCGATCGCGAGACCGTTGAGATTGGAATGTCGGCCGCGGAAACGGGCCATCTTGTCATGAGTACCTTGCATACGATCAACGCCGGTCAAACGATCAACCGTATTGTCGGCATGTTCGAGCAGGCCGAGGAACAACAAATCCGTAACCGGCTCGCAGAAACACTGCGTTGGGTCGTTTCGCAGCGTCTCCTGCCGAAAATTGGCGGTGGACGAGTAGCAGCCCTCGAAATCATGGGCAGCAGTCTCCGTGTCAAGGAATCGATCGAACACGGAGAATCGGAAGGTAAAACGTTTTACGAAATCATCGAGGCTTCAGCGACATTTGGTTGGAAGACGTTCGATATGGCTGTCCTGGAACTTTACGACCAGGAAACGATCTCCGAGGAAACCGCCCTGCTCTATTGTACGAATAAGGGCGTTGTTTCCCGCGGTATTGACAAGATCAAGAAGTCGAAGGGCCAAAAGACGACGGATTTGGGCGGCTTGAGTCTTGATGTGGAATACGGGAAGAAAAAATGAGTTCATCCGAAGGCAAAATGGATTTTTTCGAGGTCGGCGACAAGACCTCGTTGATTTGCGCTGATTCCGGCGTCGGTGAAGTCGTGCGCGACACGCTGCACGACTTGGGCTTCAAGTTCCACTGGGCTGAGAATGCGGAGATAGCGATCGAACGCATGCGCTACACGCCATACGATATTATCTTCGTCCAGGACAGTTTCGCCGGATCTTCCTTAAGAACGAATTCGGTCCTCAGTTACCTTGGCCCGTTACCAATGGCGCAACGCCGGCACTCGATGGTTGTCCTTGCCGGATCCTTTCTTAAGACACTGGATGCCCTGCAGGCTTTCAGCTACAACGTCCAACTCGTCGTCAACACAGGCGACCTGCCGAATCTGACAGCAATCCTCAAGAAGTCCTGGGCGGAATTCGATAATTTGTATCGCGTCTACAAAGGCGTTTTGGCGGCACAAAGCGAGGGTTGATAGCTTTGCCCAACACGAATCGTCAAATCCTGGAAAACGCCGCGGGCTAAAGCCACGCGGCCTACAGTTGACGTCTTAAAGTGTTGCAGCACGGACGTTGTAGGCCGCGCGGCTTTAGCGCGCGGCACAATCTATCGCCCTGACGATTTGTTGGGCAAAGCGAGGGTTGATCGATCCCGCCGGCGCGGCAGGTTAGCGAGGGGCGTGATATTTCACCGAGTGCTGAAAGATCTTCTTGTAGAGCACTCGATTGAGGCCTGGATAGTTGATATCGCGTTCGTAATCTACAAAGACGTTGAGTGTGGGCCCGCTCCCAGCGATGGTGATCTGACTTTCCTGAATCGGCAATGAAAGCTGTTCGGCCTTGTTGAGAATCAGTGCCCGGACTTCCTTAGCGGGCCGGCGTTCGGTTCCCGCCAGCTGAACGACATAATCCAGGTATTCGGAAAGCTGCTTATCGGTCGTACTGATTTGGATATAGTCTCTTGAAAGAATGAAGTAGATGACGGCAGTAAGGAGCCAGACGCCCAGGGCTATCCGCCGCTTAAGCGGCTTTCGATGATCTTCTTCCATCTATTCGACCTTGTTTTTCAGACCCTGGATGTAAGCCAGAACCTCTTCTTTCTGGGCCTTCGATAGTGAGTTCAAATGCTCGATAATTTCGACGAGCAACCGGTCTTCATTGGATCGCCCTGTACCGCGGCCATTACGTTTACCGTTGCCGTAAAGCTTCATCAGACGTTGGAATTGGTCGTCTATACCCTCGAGGAAGTCATGATCCATAGCGCGTTGAGGTTTATTGCTCATGTACCTCTGGAATCGGACTGAATTATAACTACGTTTTTACCCGAAAGTCGTCCTTTGGACACACCCAATACATGCCACCCGGCATGCCCGCCGACTTGATCACGCGCGTCGCTACCATGGGCGTCGTACACTGAGGGCACGGCTTGCCTGATTCAATTGAGCTCTTATCTTTACCAAGACTGGCACGCGCCGTCTTACTGAGTTTTCCACCAGATGCCATTAGTTGTCTTCAACCTCCGAAGCCATTAAGAATGAATTCGGTCAATAATACAGGATTTACCAACCTATCGCGAGGCCGTCTTTACGCACGTCGGAACCACCCATCAACACTCCCGTCTCTGGATCAATCATGATTCCCTGATAGCCTCCAAAGGTGTCTACTGCACTGATAACACTGTGACCTCGCTCTGCCAACTCAAACCGTACTGACGCGTCGAATGCGGACTCCAAAGCCAGGCCCAGAATCGAATGCCTGAATCGCGCGGCCTCTCCAGCCTGCTGCGCATCCATTCCGAAATCGATGACGTTCGCCAGCACTTGCGCGTGCCCCTGAGGCTGCATATCTCCACCCATAACACCGAACGAGAAATACGGCTTTCCTCGTTTGAGCACCAATCCGGGAATCAAAGTGTGAAAAGGACGTTTCCGGCTTTCGACACAGTTCGGATGCTGCGGGTTTAACTCGAAGAGTGAACCCCGATTCTGGAGAACGATGCCGGTATCACCGGCAACCATTCCAGATCCAAAATGACCGAAGATGCTGTTGATGAATGAGACGACGTTTCGATCTCTGTCCACCACCGTCAGGTAAACGGTCTCGCCGTCCTCAGCCATACCGGGTTTTACCGAAGGAAGTGCCCGTCGCCGATCAATCAGCTTCCAGCGGTCTGCTGCATACTCCTTCGAGAGCAGTCGCTTCATCGGGACTTTCGTTTTGGCCGGATCGGCAATATAGGCATCGCGGTCGGCAAAAGCCAGCTTCTTAGCTTCAACCATCACGTGGATGTGGTCCGCAGTGTTGTGTCCCAGAGCGGACAGGTCGAAGCCTTCGAGGATGTTCAGGATTTCCAGCGCCGTCGTCCCCTGGGTATTCTGACCGATCTCGAAAACTTCAAATCCTCGGTAATTCGTGTGGGCGGGCTCAATCCACTCCGCGTCAAAGTCGGCGAAATCCGAAGCAGTTATCAGGCCGTCGTTCTTGTTCGAAAACTCCACCAACTTCTGGCCGATTTCTCCTTTGTAGAAAACGTCGCGGCCAATCTCCGCGAGAAGTTTCAAGGACCGCGCCAACTCTGTGTTCCTGAAAATCTGTCCGTGACGAGGGGCTTTGCCTTCGATCAGATAGGTTCGCGAGGCGTCCGGCATCCGCTGCAAGGCGGCCTCGCAACGTTGCCACTGGCCGGCGATGATCTCGGACACCGGAAACCCATCCTGTGCGTACATGATCGCGGGATGGAGTAACCTTGTCATGGGAAGCTTTCCATACTTCTGGTGAAGCTTGAACCAACCTGCAACCGCGCCGGGCACTGAGACCGAATGCATTCCGTCCGGCGGTACACGGTCCAGGCCGCGTGAACGGAAGAAATCCACGGAGGCTCGCGATCCAGACCAGCCGCTTCCATTCAACGCAACCGGCCTCTTGTCCTGTTGCATGTAAAGTACGGCAAACATGTCGCCGCCGATTCCGGTCATCATGGGTTCAACAACGTTCAGAACTGCGGCCGCAGTAATTGCCGCGTCGACTGCGGATCCCCCATCCTGCAAAACCCGCAGGGCGGCCGCAGACGCCAGAGGCTGACTGGTCGCCACCATTCCATTAGCGGCTAAAACAGGTGACCGTCCCCCTTGAGAACTTGCAGCGGGTCGATCGCCGTGTCTGAACCCGGAAAACGAAGATGAACTCACGATGTCTGCTCCGATGACGAGCTGCTACGCTGTCGAAGATCTTCGAAATCTGCCGGGGTGTCGACATCGATCAGGATTCCTGGATCATCCAAAGCAACTTCAATGATCCTGCCTGGATCCCGGCGCACGACCGTATTGGCACCCGACGACTCTGGCAAAGCCATGACTTCGTCCAGAACGCTTCGGGCAAACAATACAGGATGGCCGCGGCGTCCCTGAAAAGTCGGCAAGACAATTCGCCCGGCCATGAAGCTCGCAATCAAGGCGTTGATAGTCCGGGTCTGGATCACCGGATGATCCACAAGAAAAATCAAGGCTCCTTCGACTTCTCGAGGAAGCGCCTGGATTCCTGCCTGCAGTGAAGTAATCATTCCCTTTTCATATACTGGATTGACCACGACATTCTCGAGAGTGACATTGGCTTGGATAAAGGCATGATTGTGGCCGAGCACGGTCACCGTATATTGAATCTTTGATTCGGCAATCGCGCCCAGAATGCCTTCAAGAAAAGTCCGTCCTCTAAAAGGCATGAGGGCTTTCGGACGACCCATGCGTTCGGATTTACCAGCGGCGAGAACAATGGCGCCTATGCCCATTAATGGGTCAGGGCGTACAGAATGCTGTTGATCGCGACACGATACGCGAAGCTGGAAAAGTAGTTGGGATAACGAGGCTCATCGGCCCATTCATAAGCGTCACCCAGATCGGTATTGTGATTGATCACGATAACAAGCCGGCCGTGATCGTCGAAGACACCTTTGCATTCACCGACAAAGCCGTCCTGTTCGTATGTAATTCCGCCATTGATCGTATACGCCAGACTCGGCACTTGAATGATTTTGTCGATGTCGTAAAAACTATGGAAGATCGGATGATCCATCGGGATGTTTTTGATTTCGGCTCCCGGCAGAATCTTCCTTAGCTGGATTGCAAAGTTGTCCATCTCGAAACTGCCCCAGAAATCATCCACCATCCAAAAACCGCCACGGGCAAGGTATTCGCGCATGATCGCGGCGTCCTGATCCGTCAGTACAATCTGACCGACCTCACTGGAGTAAAGGAACGGATACTTGAACAGATCCGGATCGTTCAGCGGAACAGCCCGAGGACGGTCGGCGATATTCAGGTTCGTGAGCCGCTGAATCCCCATGATCAACTGCTCATCGCCCTTGGGGTAGTCTGTGTACCAGTTCTTGTAATACGCGAGAATACGGCCGTTGTATATCAGACGGGCAAAGACGATCTGATTCGTATCGGTTTTGTCCTGTTTGATGTACTTCACGTCGTCGTACCGACCGAGGAAGTTCAACTCCTCCTGACCGAATAATGACCCTAGAGCAACGACACCAATCAGTAAACCTGCAATCCAGTAACGCTTCACCAAACCTCCTGCGCCTTGGTTGGCGGGCCTATGTAAAGACCGCGAAGCGTATAGAAGAACGGGATAAGGAAGAGCAACAGGAGTACCAGTGCGACCAGGCGGAAGAACAATTTGCGCCAGGAAGACTCCTGCAGCTTTTCGAACTCGACGACTCGTTGATGCGATTCGCAGAAGGCCGTCGGCTCGAGCGACTCGTCAATGCACTGAAAACCCGAGTCGTAGATGTGAACGCAACGGGGCATAATTGCTGTTATGATAAAGGCACGACTCGCTTTCTTCAATGCCGAAAACTCGCGTCCGACAAGCCGCCAGCGCCGACTTCCCCACGCTCCTGAACATCGATAAAGCCAGCTTTCCGCCGGGGATAGCATACGATTCCGCGGAACTTTCCTACTTCATGCGACGTGAAGGTGCAGAGACTCTGGTCGCTGAAGAAAACGGAGAAATTGTCGGCTTTCTGCTTGTGGATATACTGGCTCGGCGGCGTACCGCGACTCTAGTCACGCTTGACGTCTGTGAGGCTCACCGACGAAATGGATTCGCAACGGAACTGTTTACGGTGTCCGAAAAGATCCTGCGCGACAGGGAAATCAAGCGCTACGAACTCCAGGTCGACGTCAGCAACAGCGTAGCGATCGATTTCTATAAGAAGCACGGGTTCGAAATCGTTCGGCAGCTGCAACGCTATTACTCGAACGGCCACAACGCCTACCTTATGGCAAAGACCCTGTAGCGGCGTTCTATGACCGCCGACGATCTCGCGACCTTGCAAATTGTCGGCGGTCATAGCGCTACAGTTGCATCTGAGCCTTCAACCGCTGATAGGACGTCGCAAGCGCTTCGGGCAATACGCGGGTTTCGCCTGTAATCGTCATGAAGTTGGCGTCGCCTGACCAGCGCGGAACGATGTGCAGGTGAAAGTGATCCTTGACGCCGGCACCCGCCACCTGCCCGAGGTTCATGCCGACGTTGAATCCTTCGGGATGATAGGCCTTCGTCAAGACGTCGATTGAGCGCTTCATAAGCGCCATCATCTCTGTTGTTTGATCGACGGGAGCATCCACGACGGACGCCAGATGAGCGAACGGCGCAATCATGAGATGGCCCGTCGTGTAAGGAAATAGATTCAGGATGATGAAGTTGTGCGTCCCGCGGTGAAGGACTAATCGATCGGCGTCCTGTGCCGGATCTTCGCCAAGGCAAAAGACACAGGCCGAGACCTTCTTCCCAATCGACGCCATGTAGTCATAGCGCCAGGGACTCCAGATGAACTCCATACTACGCGATCGGAGTGCTGCTGCCCGCCTCCGGCGCTGGTGGAGCCTGGCCGTCGTTAATCAGATCCTTCAGTTCTTTGCTCGGCTTGAAGTAAGGCACACGCTTGGCGGGTACCTCCACTTTCTCGCCTGTCTTGGGGTTGCGCCCGATACGAGCGTTACGTTGACGAACTCGGAAACTTCCGAATCCGCGGACTTCGAGTTTGTCTCCCGTCCGCAATGCCTTGATCACGCTTTCAAACAAGGTGTCGACAATGACCTCTGAATCTTTCCGCGTCAATTCTGTAACTTTGGCTACTTCTTCCACCAAATCTGCCTTCGTCATCTTCACTCACCTCTTGGCGACTATTTCCAAAGGTACTGAAACCGAATTTGTGATGTTAAAGCCTTGCCTTGAAAAGGCATGATCCGCGATAAATCGCTCGTCAGCACATCCAGCAGTGTAACCCGTTGCCGTGTTGCCTGAATCAACCTCGGCTTACCGGATATGCCTGCGAGCTTGGCTGTGGTATCGATCGCGTCCTGAAAATTGCCGATTTCATCCACCAACTTCCGCTCTTTGGCATCCCTGCCTGTAAACACCCGACCATCTGCCAGGGCCCGGACCTCCTGAATCTCGAGGTTTCTACCGGACGCGACAGCTTCTACGAACTGGACATACATATCATCAATCAAAGCCTGAAAGTACGTCTTCTCTCGATCCGTCAACGGACGCGAGGATGAACCCGTGTCCTTGAATTCACCGGTTTTGAGCACAACATCCTTTAACTTGGCCCATTCCAGCAGCTCACCGTAATTGATCCACTCGGCAATCACGCCGATGCTTCCGACTATGGTTCCGGGATTCGCGATAATCTTATTCGCCGCACACGCGACATAGTAAGCTCCCGAAGCGCCGGTTGAGGACATGTAAGCGACGATGATTTTATTTTTCTTTTCCCGCAGTCGCTTAACTTCGGTATACAACTCCTGGGATACCGCCACGCCACCGCCAGGCGAATCAATGTTCAACAGAATAGCCGGGACGTTGTTCGAATCTTCGTAGCGCTTGAGTTGCTGAATGACTTCGCGCGAATCGACGATTTCACCGATCAGATCGACAACCTGGACTTGATTCGAGAATCCAAATCCTGCGCCATCGTCCTGCCCGAGGCTCACAATCACCGCCAGAAGAGTAACGACCACAAGGACCAAGGCTCCACCACCAAGGAGGAGCCATATCAGAGTTCGATTTCCCTGCGGCATCAGATTTTGATTGCGAACTGCGGATTGCGAACTGCGGATTTGCGGAACATTTTGTCTTCAATTCGCAATTCGCAATTCACAATTCGCAATCCTTTTTATGATTTGTCTTTTGCGTGGAAAAGATCCGCCAGTGTAGCGCTGCCGTCAGCGCTTTCGCGATAGGAATCGTATTCCTTTCGTTCAGCATCCTCCGCCATAGCCTTCTGGCTCAGCCCGATTTTTCGTTCGGTCGGGCTCAACTTGATGATCTTCAGTTCAGTTTCTTCGCCGACCTTGAAGACTTCTTCAACTCTGGCGCGGCTTGCTTCATCGATTTCGGAAACGTGACACAAACCCTCAATGCCTTCATCCAGTTCGACGAATACTCCAAACGGTGCATGACGCACGACCTTGCCACGAACGGGATCGCCGACATGGTGGTTCGTGAAAAACTGCTCCCAAATATCCGGTTGCAGTTGTTTGATTCCAAGCGACAGACGATGGTTTTCGGTATCGATGTTGAGGATGACCGCCTCGACCCGCTCACCTTTCTTTAAGACTTCAGAAGGATGCTTTATCCGGCGAGGAGAAATATCCGATACGTGCACCAAACCGTCGATGCCCTCTTCAACTTCAATAAAAGCTCCGAAATCCGTTAGATTTCGAACCCGGCCTGCGATAACCGAATTGATGGTGTACCGCTCCGTCAGTGTTGTCCACGGATCGGGTTCAGTCTGTTTGAGGCCGAGAGAAATGCGCCGATTATCCATATCGACGTCGAGAACCACCGCCTCAACTTCCTGAGTGATGTTCAAGAGTTTGGAAGGATGTTTGACTCGCTTGCTCCACGACATTTCGGAGACATGAATCAGTCCTTCAACGCCCGCCTCGAGTTCTATGAAAGCACCGTAGTCGGTAAGGTTCACAACTTTGCCCGCGACTCTGGCCCCGATCGGGTACTGCTGGCGCACGAGCGACCATGGATCCGGCGTGAGTTGCTTGTAACCCAGCGAGACTCGCTCTTTATCGCGATCGTACTTCAGGACCTTCACTGTGATCTCATCGCCGACATTAAACATCTCTGAAGGATGATTCACGCGTCCCCAGGATAGATCGGTCACATGAAGCAATCCGTCGATGCCGCCAAGGTCGATAAAGACTCCGTAGTCAGTGATGTTCTTCACCGTGCCCCGGACTTCGGCGTCTTCCTTAAGCACTTCCAGCGTGTAGGCTTTCTTCCGCTGCTGCTCGGACTCGAGCACGATTTTCCGCGAAAGAACGATGTTTCCGCGCTTGCGATTCAGTTTGATGACTCTGCACTCGATCTCTTTTCCTTTGAGTGCATCGAGATTCTTTACCGGTCGGACATCGATTTGAGAACCTGGCAGGAACGCACGGATGCCGATGTCGACCGAGAGACCGCCTTTGATGCGATCCACCACACGGCCTTTGACGATAAGGTTTTCGTTATAAGCACGCTCAACGTCTTCCCAGACTTTGACCTTTTCCGCTTTCTCTTTCGAAAGCACAATGTGGCCGTCGTAATCTTCTGTATCTTCTAAAAGAACATCAATGACGTCGCCGATCTTGACAGTGCAATGACCGGTCGGGTCGATAAATTGCGCGACTGGAATCACGCCTTCGGACTTGTAACCAATGTCTACAATGACGTCGGTGCTCGTAATCTTTAAAACGGTGCCCTTCATCACTTCGCCTTCTGCGAAGCGGCGGCCGGTGTATTGATCTAAGAGCTGCTCGTAACTCTCTTCCTCCCCTCCTCTTGAAATAGCAAACTGGCTGGCGGGCTCCTCCCCACGGGCGCGCTCCACACTCGCCAATTTTCCGGGTTGATTAACCATCTTCTTCGTTTCCTCCTGGGGTATTTGCAAAACTGCTACGGTATCGGATTTCATCACCCATTGCAACCACTTGGCAGGAAATTACGCGGCCATCGGGTACCGGATTGGTGTCGGGTGCGTCAGATAACGGAGAGGATACTCACGAACACGCGATGTCCTTACACGACAGTGGCTTAATGGTGTGCATCTAATATATGCGACCCGCGTCCCGGCGTCAAAGCGAAATTGGAGCCGTCGCCGCAATTCACCCCTGTCACGATCAGCCGTTTGATCATATAATCATTGTTTTGACTGGAGGCACGATGAAGGCGAATATCCATCCCAAGTACGTTGAAGCCGTCGTTAGGTGCGGCTGTGGAGAGACATTTAAGACACGATCCACCAAACCTGAGATCCACCTGGAAATCTGTTCGAAGTGTCATCCTTTTTATACCGGCAAGCAGAGACTAGTGGACACCGCGGGCCGAGTTGAAAAGTTCCAACGAAAGTATTCCAAGAACACCAAGAACTAAGAGGCAATCCGATTCCATGTTTCGATATCTTCATCATTTTGCATTGACCGTCACATCCTGGGCACTCGGCAGTTCCAACGACGACATACTCGTTGGCGGCCAGGCGGTCATTGAAGGCGTCTTGATGCGCTCGCCCAAAGGCTATTCCGTCGCCGTTCGCCGTCAGGATGGCACCGTTCGCGTGATCAAAGACCTACTGCAAACCGTCGGTGAGAAATGGAAGCTATTCAAACTGCCCGTTCTTCGCGGTGTCGGAGTCCTTGGGCAGGCTTTGGTTCTTGGCATCAAAGCCTTGCGGTTTTCAGCGGAAGAGGCATTGGCTGAAGATGCCGAAAAAGACAAAAAGCCGGTGGCTGATCCAAAGAAA
>Ga0137427_10000468_pt1 | contig 20740 bp, 12 predicted proteins | sample EasRivERMZT700_2_FD_102309 | JGI IMG/M metagenome (GOLD analysis project Ga0137427, IMG submission 102309) | Soil microbial communities from meander-bound floodplain in the East River, Colorado, USA - East River MetaG ERMZT700_2 | ecosystem: Environmental > Terrestrial > Soil > Floodplain ...
CCGTACGGCGGCAGATCCGCCCCGATCGTTATCGGCAACCGCGTCTACGTTCAGAATCCGTCGAGCCGCGGTACCGACCTGCAGGAACGGGTGATGGCGCTCGATGCCGACACCGGAAAAGTGGTGTGGGAACATAAATTCAACATCTTTCAAAGCGACGTTCCGCCCCACCGCATCGGCTGGGCATCCCCCGCTGCCGATCCCGAAACCGGCAACATTTACGCGATGAGCGGCGGCGCCCAGGTCATCGCTTGGAACAAAGATGGCAAGCCCTTGTGGCAACGATCTTTCGGTGAGGAGTTCGCGGCGTTCACCACACATGGAGGCCGCACAATGTCGCCGCTCGTCGACGGCGACCTTGTCATTGTCAGCGCTGCGGTTTCGAATTGGGGAACCAGCTCCAATCGCGCACACCGCATCATCGGGCTTGATAAACGCACTGGCGAAGTTGTCTACGTCTCGAACCCCGGCGGCCGGCCTTACGATACCGCTTACGCTTCGATGGTTATCGCGACCATCAACGGCATGCGGCAACTCATCGTCGGATTGGGCGATGGCGCTGTCCACGCGATCAAGCCTCAAACCGGACAGAAGATCTGGAGCTATATCGCCGCGAAACGCGCAATCAATACCGCCGTGGTGGTCAAAGGTAACGATGTCATCGTGTCGCATGGCGATGAAAACCTCGACGTCAACGAACTCGGGATGATCGCCGCCATTGATGGCTCGCAAACGGGCGACATCAAAACAACCAAGTGGGCGGTCAAGGGCACGGAGTTCAACTACTCTTCCCCCGTCATCGACGGAAATCGTGTTTACCAGATCGACAGCAGCTCGAGGCTGAAGGCAATCGATATCGCGACCGGCACCGAGGCGTGGTCGCAAGCGCTCAGCACGGCGCAGAAAGCCTCTCCAGTTATGGCGGACGGAAAGATCTTCGTGGGTACGGACGCAGGAAAGTTCTTTATCGTCCGGCCACGTCCTGACCGGGCTGAGATTCTCAGCTCTGTCGAGTTGCCGGTCAGCAAGAGCAGTTGCTGCGGATCTGAGGGCACACCAGAACAGATCCTGGGAGCGGCCGCCATCTCCCGCGGTCGAATCTTCTTCGTATCCAGCGATGCCGTGTACGCCATCGGACCGAAACAAGCAAAAGCGTTGACGGGGTTCGCTGTGGATCAACCCGCCGTGCGCGCTGAAGGCGCTCCCGCTTATCTCCAGGTTGTTCCAACCGAGTTGGTGTTAAAGCCAGGGCAAACGGTCAACTTCCGCGCCCGCCTCTTCGATGACAAAGGACGCTTCCTGCGTGAAGACAAGGCGGCGTGGTCACTCGATGGTCTCAAAGGAACTTTCAATGAAGCCGCACTTACCGTGGCGAACGAACCGAGGGAACAGGCGGGCTTGATCAAAGCCACCGTCGGCGGGTTAACCGGTGATGCTCGGGCGCGCGTTGTTCGTGCGATGCCGTGGACAGAAACCTTTGATTCCTATGCCGACGGCGCCGCCCCTCCGGGGTGGGTTAACGCCGTTGCCGGCAAGATTTCGGTAACGACTTTAGACGGTCAGAAAGTCTTGCAGAAGGCTCCCGACAACACGCTATTCAAGCGAATCCGTTCATTCATTGGACCTACAGATTCGTCGAACTATACGTTCGAAGCAGACGTCCGCATGACCGAACAGCGTCGTCAAATGGGCGATATTGGAATAACGGTTCAACGGTACTCATTAGTACTTTATGGCAACTCCCAGAGGCTCAAACTGGAGCCATGGGAACCGGAAACCGCAAGGACCGTCACCGTTCCCTTCTCGTGGAAACCCAATGCCTGGTACAGACTGAAACTTCGCGTCGAAAACACGCCGGATGGCAAGGTTCGCGCGCGCGGAAAAGCATGGCCGGTCGGTGAAACTGAACCAGCGGCATGGCAGATCGATCGTGTGGATCCGATCGGTAACCGAGAGGGTGCACCCGGTCTGTTCATCGATGCGCAATTCGGCGCTTATCTTGATAATCTATCTCTGACGGCGAATCCATAAGGCGAAGAAATTATGAAAATGTGGTTGTTCCTTTTCGGGATCGTGTCGCTCGGCGCCACGATCTTCGTTGGTTCCCAGCCCAGCTCCGGTGATTGGCCCATGTGGGGCGGCACTCCCGATCGCAACATGGTTTCGAACATGAAAGGGCTGCCTTCAGATTGGGACGTGAAGACCAAGAAGAACGTCAAGTGGGTGGCCAAACTTGGATCGCAGAGCTACGGCAACCCCGTCGTGGCCGGCGGAATGGTCTTCGTTGGAACCAACAACGAACTGTTGAGGGATCCGAAGCAGGCCGGAGACCGTGGTGTTTTGATGGCGTTTCGTGAGTCCGATGGCGAATTCATGTGGCAACACACTCATGCGAAGCTGGAGTCGGGCCGCGCCAATGACTGGCCGTTTCAGGGTATTGCTTCGTCGCCTCTGGTCGAAGGCGATCGTCTGTATTACGTCAGCAATCGTGGTGTCGTGTTGTGTGTGGACATCAACGGCTTTCGTGACAATGAAAACGACGGCGTTGTTCAGAACGAGACCCTGAAGGGTCAATTCGACGCGGATGTGGTCTGGGCGTTTGACATGATGGAACAGGTCGGCGCGTACCCACATAACCTTGCGAACTCTTCCCCCGTGATCTGGGGGAGTCAATTATTCGTGAGTACCTCGAACGGTCAGGACGAAAGTCATGTGAACGTTCCATCGCCGCGCGCTCCGGCGATTATTGCGATCAAAAAGGAAAGCGGCGAACTGTCCTGGGAGGACAACTCCGTGGAGGACCGCATTCTTCACGGACAATGGTCCACTCCCGCGGTCGGCACGATCGATGGCGTCGTTCAGGTGATTTCAGCGCAAGGTGACGGCTGGGTCCGTGGATACGAAGCGGCATCGGGAAAAAAACTTTGGGAGTTCGATACCAATCCTAAGGAATCCGTTTGGCCGCGCACCCGCAACGAAGTGATCGGAACGCCCGTGATCTTTCAGAACCGCGTTTATATCGCCAACGGCCAGGATCCCGAGCACGGCGAAGGCGTTGGACACTTTTACGCCATCGATGCGACCAAACGAGGCGATATCACACAAACAGGACGGATCTGGCATTACGACAAGGTTCGCCGATCCATCTCCACGGCCGCCGTGGCCGATGGACTGGTGTACATCACCGACTTCAGCGGGTTCCTCCATTGTCTGGACGCCACGACGGGTCAGCCTTACTGGACGCACGATACTTTCGCTGCAATCTGGGGATCGCCATTCGTGGCCGATGGCAAAGTTTATCTTGGTGACGAAGACGGAGATGTTGTTGTGATGCTGCACGGCAAGCAGAAAAAAGTTCTGGCCGAAATGAACATGGGTAGTGCGGTTTATGCAACCGTAGTTCCTGCCCACGGCGTGCTCTTTATCAACAATCGCAACGAACTTTATGCGTTGGCTGTTAAGTAACATCGTTGTTCTCTGCGTTGTCGTTTGTTTAGGAAGCTCATCCGCGCAGACGCCTCCGCGAACGGATGAATGGCGGCAATTCCGCGGCAATCTTCGATTGACCGGAATTGCCACCAGTACACCCTCCGCTGCCCTCAAAACTCTCTGGTCGTACGAGACCGGGGATTCCGTCGATTCGTCGCCGGCAATCGCTGACGGTGTCGTCTATGTCGGTGTCGGTAACGGAGACCTGGTCGCCATCGATTTCGCCACCGGTAAACTGCGCTGGAAGTACGCCACCGGCTACTATCTCGGAGAGTCTTCCCCGGCTGTCGGCACTGATCTGGTCTACATCGGTGACCTCGACGGGACTCTCCATGCCGTCAGTACCCGCGATGGCAAACGCGCCTGGGTTTACAAGACCGGCGGCGAGATCAAATCGTCGCCGGTTGTCGTGAATGATCTGGTGCTGATCGGATCGTACGACGCATCCCTGTACGCCATCGAAGCCCGCACCGGTAAGTTGAGATGGAAGTTCGAGAGTCAGGGCATGCTTCACGGCACGCCGGCCGTGCATGGCGATCTCGTCTTTATCGCCGGCTGCGATGAAAACTTCCGAGCCATCCGTCTTTCGGACGGCAAACAGGTCTATACGATTCCCAACCTCGCCTACACCGGAGCGTCGCCGCTAATCGACGGTGACCGGGCCTACTTCGGCACCTTCGCCAATGACGTGATCGCCCTGGACCTGAAAACGAAGAAAGTGATTTGGGAATACCGCGATGCGGCTCGAGAGTTTCCCTTCTATTCTTCCGCATCGCTCGCCAACGGTCGCGTAATCCTCGGGGGCCGTGACAAGTCGGTACACGCGATCCATGCCACGACCGGAAAGGCGGCGTGGACTTTCGCCACACGCGCGCGTATCGATTCATCGCCCGCCATTGCGGGAGGACTCGTCTACATCGGCTCCAGTGATGGTCGGCTGTACGTCCTGGATGTTGCCACAGGCCAGAAAAAGTGGGAGTTCGATGCGGGCTCCGCCGTCACGTCCTCTCCTGCGATCGTCGCCGGCCGCGTCGTCTTCGCCTCCCGAGATGGCGTCATTTACTGCCTGGGTTAGATTCGGGCTGAACCCCGCGGACTACAGGTTGGCTCGTGGCGTCAGAATCATAGGTTTACACGAAGCCTTGTAGTCCGCGGGCTTTGCCCGCGGTTCCCGACGTTGCAATCGGTGACCCCTCGATATAATTCCAACCCACGATGTCGATCACGATGCCCTCGCGCACTCAGACGTCCGAGAATGAGTCCTCGCGTAGACCTGTCGTGGTGCCCAAAAAGTCCTTCTCACAACGTGCCCTGCCCTTGCTCATCGCGGCGCTTATTGGCGCCATGGTGGCCAGCGCAGCATGGATCTTCCCGAATCGCTCTCGTCCGGTCGCCTTGGTGACGGCGTTCAGCATCACAGGACCATTCGACCTTCGAACGCGTGAGGCTCAGGCACGATTGACTGGCGGTTGGCAAAGCCCTTTGTTCGCGATCTCGCGCGACGGTCGGCGACTTGCATATTCCGCTCCCGGTAATTCCGGACCTCTCTATCTGCGAACGCTCGATCAACTCGTCAGCACGCCTGTCGCGGGTACCGAGGGCGGAACCGCACCATTCTTCTCACCGGACGGTGAATGGTTAGGTTTCTTTGCCGGAGGGAAGCTCAAGAAAATCAATGTCCGTGATGGAGTTTCCGTAGTTCTTTGCGACGCGACCGACGGCTTCGCCGGCGTCTGGGCTCCGAATGACACGATAGTCTTCAGTGCAGCTGCGATAGCTGGGATGTCGATCATCCCTGCAGGCGGTGGAACACCAGTCAAGCTCACCAGCCCTCGCACGAGCGAGCGCGCGCATCGCTACGCAACGATCCTGCCGGGAGGCGAGCATGCCGTCTTCGTCGTGTCACCGACAGCGGGCCATCCTGGCGCGATCGACGTCGTGTCGATTACTAGTGGCGCACGAACACGCCTGCTCGATCGGCTCACGCCTGAACCTCAAGGCGTTCAATACGCTTCGACAGGACACCTCGTCTACAGTCAGGGCGGATCGTTACTTGCGGTGAAGTTCAATGCCCGTGAGTTGAAGACGAATGGACAACCCGTGACGGTGCTTGGCGCTGTAGCAAGGATGTCTTCGCAAACCGCTGCACAATTCGCGTTGTCGCCAAAAGGAACGCTCGTCTACATTCCCGAATTTCGAGACGATAGGCGAACGTTGACGTGGGTGGACCTTCACGGAGTTCAAGAGCCGATACCTTTTCCATCGCGCCCTTACGCCCGGCCGCGGCTGGCTCGGGATGGCCGGTCCGTGGCAGTCGTCGTCAATGAACGCCTGGACGAGCAGACGAACCTCTGGACGGGTGATGTGACGCGGTTCACTCTCTCCCGATTGAGTGGCGCGTCCGGACCTCGACTGTCCGCTGCGTGGAGCCCTGACAGTAGGTCGCTGGCTTTCATGACGGCGTCTGATAATCACGTACGGCTGTTGCAGGCGGACGGAATTGGTGCGCCGCAATCACTCTTCGAACTGCAGTCTTACGGCGCCCTGACGATGTGGAGTGCGGTGGATGGAGGAAACCTGCTGTTCAGGTTACGGAGTGACATCTGGTCATGGTCGCAGCTGCGCCGCCTCGCCAAACCGCTGATGACGACGCCAGCCGCAGAGAATGCGCCACAGCTTTCGCCGAATGGGCGGTGGCTTGCCTATGCGAACGACGATGAAGTCTACGTGCAGCGCTTCTCCAGGAATGCTCGACGAACCCAGGTTTCAATACAGGGAGGCGAACATCCGCTTTGGGGACCGGACAGCCGTGAACTCTACTATCTAAAACAGGGAGTGGAGACCGCTACGATGATGGCGATAACACTGGGGCCGGCGGACAGCTCGTCAGCGGTTCTGGTCTCACCACCTCGGGAACTCTTCACCATCGCTCTGGACGATTTCGATTTGGGCGATCGTGAGGGACGGTCGCACGACATCAGCGCAGACGGCAAGCACTTCCTGATGCTCAAAAGACAGAAACCGGATGAGCAGCCTCGTTTCGACGTCATCGTGAACTGGGCCAGCCGTCACCTTCCATGAGTTTCACTTGTTGCCAACCGTAAGGCTTCGCATTCAGAACGCACGGATCGCCCGAACACGGCGGGGAAAATCCTTATCGTCGTAGTGTTGCCGGCCGTTGTCGGGAAAGTCGATGTGGTGCGCCATGTCCGCGGTGACCTGCGACGAGGTCCAATAGGTAGCGTTGTCTGTCATTCCCGAATCGCAAAAATCGCCGATTCCGGCCGCTTTCAGATTCCGATACATCAAATCCAATTCGTCACGTGACGGAAGGAACCAGCCACCGATGCCGTTGAGATTGTAGTTGGCGCAAAGATCCGCCGCGGTTCCGCGCTCCGAGCAAGCGGCGAGCATGTCTGCCGTGTTCTGCTTTCCTGTAGCGACTGCCGTTCCGCGCGCACCTGCAATCAAGCGACGAAAACATCCCCACTTCGCTCCCGCGCTTTGATCAACCGGCGCGGCTTCGAGGTATCGCCAGTTCTCGGCGGGGTTCGGGTTTTTGTAAAAGATCAAACCGCCGGCGGGTCCAACATCGCCCGGTTCATATTCGCGGGTCGCCAGCCACACGCTCATTTCACCGGTTCCTCGATTTGCCCAAAGATAATAAGGAATGAGTGTAAGCGGCTTCGCCGGCAGTGATGCATTCGTGACACGGCGGGTTTGCGTCTTGAGAACCGTCACTCCGCCGAACAACTGTTCGTCAAACGACGGATTCACCTCGCCCGAACTGCTGATCATCAAATCGAGCGCGTGCCGTTCGTCAGCGTCAGGCGTCTCCGCGCAATAGACGATGGGACCGCGCTCGAGGGCGATCCGTCCGCGGTTTTCCCGAACGCGCGAGTCACACGACACTCGCCGGACTTCGATCGGGAACTCGATTTCGATGACGTCATCGTTTTGCCATGACCTGTCGATCGAGACGTATCCCAATCTATCGGTAGTCGCGCTTGCCGGTTTCCCGTTAACGGACAATCGGGTTGGTTTGTCGATTCGGTTCGCGTACGTGTATAGCGTGCCGGGTACGGGCTGGTTCCGTGTCCAACCGGGCATTCGCAGTTTGATTAAGCCCTTGACGTCCTGCTTCGTCGATACCGTGATTTTGGATTTACCTTGCCAGGGCATTTCGCTCTCGACGGAGAGTGCGAGGTCCCTGCCGTCGATCGTGAAGGAGGCGTCGCTTGATAAATAGAGATTCACATAGACGGCATCGTTCTTGTCCTGCGCATAGACAAGGCCAGGCATTCCAGCCAGGAATCGAACGAGGTTCGGCGGGCAGCATTCCAGTGAGGCGCGCTCCCAACGTGTGTCGCGTCCGTCTCCCGCGCTGGCCAGTCGGTTGACGTAAAAGAATCGATTGCCCGACGCGGCAACGCCGGAAAGGGCGTTGTTGTACATGCCGCGTTCCATGACGTCGATATACTTGCTGTCGCCGGTCGCCAAAAACAGCCGGTGGTTCAGAGTGATGAACATCAGGACGCGCACGTCTCCGCATACGCGGAGATATTCGGCAGCACGTATGGCTCGCCGAAGCCTTCATTCCCGGATGAGCCGACGCCTCCGGTGATGTACATCTTTCGTTCGACGGCATCCGCCCACATGCGCTGAGCGGCGTTGAAGTAATCCTTGAGCCCCGTGAGGACACCGACATCGGTCAGCGACACCATGAGAGTGACGCCGTTGACCGCGTGGCCCACGGCCTTGCTCTGTTCCAGAACCGGCTTGTACGATTGATTGTGGCGGCTTCGATTAACCGAGTTCTCGAGTCCACGGATATCGAGGTAGTGCTTGGCCAGTTCCAGGTGCTTCCTATCGTGCGTTGCCCGGTAAAGCTGCACGCAGTTGATTGCGTCGCGCTCGCCTCCGGAGAACGGCGGGTTGTTCTGCTGGAAGTTGTCGTAAATCGCGGCGGCGCTCTTGATGGCCTGATCGAGAAGGTCACGTTTTCCGCTGGCGTGATAATAAGCCGCGGCAACTTCAAAGTTGGAGTTGCCCCGGCCGGCTTGTGCCGCCATCGCTGTGATTTGTCTTTCGACGCGGGCGGCAAGCACCGGATCCTGATGGGTTTGCACTGACAGAATCGCTGCTTCGAGGAGGTTGTTATTGAGGTTTCGGTCCGCCTGCGCGAGTTTCTGTATCTCGAAAGGAATAGTAACCTCGGCGTTCGTTGCGATCCTGGGCTTCCAGAACCGATCCCGGATCCGCACTTCAGCGCCGCGCTTGGGTCGTATCGGGTAGTCGAAGACCGGTGTATATGACGACGCTCCGATCTTCACGCCGGCAGGTTTGGCCGTTTGTCCGGCGTACGTCACCATGCCGGCAGCGGCGGCCGGCACCGTTTTGAGGAACGCTCGACGAGCCATAGGTTTGGTCATGATTCCCTCCCCGCGTACCGAAGTATAAGATGAGCCCTGCTCGAAGGGTTTGCTAAAGTAAGCACAAACAAGGCGGGAACACGATGAAGAAAGCGCTAGTCCTTCTATTGATATTTAGCGTGTCGCTGCTCGAGGCAGCGGAGATCAAAGTCCTCACGCATCGCGAGCAGTATCCGATTCAGAAAGCGTGGATCGAAAAGCGATTCGAAACGGTTTTGCCGGAGTTGATGCGGCGCGAAGGAATCGACATGTGGATCATCGTTTCGCGCGAGTACAACGACGATCCCGTCTTCCGTTCGATTTCGCCGACGACGACCTTCTCCTCCCGCCGTCGAACGATTCTCGTCTTTTATGACCGCGGTACCGGAAGGCCCGTCGAGCGTCTTTCGATTGGGCGATTCGACTACGACAAGCTGTACACCACGGTGGCGGTTCCGATTGACGAACAATGGGCGGCGCTCCGTCGCGTCGTCGAAGAACGAAACCCGAAGAGCATCGGTATCAATATGTCGGAGTATTTCAATCATGCCGACGGCTTGACGGCGAATGAGAAACAAAACCTCGACAAGGCGCTGGGCCCGGATTTTTCCAAAAGAATGAAGTCTGCGGAAGGCCTTGCGGTCGGTTGGCTCGAAACGAAGATTGCGGAAGAGCTGGTAGGCTACCGGCAGGCGATGGTGGTCGCGCATGCCATCATTGCTGAAGCTTTCTCGAACGAAGTTGTGACACCGGGGAAGACGACGAGCGAGGACGTTGCGTGGTGGATGCGCCAGCGCGTCGCGAACCTCGGACTGGGTTCGTGGTTCCAGCCCTCGATCACGATTCATCGGAAAGGCGGAACAAACGGCGACAACGTGATCCGTCGCGGAGACATGCTGCATACCGACTTCGGAATTGTCTACCTTGGCCTTTCGACGGACACCCAACACAATGCTTACGTCCTGCAATCCGGTGAAACCGACGCGCCGGCCGGATTGAAAGCCGGACTGGCCGCCGCGAATCGACTTCAGGACCTGGTTTGGAAGAACGCGGTGATCGGTGGGACCGGCAATCAGGCGCTTGCCGGTTCGCTGCGCGACGCGAAGGCCGAAGGCCTTGTACCATCTGTGTATTGCCATGCCATTGGATATCACGGTCACGGCGCAGGCCCGCCCATCGGAATGACCGACCGTCAGGACGGCGTTCCGGGTCGAGGCGACTATTCGTTCCGCCCAAATACCTGGCATTCGATTGAATTGAACGTCAAACACCGCGTTCCGGAATGGAACAATCAGGAAGTTCAATTCGCCCTCGAAGAAGATGCCGCGATCATGTCGGCCGGGTGGCAATGGGTCGATGGACGTCAAACCAGGTTTTACCTGATCAAGTAACGACCGATCGAAACCTTGGTTTGTCCGTTATCCTTATGGCCCGCACACATGGCAAAGGGAAAAGCCGACCGGACCAATAGCATTCGCCTTCTGCTGACCTGTTTCCGAGTGTTAGAATACTGAGGCTGCCCTCTCGCGACTAATCGCCTTTGTGCTGACCGTTACAGCACGAAAAGAACAATGCAAGGCCTCAGCAGATGAGCTTCGTTTCCAATGTCCAGTTCGACCTCGCGTTCGAATACGTCAGAAATACAGGCAAGCATGTTTTTCTCACAGGCAAGGCGGGGACAGGAAAGACCACGTTCCTGCACCAAATCAAGCAAGAAAACTTGAAAAGGATAGTCGTCACCGCGCCTACAGGTGTCGCCGCCATCAACGCCGGCGGTATGACGCTGCATTCGTTCTTTCAATTGCCTTTGGGGCTGTACCTACCGGGGATGTCGAGAGACGTGAACAACCAGCGCCGCTTTTCGCGCGACAAAATCCAGTTGCTCCGCACGCTGGACGTAGTCGTCATTGATGAGATCAGCATGGTACGAGCGGACCTGCTCGATGCCGTGGACGACGTGCTTCGCCGCTACCGTGATGCGTCGCGCGCACTCGGCGGCGCGCAACTGCTGATGATCGGTGACCTGCACCAATTGCCGACGGTCATCAAGCCTGAAGACTGGGAACTTCTCCGGCCGCATTACGAAACGCCATACTTCTTCGGCAGTCTCGCCCTCCAGGGAACCGACATGGTGTCGATTGAACTGAAGCAAATCTTCAGGCAATCGGACGGCCGGTTCATTGAGTTGCTCGATAAGGTTCGCAACAACCAAATCGACGCCAGGGTTCTCGAAATGCTGAACAGCCGCTACATTGAAGGTTTCCAGCCTGGCGCCGACGATGACTACATCACGTTGACGTCTCACAATGCTTCATCCTATGAGTTGAACGCCCAAAGATTGGAATCCCTTTCCGGGCGATTCCAAAGGTTCAAGGCCCAAATCGTGGGTGACTTCCCTGAAACGGCCTATCCAACAGAGGAAACGCTGGAATTCAAGAAGGGCGCGCAGGTGATGTTCGTCCGGAATGATCTCTCGCCGGAAAAACGCTACTTCAACGGCAAGATTGGAAAGATCACGCGTCTTGCCGGTGACGAGATCTTCGTGCGCTGCAAAGATGAGCGTGAAGACATCGCCGTCAGGCCGGTCGAATGGCAAAACATCAAATACTCGATCGATGAAAACACCCGAGAAATAAGGGAAGACATCGTCGGTACGTTTACTCAATATCCGCTGAAGCTTGCATGGGCCATCACCATTCACAAGAGTCAGGGACTGACCTTCGATCGCGTCATCATCGATGCGCGATCGGCTTTTGCCCACGGCCAGGTATACGTCGCATTGAGCCGTTGCCGAAGTTTCGAAGGTATTGTGCTCAGCTCAAGAATCAGCCCATCCAGCGTGAAGACCGACTCGGTGGTCAAGATGTATGCCGAAAAGACCGCGCGCAATGCGCCGAACGAAGCGCACCTGCGACAATCGAAACGAGAATTTCAGGAGACGCTCGTCCGCGACCTTTTCGACTTCGGCACTGTGAACCGCCATTTGCAGGAACTGAGGCGGCTGTTTCAGGAACACCCCGGCGCCCTCTCAGCCGAGGGGCTGTCGCAGTTTAATACTCTGGTTGCGAAAACAACCGCTGAAGTCCTGTCGATCGCGTACAAATTTGCGCCGCAACTCCATACTTACCTTTCGCAACCGGAAATGCCTGACAACAACGAAAGCCTGCGCGAGCGGCTTCGAAAAGCAGGCGGCTATTTTTCATCCAAACTCAACTCCGAGTTCCTGGCAGAGGTGAGTTGTATCAACCTGATCACTGACGATAAGGTAGTGCTGAAACGAGCCCGGCAGCATCTTCAGAACCTTGAGAAGGAAGTGCTGATCAAACATGCGTGCTTCACGGCGTGCCAGACCGGCTTTTCCACTTCCGGTTACATGCGAGCAAAGACTAATGCGGAACTGGACTTCCGCGAGGACAAGAACGTCCGATCGAGTGCAGAGGATGAGCCAAGGGATACGCCGCATCCCATCCTTTACAAACGGTTGATCGAGTGGCGCGATGCTATGGCCAATGCACTCGGTACACCACCTTATGAAGTCTTGCCGACGAGGTCATTGCAGGAAATGGTCCGGCTTCTGCCGACGGATCGCACCTCGTTGAAGAAGATACCGGGCATCGGCAAAGGCAGGCTGAAGCGCTTTGGCGAGTATCTCATTCGCATTATCGAAGATTATTGTCTCGACAAAAACACTTTCACAAAACCGCCAAAGCCTTCGAACGCCAATACCAAACAGATCAGCTTCGACCTCTACAAATCGGGGAAATCCATTGCCGAGATCGCCGAGGAACGCCACCTGGCAATCGGTACGATCGAAGGGCACCTCGCTTATTTCATTGCACGCGGGGAACTCGATATTTCGGAATTCCTAAGCAAGGAGCAAGTGGAGGAGATCGCCGGATTCTTCCTGGAGACGAAAACCGAGTCGCTATCCGAGGCGAAAGCACATTTTGGAGAACGGTTTCTGTTTGGGCAGTTGAGGTTGGTGCTGGAGCATTTGAAGGCTAGAACCGCGTAACTGCACCTCGCGTTGGTTCGCCGGCTCTCATCATGAGGTGTGATTGATGCATTGGACAGTTCTGCCCGAAGAACGTTCGCGTCTGGTGGCGGAGTGGTCAAGTTCTTCGGCCATCCAATATTTCGCGCAATTTGTTCGCGAGAACGGGGAACGTCAACGGTTTCTGGAGAAGCGCCGCGCCACTGGCGATGAGTTCGCTTCCGATGGCGGTATCGACTCGCCGGCGGTGTGGCGCATGATTTCTGGGAATCATCACCGGTTATGTTGATGGCGCCTTGGCAACGGACTCCTGAACTCCATTGTCGACGGGATTCTCATGTCTTATTCAGCGACACAGAATCAAGTGACGGGCCGTTACTCCGAACGCAGAGCAGCAAGGAGCGGGGAACGCAAGGCCGATACGGTTGCGATCAATGACGTGACAAGACCGGTGAGGAGCACAGCGGCCAGGAGCAGCGCCAATGAAACTCCCGGAAGACGGCCACCTCGGTCCAACAGCGCGGGTGTCATCGCCAGAAGTGCCGACAGCGTTCCAATCAGAAGGCCGCTCACGAGGAGGAAAACGTTCTCCGCGATCACCATTGTGAAGATCTGCGGCTCCTTGTATCCGAGCGCGCGCAACAACGCGAGTTCGCGACGGCGTTCAAAGACATTGCGCATCAATACGGCGCCCAGACCAACGGTTCCAAGCAGCAGTCCCAACCCGCCCAGCATCTGAAAAGTGGATAAGTACGTATTCTCGACTCGATGAAACTGCGCCAGTCGATCGGCCGGCGATACAACGACGGCACCAAAATCTGCCAGTGCGTCCTCGAGAGCCGATGCGATGGCTGCAGAGCGCTCCGGCGGGGCTTCGATAAGTAACGCCTGGTAACCCTCCTGTTCCGGGAACAACTTCAAAAAGTTGTCCTGCGACATCAGCAACTCTCCCTGGAAGATGCTGTCGCGAAGCGCGGCCACCAGTCGCAATCGAACTTCGCGATCGCCGACAGTCATGACGAAGTCTTCGCCCAGTTTGCGATGAAGGACGTACGTCATCGAATTTGCGTCGGCGATTACCGGAATAGCACCGTCTGTTTCATTGCGAAGCAGGAGCAGCCAGGGATCTTTCTCTTCCCCCTCGTTCGAGGCCAGCGAGTCTTGAAAAGCGAACCGTCCCTCCGCGATAAAGCTAAGGCCGGGCGCAAGAATCCTGGGATTCCTGGGCTGGTAGAGATTCAGGCAGCTTGCGTCATCACCGGGTCGCACCCGGAAAGGCTCGATGGTTACCTGGTCGGATTCAGACAATCCCAAGGCTTCGCGTCCTTCCCGGCTTCCGGGATCCTGGACGATGGGAAGCAACGATTCGACAAGCAAGGAATACCCGCCAGTACCACCGTTCCGATCGCCACTGATGCCGCCGTCCTTTCGAAACGCATCCACTGAAATTAGTATGAAAGTTGCCGCCGCGATCATTGCAATCGACAGGACACTCCGGGCCGGACGATAGGTCACGTTACGCAGACCAAGTCTGGACACGGGCCACCAGCCGCGCCCTTCAATGACACCTCGCGCAGGTTTGGCAAATTGTGTGGCAAATAAACAAAGGCTGGCCGCCAGTAACGACGACGCACCGCCAAAGAATGCGGGACTCTCATCGATCATTCCGGCTGCTGCCGCCGCTATGAGCCCTATTCCAATAACGCCGAGGCCCAGAGCGACAAACCGGACTTTACCTCCGCGGCTTGTTCCCGAGCTGTCCAATTGTGTAAGTTGTCCGGAAAGTAACTGACGTTCTGAAATTCGGGCAAGACCTCGCAACGTTGCCCAGATGCAGAGCAGAGCGGCGAGAATGCCCCCAATGGCTCCTCCGACAATGGAAAGCGGCGAGACGTGAAGTGCAATCGAAGTGGTTCCGACGGCGCCGATCCACCAGCTTCGCAAACCTGCCACCAGCAGGCTGGCGTATCCTATTCCTGCCACTGCGCCCGCCGCTGCGCCGACGATCGAGAGGATCAACGCTTCGCCGACGAAGACGCGCATCACTTCTCGTGGTCCGAACCCAACGGCGCGTAGCAAGCCGATCTCGCTGCTGCGTTGTTCGACACTCAACTTGAAGAATAAGGCGGCTAATAAGAGAGCCGACACCACCAGGAAGAAGCTGAAGTACACGAAGTACTCGCCAAAATTTGTCGCACCCTTTGAAGCTTCGAGACTCTCCGCTCGGACGTCCTGAACAGCGATACCCATCGCCAGTGGATTCATCTTCGATCTCAGTCGTCGCCGGGCGTCATCCATTGCGGACTCCAATGAAGTGCCGGGTTCCGGCGTCAACCGGATTGAGGTGGCGGCTCCAAATCGCGATCGCCAGAGGGGATAACCCATCGCGAAGTGGATCATTGCTTTCGGGACGGTTCGATGCGCCTTCCAGTACTCTTCATCGACCGGCCGGATTTTCCGAAGATCGATCGGAAATGGCGGATCCCAATTGGAAAGCGACGTGGATTCCGTAATGCCCGGATAAACGGGCGCAAGGTCGCGATCGCGATCGTCGATTGGAACAATCCCAGCGACTTTGAATTCACTCGTTCGCGTCGCCAGACGGCCCGGATCTTCCCAAACGTAGTAGTCCATCGAGACGACCGCGCCGACCGCGACCTTCAAATCCCTTGCAGCCCATTCATTCAGCAGCATGGGCGGTGGCCCGCTCGCACCGGGATCCGGCGCGATCTCCGGCAGGTCCATGGCGGTGACAAGCGAGTAAGGCGTTTCCCGGTCTCCGCTCTTCAAGCTGTTGGCGACGTAGGTGAAGATGGGTTGTACACGAAGATGCGTCGCATTGAGTTCCTGGATCGCGGCACTCGATTTTGCTTCATCGATGAGCCCACCGTCCGCTTCCAAAACAAATGCCTGGCGATTCTCGAGCTTCTTGAGGTGGAGTCCGAGATCTTCCAACTGAGCCGTGTTTCTGACCAATTGTTCGAGCGCGACCCTGTCGGTTGTACCTGAAACCAACATGGTATTGACGCGGCCGGCAACCTCCAGATCCTGCTGTAGTCGCGACAGGGGAAGAAAAACCGCGTGTACTTCACCTTGCTGCGGCATGAGCGAGAATTCACCGAGGGATTCTGGTGGCAACACATCGCGCACAGTTGCGCGGATGGTACGGCCCAGGTCTTCTTTGTGGCTATGAAGGGACTCGAGCGGAACGTCCGTCGGCCGTTGAACACGCACGAGAATGGTTGCAGATGCTTGAGTGCCGAGTTCCCGAGCTAAGGCGGTACTGATGAGCGCTTCCCGGCTACCGGGACCGCTGACACCAATTCCGTGAAACTTCCAGAATCGATCATCGACGCCGTATACCCGGACTTCGCGGACCCGTCCAGTGCCTCCCTGGATCGACGCGATTCCTCGCGTGACGATGATCGGGCAAATCGCATCGACCTTAAGTTCCTGAGCGAGTTGCTCACGGAAATAGCTGGATGAGACGATCACCTGATCTGTCATTCCAAGACGCTGCAACACCATGGCCCGCAAACTACCGCGAACGGAGTCGCCGACCAGCAGCGCACCGGTCAGTACGGCGACCGCCGTCGCCACGCCGATAACCATGGCTACATTCGTTCGCCAATAATGAACGAGACCTTTAAGGACAAGGCCGGCGACGGTGAGTTCAGGCTTCATAGGCGTTTGAGTTGTCTGTCGATCAGCTCGAATCGAATCGGAAACCTGCCGGCAAGGCGTTCACTGTGGGTAACAACGATCAGAATGTTTTGCTGCTGGCGATGAAGATCGAGAAGGAGCGTTGCTACCGTCGCTGCCGACGCCGCATCAAGATTTCCTGTGGGCTCGTCGCACAGCACCAGACGAGGCTGACGGATAAGGGCACGCGCGATAGCCACACGTTGCTTTTCCCCACCCGAGAGTTCGGCGGGGCGATGATCGATCCGGTCGTTCAGGCCCACCTGATCGATGAGCAAGCGCGCCCTCTCGCCGGCTTTGTCAAATGGCGCAACGAGGGTTGGCACGAGCACGTTTTCGAGCACTGAACACTGCGGCAGCAGGCAATGATCCTGAAAAACAAAGCCGACCTGCGCGTTTCGGAATTCGGCAAGCTGCGTGGCAGACATTCCGTAGATGTTGGTGCCTGCGAGTCCGACTGTCCCCGATGAGGGTGGTTCCAGCCCGCCCAGTATGTACAACAGCGAGCTTTTTCCGGTGCCCGAAGGTCCCATGATTGCGGCCGCATCCCCAGGTTGCAAACCGAACGTCAGGTTCTCAAGCACCGCCAGCGGGCCGCGTGGTGTTGGGTATTGTTTGTTGACGCCTGTTACTTCGAGCACGGTTCCCCAAAATTTGGAAAACCACCCCGCTCGCCTCGTTGGGACATTTGACACGTGACATGTGACGTTTGACCTTTGACATCCGAGGGGCGGTTGCCTCCCCGGATGTCAAAGGTCAAACGTCACATGTCACGTGTCAAATGTCCCAACGAGGCGAGCGAAGTGGTTCAATTCATTCACGGGAGTTAATCGCGAACGATGGTGCGTGAACGGTCGTTAAAACCGCTTCCCTTGTTCGCATCCGCCCCTCCCGTTCCGGAAGGGGATTTAACTTCGTCGTACACGCTCAACAACCGGTCTGCAGACCGCGCGATCGAATAGTGCTCACGAACATCGCGATATGCGCGTTCACCAAGCGCGTCAGCCATGCCTCGATCCTGCCATAACGTAAAGAGGCCATCCGCCAAACGGTGGGCATTGTTCGGTTCTACAAGCAACCCGCCTCCGGTCTTCTCCACAATCTCCACAAATGCGCCGCGCCGAGGTTGCACAACAGGGACGCCGTTTGCCATTGCCTCCAGCAGGAACAGTCCTTTCGGTTCATCGTAGGTTGCCGGAACGGACAGGACGTCGAGACTTTGAAGGAACCGCAGCTTTCCTTCACGATCCACAACGCCTTCGTAGACGAACTCGTCGAGCAATCCGGCCTTCTCAAGCTTTCGCCGCACATCCGTCATATAGCTCTGGTACATGGGCGCCGTGTAGCCGGCGACGCACAGTCGGGCCTGTGTCTTTCCCGTGCGCTGCCGGAAGCGGATGTACGCGTCAGCCAACAAGTGCAGTCCCTTTTCCGGAGCAATTCGAGCAAAGTAACCGATACGGAATGGCTGCGCCTCGTTGGGCCTTTGACGCCTGGCGTAACCGGTCATGTTTACGCCGAGCGGTACTACGGAGATCTTGTGGCGTGGAATCGTGAGAAGGCGCGACATGAAACTAGCGCAGTAATCGCTGACGGCGATAAACCGGTCGATATCGCTGACTCGTTCTCGAATGAGCTTGAGGGCGCGGTCGCGGTAGGGCGCGACCAGACCGTCGATAAAGAGTTCCTCACCCTGTAGTGTGCAGCACACAGGCCGCTTCAATGCTTCACGCAAAGGCCGACCTAGAGCAATGAGGAGTGAATTCGGAATATTGATAACGTCCGGCAAGGGCTCCGAGCGAACGAAATCGAGAAGCTTCTCGAATTCTTTACGAAGCACTCCACGCTCACCCTGCAGCATGGAAATCGTCAGGTCACCCAGGAGTTTGGGATCGTTCGTAACAGCCCGACCCGCCAAGGCATTTATGATTCGCGGTGAATCCCAAAGACGATCGATAAAACGTGGCGTCCTTCGAAAGAGTGGCACGTATTGCTGCAGGTAAACACTGATGCCGCCAAACAACACACGCTGGCGGCTGACGTTGGGTTCATCCGTGCGCGTCGGCGTATAGACCGGCACCAGCACGACGTCATGTCCGCGCGAAATCAATTCCCTCGCCAGTGAATTGTCACGGGCGCACGAGCCGCAATACATACCGGCGGCGCCAGCCGTTATGGAAAGAATCTTCATGAGTTCACTGCGGCGCTTTGAAACGCGCGCGCCCTGAAAAGGAATTCGACGATGTTGCCTTCATGAGGCTGGAGCCAGTTCAATTGCGTAGTCGGTACCGGCCCGAGGTTTAACCGGTCGATGTGCACGGCATCGACGAGTTTTCTACGGATTTCCTCGTTGTTCGTGATTGCACTGCACACCAGTGTCGGACCGATACGCTCGAGCATCTGAGCTTGCGGACACTCGACTACGGTCACGAACGGGAACATGTATTCCTTTTTTGCGATTGCTGCTTCGGTCGACTCGCAATGCACAACCGTTGGCAGCAGATAGTCCGCTCTTCCCAGCTTTACGAGTCGGCCGCCATCGCGATACCTGGCAGTCAATTCGGTCACGCCAGACTGTTGAAGATCGGCGTCGATCGACTGCGAGACGGCATCCGCAACTCCGGCAACCGTGAAGGCAGCGAGTGAAGCGTTCGAATCTTCCGGTGGCAGGGGGCGAATCGGCGCAAGACGCCGGGCAATGGCTTCGGCGATTTCACGAGTGTGACGACTGGCCCAGATTCCCGAGCAGTTGATGCATCCGCGACCGCTATTGATGAATACGCTTTCCACCATCAGATCCAGATACTTTTCCCAATTGTCGACCTGATCGTCGAAGAGAAGTATCTTGGAGAAACCTGGTCCGTGAGCCTGCACGCGCGGGTTTCCGCGATAGCGGTCCACCGTGGCTGTTCCGCCGAAAATCAGGCTGCGGCTGCAACTGTCCAGCACGGCCGCGCCGACATCGCCTTCTCCCGGATATACGGAGATCGCTTCCCGCGGAATTCCCGCTTGAATAAAAGCTTCCGTCATTCGGTATGGTGTCCAGGGCTCCTGCGGTCCCGGCTTCAACACCAAACCCACTTGAAGCGGGATGATTGGTAGCCACAAGGTATGCACACCAGGCGAATTCGACGGCAAAACCAGCCCCAGAACCGGACTCTGCGCCTGATAGCTGATCGGCACTCCGCGTTCTTCGCCAAACCCGCGGGTCAGGACGTTGAAATCAAGACCCCGCGTGAGCGACGTCAGAACGTTTCGCATCTGCGCAAGCACGAATCCGTTCTTCTTCATGTTGCCGCGCGCCATGTGTTCGGGCAGACCGGTACTCGCCGATTGGGCACGCACAAACTCGTCCGGAGTCTGGGTGCCATTGCCCATGGGGAGCGTTCCGTTCATGTACAATTCGCCTGCGCGGCCGACGCGATCAATAAGCTCATCCATGGGAATGGCGGTAAGCACATCGCGGGCGTGTTGCGCCTTTCGCATGTCGCGATGAATCAGGCCGCCATTTGCTCGACCAACTTTCGCAATCGGTTCGCCGGTCGCGAAATGTACGACTTGATCGACATCGAGACTTTGATACGGTTGGCCCCAGCGAAGAACGGGAATCTCGATCATCAGTACACCCCTACCGTTGTTGTCGACGCGAATCCACGATAAGGACGCACGCCGCTAATGCCATCCCACGGGTACCTTTCATATGGTGGCTCGCGCTCGCCTTCGTCGCGTTCCAGGAAACCCGGCATGAAGAATTCCTTTGTCAGCGTGGTCAGTTTCACTCGACCCGTGGCTCCATATGGAACGACCTTGGTGGCATCATCGAAATCGACGACCTCGATGACGGCTCTCGGCTGAGGCGCGTAGTAAGTGATCTTGTAGTTGTTATGGGGTCCGCTGGGAGCGCTCGCCGCAAGTCCCATGAGTGTGTTGCCATAAGTTGGCGTCATGTAGGCGCCGTCCAGCAATTCTTCATGAGCGAAGCGATTCCATTGAGGCGTGAACTCGGTTCCGCCTGAGAAGATGCCCTGGATGCCCATCTTTCGAATGGTCGTACCCATTGATTCAAGCCGCATTGCGAGTGCCTCGAGCAGCTTCGGCGTCGTGAAGAGGCAACGGATATCATGATTGGCCTGCAGGATCGTTA
>Ga0137427_10000470_pt1 | contig 20671 bp, 17 predicted proteins | sample EasRivERMZT700_2_FD_102309 | JGI IMG/M metagenome (GOLD analysis project Ga0137427, IMG submission 102309) | Soil microbial communities from meander-bound floodplain in the East River, Colorado, USA - East River MetaG ERMZT700_2 | ecosystem: Environmental > Terrestrial > Soil > Floodplain ...
GTTTCTGGCCGCTCAGCATCACGGCTTCGTAAACCCACGGCAAAAAGAAGATGGAAAACCAGCCGATACCTAACGTCGCTGCCGTCAAAACCCCGGTCGCCGCGCTGACAATAATCGAATCGATGACCAGAGCCGCAAGACGCGGGAGGAACCCGGCATATGCAGTGCTGGCCCCGACCGTCTGCTTTCCTAACGTGAGGTCATAACCGCAGGATTGGCAAAACCGTGCAACGTCTTCATTATTCTGTTGGCCGCATTTGGGACAAAACATGGCTGCACACTTTAGCATAGCAAGTCACGGCCGAGCGATGGCCCCCTGCCGAAGCAAATGGGATGGGGACAATTGACACGTGACACGTGACGCGTCAAATGTCCCCACGAGTCACTTACCGATGATCGGGAAGCCACAACGATCGAGCGGTCAATTCCCGATGATCGAGGCCTGCTGCGCGGTCCATCAATTTGAGCTTTTCCGGAAGATCGACTGTGAACCTCCACTGGTCGTCACGGCCACCAACCGCTCGAAACTCACGAGCCCATTCGTCCCACCAATTCGTCAGCCGGCGCGCGATCGGTTCGACGATCAGCACCGGCTTCGACATGTTTAGAAACTGATGAAGGAACCGATCCCGAGTCTCGGTATCCAATTCGTTGATCGTGAAAGCAGCAACCACGGCCGCATCTGGCGGAATCTTGAAAGTTCGGAGGTCCGCGGCTCGCGTTGTTCCACGCACCTCAAATACTCCATACGTCCACCTGCACTCCTGCAATGCCCAGGCGTTGCGATCGACGCCTGTGACCTTCGGTTTCGGACTGCACTCCTGCGCCCATGCAGCCGACGCGCAGCCTGTCCCGCAACCCAGATCGCAAATGCTTTCGAGCGCGTCGTGTGACGCACCCAGCGCTCGGACGATTTCGCGGATCAGCAGAAAATGCAGCGGCGCGTAGAACATCGCGAAGGCAGCCCGCTTCCCTGCACCATCGAAGGGCGCGCGGCTTTCGATCCGCCCCCGGTTTTCGACGTATATAGAGGAGAGAGCTTGTACGGAACGGCGAACCTCCTGGAACGTCAGTTCCGACATATGACGAAACTCCAGCCTGTCATGCCAATCCTCGAAGCGATCTTTCATAGATTCAGCTATCATCTCGTAGGCCATGCCTATACTTGAAATCTTCTCCGATTACGTTTGACCCTTCTGCTGGCTCGGTGAGCCGGCAATTCGGCAACTTCAGACGAAGCGCCCGGATGTTGAAGTCCGTTGGCGAGCTTTCGAGTTGCGTCCAGATCCCGTTCCGCTTCCGAGTCCGCGAGACGAAACCCGCCAGCTTCGCTGGGTTCACTCCATCTACCCCATGGCGACCAAGCTTGGCGTAACCATGCGAATGCCGTCGATTATGACGCGTACCCGCCTGGCTCACGAAGCTGCCGCTTGGGCAAGATCACTGGGCAAAAGCGCAGCGATGAACGATACGATCTTTCGCGGCTGGTTCGAGCGTGGTCTGGATATCGGTAACCTTAATATATTGGGCAACCTTGCCGCAGGTATTGGCCTGAACGCCGAAGAACTCCGACACTCCCTAACGACCCATAGCCACCTGCCTGAAGTTCTTGCCGACCAGGAACAAGCTCAAAAATATGGCCTTACCGGTGTCCCCGCGTTCATCTGGAACGGTCACGGCCTGGTCGGTGTCCAAACGTTAAACAGTTTGGAAGGGCTACTGGCTAAGTAGGGGGCGGGAAATCCGACAAATCCGCAAATCCCAAATCCCAATCCGAGGAGAACGCATCATCGAGATTCCCCTTCGGTTTGGGATTTGGGATTTACGGATTGGTGGATTTGTCAGATTTCTTTCCGCCGTTCTAAGAAGTTTTCTCCCCGGACGTTGTCGAAGTGAGGGCAGATGGAAACAGAGTCGAAATCGCAATGGATTGTGAGCGCTCTGAACCAGCACGAGTCTAATCTGGTTCGCTATGCGTCCTGGATCCTCAACGATATCGAACGTGCCCGCGAGGTGGTTCAGGAAACCTTCCTAAGGCTTTGCAAAGAAAAGCCCGAACGCCTCGACAGTCATCTACCTCAATGGCTTTTCACCGTCTGCCGCAATCTGGCATTCGACGTCCGAAAGAAGGAGAAACGCATGACGCCACTCAGCGAAGCCGAAGCGGCTGCTCATCCGAGCGCTGGCCCCATGGCGGGCGCGGCGCTCGAGCAGAAGGAGGCGATGAGCCAGGTGCTTCGCGTCCTTGAAACGTTGCCGAAGAATCAACGCGAGGTGATCTACTTGAAGTTCCAATGCGACCTTAGTTACAAGGAAATCAGCGATATCACCACCCTGTCCGTCAGCAACGTCGGTTTTTTAATTCATACCGCCATCAAATCGATACGAAAACACGTCGTGCCGAGCGCGGAACCCGTCCGGAGGAGCCAATGAACATCCAACCCGATGATCCAAAATGGACCGCTTACGTTCTCGGTGAGTTGAACGACACCGAGCGCAAAGCCGTCGAGCGCGAGTTGGAATCGTCTCCGGAAGCACGCGAAATCGTCGACGACATCCGCATGACGACTCTGCTGTTGAAAGACGAACTGGCGAATGAAGCACCGGTCACCCTTCTCGCGAAGCAGCGACAGAATGTTTGGAAAGCGGCTGAGCCCCAACGTCCGTCGTGGATCCGTCAATGGGCGCTGCCCGCGTTTGCGGCTGCGGCGGCAGTTCTGATTGTGGTGAGCGTGTCCATACCGTCCCTGCTGCGATCGCGACAATCCGCTACGGACGTGGCGATGACTCAAATACCGGCCTCTGCTCCAGCCGCCGAATCGGGCGCGAATCTGCTGCCGCCTCCGGCAGTTGTGCCAAGGCTGGAAGAACCACAGTCGTCGCAAATTAAGGAAGAACAGGTTGCAAACGAACGCGAGCTCGGTGCGGAAAAGGCCAAGAAGTCCGATGACCTTGACGCACTCCGAGACGGAAAGCTACAGGTTGTGCCGACTGAAGCGGATCGGTACGATCGTCTTGTTGTCAGCGGGCAACAAGGGCAACAAGGCGCACTCAATCAGCAACAAGCCCCGTTAAACGGCGTACTCGGAGGAGTGCTTCGAGCCCAGGAGAGCCCGGCTTCTGCTCAACAGAACCAACAGCAATTCAACGAGGGTGCACGACCCGGTGTCGCTGGAAGCACGGCAAAAGATATGGCTGCTCGCCCGATCGTGGCTTCTGCACCGCCACCGCCATCGGCACCACCGCCACCACCATTGCTACGCTTATCGCCGGCAATGGCGGGGCGTGGCGGCGCTTCGGCCCCTCTCGACGACAAACGGCTGCGGTACAACACCGAAGCTTACGATCGCATCGAAGACAACCAATTCAAGAATGCTGCGGAGAATCCACTGTCCACTTTCTCGATCGACGTGGACACAGCGGCCTACGCGAATCTCAGACGATTCCTGAATCAGAATCAACTTCCGCCGAAGGACTCCGTTCGGATTGAAGAGCTGATCAATTACTTCAATTACGACTACGCTCCACCTTCGGGCCAGCATCCGATCGCCGTTCATGCGGAAGTCGCTTCAGCACCCTGGAAGCCCGAACATCGACTGGTGAAGATCGGCATCAAGGCGAAAGACATCGATGTGAATCGGCGTCCTCCGAGCAATCTCGTGTTTCTCATCGACGTCTCCGGATCGATGATGCCTTCCGAAAAGCTGCCGCTGTTGAAGAGCGGTCTGAAGATGCTGGTTGAGAAGCTCGGCGAAAACGACCGCGTATCGATCGTCGTCTATGCGGGCAACTCAGGGCTGGTGCTTCGTCCAACCACGGGTGACAGAAAAGAAATCATCATGCAGGCGCTCGATCGACTCGAGGCCGGTGGAGCGACGAACGGCGCCGATGGAATCCAACTCGCTTACAACACCGCGGTCGCCAATTTCATCCGTGGCGGCGTGAATCGAGTGATCCTGTGCACAGACGGAGACTTCAACGTCGGCACTACCAACCAGGGCGACCTCACACGCCTGATCGAGGACAAAGCGCGAAGCGGCGTCTTCCTCAGCGTGCTCGGCTTTGGCATGGGGAATTTGAAGGACTCGACGATGGAGAAACTCGCCGACCGCGGCAACGGGAATTACGCCTACATTGACTCCATCAGCGAAGCGCGAAAGGTTCTTGTCGAAGAGATGGGCGGTACGCTGATGACCATCGCGAAGGACGTCAAGATCCAGGTCGACTTCAATCCCGAACATGTGAACGCCTATCGACTGATCGGTTATGAGAACCGCGTGCTTCAGAACCAGGATTTCAACGACGACACCAAAGACGCGGGCGATATGGGCGCGGGCCACACCGTTACCGCTTTGTTCGAGATCGTACCGCGTGGCGTGAACCTCAATGTCTCCACAGTCGAGGAGTCCAAATACCAACAACAGGCGGCAAGGGCCGCTTCAGATCGCCGCGTTACCAGCAACGAACTTCTGACGGTTCGGGTCCGCTACAAGAAGGCGGATGAAGCGGACAGCACTCGTTTCGACGTGCCGCTGGTCGATCGCCGCACGGCTTTTGATTCCGCGAGCACGGACTTCCGGTTCGCTGCTGCAGTGGCGGAGTTCGGCATGATTTTGAGGGAATCGGCGTACAAAGGTAATGCGTCGCTGGATCACGTGCTGAACATCGCGGAGCGCAGCCGTGGACAGGACCGAAACGGATACCGCGAGGAATTTGTCAGGCTCGTTCGAAAGGCCCGAGCGCTGAAGGACCTCAAACAGAACTAACCACAAGAAGCGCAAGAAGCACAAAAAGGAAGTCCATTCGACTTCCTTCCTGTGCTTCTTGCGCTTCTTGCGGTTACTTCCTGCTATTAGTTCGTTGCGGTTACCAACGGCCGCCGCCTCGACTACTACCTCGACCGCCACCGAACCCGCCGCGATCTTCACGCGGAGCCATCGGACGGGCTTCAGCCACGGTCATTGATCGTCCACCGAAGTCGGCACCATTGAACTTCTGGATGGCGTCGGCTGCTTCCTGATCGCTGGACATTTCAACAAAGCCGAACCCTTTGCTACGACCGGTGTCTCGATCCATGATGATTTTGGCGGATTGAACACTTCCGGCTTGAGAAAAGATTTCGTTAAGAGAATCGTCATTCGCGTTGAACGGAAGATTGCCGACGTAAAGTTTCTTACCCATTTGCCCCCCAAAGCGCATTAGCGCTTCGAACTTCGAGCCGCTAAAGAGGACATGAGCACCATGCTCTCGGACTCTACGCGGTCTTGTTACAGGTTCGGTCTTATATCATATTGAGAATTGATTATTGAACATTGAATATCGGCGAGGCTTCTGAAGCTGGCGTCTAGTGCGACTCCCAGTCCGTCTTCGTCCTACCTTGTTTCGTCGCTGTTCGCTTCCGCTTTTCTTCCAACCGTCTGACTTTCGCGGCGGCGGGCGCCCGGGTTTTGACGCGTGGACGCTCGACCACAAGCGCCGCTCGAAGCAGTTCGGCAAATCGTGCAATGGCTTCCTGCTTGTTCAAATCCTGACTGCGGGTTCGCTGGGAAACAATGCGCAGCACACCCTCTTTATTGATACGCGATGCAAGACGATGCCAAATCTTCTGTCGCTGGTCTTCGGACAGACTCGGAGACGCCGTCACATCAAACATCAATGTGACCCGGCTGCTGACCTTGTTGACGTTCTGGCCGCCGGGACCACCGCTGCGGGAAGCGGTGAAATCCAGTTCGCTTTCCGGAATTGACAGTTGATCGTTGACAGCGATCACGACGTGTAGGCCTTCACCAACCGAAACAGGAATTCCCGCGCTTCGAAGAACGCAACGATTCCGATCCGCTCGTCCCTGCCGTGTTCGCGGTTATCGGAAACGTCACTGAAGATTCCAGATACTCCATACGTCGGGATTCCGGCATTTCGCAGAAATAATCCGTCGGTCGCACCTGTTGCCATCACCGGAACCACGACGACTCCGGGCCACATCTCGGACGTTATACGTTCGATCGGCGCCATGACTTCGGGACGAAGCGCAGAAGCTTCGCTGGTGACCGCCGACTCAATTGGCGTAACGGAGATGCGAGAGTCGTTCAGCACACGTACCAGTGTCGCTCTTATTTCGGACACGGATTCACCAGGCAGAATCCTGCAATTCACGGTCGCCCGAGCAGCCTGAGGCAAAGCGTTATCGGCGTGTCCGGCATCCAGGCGAGTCGGGACACACGTCGTTCGCAACAAGGCGTTATCGTACGGGGTTTGCGATAGACGCTCAGCCGCCCGCGCCTCCGGAGGAGTTTTGAGAATGGCACGCATATCCGCGGCGGCCGGTCCGGAACTGAGGTCTGCCATCTTCCGAAAATACGCCGACGTGACCTCGTTTAACTTAACCGGAAATTCAAATCGCCCGAGCCGATTCAATCCGTCGGCAAGTCGATATATGGCGTTGTCTTTCGTGGGCCGGGAGCTATGCCCACCGGGATTGGTCACCTCCAACCGGTAGCTCAGATAGGTTTTCTCACTGGCCTGTACGGAATTCAACACGCGCTTGCCGTTCTTGATTTCGCCTCCGCCGCCCTCATTCAGTGCGAAGGATGCGTCGATGAGATCGCGGTGATTCCTGAGGAGCCACTGCACGCCATTGAACCTGCCTCCCTCTTCATCCGCAGTCAAGGCAACGATGATGTCGCGGTTTGGCTGGAATCCTTCCTGCTTGAATCGAATCAGCGTCGCAATCCAGATCGCCGCCATTCCTTTGTCGTCGCTGGTACCGCGACCGTAGAAGTAGGGGCCCTGCTCGACGAACGTGAACGGATCCATCGTCCAGTCTTCACGCCGCGCCTCCACCACATCCAGATGCGCCAGCAGTAGAAGCGGCCTCTGCGCGCCGGTGCCGCGAAGTCGGGCGACGAGATTGCCTTTACGAGGAGCGGGCGCGAGTACTTTGACGTCCTCGGCTGCGAAGCCAGCCGCGAGGAGGCGTGCCGCCATGGCTTGCGCGGCTTTCGTGCAGTCGCCGGTCGAATCGGTGGTGTTGATTTCGATGAGTTCCTTAAGAATGTCGCGGGCAAGCGCGTCGGGCGGATTTTGGGGTTGCTGGAACGCGGAACCGAAGAAGATCAGTAGTGTCAGGAAAGGAAACATGCCGGTCATTGTAACAATTGGTCAAGAAACCAAGAACCCCCTTGCCGGTGCCCCTCGCTACCGCTCGGGTACTGTTTTGGGGCCGCGAGAGACAACAGTACCCGAGCGGTAGCGAGGGGCCCCGGCAGGGGGTGTGTCAGTCATGCTTTCCGAAATCCACGACGTTGCTCAGTTCGTTTTTGTCTGTCGCTGCATCAAATGGAAAGTGGTTCGCCAGTTGTTCTCCAACAGTCTCGATTCCTTTGACGAGGCCGCCCGTAAAATCCCCTTCCTTGAACTTCTCAGACACAGATGAAACGACCGATTGCCAGAACTGCTGGCCCACCTTTTCATGAATGCCCGCGTCTCCGAGGACCACGAACTTTCGACGCGACGGCACGACAAAGATCAACACGCCGTTACGCTGGCGGGTTTCAGTCATGCCCAGTCGATTGAACGCACGGCGCGCTGCTTTCTCGACGTCGCCCCAGAACAGTCGCGCGACAGAAACACAAATTTCCCCCGAGGTACGCTTTTCGGCATTTTGAATCGCTTCCTCGATACGATGCTTGTCGATCGCCTTCAGAAGTTGACCGCGCGTCATCACCATGATCCGCTCGCACCTCCGCCACCGGAACGGCCGCCTCCTCCGCTGAATCCGCCACCGCCGCCACCGCCGCGGCCATGATGACGTCCTCCACCGGACACCATGCTCATCAGAAGCCACATCGCCAGCGAAGGATTAGTCGCGAGGACAATCAGGACGATGATTCCGATAACGCCATACATCAGCAACTGTCCAATAGTCAGCGGGCGACGCTGGCCAACGTCTCGACGCTGCGGAGCCGATGGCAAACCCTGACCACCGACCACGCCGGCGATCGCGTCGATTCCCGCGGTGACGGCGCCGTCGCGGTCCTGCGCCTGAATTCTGGGAACGATGACTTCGTTGATGATTCGCGACGCAAGGGCGTCGGGTATCTGGCCTTCCAGCCCGTAGCCGACCTCGATGCGCAACCTTCGGTCCTGCGCCATGATGAAGAGAACCAGGCCATCGTCCATTCCCTTACGTCCGACTTTCCAATTCTCAAACGCGCGGACGGCCCAGTCCTCGATCGGCACACCGTCGGTGGTTTGACCGATGTAGACCAGGATCTGATGGCCGGACTGTTGTTCGTAGCTTTCGAGACGTCGATTGAGAGCGTCGGCGGACTGGGGCGACATGAATCCGGCCGTGTCGGTTACCCAGCGATTTGGCGTTGGCGGAACGGGCGTCTGCCCAGCAAGGGCCCACACGCCCAGGACAAAGGTTAGAACCGCCGGCGCTAGCCGGCGGACGAAAGCGTGGGTCAATTTAGAACTTCACCTCGGGCGGTTTCTCGGCCCCGGCTGTGGCTGTGAAGTACGGCTTCGGATTGAACTTGCTTCCAAACAATCCGGCAACGACATTCGTGGGAAAACTATCGCGTTTCGTGTTGAATGCCCGCGCCGATTCGTTGAACCGCATGCGCTCGACGCTAATGCGATTCTCGGTACCTTCCAACTGCACTTGAAGATCTCGGAATCCCTGCGTCGCTTTCAGCTCGGGATATTTTTCGACAACGACCATCAAGCGTGACAAGGCCGATGAAAGGCCGTCCTGAGCCTGCTGGAACCTTGCGAACGCCTGAGGATCGTTGACGACGTTTTGCATCGCACCCGGCGTAATCTGACCGACTTTGGCGCGCGCTTCGGTAACAGCGGTCAATGTGGACTGCTCGAAGTTGGCAGCGCCTTTCACGGTATTCACAAGGTTTGGTATGAGATCGGCGCGACGTTGATAGGTGTTCTCAACCTGCGCCCATTGGGCCTGCGTCGACTGATCCAATTGCACCAGGTTGTTGTAGGTGCCCATGACGGAGAATCCGAACACGAGTCCGATCAGGATGATCGCCGCTACAATGGCCAGTGCTATTTTCGTACCCGTTCCCATTTACTGAACTCCTCTCGTTCAATTGTAACCTACGAAGAGATCATGGAGGTTGCGGAGAAAGGCGGAGTCTCGAGTTGGTGGTCCACCGGCAGCGTCAGAAACATCCCGGTCGGCAGTAGGGTCTTCTTGAGCTCGGCGTTGATCCAAGGGGCATTGTTGGATCTGGCTACACCACCGGGGAGGTCGCGGATCAGGAACACTGGCTGCCTGAGCGGAGGGCTGCCGGTGACAGGATGAACCGCGTGCCCCTGCGGTTTGATGTGCTGGTGCGGTCGCCACTGATCTGGCGTGCTGATGTTATGCGAACAGCCCTCAAGGTAACAGTCTCCACTGATGAAGCGCGGACAAAGATCGACGAAGTGATTGAATTTCTCGACTGAAGCGCCTCAACGCCACCATCACGGCAGACCGCACCCTCGGAGCCGGGTTCTGCATTGATTCGATCGACCGTATCTATAAGGATGTTGAGCTTCTCGGTGGTGATCCCCTGCGCTTCCCGCAACGCCTCATAATCCTTCTCGTGAACGTTGCGCATGGACTGAATCGAGTCCAAACACGTGCGGCCAACGACAATCAGCCCGCGAATGGCTTCGTTGTGCTTTTCAATCTCAGCATCGATTCGATTCAGTCTTTCTTCGTGGTTCATCATGTCTTTCACAAGTAGAAATGCCGCGAAAACAATGGTCGGAGGATCGACGGGCTGCACATCGAACAGCAATCCCGAGATCAATTGAGACAGCGGTATTGCAGCGATTCCGCCCAACCCGAGGCCGATCGCAGCCATTACCGCGCCTTCACCCAGAATCATGAACAGGATGGATTTGCGTTGGGCGCCTAATGCCACACGGATCCCCAGTTCGTTCGTGCGCTGGCTGACGGAGAACGCGAGGACTCCGGCGACACCCACCGTTGCGATCGCAAGAGCGAGGATGGAGAAGAGTCCGATGAGAGTCGGGAAAATCGGGGTCAGCCACGGATGGCTGAATGATGTCGCATTTTTACAATTCCGGACCACGGCTTTCACATTACACTCGCCGGTCCCGGTCTCCGGCCGGCGGTTCTTTCGAGAGGTGCATATGTTGCTATTCCTGGCGAGTCTTCTCCTTTTCGGGGCTCAGGATCGACCCGATATGTCCGGCACATGGTCAGCGCAGGTCGATCCGGCAGCGCGGCCCGCGCCGATTCTCGTTTATGGTTCAGAATTTACGATCGACCAGAAAGCGCAGACGTTCACGGTGCAGCGTATGGTGAGCGGGATGAAAGCCACGATCCCTCATGTCCTGGACGGATCGCAAACCACCAGCCGAATGCCAGGGAGGCTCTGCCTTCCGGACTCCGGCGCGACGTGGACAGCGGCCTGGGAGGGTAATGCGGTCTCGATCAGGATGATCAGTGCAATGCCTCCAAACGGGAAGCCTGTGCAGATGAATGTTCGGAGTGTGCTACAACTCGAGGATCAGGACACGCTCCGCGTTCTCATGACATCGCAACAACCGAATCAGGAGCCGCGGACGAACACCACCGTGTATAAAAGAAAAGCCGCATCAGCTGCTCCCGCCGCGCCGCCGATGCAGAAAGCTCGAGCTACACTGGCCCAGCTCGAGTGGATTCCCGGCTTCTGGTCAGGGACGAACGCCAGCGGTACAACCTTTGAAGAACGATGGAATCCGATAGGCGGCGGTTCGATGATCGGTGTTGCTCGTGTCCTACGCGACGGTCTGATGAGTTCCTTTGAATTCCTTTGCATCGTCGAGCGCGATGGCGGCCTTGTCTATCAAGCCATGCCCAACGGCAGCCCGGCCACGGATTTCACGCTGACAGCGATCGACGCCAACAGCGCAACATTTGAGAATCCCGCTCACGATTTTCCGAAGATGATCAAATACACTCGACGCGAAGACGGTACCATCCACGCCGTCGTCAGCGGCGCGCCTGGCTCCCGTCCGCTGAATTACTACTTCACGCGCCAGAAATGATGAACCTGGTCCCCGAAACCACCAAGTTGGCGGAAGGGGAGCCGGCCGTCCTTTTGCCCCGCCGCTAAAGGCCGTTTTTAGTGAAAGATGCGCGGCTCCCCCGCCGTGGGCCCTTTGGCATCCCGCTTGCCGATGCAGGACAATCCATGAGAAAGAGTTGGCCATCTCTGATATTTCAACCAACACCCGCACGGGCGCCCGCTAAGGGAGAGGAAACCAAGCCTGCTCCGAAGACCGACAGCATATCGGACCTTGGGAATTCCCTCTCCGCAACGCAGGTCGGTTCGTGGCGACTGAAGATCGGTGTTGTCGTGGTCTTCACAATCTGTTGGTTGTTGATCGTTCTTGCTCGCAGCCCGGCGCCACGCGATCCCGCGTCGCTCGAAGGAGCGTCGCTGGTAGGACTGGCGACCGCGATGCAGCATGGATCGCTCAGCGGGCGCGATTTTCAATCGACGTACGGTCTTGCCGCGCAAGTACTGGCCTGGATGTGCACGACCGTCATATGGACTCAATCGCCGCTGGATGCCCTGGGACTGATGATTTTTGCCTTCTGCGCCGCCAGCGCGGTGCTGGTCGCGGCCATGTTGCTTCTCTGCGACCGGATTTCATGGCAGCAGGCTGCCCTCCTCTACGCGTTCTCCACTTTCCTGAACCTGTTCGATGACGTTCTCGGCATGCGAACCGTGCTGCTTCTGCTCAACGTTGTCTTTGCGTACCGGGTGATTGCCGCCGCGACACTGTCGCAGCGCACCTTATGGGCTGCGGCCACCGGATTTCTCTGCTTCCTTTCGCAATTGGTGACGTTCGGCCTCGGCATATATGCCGCCATCGCGATCGTCTGTACGTTGGCCGCCGGTATGGCCCTGACCCGAAACACCGAGGTGCTACTCGGCGCCGGAACTTACGTGGCGACGCTCAGCGTTCTGAACCTCATGTTGGTGGCGTTCTTCAACCTGACATCGTCCGGGCATATGGTTTTCGACTACCACAACTACGCCTTTGAGACGCTTCGCGGTTATCACAATACGCTCGGTATGCTATGGCAGCTTCCCCTGGCGCAGACGATAGCTCTCATCGTCGTTTCGTTGTATGTGCTGGCCATGTGCGTGATCGCAGCCTGGAAATCGGATCCGCTCGATGCGTCGCTTTATTCAGGCTTTGCCGTTGCCGCGATCCTGTGGGTGATGACGGCGTTCGTGCGCAGTGACATCGCGCACATTGCCGCCGCATTCACACCCATGGTGGTGATTCTGAGTCTGGTTGTCCCCCGGGATTGGAGCGCGCCGCAGGAACCCGCTGTGTGGATGGTCGCTGTCGTTGCGGTGGTTCTGGCCTGGCCCCTGTCCATTATCAAGGCGCCGGCCGATTTGCTGAAGATTGTAAGCGGCGAAGTCGGAGCCGGCGACACGTTCCGCGAACTTCACACGTCGCGCAGGCCCCTGGAAGAGAGCTTGAAAGCCAGTCTGGGAACGCTGGACCTGACAGACCGGCGGAACGTGCCGTTGCTCCCGTTCCCCTACGACACGCACGTTGCCGCCGGAGTTCGGCGTCCTTTGTTTACCCCGGTTCTGGAAACGTACGGCGTATCCACCTCATACCTTGAGGATTACTACCTGCGGGCTCTGCAACGACGCCGTCGCATGGGCCTTGAAATCGTTTTCGGCCCCGACAGGACCGCCGACCCACTGACGGGAGGTGTTCAGGCCATCACCAGAACTCCGAATGTCTTCGAATACATCTACAGAAACTTCGCTCTCGTCAGCGAGGACGAACACCCGGACGGCCACTACGTGCTTCGTTCGGCTGACGAACCCCCACCGGTCCGTATTGAGCCACTCAAGTTCTCGAAGCTGCGGGAGTCGGTGGATTCCGGGTTAGTAAAATTAGGCGCTCCGTCCACCTGCGGGATCGTGCGCCTGGACATGCGGCTGAACTATACCCGGCGGTCACGAATCTTCAGGACAAGCGGCATCGACGTGTATCTCAGCAATGGGGATCAGCGGGTATGGCAGGGCTCGATCAGACCGCTGGAGCTCAATCAGAGATTCATCACTTACATCAGCCCGTTGCCGCCGAGCGCGTTTCACAAGGTGTTCGGTCGCGGGCCGGTTCAGGGCGTCCCCTGGGACAAACTCGAGTACCGCAGCGCGCCCACCGATCTGCTGGGAGCAAAGGCATCGCACGTTCAGATTTTTGCCCTCGATTGCCTCGACCCGGACAAGTTCAGAGTAATCGAACCCTCTGTACCTGACGCCGTCGATCCTGCTCTGCCGGGTGGATAGGTTGATCAGAACTTAACTTTAAGAGCCAACTGGATTACTCGCGGACCGCCCCGCGTCCGAGTGATCGCTCCGAACGACGCGTTGGACAAGTCGCGGTCGGGATTGCGGAACGAGGGAGTATTCGAAATGTTATATGCCTCGGCCCTGAATTCCAACGCTGTCCCTTCCGTCAACGGGGTTTGCTTCGACAGACTCACATCTACGCGACGCTGGCCCGGACCGATGACCACATTTCGTCCCAGGTTTCCAAACTGCGCGCCGGAATGGGCCAGCGCGCTTCGATTCAGGTATCCCGTGAGACGTGATGTTATGGAGCCATGCGTCAGCAGGTCTTCATGAGTTGCGCCAGCCGCCAGATTCGGCCGTGGTCCTGTGGATGCGTAAAGGAAACCACTGAAATCGTCATCAACGATTGAAAACGGCCGCCCGGACTGGAATGTGCCGACTCCGGAGATCTGCCAGCCGTTGACCAACCGGTTTCCACGAAATGGAAGATCCCACGTCCAGCTTGTGATGAATCGATGCTTGCGATGGAAGTCTGAAAGACCGCGGTTCAGGTATGGCCGCGTCTGGTCATGCTCTACCTGATACTGCCCCTCGTCGGAATAGGTGTCGATCGAACGCGAAAACGTATAGTTGAAGTTGAACATCGTATTCCGGCTATACCGTTTAGTAACGCCGAGTTGAAGCGAGTTAAAGATGGAGTTTCCATTCGACATCAGCATGTTGGCGCCTTCATCTTCATCCAGGCCCAGCAGCCTTCCACGAAGTTCGGCGGCGATCGTACAGTCACCGGGATCGTCGGTAAGGTCGCAAGTCGGAGTTGGCGTGCTGATGAACTGATCGTTGACGATCGTGAAATAGTTGCTGGTAAAACCACCGCCGGGAACTCCGGCGCGCGGCAGGAAGCCTAGCGCGTTGACATCAAGCGGCTGATTGGCATTGATTGCCTGAAGCAGCTTCGTGCCCTTCGTACCCACGTATCCGACTTCTAACAACCAGTTCGGCAGGAATTCCCATTGAGTGCTCAGGTTCCACTGCTGTGTGTACGGCGTCGCCAGATTCGGCGGCACCATTTGGGTTTCGAAAGCTTCGAATTCGGTTCCCGGATCGAGCGAAGTCACAAGGATCGGTTCTCCATCGTCGAATCCGACCTGCATGGCCGGGATGGGCAGTGAACCGATATCGCGAGGGAACGTGTTCCAGTCGCTCAAGTTGTTGAGTTGCAGTTCCCGGAAAAAAGGCGGCGACTGCCGCAAGGAATTCGCAAAGCCGCCGGTGATGCGTTCGAAGAAAATGCCGTAGCCTCCCCGCACGACCGTCTTCGAGCTGTCGAAAGGTGACCAGGCAAATCCGAACCGCGGCATGACGTTGTTGTAGTCGGTGGGAATGATCGTCTTGGTGGATGCCTTCTTTAGAGTCAGACCCGCGGCGCCAGCCACGGAGTTCTCTTTGAAGTTTGAGGCGAACAGGAAGCCGTCCTGGATTCGGCCGGTCGCCAGTGCCGCAGGGTAATCGTAGGAAACCAGAAGCCCGTTGACTTCGTAGGGGAAGCCGAACACTTCGTATCGCAATCCAACGTTCAAGGTGAGACGAGGGCTCAATTTCCAATCGTCGGCAACGAACAGGTTCCAGTCAGACATGCGATAGCCTCGAACGGTCTCTCCATAGTTCAAGCTGGAGTCGGAAATCTGGCGCGCTCTGTTGCCGTCTCCCGGGTTTCGGAAACCGACGGTGAGGAAATCGAACCAGCTTCGGATATTGTGGCGCCGGTTTCGGCCTTCCTGCAGCTTGCCATTGAGCTGGTGTCTTCGGAATTCGCCTCCCACACGCAACGAATGTGCGCCTTTCGTGAAGGAAAGCGTGTTCGCGTAAGTGAACGTGTTCTGCACGTCAAAGATACGCGTTCCATCAGCCAGCGAACCGAATCGGATGGCGTCACCCAGTGCGGTTGCGCCGCTGCCCGCCGCGATGTTGATTTGGGAAAGATCGGGGACTTCCGTGGCAACCGGGCTGAGGATGCCGAACTCGGCATTCGTGTGAAAGGTGGTGGCTTCGCTGTTGTTGCGGTTGCGGAAGAAGCCGGCGCGGAATTCATTGATGACTCTGGGGCTGATGATGTGAACGTCGGTTAGCGAGAACGTTCGCTGATGGGTGACCTCGTTTCGTTCGTGTCTCGTCAGGGCGTTTCCGTTCGCCAACGGGTCGATGCTCGGCTGGTCCGTATAAAAGAACTTGCCGCTGATCTTGTTCGCTTGCGTGAGCTGATGATCGATGCCCGTGCTGAACTGGTCCTGGTGGAAAGTGGCCGGTATTACCGAAACCACCGTGCAGGTTTCCGCCGACTGGGTGCCGACCCTGCGGCAATCGAACCCACCTGATCCCGAGGGAACCAAGTAGCTGCCGTCCGGAAACCTGGCTTTCAACAGTGATCGCGAGATCGGGTTGATGGCGGAAAGCGTGAACGGCCCTGCATTGGACGGCCAGATCGCCTGTGCGAAAGTGTTGATTCCCGCGTCGGATCGATCTTCAGTTAGAGCTCGCGGCAAACGTCGCGTGTTGGTCGCTTCATCGACGAATGAGGTTTTGGCACGAGTGAACTGGTAAGAGCCAAAGAAAAACGTTTTGTTAGAGGCGATCGGCCCTCCAATCGCAAGACCGCCCTCGTTGCGCCGCAGCATTGGGCGTTCCAGGCCGGCCCGGTTGAAGAAGAAGTCGTTGGCGATCAGCTTGTCGTTTTGGAGGTAATGATAAATGCTGCCGTGGAATTGATTCGTTCCGCTCTTGGAGACTAACTGGAAGTTGCCTCCGCCGTTGCGTCCGGTTGCCGCGTCAAACAGGCTCGTTTGCAGCTTCACCTCCTCAAGCGTTTCGAGTGCCGGTGCGACGTTCCGTGACAGCGTTCCGCCGCCTTCGTCGATCGTCCCTCGGTTACCGTTGATTCGGCTGTTACAGCACAAAAGGCTGGTGACATCGATTCCATTGAACGTGAAACTGTTATTCGTGGTTCGTGCGCCGTTGACGCTCGGAGAGATCGATGCATTATCGTTTGAAAGCAGCTCGCTGATATCCGAGGAAACCCCGGGCTCAATCACCAGCAACTGGGTGAAATTTCGAGCTGACGTCGGGAGGCTGTCCAGTTCGCGGCGGTCGAGCGTTCGGACATGCGTTGCGATGTTGATGGTAACCATGTCCACTTGCGCAACCACTTCCACGCTCTGGCCGACGTCACCCACTTCCAACTGCGCGTCAACCCGCGCAATTTCTGCAGTGGTTACGTTAATACCGCTACGAATCAGTTTCTTGAAGCCGGGCCGCTCTACAGTGAGGTGGTAAGTTCCGGGACTTATGAACCGCGCTTCCCATCGACCCACTTCGTCAGTGTTCAAAGTCCGTCCTTCTCCAGTCTCAGCGCGAGTGATGATAACTATCGCTCCCGGCACCGCCGCCCCTGTCGCATCGGTGACGGCACCACGAAGGCCCGTGTTCGCACCCGTTTGAGCTATCAAGGGAATCGCAAACAGCAGACATACCATGAAAGCGGCAATCGTGTTCCAGTGTCGAATGTTGAATCGCATGCTTCTTCCTCACTACGCGCAGACGCGTCTCGGTTGTGGGATGTTTGTTTTACGTTTTGTGAGCGGACATCAAGTACTTAAGGCAGATTTGTTGCGAGGACGTGAAAGGCTCGTAGCAAAATCGCAACAATTGAGGGGTATTGTCGGGACCGGATAACCGGATGAAGTTTCTCTCTGCAATCTCACTGTTGTCGGTCGTCGTTCTCGCGGGATGCGTCGGTAGCGAACCGGGGTTTCGCGTCCGATCCGACTTTGCCGCCGAACTGAATTCGAATCAGGGTTGGGCTGGAGCGCTCAACGAAAACGTCGCCGTCTACGCTGACCGGCCATTCCGCATTCGATTCGAGATCGAGCGTGCGGGTGGGAACGGCGGTTTTCGTCTTCAATATCGTCGAAACGCGGGCGAATGGACCGACGTGGAGGCCCACGATTTTCCGCACCCCGAAACCGAGGACGCAAAGACGCCGAGAGTAAGCATCGTCGCCGCGACTGCATATGCGAACGGCGCCGCGACGATGAATCTTCTGAAGGGCTCGTCCGCCGGTTTTCAAACCGGCGCAGGGATGAGCCTCGCGGATCGGTCGCCGTCATGGAGCGGAACCGGCGCCCACAGCGAGTTCGAATGGCCCCTTGTGATACGGCGCTATGCCGACGCCGGGCCTAACGAGGACGGCGACGCCTTCGAACTGCGTGTGGTTGCTGCAGACAATGGAGAACCGGCCACGCATCTGAATCCCATGCTTCGACTCGCGATCCCGCCGGGACACGTGGGAGGCACGTTCGTAGAGACTCCGGGCCGGATCGGTCCTTTCCGGGCGGCCAACGGAGATCTGTACTTCATCATGGAGCCCACGGAGACGAACAATCTCTTCATGATGATCAAGTCGGCCGACGACGGAAGAACATGGCATGAAGTCGACGCGGCGAATCGTCCCGAAACCGACGATCTGGAATCCGTCGACGCGCGGCTCGTTGGAGACACGATTCACATCATCCATCAGGTGACCCGTTCGACTCGATACCACACATTCCGCACTTCCGACCATCCAGCCCGGCCGGACTCGTGGGCCATTCGCGATGAGCAGGCTGCCGCAGTGGAGTCCGTCGCTCAGGCGGCGACGCTCGACGTACGTTCCGACGGCAGCGTCGTTACGTTCTACGTCGGTCAAACTGTCCACTACAGCATCCGTTCGCCTGAGGGAGTGTGGAGTGCAACTGCCAGGCTCGATTCAGGGGCGGCGGCGAACTCCGCGGGGCCGCAGGCTGTGCTCGGCGCCAACGACACAATCCATCTGGCCTACTACGGCATGGACGGCACGATTTGGTATCGGAAGCTGCTGTCTGACGGAACGGTCACGCGGCGAGAGCAGGTCGCTTCGGATGCGGGAACCACAAGAGCCGAGTATGGCGCGGTACTGCCGCTTCTTTACATACCGGAGACGAAAACAGTCGTCATCCTTTACCGAGTGTCATCAGGGAAGCTATATGAACGGCGCATCGTCAATGACGGACCGCCCACGGCCGCGGTGAGCGTGACGGACCGTAACGTGGTGCGGAACGCGGTAGACTCGCAACAGCCGGGCGCCGACGCCGTCGCGGACGGCGCCGGCGTTCACGTCCTGTTTATCGAAGAACCGACGCGCGGGATTTTCAGTACGTACGATGCCGACGGTTGGCAAGCCTCCACGCTCCGCGTCGACAGCATTCTTGGTTCGTGGATCCGCGGCAACATCTACACCCGACGCGACGGGGTTCGCGTCTACGGCTACATTTACGATGCAGGATCGGATGGTGGAGCCGGCATGAACCGCTTCGGCGAGATCGTCGTAAGCGGCCGGTAATCCGTCAATCGTAGCGCCGGCGCCGAGGGGCGCCACTGGGGAAATATCCAAAGCTCCGAACATCAGGAGTCGTGTGCACTGCCAGACGTGGCCCGCAAACTAATGCGATCGGACGTGGGGCAGGAATTATCGTCAGAATCTCAACGCAGTGGGTTCGGAACGTACTTGACGCATCCCTTCTGCTGAGAATTGAGAATTTCTATTAATCAATATTGTCTATTGAGCACAAGGCCGACTTCTTGGTTGGATCGACATCCCGAAAATGAGACATGCGACCAACGGTGGTGTATGGTCTCGCGTTTACTTGCGGGAGACTCTATGACCGGGTCGTGGCGTTCTTGCATGGGTCCTTGTGTTCTCAATCTCAGTTCTCGGTTCAGCGCAGGATCGCGCCGCGCTCGATGCGGTTTTTGTGCGCGCGGCGCAGTTGGAGACTTCCGATCCTGCGACCGCCAATCGCCTGTACGAGCAGGCCGCGCAGCAAGGGGGCAAGGCACTGTCGATGACCTTGCACTCGATGACGTACCGCTCGTGGACATCGATCGAGCTGGTCTCGCAGAGGGCGGGTAGAACTGTCACTCGACGAGAAAGGAATCCTGCACGGAAAAGTCTCGGGTGATGTTGGGGTCATTTCGGATTTTCAGGCCACGCGCGTTGGCCCGAGAAGATAAGCTTCAGAGTCGACGTGAGGATCGGAGCGAAGCTGTGAAGCGCCGGAGGCGCTTCACGGTTTCGCTAGCGCAGGTTTCGACAGATGCCCAAGTAATCGGACGTGAGTCCTCGACGGTCGTTACAGGCTCCCTTTCATGGCTTTGATGTCTTCGAGAAGCGTTCGCTCGTGACCTTCCGGCTTCACGTTTTCGTAAACCTTTCGCAGATTGCCTTTGGGATCGACGACGAAGCTGGTGCGATTCCAATAGAGAGTTCCCTTATAGTCCGACTGGCCGACACCGCAGGCTTTCAGCAGTTCCGCATTGGTGTCCGCGAGAAGGTCGATCGTGAATCCGAATTTATTGCAGAAACTTTTGTGCGACGCGACGTCATCCTGACTCACACCGACCACGTCGATCCCTGCCGCCTGAAAGTCGGCGCGGGTTGCTGTGAACGACTTCCCCTGAATGGTGCAGCCCGGCGTGTCGTCCTTGGGATAGACATAGACGACGAGCCACTTCCCGGCAAAGTCGCGCATCGTGACGGTCTTGCCGTCCTGGTTGGGAAGTGAAAAACTCGGAAAGGCGGTCCCTGCTTGAATCATGACATCTCCATTGGAAGCCGGCTAAAGCGGCCCCCCTTGTAATCGGTGAAGGCTTGTTGAATCTCCTCGATCGTATTCATGACGAAAGGTCCATATCCCACTACCGGTTCGTCAATTGGTTCACCATTGAGGAGCAATATCGTGGAATCTTCCTGAGCTTCTATCTTGAATCGATCGCCGTCCCGTTCGAGTACGGCGAGTTCAGCTCCATTCACTTGCTGGCCCGAGGCGAGCCTGAGGTAGCCGTTAAGGACAAATAACGCGGTAGTGTGGCCCGGGATTGTTTGAAACTCCACCTGGGCCCGAGCTTTCAGCCGGACATCCCACAGATTGATCGGCGTGAATGTCCTCGCAGGGCCGGTCGCTTCGCCGTAGCGTCCGGCGATAACACGGACAAAGCCCGCGCTACCGGCGAGAGCAACCCGAGGTATTGTTTCGGTGGTGATGCTCTGGTATCGAGGATCAGCCATTTTGTCCTTCTTCGGGAGATTCACCCACAATTGAATCATCTCGAATGGCCCACCCTTCTTCGCGTATTCCTTCCCGTGGACCCCCTCTTGAACGACGCCAGCGCCGGCCGTCACCCATTCCACGTCTCCGGGACCAATCTTGCCACCGCAGCCGTATGGATCGCGATGTTCGACCTCA
>Ga0137427_10000471_pt1 | contig 20640 bp, 16 predicted proteins | sample EasRivERMZT700_2_FD_102309 | JGI IMG/M metagenome (GOLD analysis project Ga0137427, IMG submission 102309) | Soil microbial communities from meander-bound floodplain in the East River, Colorado, USA - East River MetaG ERMZT700_2 | ecosystem: Environmental > Terrestrial > Soil > Floodplain ...
CTTTTGCAAAGAACTGCGGGTACGTCTTCGAGAAAACCAGAACACGCACCAGCATTTCGAACACACGTTTGTTGAAACTCGTCATAACTAATCTCCTAAAGTGAAATTGGATCGTTTGTTGTTTGGCGGCCGGTCTTGCTGGCCACCGGTTGCGGTCGCTTATAGAGCAACTCGTGTGCCATTGCGAACGCGCTAGGCTTTGGGCCGATATTTCAGTGAGTTACGTTATCGAAAGGATCGAAGGGTTTTGTCGCCTTTAGGCGACAAATCAAGCGTAGGCGACACTCTATTAGATTTCCGGGCTGGCGACGGTGGCTTCCTTGCCCGTTTCAGCGCGAATGACGCCGGTCTTGTCCGAATAGAAATGACGGACGCTTGGTGAGGGTGAAACGGGTGAGGCGAGTACTCTGTAAGACACAGCGTCTGCGGAAGGTCGCAAACTAATCTCGTAACCTGTCGCATCTTTCGATGGTTCTTTAGCGAGAAAATGAGACTCAACCAGTTCGTCGTACGTCAAAGCATATCGACGGTTTCGTTGAATGTAGCCTGCCTGGGCTTTGTTGATCTCGCCGATGACCCGGATTGCCGCGGGTTCATCCGCAGGTTTCGCGCTGGTCACAGCGGGTGCGGTGGTTTGTGATTGTTGAGCAGGGGGTTCGGCGCATCCCGACGTCATAATAAGGATGACAACAACGGCAAGATGTCGTTTCATGGCGGGATTATACAGGTTGCCAACGATCCATGTAACCGCCGTTTCTAACAGGACGTATGCTCGTTTGAGAGGAAAGCATCCTCCGTATTTATGAAAAAATACCGATTCAGCCTATCCGTCACTTTTCTCCTGCTGACAACGATCGCCGCAGTTGGCGTTGCGCAGATAACTCCGCAGACACCGCCGGCGGCACAAAAAGGAAGTATTCAGGGAACTGTCGTCCGCGTCGGGTCGGGACAAGGCTTGAAGCGTGCCCGAGTCAGTTTGCGTCGAACAAACCAGCCTCAACAACAAGGACAGCGCGGGGAACAGGCGGAGGCGTTGCTCGGTATGCTGCAGAATCTTCCGGCAGGGCAACTGCCGCAACAACTCGGACAAATTGAACAGCGCGTTCAGACCGTCGTGCAGACGATGGCTGCCAACACACAGGCTGTTACCGACGATACTGGCCGATTCGTTTTCAATGGCGTAGAGCCGGGACAATATCGGGTTTCGGTGGATCGAGAAGGGTACATTCGTCAGGAATACGGCCAACGTTCGTACAGCGGTCCGGGCACCATTATTACGGTGAACTCCGGACAGCGCGTCGCGAATATCGACTTCCAGATGGTGCCTACGGGTTCCATTTCTGGCCGGATTTTCAACGAGGATGGCGACCCGGTCGCCAACGTGGCGGTTCAGGCGCAGCGATACGTTTATCAACAGGGCAAGCGCGTCCTCCAGCCCACGAGTCAAACCGTTCAAACGAATGACCTGGGCGAATACCGGATTTATTGGCTTTCTCCTGGCGAGTATTTTGTCAGCGCCACCGCGCGGCGTGGCCAGGTTCCGGCCGTCAACCCAGTCGTGACGCAGCAGGTCCAGCCGCCGCGAGGCCAGCAGGCCGGTCCGCGAGGAGCAGTTCGGGGCGGTCTGGCGACTCCCGGTACACCGGTCCCGCCGCCATTTCCACCTTCGCCTCAGAGTGAAGAGGCGTATGCGCCGACGTTTTTTCCAGGGACGATCACTCCCGAATCTGCAGGGCCTGTTCAACTCGCAGCAGCCTCCGATATTCGCGGCGTCGATTTTGGATTGCGGCCAACGCCTACCGTCTCCGTGCGTGGTCAAGTGCTGGTGCCGGTTTCCTCGGCGCAAGCGGCAACACCCGCTCCGAGTCCCGCCGGTCGAGGTGGAGTCGCTCGCGGCGGCCAACGTGGCGGACAGCAGGTCAACGTCATGCTCACGCGGATTGGCGCCGCCCGTACCGGAAATCAGAACCGCATGAACGTTCGTCCGGACGGCTTCTTCGAGATTTCCGGTGTCATCCCCGGCTCTTACAATCTCAACGCAGTGGCGCGGCAGGATGGGCAGCAGTTCTCGACTCGGTTACGTATAGAGGTCGGCGACGCCGGTCTGGAAAACCTGAGTATTCCGTTGAAGGCCGGTGTAGCTGTTCCGGGAAAGATTTTTCTCGATGGAGTTCCTCCTAACGGGTTCCTGATGAATCGGCTTCGAGTGAACCTCGTACCCACTGAAGAGGGACCAATGGGTGGCGCCAACGTCGGAAACAATCAAGTGGCGGAAGACGGCTCGTTCACACTGCAGAACGTCTCACCGATGGAGTATCGAGTCCGAGTGAATGGGTTGCCGTCCGGCGCATATGTGAATGCCGGCCGAATCGGCAGCGAAGACGCTCTGAATGCGCCCTTTTATATAAGTGGCGATCAGCAGGTGACGCTTCAACTCCAGATCGGCTTTTCAGCCGGTCGCGTGCAGGGGACGGTTACTGATGGCCGCAACAGCCCCTATCAAGGTGCCATGGCGACACTGATTCCTGATGAGCCTCGCCGGCAGCGGCTCGAGCTCTACTTCTCGACCTCCACCGACCAATTCGGGAAGTTCAACTTCGACTCCGTACCCCCGGGTTCATACAAGCTGTTCGCCTGGGAGGACATTCCCAGTGGCGCACACCAGGATCCCGATTACATCCGTCGGTTCGAGGATCGGGGACGGCCGGTCAAGGTGGATCCGGGCGCATCGGTAGATACACAGGTTCCGGTAATATCGCCTCGGCAATGAACCAATAAGGAGCGCTTAGGAATAACCACAAGAGGCACAAAAGGGGAACGCAAGAAGCACAAGAAGAACTAATTAGAATTCTTCTTGTGCTTCTTGCGTTCCCCTTTTGTGCCTCTTGTGGTACTTCCTAAGCGCTCCTTATAGATGGCAATTGTCATTGAATTTCCAGCGGTTCAAGGGTAAGTTGACCCCTGCAAAAGCTGAACTCAACTTCTTCAGGAGCACTGTCATGAAACGTGTCGGTTATCTAGCCATGGTTGTGATCATCTCAGCCATGATTTCGTCCTTGCCGGTGTTCACTCAGGAGCCTACTCCGCCAGCTGCGCCGCAGCAGCAGGGTGGAGGCCGAGGAGGTCGCGGAGGGCAAAACCAGGAACCGCGTCCTTATGCTCAAGTGATCACAGCTGAAGCCAAGTCGGACACAGGTGTCTTTACAGTTCATCGCATCAAGGATCAGTTGTTCTACGAGATTCCACCGAGTGAACTGGATAAGGAATTTCTTTGGGTAACGCAGATCGCAAGGACGACGAACGGAGTGGGTCAGGGTGGCCAGGCTCTGAATAATCGCGTCGTGCGATGGCAACGGCTGAACAATCGTGTGTTCCTGCGCGGAGTGTCCTACGACGTCGTGGCCGATGAAAGCAGTCCAATTGCCCGCGCTGTGGACGCCGCGAATACCGACACGATCATTATGGCCTTCGACGTCGAAGCGCTGGGACCGAACGGGTCCGTCGTTATCGACGTCACGCGACTGTTCACCACCGAAGTTCCAGAGTTCAGTGCCCGCCAACGTTTAGGTGCCCGTGGAATGGACGCGACGCGCTCGTTCCTCGACAAGGCCGTCTCCTTTCCGGAGAACATCGAAGTGGATTCGACGCAGACCTATACCGCTCCCGCGGATGCAGCTGGCGGCGGCGGAGGCGGCGGACCGCAACGCGGCGCCGGCGCTCGGGGAATGCGTGGAAGCACGGCGACGGTGGGCCTGCATTTCAGCATGGTGAAGTTGCCCGAAAAGCCGATGATGCCGAGGTTGTTCGACGATCGCGTTGGATACTTTTCCGTACGAATGGTCGACTACAGCCAGGAAGACCATAAGGCTGCGGAACGGCGCTTCATTACGAGGTATCGCCTCGAAAAGAAGGATCCGAACGCTGCCATGTCCGAACCCGTGAAGCCTATCGTCTACTGGATCGATCCGGCGACACCGGTGAAGTGGCGACCTTACATGAAGGCCGGCGTTGAAATGTGGCAGTCGGCATTTGAAGAAGCCGGTTTCCGAAACGCGATCATCGCAAAACAGGGTCCGACTCCGGCAGAAGATCCCGAGTGGAGTCCTGAGGACGCACGACATTCAGTTATACGCTGGCTCCCCTCAACGACTGAAAACGCATCCGGTCCTCACATTCATGATCCTCGGACGGGTGAAATCCTCGAAGCCGACATTCAGTTCTATCACAACGTGATGAATCTCATTCGCGACTGGTATTTCATTCAGGTCGGTCCGCTCGATCCTCGCGCCAAGGTTCTCCCGTTACCGGATGATTTGATGGGCGAATTGCTTCAGTATGTTGTCGCGCACGAAATCGGACACACCCTCGGATTCCAGCACAACATGAAATCGAGCTCCACCTATCCGGCGGAGAAGGTTCGCGACAAAGAGTGGGTCAAAAAGATGGGGCACACGCCCAGCATCATGGACTACTCCCGATTCAATTACGTCGCGCAGCCGGAAGATGGAATCGATGTCAAAGATCTGATCCCGCGCATTGGCCCTTATGACAAGTGGGCGACCATGTGGGGATACAAGCCTATTCCGACCGCAAAGAAAACCGACGACGAAAAGCCGGTTCTCAATTCCTGGGCTCGAGCTCAGGATGAGACTCCATGGTTCCGTTTCTCGACCGAGGGCGCTGCTGGCTCCGATCCCGGCGATATCACTGAGGCCGTCGGAGACGCCAATGCGGTGTGGGCAACCGGTCTGGGCTTGAAGAACCTGAACCGCGTCGGCGAGATGTTGCTGTCTGCAACGTCGACGAAGGAAGGCGAACCCTACTCCGATCTCGAAGAACTGCACGGCCGTTTGATGGGGCAGTGGGCTACCGAATTGAATCACGTGGCGAATGTCGTCGGCGGACTGGATTCGCAGACGAAACACATCGGTCAAAGCGGCGTCATCTTCAACGTCATTCCGAAGGAACGTCAGGCTGAAGCTGTGAAGTTCCTGAGTGAAAACGCGTTCAAGGCGCCCAAGTTCGCTATCGATAAGGAAGTCCTGCGACGAATCGAACCGGTCGGCGCGCTGAACCGGATCCGAACCAATCAGCTACGCATCCTCAACACCCTTCTCCAGCCGGTTCGTTTGCAGCGCATGATCGAGCAGGAAGCGCTGGATGGTCCGATCGCCTATAAGCCCGCCGATTTCCTGACGGACCTTCGCAAAGGATTATGGTCGGAATTGGATGCGGTGCAGGTGACTATCGATCCGTATCGCCGGAATATCCAGCGCGCTTATCTCGAGCTGTTATCCGGCCGAATTCATGGAGCACAGGCCGTCAACGATGACCAGCGTGCCTATTATCGCGGTGAACTGCGGGCGTTAAACGCCGGCATCGCTGCGGCGATACCGAAGGCCGCGAATCGTCCGACGCGGCTGCATCTGGAAGATGCACGCGACGAGATCACGAAGATACTCGATCCGAAATACGTTCCGCCCGATACTCCGGCTGCGGGCGGCGCCCGAGGCGGTCGCGGCGGATTTAGAAGGTAATAGGTAATTAGGGGGTCAGACGTATCTGGCACCTGAATTCGTCCCGAATTCAGGTGCCAGATACGTCTGACCCCCTAATTACCAGGATAGTGGCACCGAAACCGAGTACGGTGAGCAGCAGATTGACGATGCCGCCGATGTAGGGGACGTTGATCGCAATCACGACGAAAGCCAGTCCCAACAAAAGCGAAACTGCCCCCTGACTACCCAATAGGGCACGTCCCACAAACTGCGCGATCACGATCTTCGACAAATAGAGCACCAACAACCACGCCGCAATTGAAATCAGGGCGATAGGCAGCCCTACGACCGTAATCGCCAGAATGATCACCGCAACCGGCGTTGCAACTGCAATCAGGAACCCGAAACCTGCCGCACGCAAAATCGCCGTGCCGTTATCCAGACGAACTCTGGTCAATGCGGGAAGCAGCCAGAACATCAAGAGTCCGCTGATAAGCGCGCCGATGAGCCAAAGAAGCTGCCGGATGTAGAAGGACAGAAGCAAATACCGGCTGACGTCCGGCGGTTGCACCTGGATGTTTTGTCGGCCGAGGATGCTGGCGCCGGATTGTATTTCCACATCCTCGGGACGTTTCACAAGCGCATTGAAATCGCCGGCCACTTTGCCGCCCGAAAACAGCACCATGCGACCCGAACGCAAATCGAGATGACGTCCGACATTGCCGTGAATGTTGGTCACATTGGCGTAGCTCGTCGTATCTCCGACGACATCGCCGTCGATGGTCATCGTGGCGGAAAAACCCGTCGCGCTGCCGCCGACCGTCGCATCGCGTCCAACTTCGACGAGTTCGCCCATGCCATAAACGTTACGCAAGACTTTGCCGCGAATAAGGACGTTCTGGCCGAAGCCAAAAACGTTGCCCTCAACTGTGCCGATGACCTGCACGTTTTGCGCGAATCCGATGAGATCGCCTTTCACAATTCCGCGAATCGAGATGTAGCGACCCGTGGCGATGACATCCCCGGTGACCGTGCCGTCGATGGTTATCGATTCGCCCGCGGCTATCAGCGTGTTGTCGAGTGTTTCATTCGCACCAATCGTAATGGTAGGGCCGGAACGGCGAACCTCGGCCGCGTAGGTTGGGCGCGCGGCAAGAAGGACAAACCCAATCACGAACAATAGTGTCGCTATGCCCGTTCGCTTGCGCAGGAATCGAAATGCAGCGGTCAACAGAGCGGCGTTGCCGACGATAAGCGCGAACGTCCAGAACGCACTAATCAAACTTTCAAGGCCGCCCCGAGCGGTAAACGAAATGCCCGAGACAATCAGATTGATTTGACCCGACAGATCAAGCGGATTAAGCCACTGAAGAGCTGCAGGTATAGAGAAGTCCTGAATCAGCGCCGATGTTATTCGCACGAGCGTTGACAGTCCCAAAGCGAAAAACACAAGAGGTTGAAGGCTCAGCCGGCTCTCGGAAACTTTCGGCATGAGATCTTCCTGGAGTACGGAACTCAGCAGGCGGTTCTCTTCAATAAGAGATTCGATCATCGAGTGGCAGCGGTCGCAGGATTCCAGGTGGATGCGCACATCACGACTTTCAGTTTCGGCAAGCTCGCCGTCCGCGTAAAGTGCGCAGATGAATTCAGACGGGCACGTCATTCCCGTACTCCTTTGGTTGCGTGATGCGCAAGAATCTCTCGCATCTGTTGCTTACCCCGATAAATCAATGTTGCGACGTGATTGCGGTGGAGTCCGAGGGTTTCCGCGATCTGGTCGTAGGTCCATTCGTTGTAATAAGCCATGACCAGCGGAACTCGATATTTGTCGGGAAGCCCGGCAAGGGCGGCGCGAACATCGCTACCGCGTTCGGACAGGATCATCGAGCTAAGCGGACTCAAACCGACGGCGACCGGTTCGTCTTCGCCTGAGCCAAAAATTCGTGACTCCGTTGTTCGCCGTCGAAGAATGTCGACGCAATAATGGCTTGCGATGCCGGCGATCCAACCCGCGAACGGCAGATTGGGATCATAGGTATGGATCGATCGCTGGGCTCGCAGGAAAACCTCGTGGGCGGCGTCCTGGGCGGCGTCGGTAGAGTTCAGCAGGTAGCGGCACAAGGCGAGGATCCTTGGATAGTGCGCGCTATAAAGCTCCTCGAATCTCTGATCTGTATGCATTTCCGGAGGTTCCCGCACGTTCATACTAAACATACGAGCGAGCCATGAGAAAGTTTCGGAGGAGTCCGAGTTTTAAAGGAGCGCCAGATTAGCCGTTGACTTCAGCCAGTGGCGCTCTCCGTGATATGTTCAGGAATATATGAGAGTTGGAATTCGGCGAGAGGACAAGAACGAGTGGGAGCGGAGGACTCCGTTGTCGCCGGATCATGTGCGGGCGCTGGCGCGCGAGGGCTTGCAATTCCTCGTGCAGCCATCGAAGATTCGCATTTTCAAGGATGACGAATACCGTCAGGCCGGAGCCATCGTTCAAGAGGATCTCTCCAGTTGCGACATCGTTTTCGCGGTAAAAGAGATTCCTGCCGACTTCTTTGGCGAAGGCCAGACCTACATGTTCTTTTCGCATACGTTCAAGGGTCAGCCTTACAACATGCCCATGCTTCGGACGATTCTGGAACGCAAAGCAACACTCATCGACTACGAGAAGGTCACTGACGAGCAAAACCGCCGACTCATATTCTTCGGCAACTACGCCGGAACGGCGGGAATGTTCGAGACCTTTTACACGCTTGGCAAGCGGTTGGCGTGGGAGGGAGTCGCTAATCCTTTCTCAGAAATGAGGCGGCCGGTTGAATACTCCAGTCTGCAGGAAGCTAAAAACGCACTCATCGAGGCCGGGGCCCGTTTGGTCAGTGAGGGTCTGCCTGAATCGTTAGCGCCAATGGTGATCGGCTTCAGCGGTTATGGCAACGCTTCGAAAGGGGCTCAGGAGATATTCGATCTCGTGCCACATGAGGCAGTTCCAGCTTCTGAGTTAACGGCTTGGATGAAATCGCAAAAGGCCTCGAATCGGAAGCTTTACAAGGTCGTTTTTTACGAAAAGGATATGGTCCGGCCAAAAACCCCGAGCGGCGTTTTCAATCTTCAGCAATACTATCGCGAGCCGGACAAGTATGAGTCGCGATTTGAAGACTATCTGCCGAATCTGACCGTCCTGGTGAACTGCATCTACTGGGAAACTCGCTATCCAAGACTCGTGACGAAGGACTGGGTTCGCCGCGCCTGGGGTTCCAGTCAAAAGCCACGACTGCGAGTCATCGGAGATATCAGTTGCGACATTGAAGGTTCGGTCGAATGTACGGTTCGGGCAACTGAACCGGGTGACCCGATTTATACCTACATGGCTTCGGACGGACGAACGCCGAGCGGTTGGGAAGGGCAGGGACCAGTCGTCATGGCTGTGGATACGTTGCCATCGGAGTTGCCTCGAGAAGCGTCCATCAGTTTTGCGGACATGCTGGCTCGTTTTGTTCCGGCGCTTGCGCGCGCGGACTTCGGCAAGAATCTCGATGAACTGGACGTTCCCGGCGCGATCAAACGCGCGATCATTGTGCATCGCGGAGAGCTGACGCCGGATTACCTGTATATGTCGAAGTTTATTCATCCGAATTCGGTTTGAGGTTTCTATGCAAAAAGTTTTGATTCTCGGAGCCGGACTGATCTGCCGGCCTATTGTGCGGTATCTGCTGGAATCGGGAGTTGCCGTCACACAGGCTACCCGTACCGTTGACAAGGCGATTGGGATGCTGGCGGCGCACCCAAACGGCAAGGCCGTGCCGCTGGATGTTACGCTGCCCGAGGCCGCTGAGCGCCTTGACGAGTTGGTTCGGGAAGCGGATCTGGCGGTCAGTCTCCTCCCCTACGCGCACCATGTGATGGTGGCTGAAGCGTGCATCAAGTACCGAAAGAACATGCTGACGACATCGTATGTCTCTCCGGCCATGCGGGCGCTCGAGTCCAGGGTGAAGGAAGCTGGAATAGTTATTCTGAACGAAGCGGGCCTCGATCCGGGAATCGATCACATGTCCGCGATGCGTGTGATTCACGACGTTGTGAAGCGCGGCGGGAAGGTGACGAGCTTTCGCTCAACGACGGGTGCGCTGCCGGCGCACGATTCCAGCAACAATCCGTTCGGATACAAATTCTCATGGTCCCCTCGTGGCGTTCTACTGGCGTCGCGCAATGCGGCGAAGTGGCTCGAGAATGGCGCGATCGTCGAGATCCCCGGCGAACGTCTGTTTGAGAACTATCGATTACAGAACGTGCCAGGTGCGGGCACATTCGAGAATTATCCCAATCGCGATTCGTTGCCTTATCAAGACGTCTACGGTCTAAAGGAAGCTCGTACCGTATACCGCGGCACGTATCGGATGCCGGGATGGTGCGAGACCCTGCGATCGATCGTGGCGCTCGGCTGGTTGTGCGATGAGCCGGTCGCCGGCTTTTCGGGAAGAACCTATCGGGATATGACTGCGCACCTGATCGGAGCGCCGTCGAGCGGATTGATCGAAAGCGTGGGCCGGAAACTGGGTATGCCGGTTTATGCCGCCGCCATAAAAAGACTGGAATGGCTGGGATTGTTCAGCGACGAGTTGCTGCCGCCAAATGCGAACGATCCGTTGACGTATCTGAATGTCGTGATGTTAAAGAGGCTTTCGATGGAGCCAAAGGATCGAGACATGGTGGTTATGCACCACGAATTCACGGCCGAGTTTCCAGGCGGAAGAATCGAACGGCTGACATCAACTCTTTTGGACTATGGCATTCCCGGCGGTGATACTTCCGTCGCCCGTACCGTGGCGCTGCCGGCTGCCATCGCCGTCAAGATGCTTTTGGACGGAAAGGTGAAAACACCGGGGATTTACATTCCCGTCGAGCCAGGTATTTACGATCCAATCCTCAATGAGTTGGAAAAGCTCGGAATCCGATTCCGCGAGGAACAGATCGCCGGCAACGCCGCGGGGTGAGTCAGCGTCCCGAAAATCTCAAAATGGGACACCCCGTCCGATTTGAGATTTCGGGATTTCGGTTTAGCAATGCAGGATTCGTCCAATCTCCGATTCCCCCACCATGGGATTCCGGCTTAGGGTTCATCTATTTTTTGTACTGCGGATCAAAAGCCTCGCGAAGGCCCTCCCCCAGAAAGCTCAGGCTGAACAGGGTTAGTGCCATCACGGCGGCAGGAGCTATGATCAGAATCGGATGAACGGAAATCGCCTGCGCCCCTTCGCTGGCAAGGACTCCCCAGGACGGTGTCGGCGGTTGAACGCCGAGTCCAATGAAGCTCAGAAATGCTTCGTCAAGTATGACCGTCGGAAGCGTCAGCGCCGCGTAGGCGAGCACCGTGCCCATGGTGTTCGGGATGATGTGGTGATAAAGGATTCGGAACTTTGACGAACCCATGGAGTGCGCTGCTTCGACATAGAGTTCCTGTTTCAACGACAGGACCTGGCCGCGAACAATCCTGGCCATGGTCAGCCATGAGACCGCGCCAAGCGCGATAAACAACAAAAGCATGCTCCGCTCGAACAACGCCATGAGTATTACGACGAGAATAATGTCGGGCAGGGAATAGAGAACATCGACGATGCGCATCATCACATCGTCGACGCGCTTTCCAAAGTACCCGGCAATCGCTCCGTAAATGACGCCGATTACAACCGAGATCAATGTGGAAACGATGCCCACCGTCAGGCTGATGCGGCTGCCGTAAATAATGCGTGAAAGCATGTCGCGGCCGAGCATATCCGTGCCCAGCGGGTGTGAGGGAGACGGGTTCTTCAATCCATTGCCGAGTGACTGTGCGTCGTATGTTGCCCCGTTGTATCGCTGAATGATCGATGGTCCAATGATCGCGAGAACGATCAGGAGCGCGAGAAACGCCGCGCCCAGCAGAGCGGGCTTGTTATTCATAGCGGATCCTTGGATCAAGGAAAGCGTAAATCACGTCGACGCAAAGATTGGCAATCATCAAAGAGACCGCTCCGAACGCGGTGATTCCAAGGATCAGGAAGTAGTCGCGATTGTTCGCCGCATCGATGAAGTAGCGTCCGAGGCCCGGGACCGAAAAGACGGTTTCCACGACGACTGTTCCCGTGATGAGAAACGCGATCGCCGGTCCGCTGAAACTGACTATCGGAAGCAGCGACGTTCTCAACGCGTGTCTCATCACAATGTGCGATTCGCTTAACCCCTTGGCGCGCGCAGTGCGGATGTAGTCCTGACGCAACGAATCCGCCACCCCGTTTCGTGTAAGCCGGGTGATGTACGCGACGAACAACATCGACAACGTGACGGCCGGCAACACCAGCGAGCGGAGCGTCGGAATTCGCAGATAACCCCATTCGATCCACCAGTCCATTCCACCGGGTGGAAAAACATAAAACGTCAGACTGAAGGTGGTGATCAATAGTGGACCAAGCACAAAGCTCGGAAGGGCGATGCCCAGCATCGAGCCAAGCATCGACATTCGATCGATGAGCGAGTCTCGACGGGATGCCGCAAAGGAACCGACGACGATGCCGACTACGAGCGCGAGGCAGTAGGCCGTGACACCGAGCACCACGGAGACGGGCAGAGATTCTTTGATGATGTCGTTCACACGCCGATCACGATACTTGATCGACTCACCGAAATCCGGATAAGGCTGCCAAGAGATCCGTCCTGCCTCATCAGTCGTGAATCCCACGATGCGGCCCATGAAGCGTACATACTGTTTCCAGCGTGGCTGATCGAATCCGTATTTCGCTTTCAGGTTTGCTTCAACATCGGGCGGCAACGCTCGAGCCTGGCTGAACGGGCTTCCGGGAGCCAGGTTGACCATCATAAAGGTGATCGTCAAGACCACAAGCACCATCGGTCCCATGACGAGCAGTCGGCGCAGGATGAAGCGTCGCATCCGATACTTTTACTAATTAACCACGAGAGGCGCAAGAAGGGCAAAAAAAGGGATGGGACATTTGACACGTGACACTTGACACTTGACGTTTGACATCCGGGAACCACGCGCCCCGGATGTCAAACTATCCCGTCCCATTGTGGTGCCGGATTTCAAACTGACTCACTACCAAAAGGTGTGGTAATCTCCGATCGGATAACGAAGTGATACGTGGCGATTTAAGCAACTTGCTCCACGTAAAAAACTGCTAAACAGCCCGGAGGATCCAGAAAGCCCCGCGCGAGTTGGCGCGGGCTTTTGATTTATGGGCTGCATTAACCTCTGGAGGTTCTAAAGTGACACCGACTCTCGCCATCCCGGCTTTTTCCGATCGCACACTGAAGCGTTCCATTACCGCAAAGGACAAACAACTCGCGCTGCTTCTTATCGGCGCCGGCAACGTGGGTTCAGCATTGCTGACGCTACTGGAAAAGCGTCGGCACGAGTGCGCCGCGAACATAAAGGTTTGTGCGATAGCGAACAGTCGCCGCTTCGTAAAGGACCCTGAAGGTTTGGACCTTCGCAACTGGACAAGACATCTAGGCGAATCCACAAACCAAACGTACCTTCCGGATCTGGTGGCGTTAACCCGACGCTTCGAACGTGAGAACGTCGCGGTAGTGGACTGCACCGCAAGCCCAAACGTTGTTGACACCTACACCGCATTCATCGAGTCCGGAGCCCATGTTGTGACGCCAAACAAGCGAGCCAACGTTCTGCCGTGGAATCGGTATCGAGCTTTGATGGACTGCTTTTCCGGACATGGCCGCCGTTTCTTCTATTCAACCAACGTTGGAGCCGGATTGCCCGTGCTGTCCACACTCGCTGACTTGATTGCAAGTGGCGATACGATTCACAAGATAGAGGGCATCTTTTCCGGAACGCTGAGTTACCTCTTCAGCAGGTACGATGGTTCGACACCGTTCAGTTCCATATTGCGCGAAGCCCATCAAAACGGTTTCACCGAGCCGGATCCACGACTCGATCTTTCTGGCGCCGACGTAGCGACGAAACTCCTGGTGCTGGCACGGCAGTTGGGATGGAAGATGGAACTGGAGAGCGTCCAGGTCCAGAATTTGTTGGACCGCAAGATACGCGGCGACTTCTCGGACCGCTTCTATAAAAACTGTTCCCTGTTGGACCGCAGTTTCGCGAAGCTCTATGCAGAGGCTGCCAACCAGGGATCCGTGCTGCGTTACGTTGCGACTCTTGAGGAAGGTCGGGCGACGGCCAGGCTGGAGACAGTTCCGAGAAACCACCCACTCGCGAACACGAGGTACACGGATAACGTCGTGGCGTTTTACACGGAACGCTATTGCCGCACACCTTTAGTCATTCAAGGACCTGGGGCCGGTCCCGAAGTCACAGCCGCGGGAGTGCTTGCAGATATTTTGAGATTAATGCGTCAGTTGTGAATGTTTATGAAACCGACATGCTGGACGGTGACCACTGGCTGGCAATTTCGTCCAAGGCCTCGGCGATCTCGGTGATCAGCCGTTCACAGCCTGGGCAGCCAATCACGTGTTCGTAGTCTTTTAACGGGAGTTCGGTACCGCCACAGACGCACTGCCATAATTTTGCAGGAGGAACATGAAGATTGGTCTCTTCTCGCATATTGTGTTTGACTGCCAAAATTCGAATCCGACTCTTTGGGCCCTGCACGCTCATCACCACACTTTCGCACCGGGACAGATGGCCGACCACTTTTTTTGCTGAAGAAGGACAGGTTTTTTCTATACTTGCGGATCTCCAGGAGAACGTAAAATGCAGATTCGATTGCGTATTCCAATATTGATGGCTTTGCTTGCCGTGACAATCTTAGATTCAACGAGTTACGGGGCTTCGTCGACTGTCGTTATAAGTCAGATCTATTCCGCCCAAAACCCGAACTCACGTGTCCGAAGGGATTACATTGAGCTTTTCAATCTCGGAACTACGGCGGTAAACCTATCCGGGTGGACCCTGCAGATCGCCGTTTTGAACAATCCCACATGGGAAGCCATTCCTCTTTCGGGAAACATAGAGCCCGGCCAGTACTACCTCGTGTCGGGACGTACCAACACGGAGGGCCGCGACCTGCCGCCGGCGGACCTGACAACTACCGTCGCTCTGGAGATCGAGGGCGGCAGGGTTGCTCTGGCCAGCGATTCGAACGTGTACAATGGCAACTCATGTCCGACTTCACAGTCGAACCTCGTCGATTTCATCAGCTATGGTTCCAGCGTTTGTCAAACACCAACAGCCCCTTTGGATGCAACGCATAGCCTGATGCGTGCTTTAGGTGGCTGTCGCGACACGGACACCTCTGGGAGCGATATCTCGCTGTTCACACCAACCCCTCGAAACCGATTTACCGCCCGGAATGTCTGTAACGCTGATCTATCAGCATCGACCAGGAACTTCGCTATTCCCAACAACGGAGGTACATCCTTCACCACCGATGGAGCAGGTTCGAGTTTGCGTGTGGGGTCTGCACGAATTGAGTCGCTGGCGGGAAGTCCCAGCGGCATAGCCATCTTCGGTTATCGACAGGGAGCCAATCTGGTCTCAGAGGCGAGTGTGCCGGCGGCGCCATTAATGACGTCCGCATTGATTTATGTTGAAGTGGCAAGTCCGATTGACACCGGAATCGCAATTACCAACCCCAACAACACGGCTGTAACAATCACGTTCAGCTACAATGACTCATATCGAGGTTATTTCTTTCCGACGGATTTCGGCGAACTGACGATACCGCCCAGAGGCCAGATCGCGGCCTTCATCGGTCAACTTCCATTCGGCTTGACCGGTACACGCTTCGGAACTGTGGAACTCTCGTCGCCCGAACCAATTGGCGTTATTGCGCTACGCGGTTTTACGAACGAGCGTTCCGAGTTTCTTGTCACAACGCTTCCCGTTATGGATTTATCGGCTCGCGGCTCCAGGGATCCCAGTTACATTGCTCACTTCGCTGTTGATGGCGGTTGGAGAACTCAAGTCGTCCTCGTCAATTCGAGCAGCGATGCCGTGGCCGGCACTATCGAGTTCCGCGACAGACTTGGCGCTCCAGCGTCTTTCACGTTTAGTGGAACCCAGCATAGTTCCATTGCCTATTCCATTCCTGCGAAGAATGCGTTCACGGTCAATTTGCCATCAGTTGCCACCAGCGAAACGAGGGCCGGTTCTTTGCGAGTGACGCTTTCCAGCGGGATATCGACGCCCACGGCGCTTGCTGTGTTCTCCTACAAAAACAACAATGTAACGGTCTCCGAAGCTGGTTTGGTTGGCAATCGCGGTAGTCGATTCCGAACGTACGTGGAAGCCTCGGGTGTAAGTGGAACGAACGGTTCGATTCAATCCGGACTTGCCATTACGAATGACGGTTCCACGACTGCGACTGTCACGCTGGAACTTCGACGATTGGATGGAACCTTGTTTGGATCGACCACCGTTACGGTTCCCGGTAACGGCCAGATTGCGAAATTCCTTAACGAACTATTTCCTTCGGTGACTGGATCTCTTCAAGGAGTTTTGCGAATCACGACGTCCGATACCATCGGAGTTGTTGGTCTGCGAACGCGCTACAACGAAAGAAACGACTTTCTGATAACTACGGTTCCGGCGGCTGACGAACAGGCGACGGTACCGTCGACCGGCATCGTCTTTCCACATATTGCCGATTCTGGTGGCTATACCACGCAGTTCATCTTGTACGGCGCGACAGGGACAGCCATCACCGGGAACTTAGTGACGATGGCACCCGGCGGCGTGCCACTCGCATTGACGTTCCGATAAGATGACTCGGGTCAGCGCCAAAGCTGGGCGAAGACAAGCGACGTCACCATGCCGGCCGTCAGGAATACCAGAACCAGCAGTCCGGTATACAGCCGGTGCAGCGATTTGTACTTGGCGGATATGATTTCGGCAAACATCTGTACGGAGATCGCAATCTCGTGGTTGACGTCGCCAAAGCTCGCGCGCTTCCAGCGCTCGTAGTACTCACTGCGGCTCACGCCGATCACGTTCTGCACGAATCGTAATCCGAGAACGTTGCGATCGGTGTCCTGTTTTGACTCCACCTTTTCCAGAACGGCCGCGACGCGTGGTTTGAGTGTACCGATGGCCTGCACGAACAGGAAGAGTGACAGAGCGACATAAGCCGTTCCATAGATCGTGATCCACGTTCGAACTTCCGTCACGTCGGGGAAGAATGCCGCGGGACGGATAACCAAAATGATGTTGACCGCGTGGACGGCTCCGAGCAGGACCATGGCAAATCGAGTCTTACGATCGGCCATCTCAACGATATCGGTGTACTGCTCGAGAAGATCTGTCAGGACGCGATATCGTTCCCACGGGTCGAGCTGGCCCGTTTCGAGAGTGTTCTCGATTTCCTTGAGACGTTTCTTCTCGGCCTTACGATCGTTTTCTTCCGCTTTCATTCAGGAACCCATGATGCGGATCCATTCCGGGTCCGACCGAAGCGGTTCGAATGTCGGATTGCGCGGCAATCCGCCGCTGCCTTTGCGTTTGTTCATGGGATTGAGCTCCACCGCACGACGAATTGCATTCAGGGCGTCCGTTTTGCGGCCCAGCTTCAAATAGATTCCTCCGAGAGCGATCCACACCGCATCCGTCGTGGGGATCTTATCGCGCAGTGCAAGCAGTTGTTGAAGAGCCTGTTCCTGGTTCCCGCCCTCGAAGTTCTTGTTTGCAGTCGCGATGATTTCGCCGGAACGCCGGACAGTGAGGAGCCGCCGCAGTTCGTTAAGTGGCGCCGGGTGATCGTTGACGCGAAGGTCCTCCGAGACGTCGGAATATCCGGCTGCCCCGGCGAGCTGTTTCACGATGAACAAGGCAGCGGACTGTTGTCCACGTCTGTCGCCGCCTCCAAGAAGCCCGGCATCCATGGCGTCGAGGATGCGATCGGGAAGGGGCTTGCCCTTAGTCGACTCGAATGAGCGCGCCATATTGTCCACGACCTCGGGGCCGACCATCGTATTCGCCTGTGCGCAGTAATCGACTCCGCATTTGTGACCTTTCCAACCTTCTTCAGGATCTTCCCTTGGATGCGAGTAAACCTGCAGACCGACGGGACCGCCTCCCGTGAAGGCAGAGCTGTGTCCGTGGATATCGAGAATCGCTACCTGGCGGCTCGCGCTGTCGACATCGCTTCGAACCAATCGCGCCATCACTTCCGGTGGCTCGAGACCCGCCATGAGCATTTCCATCCCGATCCTTCCGTAGTACGGATTTGACGAAGCCTGATGGACAATGACTGCGACGCCTCCCCGGAAGGTCGATCCGTTTCGGCCAACAGCCAAAACGCGGCTCGCGACACCGATTCCAAGCTCACTGGTGTTCGGATCGCGCACTATGATGGAAAACGTCCCGAGGTAGTCGGGGTCGTACTTCGTGCTCGTGGGGTCGTAAACGTATCCCTGAGCGATCGCATCAACGACGAAGCTCAGGGCCAGCATCAAAAGACAAATTGCCTTTTTGAACATGGAAGTGCTCCTTCGGTGTGAGATTCTAACACTCGATGATCGATTTGCTGGGCTATGTCGCTGGATTCCTGACCACTCTTGCATTCTTTCCACAGGCGATCAAAGCATTCAGGACCCGAAGCACGAAAGACATGAGCCTTTCGATGTGGCTCCTTTTGTGCACGGGTATCCTGGGCTGGCTGATCTATGGAATCCTGCTGCGAGCCGGCCCGGTGATCGTCGCGAATGCCATCACTCTCGTTTTGGTGGGAACGGTCCTCGTCCTTAAGATCCGCAACGGGTAATTTGACTACGGCCCGATGACACGCAGTCGCATTTCCAGCCGCGAGCCCTCACCGATCTTGACCGCCTGACCCCGATCCTCGTGGATGCGCAAAATATCCGGATCCTGCCACGCATTCTCACCAATGTCTTCCCAGGCAAAGATTTTGTAATCGCCGGGCGGTATTCCCTCGAAGTGCACTCGACCGGTGGGATCAGCGATCGCCGAACGAAACAGATCGAATCGCTTCCGTCTCGCCTGATCGGGAACGAGCGCGACGATGGCTCCGGCGCTGGGACGTTGATTGTCGTCGGTGATGAGAGCATCGATGCTGCCTCCATTCGTGCTCACCACCATTTCCAAAACGCCGGGTTCTGATTCGAGACGCAAGGGTGCGCCCAACACATCCGTTTCTCCGACGCGCGCGGATTTCAGAAAAGCGTTCGACGGCAGTCCTGTCAGAGATAAAGGATATTCGCCGACGGCGAGGTCTTGCCTTTGGAAAGCGCCGTTGGGTTGAACAGCAATCCCCGGATCGGATGGCGAGACAGACAGCTTCACACGCATGTTAGAGAAGTCGGGATCATTGTCGTTCGCCGGTCGGCCTTCAATCGTAACTCGTCCCGTGACGGTCACCAGAGGCTGAAGAAGAATCCGAAGATTGTCGATGTCGGTTCCGCCCACTTCGAAGGATACGGCTGCCCCCAACCGCGCCGTCGCGCATCGCACTCGGTACCTTCCCGGAGTGAGCCCGACCAACTCGAAATTACCTTCAGCGCCGACCGTTGAGAAAGTGGCGAGTGCGGGGCGGCCGGTACAATAAACGGGACCACCCTGAAGCGCCCGTCCGCTCGATGCATCCACGACTCGTCCCCTGACATGAACGCCGCGCGTACGGGCAACTCCAAGGTCGATTCCACTCAATACGCCTCCCGGCCGAAGTTCGAGTGGTCGAGCGGAGTCGGCATCCGTCGTGCCGGGGTAATAGTTGTACACATAGACCTCACCCGCGAGAGCCATTGGCTCTACAAAACTGCCGGTGTTCAGCAGCGCTGACAGTGGCCGGGATGCTCTGCCTTCACCTCGGGCATCGGGATGAGGCGGAGTGGGTGTGACATACGAGCCACCTTCGATGCGGGAAGGCGCGTAGGGTGCCGCGCTAATGAAGTAGAGGCCGGGAGCCAAACCGTACAGGCGGTACTCGCCAAGATCGTTGGTTTGCGTTTCGAGAACCGCATATAGTTCACGTTCACCCTGCCTGTAGTTCGATTTCAATGCGTGCACGTACACTTTTGAAATCGGACTGTTGAATTCGTCGAGGACGCGACCAGTGATGATTCCAGTGGGAAGCATCGTCAGCGTGATATCTCTTAGATCCTGTCCAACAACAAGTTCGATGGGGGAGCCCGGTCTGTTCAATCCGCGTTGAGCGAACTCGGAACGAACGTAATCCGGGTGGCCGGCAAAAACGCGATACGTTCCGGGCTGGATGTTTCGCACGGTGAATCTCCCGTCCGTGTTACCGAGAACAGTGATCGAATCGCTGAGCTGTCCGCCGACCCTGGTCAACAGAATCGTCGGCCGGCTTATGGGTGCGTTGGTGTCTGCACGAACGACCGATCCCGAAATCGACGCCCGGTCCGGCAATCGTTGTTTCACCTGCGGTGGCATGGAAAGCAGTGTCAAGATCGCAACGATGAGTGTCATCTTAGTTTCCCGATGGAATGACTTTCAGTGTAATGGTCTGCGTGGCGCCTTCTCGGACCTGAAGTAACTCTCCGCGATTCTCATAAACCCGAATGACGCCCGGATCCTGCCAGGCTCCGGCTTCGATATCTTCCGCTGCGAAGAGCTTGTAATCGCCCGGCCACAGACCTTGAATCCGAGCCCGTCCCGCGGCGTCTGTGGTGGCCGTTCGAAACAGTTCCGAACGATGACGGCGAGGAGCATCGGGCACGGCTGCGACGGCCACGCCCTGGACTGGACGTTGCCTGTCGTCTACAACCAACACGTTCAGAGTTCCTGGATTCAGGCTTACGACGATTTCGAGTTGCTTTCCCTGAAGGTCGCTCTCGATGCGGATGCCATTCGACGCATCAGCTGGACCAAACTTCGCAGACTTGACGAATGCCGGCGTGACTCCGAAGTTCACCCGGAGCGCATAATCGCCGGTTTGCACGCCCGGTATCGAAAATGTTCCATCGGGCTGCGGCAGAGCCGAATAGCCAGGCAGCAGATTCAAAGAAAAACGTGGCCGGTTCGCGCTATCCAATTCCGTCGCTCCGCCTTCGATCGTGATCCGGCCGGGGACGTTTACTCCGGGCTGCATCATCAACGCGATGTTTTCCAAATCCCGATTTCCGACGACGATCGGAACACCGGCAAAAAGCCTTTCGGCGGTTGTGCTCTGAGCTCTCAACGTGTAGTTGCCGGACGGAA
>Ga0137427_10000472_pt1 | contig 20633 bp, 11 predicted proteins | sample EasRivERMZT700_2_FD_102309 | JGI IMG/M metagenome (GOLD analysis project Ga0137427, IMG submission 102309) | Soil microbial communities from meander-bound floodplain in the East River, Colorado, USA - East River MetaG ERMZT700_2 | ecosystem: Environmental > Terrestrial > Soil > Floodplain ...
CGCCACGTCGGTTGGCGGCTTGCGCCGTCTGCTGCTGCTGATTCTGCTGTTGGTTCTGCTGATTGCCTTCGCGCGGAGCGCCGCCGCGGCCGGCTTGCAAGCGAGTCGGCACGAGAGAAACGGCGTTCAAATCGGCGCCTCTCGCGGCAAGGACCTTGACTGCCTCGTGACGTCCGTAGCCCGCCGCGAACATCATGGCCGTCTGTCCCTGGTTCCTGTCCTTCGCGTTGGGATCTGCGCCATAGTCCAGGAGTACCTTGACCGCAGCAGGATTTCCGGCAGCCGCGGCCAACATCAGCGGCGTCGTTCCGGTTGATCCTGTGGAGTGTGTCGTGGCCCCAGCCTTCAACAATGCCTCGACGACGGCGGCGTTGCCGTTTTTCGCCGCCATGAACAGCGGGGTCATGTCGCCCAGTCGTGTCTTGCGATTGACGTCGGCGCCGGCTTTAAGCAAAGCCTGGGTCAACTCCACATCATCGTGAAAGGCAGCCCAATGCAAAGCGGTACTTCCGTCACCCTGCGTTCCATTGACATCCGCTTTTTCCTTCAACAACGCCAGCGCGGCGGCCCGATCGCCATTCATCACGGCAATCGACAAGCGCGTATCTACGGGAGCTGCTGAAACAAACATCGTCGCGCCCAAAAGAACGCCAATAAGTATTTGTCCGGATCGACGTGTCATGGCATCACTCCTAGAAATCGAGTTGGCCGGTGCTGTCACCGACAATATCGATGTTGACTCCCAGTTTATTGATCATCGTCAAAAGAATATTGGCCTGCGGTGTGTCCGCCGCACAGCGCAAATGGAGGTTGCCTTTGAGGGCGCCGCTGGCGTGGCCAGCCAGCAACATCGGGACTTGTTTGTGGCCGTGAACATTCGAGTTCCCCATGGCGCTGCCATACAGAACCATCGTGTGATCCAGAAGATTGCCATCCCCATCTGGAGTCTTCTTCAATTTATCGAGGAAGTACGCAAGCAAACTGACGTGATAGCGGTTGATCTTCGCAAAGCCGTCGATGCCAGTGGGTGAATCCGCGTGATGCGAGCTCGAGTGGAATGGAGTGGTGTTGCCGCTTTCCGGGAAGACACGATCCGAAACGTCTTTACTGATCTTGAATGCAGCAACCCGGGTGGCTTCAGCACTCAGGCCGGCAACCTCGAGATCAAACATCAACTTCACATGCTCATCCCACGAGTCCGGAACGCCGATCGGTGCCGTGGGTAGTGTGCGCTGAACGCCACTGGAGTTGTAAGCTTCAATCGCCTGAATCCGGCGCTCGATTTCGCGGACATTGTCGAGATAGTCGGAGAGCCTGCCGCGATCCTTAGGTCCCAACTTCCTTTGCAGTCGAGCGACGTCGTGCGAGATACCGTCCAGTATGCTGCGATTCAAACGTTGCCGTTCCGAGCGTTCTTCCTGCGATGTGCCGGAACCGAAAAGCTCTTCAAATGCGGCTCGCGGGTTATACAGCATCGGTAGAGCTGTCGTCGGCGAAGACCAACTGATGGTGTCCATATAAACGCAGCTGTATTTGAAAGAACATGGTCCCGACGCATCCATAACCTCCGTGCACAACTGAATGGAAGGCACCGGCGTGTCTTGACCAAATTTTTGGGCATACATCTGGTCAATAGACGTGCCGCAATATACATCCGCCCCTTGGGTCTGTTTGGGATGAGAGGCCGTTAGAAAGACCGCTGCATTGCGAAAATGGTCCGCGCCGATTTCTTCGGGCGACAACGGCATTGCAGCGCCGCAATCTGTATTACTGATGATGGTGATGTAGTCGCGGAAGGGCTCCAGGGGTTGGATGATGGCGCCGAAGTCGAAATTGCGGCCTTCCTGCTTGGGACTCCACAATGCGCTCTCCATGCCATACACGGTGCTTCCGGCGGAACCATGGACAATCTCGATCGGCGCAAACCGGCTCTTTGGCGTTGCCGCCGTGCTCTTCAGCGGCGTTTGAGCAGGCACCATTCCTTCCAGAAAGGGCAATGCGACGGCTGCTCCCATTCCACGGAGAAGGGTTCGGCGGGAAATGTGTTTTTTCGTGATAAACATTCTCTCTGCTCCTATCGATTGGCCGCGACGGTCGAACCCGCGGCGGAACGCATCTGGAACGGTGTACTTTTCACGATCCCTAAAACAAATGCGGAAACTCGGTTATTGCTCTTTGCTGCGTCGCGCGCGATGGCGCGCACGGTGGTCATGTCCTCGGGTTTCAGAACGCGTCCGAGACCGTAAGCCAGGATGTTCTCGGTGAAAGTCACGAGGAACGCGTCGGAGCGGCTGGAGACCGCTTCGCGAAGACTGACAGGGCCATTGAGTTTTGAGCCATCGAACATCTCCGCGGTCGCGTCGATCGCAAGTCCACCATCGGTTCGCCGCCAAACACCCACCGCATCGAAGTTCTCAAGCGAGAGTCCGATCGGATCCATGAGCTTGTGGCAGGCCGAACACACGGCATTGGAGCGATGCGACTCCATCCGTTCGCGAACCGTCAGCACCTTGGCGTTATCCGCGATCTCTTTCAGCGGCGGCACCACTGCGGGCGGCGCCGGCGGCGGAGATCCGAGCAGCACTTCGAGAACATATTTCCCGCGCTGCACGGGCGATGTTCGATTAGCCAACGAAGTCATGGTCAGAATCGCGGCTTTTCCGGTTAAGCCGAACCGGGCGGGATCTGGTAGTTGAACGCGCCGAAATCGTGTGCCGAGGATGTTGGGAATTCCATAATGTTTCGCGAGAACTTCATCGACATACGTATAGTCCGCCGTCAGTAATTCGAGAATGCTGCGCTCATTTCGCATGATGCCGTCGAACAGCAGTTCGACTTCCCGGCGCATGGAGTTTCCGAGCGTCGTGGTGTAGTTGGGAAAAAGCAGCGCCTCGGGAACCGCGTCTTTGATGCGATTCAAACGCAGCCACTGCCCGGCGAAGTTCATCGCCAGCGCTTCGGATTTCGGATCGGCGAGCATGCGTTTGACCTGCTGCTCGAGGATCGCGGGATTCTTTAGCTTACCCTCGGTCGCGACGGTGATCAGTTGTTGATCGGGAATGCTGCTCCACAGAAAGTACGCCAGTCGCGACGCCAGTTCGAGATCGCTGATTCGATAGTTCTGACCGGCCGGTAGGTTGGCCGGCTGTTCCTCGAACCGGAATATGAACTCGGGCTTGGCGAGGATGGCTTGAATTGCGGTCCGTATACCTTCGTCGAAGTTGCCCTTCTTTCGACCGTACTCGTAATACGTCATCAATCCTTCGAGGTCTTCGGCGGATGTGGGTCTGCGGAACGCCTGGCTCGCAAGTGTCGTCACGATCTGCGTCGCACAGCGAATCTCCTCGCTCTCGGACTCCGGCCGGCAGTTGAAGATTCTCTGACGGCTTTTGCTTTCGGATATTCCCGATGCCTTGTAGGGGCCGGTCACGTCGAGGGCATAAAGGTGTGGCAGCCCCGTCATTTCCGGAGTGACGGCAATCGAAGTATCGAGAATTGTCTGCTCGACAAGCCGGTAATGATCTTGCACCGGACCATCAAACTTCGCGACGAAGGCGGCAGTGAGTCGGTGTTGGCCGGATTTCACTTTGACGGGCTTGGTAATGTAGTTTTCGTCTCTCTCCCGGATCGCCGGATCGATCGTCAGCACCGCGACGCGCTCGCCGTCGATGGAAAACTCGATCTCCTGGTTCTGCAGTTCGGCGGGTAACGAGCCTCCAACGATCACTTCGGTCGGATAGTGATAGAAGCTTGCTTTGAACGTGTACTCGCCATCGGCCGGAAACGTATGCATGACCGACATGCCGCCACGCGTCCCAAAAGGTGCGCCGGGAATCTGGCGCATCTGATTGGCGACTTTCGAAACCTTGTAGGAAACCTGTCCTGGAGCGGCTTTGGAGTCACCGATCGCATCGCGGCTGATCTTATCTGCAGCGCGAACGTAGGCTCCCATCAAGGCCGGGGTGATGGTCAACGCATCCGACATATTGTCGAAGCCGCTGGTACGCGCATCCGGAGGAAGAAGTTCGGTAACGTCAACCTCAAGCGCCAGCAGATCCCGGATCGTGTTCCGATACTCCGTACGGTTCATGCGATGAAGTTCGGGCGCATCGGCATAGCGTTGACGTGAAGGTGATTGATCGATTCGGGTCTCCAAGCCTGCAGCAAAGGCTTTTAAGGAAGCGCGATCCGGACGGCGAACGCCCGATGGCGGCATTACACCGGAGCGAACCTTCCGGATGACTTTTTCAGAAAGCTCCGCAGTTTTGTCGGGGTTCGCGAGATCGATCGAAGCCCACGAAAAGTTGCCGGACTTTGATTTATCGTTATGACAGCCGGCGCAGTAATCATTGACGAGCGCACGCTGCGCATCGACACTCATGATCGTGGTGCCACTCGGACCTTGAGCCGCTCCTTTATCAAGCGCCAAAAGGAGGAAGCTACAGCACAGTAAAACGCGCTTCATCCGCCCCACCTCCGAAGACATCGGTTTTACTCGATTTATCACAAGTAGAGGTGACTTAACAGCTTTATTTACTGTTAGTTTCAGGTCCTAGTGGGGCACGCGCTGTTTCAATTCTTCGAACCAATTCAGAACTGTTTGGATTTGCTGTTGATTTAACAAGTTCCCGGGCATTCCAAAAATGATTTCCCGGGATCTGGCCTGAAAGGGAATCCGAGAATTCCGGGATTTCATTCTCAGGTGCTGGCTACGCTCTGGTCACGACTCCGGCGCTGCATCTCCGACAATTCAGCAACGTCGGGAGATCGCCGCTACAAGCGAGATAGAAATTGACCGCGGAACATCCCGCTTCTATAGTTCAAGAAGCTTTATCGCCAATACGTTGCAAGGTGTATCTATGAACGGTTCCCGGGTCGTCACAGTCGTGTTTCTGGCTGCAGCGACGGCATTTTCCCAAGGTCGTACCCCGGCCGCAAACCCGCAACCACAACGAGCTCTCGTCGACCAATACTGCGGGGGATGCCACAACGACAGACTGAAATCCGGTGGCTTTTCCTGGTCTCAGATCGATCTGAACCGTCCTGATCAGAACGTGGCAATGGCGGAGAGGGTTCTCCGCAAGATGAAGTCCGGCTTGATGCCGCCGGCAGGGTCTCCACGTCCGGGATCCGTCAACATGAAGGAATTCGTTTCCGTTCTGGAATCACGTATCGATCAAGCAGCCGCAGCGCATCCGTACATCGACTCTCCAGATTTGCATCGAGTGAATCGAACCGAATATCGAAACTCTGTCCGCGATCTGCTTGGCATCGATGTGGACGTCAATGCGCTTCTTCCGCCCGATGCCAGAACGAATGGTTTCGACAACATGTCGGATGCGTTAACGGTGACTCCGGCCCTTATGCAGGCATACATCCGCGCCGCCGACAAAATCAGCCGGCAAGCCGTCGGAGACCCGCAGGCGCCGGCGGAAATGGTGTCGTATCGAGTCCCCAAAGTTGTGAATCAAATGCGACACGTCGAGGGAACACCGTTCGGAACGCGCGGTGGTGTCGCCGTGTTGCACACGTTCCCCGCGGATGGCGAATACACCTTCAAAGTCGAACTCTATTACTACTACACGGGCGAGCAAATCGGCGGCAGGCTGCCGGCCCCGCTTCTGGGTCAGCAGGTTGAAGTTTCCGTGGACGGTGAAAGAGCCGCGGTTTTCACGATCGATCCCGCCATGCAGGAGACTGAATCCAACCTCGTTTCGCCTCCCATCAAGATTGCGGCGGGGCAACGCCGGCTGTCCGCGAGTTTCATCTCGAAATTCGACGGTCCTGTTCAGGACCAGTACCGGTTAGTCGAGCACACGTTGATGGACATTACGATTGCGAACCAGCCGCAAATGACCGGTCTTCCACATCTGCAAACCTTATCCGTAACCGGGCCATTCAACGTTAGCGGAGTGTCTGAAACTCCGGCTCGCCGTCGAATATTTACCTGCCGGCCCACTGCCCCCGGCGACGAAGAAGCCTGTGCGTCAAAGATCATTACGCGACTCTCGGCCCAGGCATTCCGCAGGCCGGCAACTCCTGAAGATCTTGAAGGCTTGATGGGGCTCTATCAGTCCGGTCGCCGTAACGGAACCTTTGAAACAGGAGTTCGCACGGCGCTGCAAGGCATCCTCGCCAAGCCGGAGTTCGTTTTTCGATTCGAGCCGGTTCCCCGCAACGTTGCACCAGGCACAGCCTATCGAATCAGCGATCTCGCCCTGGCCTCACGCTTGTCGTACTTTTTGTGGAGCAGTGCACCCGATGAACAGTTGGTGACTTTGGCGAATCAGGGCAGACTTAGCGATCCGGCCACGCTCGAGAGACAAGTGAAGCGGATGATCGCAGATCCCCGCTCAGCCGCGCTGGCATCGAATTTCGTCGGACAGTGGTTGCGTTTGCAGGACCTCAAGGACGTGCTGCCCGAACCCACGCTCTTTCCGGATTACACGCAAAACCTGGGACGCTCGATGCGACGGGAAGTGGAACTTCTCTTTGATGACATCATGCGTCAGGATCGCGGCATTGTTGATCTGCTGAGTGCGGACTATACCTTCGTGGATGAGGTGCTCGCGAAGCACTATGGCATTCCCAACGTCGTCGGGAGTCGGTTCCGGCGCGTACAGTTGACCGATCCCAACCGTTTTGGCCTGCTCGGTAAGGCTGGCATCCTGACGATGACTTCGCTCGCGAACAGGACGTCGCCGGTGGCGCGGGGAAAGTATGTATTGGAGGTTCTCGTCGGAGTGGCTCCTCCGTCTCCGCCGCCGGTCGTTCCCAAGCTGAAGGAATCCGTGGACAACGAAAGGGTCGTTTCCGTCCGCGAACGCATGGAGCAACATCGATCGAGTCCGGCCTGCTCCGGGTGTCACCGAATCATGGACCCGATCGGATTGGCACTCGAGAACTATGATGCCGTTGGCGTGTGGCGCACAAACGATGGCAATACGCGAATCGATCCCACAGGTGAGATGTACGACGGGGCGAAACTGGATGGCCCGATGGGCGTGCGACAGGCGATTCTCGGAAAGTCGGAATCATTTGTGAGCGGATTCAGCGAAAACCTTTTTGCATATGCACTCGGTCGAGTGCTCGACTATCAGGATATGCCGGCAGTGCGATCGATTGTTCGGGAAGCGGGCAAGAACAATAACCGCTTTTCATCATTCGTACTGAGCATCGTTAAGAGTGCGCCATTTCAGATGAGAGTGGTAAGCAACGGAACATTTGACGCTGGAAGAAAATGAGCGATTTGGAGACCCCATGTTCATAACAAAAAAACATGTATCCCGGCGGACGGTACTTCGAGGTATGGGGGCGGCAGTGGCTTTGCCGTTTCTGGAAGCCATGGTGCCTGCGCAAACACCGTTGCGCAAAACAGCGGCATCTCCGAAGAGCCGGCTTACGTGTATCGAAATCGTGCACGGATGCGCAGGCAGTACGGAATACGGCACCGAAAAGCATCTCTGGGTCCCGGTTAAGGAAGGACGCGATTTCGAGTTCACGCCGATTGTGAAGCCATTGGAGCCGCTGAGGGATTACATCACGATGGTCACGCAGACCGACTGCGGCCAGGCGAAACCACTATCGGCGGAGGAAGTCGGCGCCGATCATTTCCGATCCAGCGCAGTCTTTTTGACTGCTGCCCACGCGAAGCAGACGCTCGGGTCCGACGTCTATAACGGGCTGTCGATCGACCAACTCTATGCAAAAACGATGGGTCAGGACACGCCGTTGCCGTCGATTCAACTGTGCACGGAAAACCTGGATTCGTCCGGCTCATGCGGCTTCAACTATAGCTGCGTCTACATGGATACGATCAGTTGGGCGTCGCCGACAACTCCGCTGCCGATGACCTTAAACCCTCGAGTGGCTTTTGAAGATCTTTTTGGAACAGGCGGATCTCCGGAAGACCGCGCCGCACGACGAATGACGAATCGAAGCATCCTCGATGTCATCAGTCACGACGTTGCAAGACTGCAAAGAGATCTGGATTCGAGGGATCGCAACCGGTTGGGTGGCTACCTGGACAACGTGCGCGAGATCGAGAGGCGGATTCAGGCGATTGAGGCATACAACTCAAGCGGCGTGAAGCGAGAGTTGCCTTCCGCTCCAATCGGTGTGCCGGATTCGTGGGAAGACCTGGTGAAGTTGATGTTCGACCTGCAACTGCTGGCCTTCTCAGCGGAAGTTACGCGAGTTGCGACGTTAAAGCTGAGCCGCGACACCAGCAATCGCGTGTTTCCGGAGAGCGGAAACACCACGCCATTCCACTCGGCATCTCATCACGGCGAGACGCCGAACGGGATCGAAGACCTCGCGAAGATCAACCGCTACCACGTCAGTCTGCTGGCTTATTTCCTCGATAAGATGAAAAACACGCCCGATGGTGACGGCAATCTGCTCGATCATTCGATGGTTCTTTATGGCAGTCCGATGGGCGATTCCCACGTTCACGGTCACCTGCGCGTGCCCATGCTGCTTGCGGGTCACGCGTCAGGCGCGCTCAGAGGGAATCTTCACGTCCGTTGCAAGGACGAAACTCCACAGGCCAACGTTCTGTTGACCATGGTGCAAAAACTCGGAGTTCCCATAGAGGCCTTTGGTGATAGCACCGGAACTGTATCGATATAGGGAGACACTATGCGGTTTCTACCCGTTCAGATCTTCTTTGCTTTTGTCGCTTTGATGATGCCCGCAGCGGCATCCGCTGCCGATACGCGATTGCCGGACGCAGCCATGCAGGGCGACTTTGCCGCTGTGCAGGCATTACTGAAGCAAAACGTTGATGTAAACGTTCCGCAGGGCGACGGAACGACGGCGCTGCATTGGGCGGTTCACCGCGACGATCTGGTAATGGCCCAGGTTCTTCTCAAGGCCGGCGCTAACATTAAAGCCAAAACGCGTATCGGTGAGATCACGCCTTTGTTCATGGCTGCCCAGAACGGGAACGCGGCCTTGATCGACATATTGCTGAAGTCCGGCGCAGAGCCGAATGCCGCGAACACGGTCGGAACGACACCGCTCATGATGGCTGCGGCATCAGGTGAAAACAACGCCGTGAAACTTCTTCTGGATCGCGGTGCAGACGTCAATGCGAAGGATTCCACTAATGGCCAGACTGCCCTGATGTTCGCGTCAGCGCTGAACCGCGCCGCAGTCATAAAAATGCTCGTCGATCGTGGTGCGGACATGAACGTTACATCGCGTGTGCTAGAATCCGCGCAGGCCGGTGGGCAACAGGCTGCGCGTCGCAATCGCGGCGGCCAGTTTTTAGGTGGATTGACGGCGTTGCATTTCGCGGCACGCGAAGGCCAGGCGGAAGCCGTACGAGCACTGGTTGCCGCCGGAGCGGATACAAACCAGGTGGCGGCGTCGGACAGAATGAGCGTCATGACGCAGGCGATCATCAACGGTCATTTCGACATCGCGAAGTTTTTGCTCGATCATGGATCTGATCCGAAACTTGCCAGCACGGGCGGCCTTACTCCGCTGTTCGCGACGATAGATCAGCAATGGGCGGCTCGAACCTGGTATCCCGCTGCAAATGTCGACAATGAAAAAACGAACTATCTCGACCTGATGAAGGATCTTCTGGCTAAAGGCGCTGATCCGAATGCCAAGATGGGGCCCAAGCTGTGGTTTCGTTCATTCCACGGAGACTGGGTTGATCCTGCAGGGGCGACCGCGTTCTGGCGTGCCGCCCAGTCGAACGATATTGCCGCGATGAAGCTGCTGGCGGGAGCCGGCGCCGATCCCAACATTCCAACCTTGCATCAGGGAACGCCTCTACAGGCTGCAGCGGGTTATGGACTCGAGCCTCAGGTTACAAACTTCGTGCCGGATGCGAGATTGGCCGCGGTGAAGTATCTGGTCGAAGAGCTTCGCGCGGATGTCAATGCGAAGGACGATAAGGGATACACACCCCTACACGGCGCGGCGTTAACCGGCAACAACGACCTGATTCTTTATCTCATCTCCAAGGGCGCAGATGTGAAGGCTCGCGCGAGCATGATTTACGGCAGAGCGGATGATGGGAACCAGGACGTTGCGGCGGGTACTGGCGATACCGTTGCAGACATGGCAAACGGTCCGCGCGAGCGCAACCTGGTTCACGCTTCAACGGTCGAATTGCTCGTGAAGTTGGGATCGGTCAATTCGGACAACTGCCGTGCGTCAACTTGTGTGCTGAAGACGTCGACGGACAAGAAGCCACCACAGAAGTAACCACAAGAAGCACAAGAGGCGCAAAAAGGGAATTCGGGGTCTGGCACTTGTTTTATCAGTCTTACGTGCCTGACCCCGAATTTTTTACTTTACGAAAATCCCTTCAGGCAGCAACGCAGACACCACGAAGTTGGGTACATCCACAACGTTACTGATTCGAAGATCAACAGCGACGCTGCAGATACAGTAAGCCTGTTCGCGCGTGTAGCCGCGTTCCTGCAGAATGTCGATCATCTGAAGCAGCGCATTGCGCGTCGCGAGATTCAGGTTTTCGGCGTCATTGGTGTCGCCGTCGTCCTTCAAGGGCATTCCCATTGTTGCAATGAAGTTTTGGGGGGCGGCCCACTTCGGATCGGTGAAAAAACCCGAATGCGAGAATCGCGGAGCGCGAATGTTCTTTCTGGCCGCTTCGCCTTTGTGAATCTGGAATTTCATGGAGACGGTTGCGGCCATCTCCACGGCTGTTACGCAAACCTCTCCGTCGCCTTGCGCGAAATGCCCGTCTCCTGTGGAGAACAAGGCGCCGTCCACATATACGGGAAGAAACAACTTTGATCCGGCAGTGAGTTGTTTCACGTCGAAGTTTCCACCGCACTCCCGCGGCGGTATGGTGCGTAACCCATCGGTAGCTGCGGGACCTGTTGCGGGAACTGCTCCACCGGCATCCGGCGGAAACACAACCTTACCCTTGTCCATGGCTGCTTTCTCGCGTTGCGTCCATTTCTTTACCTGATCCTTCGAGGGCGATACACCGGAGACACCCATAAAGGATGCGCCGGGAATGCGAACGCCTTTCAGTTGCTCCGACGTCGCGAAGTTGTTTTCCAGTTTCCATTTCACGATAAACGGCGTCGTGTACAGGTCGCTGAGGAATCCCAGGCCTGGAACAATGCAGGTGAACGCCCACTTCTCCGGCCGGATTTCGTTGAATTCGACTTCGAGCAGATCGCCAGGCTTGGCGCCTTTGATTAGAACCGGTCCGGTCAACGGATGAATCGGTCCAGGATTCAGTTTGGCGAAATCCGCTTCCGTAGTCTGGGCGTTGAATTGTCCATCCAACGCATCTCTGGTTTGTAAAACGACCTCTTCTCCCGGATCCGCCTCGACGATGGCGGGTATGTCCGGATGCCAGCGGTTGTGGCCCGTGTGGGGCTGTTGACTGAGCGGCTTACTCCGATCGATTTCGACAATTTTCACAACTCCTCCTAGGACTTCATAATTGTTGCGGTGTAGGCGATTCTGATGGGCTTCTCATCGATTGTCAATTGGCCGACGATCGGCCGGCGTATGGACTCCCGCCAACTGCGGCAACGCTGAACGCGTGTGCCATTCAAAACGCAAAGAAATTGACACAGACAGTCATGAGACAAATAATGCGAGCCAGCCAAATCAGCAAAATTTGATTATCAAAGAATCAGTGTCTTTCTTGGAGGTGGGTGATGTCTCGATTAGTGAGAGTGGTCATCGTCTGCGCACTCGGATTTATTGGGCTAGGAGAAGGCTCTTTATTTGCGCAAACCAACACAGGCCGGATCACCGGTACGGTGAGCGATGCGACGGGCGCCGTGATCCCCGGTGTAGAGATCGCGGTGCGCAATCCCGCGACCGGGTTAACCCGAAATACAATAACGAATGAGTCCGGTACCTATCAGGTGCCGCTGCTTCCTGTCGGCACTTATGAAGTGCAGGCCGGGCTGCCGGGTTTTGCGACGGAAGTGCGAACCGGGGTCATCATTAACGTCGATGCCGTCGTGCGCCAGGACTTTGCACTGAAGGTCAGCAGCACGGCCGAAACGATCTCCGTGGTGTCCGACGCCCCTTTGCTGCAACAGGAAACGGCGTCGCTCGGACAGGTCATGGATGCCCAGAAGATGACCAACATTCCTTTGAATGCGCGTCATTTCATGTCGCTGACCGTGCTTAGCACGGGCGTTCTGCCTGATGTACAAGGCGGTGATCGTCAGTCTCCGTCCTTCTATGCGAACGGCGTCTCGCGCAGCAAAAACAATTTCCTGTTTGACGGCGTGGACAATAATGACCCGGGTAACAACCAACTGGTGATTATCCCGTCCATTGACGCGATCGAAGAATTCAAGCTTTCCACGAGTGCATACGGCGCCGAACTCGGACGTGCCAGCGGCGGCGTTGTGAATGTGCAAACAAAGGCGGGAACGAACGCATGGCATCTGACGCTGTTCGAGTTCCTGCGCAACGACGCGCTCGATGCCCGTAACTACTTTGCTCAAACGAAGCAGCCTTACCGCAGGAACCAGTTCGGAACGGTCTTCAGCGGGCCGATCGTGAAGGACAGAACGTTCTTCCTGTTTAACTATGAGGGCAACCGCATCCGCCGCACGGACACGGCGCGTGCCCGCGTCCCGACACTGCTGGAGCGGAACGGCAACTTTTCAGAAACGTCAACTCCCCTCCGGGATCCTTTGACGGGCCTGCCATTCCAGGGAAACCTCATCCCCCCGAATCGGATCAATACGGTTGCCAAAAACATTGCGTCGTTCTACCCGGAACCCAATGTTCCTCTGAACGCCGGCAGCAACTACACCGGCAACGCCCGCGCGATTCGCGATTTCGACATCTATACAGGGCGTATCGACCATCGAATGTCCGATAATCACAGCATCTTCGGGCGCTTCACGTGGCAGGACACCTATGAAGTCCAGAACAACTTCGATACCGGCGCAACCCTGCCTCGTCAGGGCAATACGTTCTTCCAGCCTCTCGGCCGCAACCTCGCGATCAGCGATACCTACGTCATCTCGCCGACAATGGTTAACGAATTCCGAGTCGGCTTCAACCGCCTGCTCGGAGGCATCTTCGATGAAACCTATTTGCACGACTACGCGAAGGAGTTGGGTGTCACGGGTGTGCAGAGTTCGTTCTTCCCCAATCCTCTGAGGTTCGGATGGCCAAGGGCATCGGTGACCGGATATTCGAGCATCGGAACCACGGGCTTCAGCGCGCAGGATCGTAAGGACAATACCTGGCACTGGTACGACATGCTCGCGGTCACCAAGGGTAACCACCAAATGAAGATTGGAGGGGAAGTACGGACGTACTTCCTGAATATCTTCATCGACAGCAGTCCGAACGGAAACTTTACATTTGACGGCCGCTATTCCAACCAGCCCTTCGCCGACATGCTGCTTGGCTACGCGTCGCGAACGCAGCGCACAGTCGGCAACTCCTATACGCAGAACCGCAGCCGCGCATTCAGCGCATTCTTCCAGGATGACTGGAAGGTGACGCCGACGTTGACGTTGAATCTCGGCGTCCGCTACGAAATGCAGACGCGCTCGATCAACGTGTTGAAGGACAACGAGCGCAACTTCGCTGTGTTCGATCCAAAGACCGCCCAGATCGTCATCAGCGGCCGTACGGGAGCTCAGACTTTCCGCCATCCGATCACGGGTGAGGCGATCGTCCTTCAGGGCGGAGAGAGTCTCGGCTATCCGGACGGCTTGTACGAGAACGATCTGAACAATTATGCTCCGCGGTTCGGTTTCGCGTGGAGCCCGAAGTTCATGAAAACCGTCATCCGCGGCGGTTTGGGCATCTTCTTTGAACCGGAGATCGCGGCAAAGAACCACGGCAATCGCGACAATGCATATCCCTGGAACATTCCGCAGGCCTTCACTGCGCCTGCCTACGCCGCGGGACAGCAGCCTCCACTGAACATGAACGATCCGTTCCCGACGATTCTGGCGACCAGCTCACTCCTGTCCACTGCGAACGATCCCAAACAGAAAGATGGATACGTCCAACAGTGGAACCTCACGCTTCAAACGCCATTCGGCCGGAGCATGGCGATTGAGACCGCCTACGTCGGCACGAAGGGCACGAAGCTGACCAGCAGCCGTCCGATCAACAACGCTGTAATCGGTCCCGGATCGATTCAATCGCGCCGGCCATTCACGGCGTTTGCGGCGATCACCCAAAACGAACGCGCTGGTCTGTCTAACTATCATTCGTTTCAGGCTAAACTGGAGCGGCGCTTCTCCGGCGGCCTGACGGCGATCTCGTCGTACACGTTGTCGCACTCGATCGAATGCTGCGGCGGCAGTCGCGATGCCAACAACCTTTTCTGGGAAAAATCCACGTCGAGTTTCGATGTGCGCCATCGCCAGGTCAACAGCTTCTCGTACGATCTGCCTTTTGGCAGGGGCGCCGCCGGCGTGCTTGGAACAGTCATCAGCGGCTGGCAGATGGCGGGTATCGTCACGTTCCAGACCGGCAATCCGTTCACGCCGTCGGTATCCGGTGACATCGCCAACGTCGGCGATAACTCATCGCGCCCCGACCGCATTTCAGACGGAACGCTTCCACGAGGTCAACGGACAGCTTCGCGGTGGTTCGACACGTCCGCTTTCGTGCGGCCCGCTGCTGGTACCTACGGTAATTCAGGACAGAGCATCGTCTACGGTCCCGGTGTGAACAACCTCGACTTGACCTTCACCAAAAACACGCGCTTTGGTGAAAACCGCCGCGTGGAATTCCGCACGGAGTTGTACAACGCGCTGAATCACGGACAATTCCTGCGTCCGAATACTACCGTTGGTACGGCGCAGTTCGGCAGCATCACTGCTGCCCGCGACGGCCGCCAGATTCAGTTCGGTCTCAAGTTCATTTACTAGGAGGACAGAATGGACCGACGACAATTTATGAGCGGTCTGGTCATGGCCGCCGGCGCAGCAAGGTTGCAGCGGCCGGCGGCCGCACCACTGAAGACTACTTGGGTCAATCACTACACATACGTTGCACCTGATTTGAAGCAGACTCGTGATTGGTATCACGAAGTGTTCGGTATGCAGATCGGTCATGAGGAATCGAAGTTGTCGCATATGTGGTATGGCGACAAAGGTGGCGATACCTTGATGATCATCCGTCAGGCCAATGCGGGAGAAGAGGCGCCTCGTATCGAGCGTTTCGCATTCACCATCGACCCGTGGGACAAACGAACGGTCGAAGCCGAATTGAAACGGCGGAACCTCCAACCGAAGGCTGACACCGATCGCGGTTTTTGGTTCAACGATCCGGACGGATTGGAAATCGGTGTCTTCGCCAGGGACTACGCGAAGCGTCCAACCGCACCATCCAGTAAACCGGCACTCTGGAAGGCGGTCAGCGCGAATCATATTGTTGTGTTCTCGCCCACTTATCGGAAGCTCGCCGATTGGTACAAGGATTTACTCACTCTTCGGGAGACACGAGACAGCGGACGGGATACCTATCAGTGGTTCGGCGACACCGTATGGATTCCAACCGCAGTTCGAGAAGGCGCGAAGACGTCGGCGGCACTCAAATCCCTCGATCACGTCGCGTATTCGATCGAGACCTACAAAAAGGAAGACGTCGAAGCGGAATTGAAGCGCCGAAACCTGAATCCGCGAGTGGACACGGACTTGAGCTACAACTGCGTCGACATCAACGGGTTCAAAACTCAGGTATGCGACAAAGAACTGGTGCCGGTAGCTGAAAAACGTCCGCCTCGTGGCGGAGATTGAGAGGAGTATGAAAGCAAGATTCACAATCATTCTGGCTTCCGGATTTCTGCTTGTCGCGACGGCCGGCAACGCGCAACAAAAGACGATTTGGGATGGGGTCTATGCCGGTGTGCAGGCCACCAGCGGTCAGGCGATTTACACGGATCATTGCGCGTCTTGCCATAGTACCAATCTGCTCGGGGGCGCCAACCAGGGCGCTCCAGCGCTGAAGGGCGACAAGTTCATGGAGGCCTGGAGGGAAGACACCCTCGAAAGTCTCTACGGAAAGATCAAAACCACCATGCCGCGTCGCGATCCGAAGAGCCTCAGCGAAAAGGAAACGATCGACATCGTTGCGTATATTCTCCAGTCCAATGAGTTCCCTGCAGGTCCGGAACTCAGCGCAGCCGCACTAATGACCATCCAGATCCAGAAGAAGGATGGCCCGCAGCCCTTGCCGAATTATGCGATTGTTCAGGTGGTCGGCTGCATGACTCAAGATGGGGATGCATGGACCTTGACGAAGGCCAGCGCACCCAGTCGCCTCCGAATGTCCGAGAAAACCACCCCTGACGAATTAAAAGCGGCTGAGGGCAAGCCGCTGGGAACACTGGCGTTCCGACTTCAAAACCTCGCGATGCTGGGTGCCTTTTCCCCGGAGTCTCATAAGGGCCATAAGATGCTGGCGAAGGGCCCTTTGATCCGTCAGTCCAGCGGTGAGCGTATCAGTGTTACGGAGCTGGAAATGGTCGGGTCGAGCTGTGGGCCGGAGTAAGTGTTTTTTCCGGCCTCAAAAAGTTTGACAGTTTCGCTGCCAAGGTACATAGTTCAAAGAAGTTTTTCATAATGTTTTGTGTGAGATACGCTGCGGCGCGTGTCGAGAAATCTCGAGGAGAACGTGATGAAAGGGATATTTGTATTCTGCAGTGTCCTGGCTCTTTCCGGGATGGTCACCATGGCCCAAACTCAGGGCACCTCGGTGGAATCCCAACGCGCCCTTGCAGACCAATACTGCGCCGGATGTCACAACGACAAGACGAAATCCGGCGGATTCTCCTTCACTGAAATCGACCTCGCACGACCCGATCAAAGTGCCGAACGGGCTGAGAAAATCATCCGCAAAGTCCGCTCCGGCATGATGCCGCCCGCGGGTTCGCGACGGCCCGATGCCCCAACCCTGCGAGCGTTTGCATCCGGATTGGAGTCGCGTATCGACCTGGTCGCAGCGAAACAAATCCACGTCGAGGCGCCTGAACTTCATCGCGTTAATCGAACGGAATATCGCAATTCGGTAAGGGATCTCCTCGGTATGGATGTCGATGTTTCCGCCCTGCTGCCACCGGATCCGAAGACGGGGGGATTCGACAATATGTCGGACGCGCTCACCGTCACGCCGGCACTAATGCAGAGCTACGTTCGAGCCGCCGAAAAGATCAGCCGTGAAGCCATAGGCGACGCTCAGGCGCCGCCAACGATGGTTCAATACATGGTTCCCAAGGTTGTGAATCAATATCGGCATGTCGAAGGCGCGCCCTTCGGAACACGTGGCGGCATCTCGATGGTTCATAATTTCGCCGCCGATGGTGACTACGTTTTCAAGCTGCAACTCTATTACTGGTACACCGGAGAACTCGTCGGCTCCAAGCTGCCACAGTCGCTTCAGGGGCAGCAGATCGAGCTTTCCGTCGATGGGGAGCGAGCGGCGATTTTCACCATCGATCCCCAGATTCAAGAGACAGAGGGCGATCTCGTTACGCCTGCGATCAAAGTGAAAGCAGGACCGCGTCGCGTTTCCGCGGCATTCGTTTCCAAGTTCGATGGACCGGTTGAAGACCAATACTGGTTGGTCGAACAGACACTCGTTGATGTCAGCATCGGAACGCACGCCGGCATCACCGGCTTGCCCCACCTCCGAAGCATGTTCATCACCGGCCCCATGGCAATTACCGGAATTTCCGAGACGCCGAGTCGTCGAAAAATCTTTACCTGCCGGCCGACGACTGCGAAAGACGAGGAAGCGTGTGCGACTCAGATTGTTTCGCGTCTTGCGAAACAAGCCTTCCGGCGTCCGATAACTGCCGACGACCTGGAAGGCCTGATGACCCAATATCACGTCGGCCGCAAGGACGGGGATTTCGAAACGGGTGTCCGAACAGCTCTTCAGTCTGTTCTGGCCAAGCCGGAGTTTGTATTCCGCTTTGAACCGATTCCGGACAACGTCGCGCCGGGACAGAATTATCGACTCAGCGACTTGCAGTTAGCGTCGCGGCTGTCATATTTCCTCTGGAGCAGCGCTCCCGACGACGAACTTCTCAATGTCGCGAGCCAGAACAAACTCAAGGACCCAGTGGTGCTGCAGCAGCAGGTCAAGCGCATGCTGGCGGACTCGAGATCCGAGGCTCTTGCCACGAACTTTGCCGGTCAGTGGCTACAACTTGGTGGTTTGCTGGAAGCGACTCCCGAATCCGGTATCTTCCCGAACTACACGAGGAACCTCGGGACTTCGATGCGGCGTGAAGTCGAACTTCTCTTCAACAGTGTCGTGCGTGAAGATCGCAACATCACCGATCTGTTAACCTCCGACTACACGTTCGTCGATGAGGTCCTGGCCAAGCATTACGGGATTCCCAATGTGCTGGGAAGCCGGTTCCAGCGTGTGATGCTGACGGATCCGAATCGATTCGGATTGATCGGCAAGGCGGGAATTCTGACCATGACCGCGCTGGCAAATCGAACGTCGCCGGTGTCGCGAGGCAAATATGTCTTGGAAGTATTGATTGGCTCGCCGCCTCCGAATCCTCCGCCAAATGTGCCCCGTCTGAAGGAAGCCGGTGACAACGAAAAAGTTCTAACCGTTCGCGAACGCATGGAACAGCATCGGGCGGATTCAGCGTGCAGATCCTGCCATCAGATCATGGATCCGATTGGAATGGCGCTGGAGAACTTCGACGCTGTCGGACTATGGCGGGCTAAAGATGGCGGTTTCGCCATCGATCCAAGCGGAACCATGTACGAAGGATCCAAACTGGATGGTCCCGTCAGCGTTCGGCAAGCCGTTTTGAATCGATCCGACGCCTTCCTTGGGAATTTCACTCAGAACCTATTGGCCTACGGTGTGGGGCGAGTGTTGGATTACCGCGATATGCCTATGGCCCGCTCCATCGCCCGCGACGCCGCGAAAAGCAACAACCGCTTCTCGGCGTTCATTATGGGAGTTGTGAAGAGTCCGCAGTTCGCGATGTCGAGAAACCACAATTCGACGGTGCAGTAACAAGGAGACACAGCATGGTTATCACGAAGAAACACATTTCACGTCGCACGGTTCTCCGCGGCATGGGAGCGGCTGTCGCGCTGCCATTCCTGGAATCCATGGTGCCGGCAATGACGCCTTTGCGCCGGACAGCCGCTGCGTCGCGCACGCGCCTGGCTTGCATCGAGATCGTGCATGGTTCATCGGGAAGCACTCAATTCGGCACCGAAGAAAACCTGTTGATGCCGGCAAAGGAAGGCTCAAACTTTGAATTCACTCCCATCCTGAAGCCATTGGAACCGTTTCGTGACTACACCACTGTGGTCAGCATGATGGACTGCCACACCGCCGATCCGTTTGTACCTGAAGAGGTCGGCGCCGACCACTTCCGGTCAAGCGCGGTGTTTCTAAGTGCGGCTCATCCGAAGCAGACCCAGGGCTCCGATGTTTATAACGGTACGACGATCGATCAGATGTATGCGCAGAAGTTCGGTCAGGACACGCCAGTGCCGTCGATCCAACTCTGTACCGAGAACGAAGACGCGACGGGTTCCTGCGCGTTCAACTATAGCTGCGTATATATGCAGACGATCAGTTGGTCCTCTCCGACAACTCCGCTGCAGATGACGTACAACCCGCGAATGGCTTTTGAAGAGCTGTTTGGCACAGGCGGGTCAGCTCAGGATCGCGCGTCGCGGCGAAGGATCAATCAGAGCATTCTGGATGGAATCACTCACGATATTGCGCGGCTTCAGAAGAATCTCAATCCAGGCGATCGTAGCCGGCTCAATACCTATCTTGAAAATGTTCGCGAGATTGAACGTCGCATCCAGGCCATCGAAAAATACAATGCCAGCAATCCCACGAGAGCATTACCAACGGCTCCAATCGGTGTACCGGATTCCTGGGACGAACTGGCAAAACTGATGTTCGATCTCCAGTTGCTGGCGTTCACCGCGGAGACCACACGGGTCTCCACCATGAAGCTTGGCCGCGATACCTCCAACCGCGTATTTCCCGAGAGCGGCAGCACCAGTCCATTCCACTCCGCGTCACATCACGGAGACACGCCGACGGCCATTCGGGAGTTCGCCAAGATCAACACTTATCACGTCGGTTTGATGGCAGAGTTTCTGCAAAAGCTCAAGAACACACCGGACGGGGACGGCAATCTGCTGGATCATTCGCTCGTTCTGTATGGCAGCGGAATGGGGAACTCCAATGTGCATGCTCATAAGCGCGTTCCGTTCATTTTGGTGGGCCACGCTAGTGGAGCGTTGAAGGGCAATCTTCACGTTCGAACGCCGGAGGGAACGCCACAGGCCAACGGCCTGCTGGCAGTGCTGCACAAACTAGGAATTCAAGAAGAACATATCGGCGACAGCACTGGCGCCGTTTCAATCTAACTCTGGAAGAGAGGAATCAAGTGATGAACCGCAAAATCTTTGTTGGCGGACTACTTCTGGCGGCGCTGGTTACAGTTGCATGTGGAAGCCTGCTGGTGTGGGCTGCGGTTGGCGACACTCGACTTTCAGATGCGGCCATGAAGGGTGACAAGAACACCGTCCGGACTTTGCTGGAGCAGAAACTGGACGTCAACGCACCTCAAGGCGACGGAAGTACAGCGTTGCATTGGGCCGCTTACCGCGACGACCTGGAGA
>Ga0137427_10000473_pt1 | contig 20610 bp, 15 predicted proteins | sample EasRivERMZT700_2_FD_102309 | JGI IMG/M metagenome (GOLD analysis project Ga0137427, IMG submission 102309) | Soil microbial communities from meander-bound floodplain in the East River, Colorado, USA - East River MetaG ERMZT700_2 | ecosystem: Environmental > Terrestrial > Soil > Floodplain ...
CACTCAACCGATGCACCGCCCGAGCCACGAGCTCCTTACCCGTGCCGCTCTCCCCTTCAATCAGCACAGGGAACGAGGTGGTGGCCGCGCGCGCGATGCCCTCACGCAGCGCCTGAACCGCAGGACTCCGGCCGAGGATCTCGGGCACGCGGGACCGCCCCGTTTCCACGTGCACCATCGCGTCGAGCCGGGCCCGAAGCGCCGGTCCACACAACGACGCCACGGCGGCCGCAGCCTCCGCCAACGTGCCGGCCGCCGGCGCGGCACCGCGCGCGACCACGAGGCCAATCGTCGCTCCGCCATGAACGACCGGCGACGTCACCACTGCCTCCGGTCCCCTCGCAACGGCGCGTGCGTGCTCCGACCGGACCGCATCGCGGACCAGCTCGTGCTCCAGGTCAGACGCTGTCAGGCCGGCACCCGCGATCACGCGTCCGCCGTCATGCGTGAGAATCGCGGCGGCTTCGGCGCCGGCGTGGCGGCGAATCCACTCGGCGCCTTGCGTGAGCGTGGCGACGTCATCTTCGGCGTCCTGAACGATGTGCAACAGTGCGGGAATGGCGTGCAGCAAATGCATCCCTCTCCTCCCCAGCCCCCAACGTGTGATCCCGTGCGCCCGAGCGTGCTGGATGAATTGCCGGGCCGAGGTCCCTGTGTCAGCTCCGCACCGTGAGCGCAGCCAGTTCAACAACGCGCCTTCCAGGTGAGCAGCCGGCGTCTCGCCGGATTGCGGGCCGAGCAACGCCCGCGCTTCCGGCATCCGACCCTCGGCGAGGAGCGACTCGACGCGCCAGGCGCGCGCCAGTGGCTCACTCACGGTCCCATCGGCGGTGGCGGCGGGCAGACGCGCCACCACCGCGGACGCGTCCGCCTCGCCGCAGGCCCACCCCAACATCGCGATCCACAATGCGACTTCCGGCGAAGGGTCGTCCGGCTCGCCAAGGAGCGCCCGGGCCTCTTCAAATCGCCCTTGCCAGAACCGCAATTGCGCGCGACGAAGGGTCAGAGTTGTCGGAACCGGCTGCGCGAGCACGACCGCCTCCGCGCTCAGTCCTTCGAGCAGACCATCCGCGCGGCGGAGATCTCCCGTCGCGATGAGCACGCGACTCGCGATGCCGCCAGCTTCTGCCCGCGCGTGCCAGCTCTTGAACCGCGCGAGTTGATCGAGCACCACGCGTGTGGCTGCCTCCCAATCACCTCGCGCCAGGAATTGTTCGACCAGCGGCCGCCCCGCCCGCGCTTGCGCTTCCTCATCGCCGCGCCGGCGCCCGCCCTCGACCGCCGCGCGAAGCCAGCGCTCCCCCGCCGCATGCCGGCCTCGTCGCAAGCACGCCATCGCGCGGTCGAACTGAAGGTCGATGACCTGGTTGACGGCGGCGCCCCGCGAATGTGCCACAAGCGGCGAGCGCTCGCGGACCTGCACCTGATCACGCGCGCGGACGACGTCCGCGAGATGTCGCGTCGCTCGCCCTGAAGGTCGAATGTCGATCACGAGGTGACCACGCACGGTCTGCAGACTCAGGCGCCGCACCCACGCTGCGGCCGCCGATTCGGCGGCCTGGTCGTAGCACACCAGCGCGACGTGCCGCCGCGCGATCGCGTGCACGGCCGCCGCGGGCAAGTCGAGATCCGCACGAACGGTCACGATGCCCATCCGCCGCAGGCGCGACGCGATCTCGCCGCCGAGCGCGACCTCTGTCCCCTCAACGGGCGCGGGCGCTCTGACGATCCGAACCCCGCACGGCACCATCTCAGCGTGGCGGCTGACCTGCCTCGTCCGCGCCTCGATCGCGTCCGCGACGCTGGCGCTGAGCTGGCGGTTGCACGCTTCGGGCACACGCGCTTCGAACCAAAGGTCACTCCCTACCCGGCCGCAGTCGACGAGATTCGATTCCGTCTCACCCCGTGCCCGGATCGTGCCGGCGACGCATAGGTCTTCGCGCTGCCGGCTCTCGCTCTGCGGACCCGCCCACGCCTCCATAACGATGGTCACGACGCGGCCCGTCGCTAGATCCACCCAGCGATCGCTCGCGTCACGAAGGAATCGATCGGCCAGGAGCGTCACGGCCACGGCCGCAGTAGTGCAAGAATCTCGCCCGAGTTTCGGGACCGTCATCTCGGGCGCGCCAAAAGGACATTGCAAAAAGTTCGATAGAATGGCCCGCCGATGCTTCGATTCCTCACAGCCGGCGAATCGCACGGACCCGCACTCGTCGTCATCGTCGAGGGCGTGCCGGCGGGCTTGTCACTCGGTGCCGAGGACATCAATCCCGACCTCGCGCGCCGGCAGCTCGGCTACGGCCGCGGACGCCGCATGGCGATCGAACACGACCAGGTGGAGATTCTGTCTGGCATCCGTCACGGCGAGACCATCGGCAGTCCCATCGCCTTCGTCATCCGCAACCGCGACTGGGTGAACTGGCAACACACGATGAGCATCGAGGCCCATCCGCCGGAATCGGCCGGTGGTGCGCGGCGCGCGCCCGTCACGCGGCCGCGTCCGGGCCACGCGGACCTGGCCGGTGGACTGAAGTACGGACGCCAGGACCTGCGCGACGTGCTCGAGCGCGCCAGCGCGCGGGAAACGGCCGCGCGCGTGGCGGCGGCGGCCGTCGCCCGCACATTGCTGCGCCGGTTCGGCGTCGAGGTCGTGAGTCACGTCATCGCGATTGGCGACGCGAAGCTCGCCGACCCGTTGGCGGTGACGTTCGAGCGCGCGCGGGCGCTGCCGGCGGACGACGACCTTCGATGCGTCGATCCGGCGGTGGCCGAGGGCATGCGCAAGACGATCGACGCGGCGAAGGCGGCCGGCGACACCGTGGGCGGCGCGTTCGAAGTCATCGCGCACCAGGTGCCTGCGGGCCTCGGCAGCTACGCGCAGTGGGACCGCAAGCTCGATGGACGGCTGGCACAGGCGCTCATGTCCATCCATGCCATCAAGGCCGTCGGATTTGGACTGGCCGCCGCCGTCGGGCACTTGCCGGGATCGCGGGTGCACGACGAAATCCTCGCCACCGACGGCGCGCCGTCTGGCACGGTGGCCGGGATTCGCCGGCCGACCAACAGCGCCGGCGGTCTCGAAGGTGGAGTCACGAACGGCGAGGACCTGCGTGCTACAGCATGGATGAAGCCCATCTCGACGTTGATGAAGCCGCTGCGCTCGATCGATCTCCGCACGATGGCGGAGGCCCCGGCGGCCATCGAGCGCAGCGACGTCTGCGCGGTGCCCGCAGCCGCCGTCGTCGGCGAAGCGATGGTGTGCCTCGTGCTGGCCAATGCCATGCTCGAGAAGTTCGGCGGGGACACCGTGGCTGACATCGAAGCGGCGGTCCAGCACGCTACCGCGACTCGCACCTCGCGCCTCACGCCCGATGCGGAGCCGGCCTGAGATGCTGCGTCCGATCGTGCACTACGGCGCCCCGGTCCTTCAGGCTCCGGCCTCGCCCGTCACGACGTTCGACGACAGCCTGCAGAAGCTCGTCGACGACATGATTGACACGATGTATGCCGCGCCCGGGATTGGACTCGCGGCGCCACAAGTTGGCGTGGCCCTTCGCGTCTTCGTCATCGACCTCAGCGTCGGCAAGCGCGGCGGCGAGGTCATCACGATGGTCAACCCGACATTCACGGCCCGCGAGGGCATGCAGCTCGAGGAAGAAGGCTGTTTGAGCGTGCCGGGCTTCAACGCGACGGTCGCGCGGCCGGCCCGGGTGGTCGTGGAAGGCGTCGACCGGCACGGCCAACCTCGGGTCGTCGAAGGCACGGACTTGCTCGCGCGGGCCATTCAACACGAGATGGACCACCTCGACGGCCTGCTCTTTCTCGACCGGCTGCGCGGAGTGAAGCGCGACCTCATCGTTCGCAAGATCCGCAAGGAACAGCGCGCCGGCCGCTGGTGACCGCGTTGCGCATCCTCTTCATGGGCACCCCGGCGTTTGCGGTGCCCTCGCTCCAACGCCTGGTCGAGTCACAGCACAACGTCGTGGGCGTCGTCACGCAGCCCGACCGGCCGAGAGGCCGTGGACGTCACGTCGTGCCGCAGGCGGTCAAGGCGGCAGCCACGGAACGAGGCCTCGTTGTCTTGCAGCCCACGCGGTTGGCCGATACGGAGACGATCGAGTCGCTTCGGGCGCTCGAGCCTGACCTCGCGGTGGTCGCAGCCTATGGGCGGTTGCTGTCACAAGTCCTGCTCGACCTGCCGCGTCTGGGCGTCATCAACGTGCACGCCTCGCTGTTACCGCGATGGCGCGGTGCCGCGCCGGTGCACCGGGCGATCGTTGCCGGTGACACGGAGAGCGGCGTCACGATCATGCGCGTCATCCTGGCGCTTGACGCCGGCCCGATGCTGGCGCGTGTCACGACGCCGATCGATCCCAAGGACACGAGTGTCGATCTCGAGGCGCGGCTGGCAACACTGGGGGCGGATGCGCTGATCGGAGTCGTTGACCGCCTCGCGGCCGGACCCGTACGCGAAGATCCTCAGGATGACGCTGCGGTCACGTACGCGAAGCGGCTCGAGCGCGCGGACAGCCGGATCGACTGGGTGCGGCCCGCGCTGGCGGTCCACAACCAGATCCGCGGGCTCCAACCGTGGCCGCTGGCGACGGCGACGCTCAACGGCCGCCGGCTCGCGCTCCTTCGAGCGGCCGTCGCCGACGAGCGACCGCAGGCACAACCACCCGGCACTGTTGTCGCCGTCGAACGCGACGCCATCGTCGTCGCGGCGGGGCCCGGCGCCATTCGGCTGCTCGAGCTCAGAGAGGAGAATCGGGCGGCCATGAGTGTCAGCGCCTACTTGAACGGCCGGCGCGTCGCGATTGGCGATCGATTCGAGCCGGACCTGGCGACGTCATGACGCCAGCGAGGCTGGCTGCCGTGCGCGTGTTGCTCGCGCTCGAGCAGGGCCGCACGACGCTCTCGGCCGAGTTGGAACGCGCCCGCCGGCAGACCACCGATGAGCGCGATCGCGCACTCGTGCTCGAGCTCACGGCCGGCACGCTCCGATGGCGCAACGAGCTGGATGCTGCGCTCGCGGCGTGCAGCCGCCGCGGGATTGCCGACCTCAACGCCCAAGTCCGCGCGGTCCTCCGGCTCGGCGCCTATCAAATCAGGCATCTCGATCGCATCCCGAGCCACGCCGCCGTTCACGAGTCCGTCGAGCTCGTTCGCGGGCTGGGCCAAACGCGCGCGACCGGGTTCGTGAACGCGGTGCTACGGTCGCTGGTCAGGAAAAAGAACAGCATCGCGCTGCCGCAACGACCGGGACCTGACGCCTCGCGATCGAGCCAGGTCCGCTACCTCACGATCTCTCTCTCACACCCCGAGTGGCTCGTCGCGCGCTGGCTCGATCGGTACGGCTTCGACGCAGCGGCCCGATGGTGCGAGTTCAACAACGCGGCGCCAGACCTCACGTTGCGCGTCGGGCCCGCCGATGAGGCCGAGGCCACCATGGCCGAGCTGCGTCTGGCAGGCGTCGAGGCGAGTCCAGCCCGTTGGGTTCGAGGCGCGATTCGCGTCCCCGCAGGAGACTGGAGCCGCGTGCCTCACGATATGCGAGGCCGGCTGTTCATCCAGGACGAAGCGTCGCAGATCGTGGCGCTCACGGCCGCCGCCGCGCCAAACGAGCGCGTCCTCGACGCGTGTGCGGCACCCGGAGGCAAGACCGTGATCATGGCGCACAGGATGACGGGCGGCACTGGCCGACTCATCGCGGCCGATCACCGGCCGAGCCGCGTCCGTGTGCTGACGGCCGCGCTCGCACGCGCCCATGTCACCGTGCCGGTCGTCCAGTTGGATGCGACGCAGCCGCTGCCGTTTGGCCCTGTCTTCGATCGGATTCTGATCGACGCGCCCTGCTCGGGCCTCGGCACCGTCCGCCGGGATCCCGACGTGAAATGGCGACGGTCGGCAGACGATCAGCCTGGCTTCGCGGCCGGACAGACACTGATGCTGGCGGCCGCCGCCGGCGCGCTCGGTCCCGGCGGCACTCTGGTGTACGCGACATGCTCGAGCGAGCCCGAGGAAAACGAGCAGGTGGTCGACCAGTTTCTGGCGTCGCATCCGGATTTTGCGCTGGTCCGGGCCAATCCCGGCGCCTCGGTCCACAGAGGCAGCGATCTGGTCGACGATCGGGGCCTGTTGCGCACCCTGCCGTTCCGCGACGGGCTGGATGCCTATTTCTGCGCGCTGTTGGTCCGGCGCCGAGCCGCGTAGTACACTTTTTCGGCTTGAACATGCCTCTTGAACCGCCCAAGGCAGGGCCCGCCGGCCCTCGCCCGGAGGCGTCGCCCGCTCAGACGTCCGATGTTGTCGCCCCGCGATCGCGATCGCGCATGATCCGCCGTCGCGTTTGGACGTTCGGCCGGCTCCTGATCTTGCTCGCAGCGCTCGGCCTGACGTACGGCGCTTTCTTCTTCACGGCGATGCGTGTCACGAACCGCGCGCGCGAGGTGAAGGTCCCGAATCTCGTTGGCAAGACGGTCGCCGAGGCGGACGACATGCTGACGCGCGTGGGGCTGGTGCTCAAGAGCGACCCGACCCGCGTGCCGGATCCCAAAGTCCCCGCCGGTCACGTCCTCAGCCAGGACCCCGGTCCCGACGAAACCGTTCGCCGTACTCGCGCCGTGCGGGTTCGCGTGAGCGACGGCCTGCGCGCCGCCCTAGTGCCGGCGGTGAGCGGCCAACCCGAACGCACGGCGGAGCTCGCGCTGGAAGGCGCCCGCTTGCCGGTCCTCGGCAGAGCCCAGATTCGTTCGTCCGACTACCCGGCGAACGTGGTCGTCGCGCAGGATCCACCGGCCGGTGCCCGGTCCGGCGGCGTGCGGCTGCTCATCAACCGTCCGGAGGACGGTCCGAGTTACGTGGCGCCCGACCTCATCGGACTGCCTTACGCGCGCGTCGTCCAGGTGCTCCGCCAATTCCCGTTCCGGCTGGCGAGCGGCGGCGATCTCGTGCAGCCCAATCTGCCGACGGGCATCATCGTGCAGCAGCTGCCGCAGGCCGGCTCGCAAATGCGCGCGCAGGAAACGCTGTCGGTGTGGACCAGTCGATGAGCGTGCTCATCGCCCCATCGATCCTCTCCGCCAACTTCGCCCGCCTGGGCGACGAAGTCGCGTGCGTCGAGCGGGCTGGCGCGGACATGATCCACGTCGATGTGATGGACGGGCACTTCGTACCGAACATCACGATGGGCGTCCCCGTGGTCGCCGCCCTGAAGCGCGTCACGTCGCTGCCCCTCGACGTGCATCTGATGATTAGCGAACCCGATCGGTACCTCGAGGCGTTCGCGAGCGCCGGCGCGGCGATGCTCACCGTACACGTCGAGGTGTTGCCGCACTTGCATCGCACGCTGACACGCATCCGCCAGCTCGGCGTCAAGGCCGGCGTCGCCGTCAATCCTGCGACGCCACTCGAGGCGGTGAGCGAAGTGCTCACCGAGATCGATCACCTGCTCGTGATGTCGGTCAACCCCGGATTCGGGGGCCAGACCTTCATCCCGCGAACGCTGCAAAAGGTGGCGGAGGCGCGCGTTCAGATCAAAGCGGCCGGTGGTCGCGCGACGATCGAAGTCGACGGCGGCGTGGACGAAACCAACGCCGGGGCGCTCGTCGAGGCGGGCGCCGGCATTCTCGTCGCGGGCGCGTCGGTGTTCGGCACGCCGGATCCGGCCGCCGCGTTACGCTCGCTGCGGGACGCCGGCGCGCGCGCGGTGCGACGATGACGATAAAGGTGGCCGGGACGATCGTCACGTCCGTCACGACCGTCCGCGTGCGCTACGCTGAGACCGACCGCATGGGGGTCGTCTACTACGCGAACTACTTCGTGTGGTTCGAAGTCGCGCGGGCCGATCTGTTGCGCACGTTGGGCTGGTCCTATCGGGAGATGGAAGAGACCGGGGTCCACTTGCCCGTGATTGAGGCGCAGTGCGAGTATCGTCGCCCGGCGCGGTATGACGACGAGATCGAGGTGCGCACCGAGGGCCGGCTGACATCGCCGATTCGACTCGAGTTTGCGTACCAACTCACCGTCAAAGGACAGTTGGAAACGGCCGCGGCCGGACGCACCGTCCACGCGGCCCTCGGGCGGGATGGGCGTCCCTGCCGGCTGCCCGAGCGCCTTCGGGCGGCGTTCGCATGATCATGATCAGGATGATCGGTTCAGAGGGACAAGCGACCGGCGGACCCCGCCGGCCGTCTATAACAGTGTTCGGCGACCCGGCCGGACGTGACACAGAAAGGCACGCTCTTGTTCGCTAGTCGTCGTCCGTTGATTCTGGCCCTGGCGCTCGTCGCCTTCTCTGGTGCCGCTGCGTGCGGTGGCCAGAAGTCTTCGCTACCCGCGCCGGGCTCCATCGAAGAGGACAAGTTCCTCTACGACCGTGGCACGGAGCTGCTCGCGAAGAAGAACTGGATCGTCGCCCGCGAGTACTTCAAGCGGCTGATCGACACCTACCCGCAAAGCATCTATCGCCACGATGCGCGGCTGGGTGTCGGCGATTCGTATATCGGTGAGAACCGCAACGACTCGTACATTCTCGCCGTCAACGAGTTCCGGCAGTTCCTCCAGTTTTCTCCGCGTAACGAGCGGGCCGACTACGCCCAGTACAAGATCTGCCTCGCGCAGTCGAAACAGATGCTCTCGGCGCAGCGCGATCAGACCGCGACGCGAGACGCGCTCGTCGACTGCGACGCGTTCCTGCGCTCGTACCCGGCGAGCCCGTACAAGACCGAGGTGGAAGTCATCCGCCGCAGGGCCCGCGATCGGCTGTCCGATCACGAGTTCGGCGTCGGCATGACGTATTTCCGGTTCAAGCTCTGGCAGGGCGCCGACTCACGCTTCCGGACGATCCTCGCGGAGGACCCGGGCTACTCGCGGCTGGACCGGGTGTACTACTACCTGGCTGAGACGCTCTACCGCGGCAGTGAAGGCCAGCGTGCGAAGGAAGCGCTGCCGCTCTACGAGCGGCTCCTCACCGAATTTCCCCAAAGCGAATACCTGAAGAAGACGCAGGAGCGGGTCGCGGAAATCAAGAAGGCTGCCGAGGCCGCCGGCGTTACGCGCTGATTCGTCGATGCGCCCGCGCGTCCTCGCCTGCGGCCGCATCGGGTACGGCCTGCGGCGACGGCGCGGGCCGGCTGAAGCGGCGATAGTAATCGAGCGCCGAGAGCAGCGCGGCCAGCGTTGCGATCCAGAGCGCGATCGTGCCGAGCGTCTTCAGCCAGCCTGGCTGACCCCCGCCCAGAATCAACGCCAGGATCGCCACCACTTGCACGACCATCTTGAGCTTGCCGAGATGGGACGCCGGCATCTGCACCCCGCGCGCGAGCAGCCGGCTGCGGAAGACGGTGACGGAGAACTCGCGCCCGAGAATGATGGCGACCATCCATGCCGGCGCGAGCTCGAGTGACACGAGCGAGATCAACGCCGCGGTGATCAGGAGCTTGTCCGCCAGCGGATCCATCCACTGGCCCATGTCCGTGACCTGCTTCCGGCGGCGCGCCAGATAGCCGTCGAGCCAGTCGGTCAACGACGCCACCGCAAAAATGCCGGCGCCAATCAGCTCGCTGCTGATGCCAAACGGATTCCACCACTCCAGCCGGGTGAGCAACACGACGACGAGCAGCGGCACGAGAAAGATGCGGCCGAGCGTGAGCGTGTTAGGCAGATTCACGGCGCTACGCCTTCATTCTACGGCAACTGAGCCAAAAGTCTGGCTGCGATTCGCAGCCGTTTGGTATCATGCCCGATTGTCATGAGGGCCATCCTGCTCGCCGGCGGAAAGGGCTCTCGCTTGCGCCCGCTGACGCTGCATACCCCCAAGCCGATTGTGCCGATTTTCGATCGGCCGTTCCTCCAGTACCAAATCGACTTGTTGCGGCAGGTGCCCGAGATCGACGAGGTCGTCCTCAGCCTGAACTATCAGCCGCGCCGGATCGAAGAGGTGTTCGGTGACGGCGAGGATCTCGGCATCCACCTCCGCTACGTCGTCGAGCCGCAGCCGCTCGGCACCGGCGGCGCCATCAAGTTTGCGGCCGGCGAGCATCACAGCGAGCCGATCGTCGTGTTCAACGGCGACGTCTTCACCAACGTGGACCTGCCCGCCCTGCTCGCGCTGCATCGGGAACGCCGGTCGAAAGCGACGATTGTCCTGACGCCCGTCGAGAATCCGTCGGCGTACGGCCTGGTCGAGACCGACGCCCAGGGCAACATCCTGGCGTTTCTCGAGAAGCCGACGGCCGACGAGATCCGCTGCGACACGATCAACGCCGGCATCTACGTGCTGGAGCCGGACACGCTCGACCGCATTCCGCGCGATACCGCGTTCTCGATCGAGCGCGGATACTTTCCGTCGCTCATCGCGGAGCGGGCGACGTTCGTCGCCTCGATCTACCGCGGCTACTGGATCGACATTGGCACACCCGAGAAGTACCGCCAGGCGCACCGCGACATCATGGATGGCCGCTTCAGTGCGCCGCCGTTCGCGGCCGCGCCGGGCCGCCCCGTCATCTCCCCGGACGCCCGCATCGACGATGGCGCGCACATCGAGGCGCCATGCTTCATTGACGCCGGCGCGGTCATCAAGCGCGGCGCGCGCATCGGTCCCTACAGCGTCATCGGCCGGCACTGCCACATCGCCTCAGACGCGGTCATCGACGGCGCGATTCTGTGGCCGAACACGTGGGTCGACACCGAAGCCCGGATCGGCGCGGCCATCGCCGGCCGGCACTGTCACTTCGGCCGGAACGTCACGGTCGGGGACGCGATCTTTGGGGACAAATCGGTGGTGACGGATTATTCAAGAGCGTAGTGGGCATCGGTGCCCAACGCCCAGTGCCTGATTTCAATGAGCATTTCACCGTCGATCTTCAAAGCGTACGACGTCCGCGGCCTCTACCCGTCCGAACTGGACGAGGCCACCGCGCGGCTGATCGGCCGCGCCTTCGTCGCCTATCTCGGCGCCTCCCGCATTGCCGTGTCGCGAGACATGCGCGTGTCGTCGCCGGGGATCTCGGCCGCGTTCATCGAGGGCGCGCGCGAGCAGGGCGCCGACGTCATCGACTACGGCCTCGCCGCGACCGACATGCTCTACTTCGCCGTCGTCCGCGACGGCCTCGAGGGCGGCGCGCAGATCACGGCGTCGCACAACCCGAAGCAATACAACGGCGTCAAGATGGTCCGGCGCGAGGCCTTTCCGCTCTCCGGCGACGCCGGCATCGGCGAGATTCGCGACCTGGTCACGTCGGGCAACATTCCGAAGCCGTCCCGTCCGCCGGGGAAGATCGAGCATCGTCAACTGCTCGACGACTACGTCACGAAGGTGATGTCCTTCATCGACCCGAAAGCCATCAAGCCGTTCAACGTCGTGCTCGACGCGGGCAGCGGCATGGCCGGGCTCGTCGCGCCGCCGTTGTTCGATCGACTCCCCTGCCGAACGACACGGCTGTGCTTTCAGGTCGACGGCACGTTTCCGACGCACGAGGCCAACCCTCTAATAGAAGAAAACCGCCGCGACATCGTCGAGCGAGTCATCAAGGAGAAGGCGGACATCGGCATCGCGTGGGACGGCGACGCCGACCGGTGCTTCTTCATCGACGGCACCGGCGAGTTCATCGCGGGCGACTTCGTGACGGCGCTGCTGGCCGAAGCGTTCCTGATGAAGTCGCCGGGCGATACGATCGTCTACGACGTACGGGCGAGCTACGCCGTGAAGGACACCGTCGCGAAGTATCGGGGCAAGGCGCTGATGAACCGCGTCGGCCACGCCTTCATCAAGCGCCGCATGCGTGAGGACAACGGCATCTTCGGCGGCGAGGTCACGGGCCACTACTACTTCCGCGACTTCTACTACGCCGACAACGGCTTCATCCCGGCACTGCTGATGCTCGAGCTGATGTCGAAGAAGAACATGACGCTGCGCGATCTGCTGAAGCCGTTCAACGAGAAGTACTTCATCTCGGGCGAGATCAACACGAAGGTCAGCGGCATGGAGGTCGTCACGGCGCGCCTGAAGGACCTCGCCACCAAGTACGGCGACGGGCACACGTACGAGGTCGACGGCTTTTCGGTCGAGTATCCGGACTGGCACTTCAACGTGCGCGCGTCGAACACCGAGCCGCTCCTCCGCCTCAACCTCGAAGCCCTGACGCCGGACATGATGGCAAAGAAGCGCGACGAAGTGCTCGCCGTGATTCGGAAGTAAGGGTCCGCATCAAAAGCGGGCTACGGGAATCGAACCCGTCTAGCTGGCTTGGGAAGCCAGCGCATTACCACTATGCTAAGCCCGCGCACCGAACGCGAACCGCGATCATAGCAAACCCTCACCGGCCTAGCGCACGACCCGGAACCCCACGTATCGCTGCTCGCTTTCCGCGCCACGCCCAGCCGTGACTTCGAGGACGTAGTCGCCACCCGCGAGCGGCGCGAGCGTGAGGTCCACAGCGAGCACCGTACCGCCGCTTGCGCCTGGACGTTCCGTCAGCGTCGGTTGCACCGCTACCAAGCGTCCCCGTGGATCCAAGAGACGGGCGGCGCGCTGCTCGAGCGCGCCCGTCGAGATAATCTCGGCGCGCAGCCGCTCGGTCCGATTGAAGACGGGTTCGGCCGCCGGCACGAGCGCCGTTCGCGCACTGCCCGAGCCGCGGTAGATCCCCGGATCGTTCAGCAGCCGGCTTGCCGGCGCGCGCACGTCCAGCAGGTCCTCGAAGGTGCCTTCCTTGCCGGTGAGCTTGACGATCACACGCCAGGGCCCCGTCGTGCTGCCAACCGGCACGCGCACGAGCGTGCTTCGTGAGCCCGGCCCAATCCGCCCTGCCGCGCTCCCAGCGGCGGCGCCATCCGCCATCGTCACGGTCACGGCGACGCTGCCGCCATCGCGCCACTTGCCCAGCGCTGCGGCGGCAGCCGGAATCTCCGTGACGATCTCGAGGTCACGATCGTCCAGTCTTGCGGCCGCGAACATATCGGCGCCAAGCCTGGCCAGCACCTTGAGCGCATCGGTCACGGCCGCGGGCGGCGGAGGCGGAGCCACCACTGCGTCCTTTGCTTTGGCCGCGGCCTTCGCGGCGATGCTCTCCGGCGTCGGCACGACATAGCCGCGGCGCGCGACGACGGCGACGTTGGGCTGCTTGACCTGCACCTTGATGCGCCTGAGCTTGCCGTCGGCCTTGGGGTTGGCTGACGAGTAACCCAGGAGGTAATACGCCGACACGTCGTTGACGATGCGGTTCATCACGGTACGGTCGCCGCGCACCGTGACCGAGATGCCGTCCGTCTCTCGTGCGAGCGTGACCATCGCGTCGAAGCGCGATCTCGCATGATCCATGTCGCCAATCACGCGGTCGGGAGTCATCGGCGTAACCAGGGTTTCAATCAATCGCGCATCCGACGTGTCCAGGCCGTCGGGGCTGATCGTGTAGAACACTACGTTGCTGCGGTTCGCCAGCGTCACGATCTCCGTGAACAGGCGTTCGTCGTTGATGGCGGCCAGCCGCACCAGCTCCGCCCGACATTTGTCGCTCGCCGGCCTGCCGTTCGTGCCGCGACCCAGGGGTCCGATCGGCCCGCCGCGGGGCGGCACCCCGATGGCCGGCGGCCCAGCTCCCAACTTGGCGCTCTGCGCCGCCAGCGTCTGGTCCGGCCGGAACAATCGCCATCCGTCCGTGACCGTCATCACAACGGTCCGCGCTTCTCGCAGGCTGCCCACGTGCGTGACAAGACCCTTCAAGTTCTGAAGCGTTCGATCTTCCCTCCAACGGTCCATGAGCAAGTGCGGCATCCAGCGGAGCACCGGACCGTCGTAGGCACGCCACTCCTGCGGGATGCTCTCGAGTGTCGGCGGGTCCAGGCTGTAACAGTCGAAGAAGAACTGCTCCTCCTGCGAGTCTGTGTCGCGCTCGCCCCACGGCGCCACCTGCGCGAGCTGCGATTCCACCGACACCAGCTTGCGGCCGAGCACCAGCTGCGATGGCGGGATCTTCGGCGTCGTCATGCCGAAGAGGTCCGCCGGGCCCAGGATGCGGTCGAGCATCGTGACCAGCGGGAATCGCATCCGCTTCGATCCCGCCATCGTCACGTGATACGTGTCCAGGTACACGACGAAAACGCGATTGTGCGGATCCGCGGCGGCCTGGAGCATCTCGGTCTGCGTCTTCGGATCGTGGCGCTCGTTCTCCGGGACCGGCTCGACGCGCACGAACTCGAACTGCTCGACGGTTTGGCGCTGACCGTCTTCGAAGACCTCGAAATCGGCCGGCGTCAGCCCCTCGATAATGCGGCCGTCTTTGCCGCGCGGGTAGGCGTCCACGACGATGAGGTTCGTGCCGCCGCGGAAAACCGGCAACTGCTGTGTTCGGCCGATCGCGACGGCGCACAGTCCCACGGCGAGTGCGGTGGCCATGACCATCCGAACGGCGATCTCACGTGATGGTGTCCTCATAGCTTCATCGGATGACGCGGAATGCAAGCAGGCGCTGTTGAGTCTCGGTCCCTGACGCCACCGTCACATCGAGGACGTAGTCCCCGGGACTGAGGGGCGCGAGGTTGATATCGGCGACAAGGATTTGCCGTCCGGCGTCGTCACGCTCGGTCAGCGCCGCCGGAACAGGAAGCGATTGTCCGCGACGGTCCAGCACACGGGCGGTACGGCGATCGAGAACTTTCGCGACGGGCCACTCGACGTGCAGCCGCTCGGTCCGGCGAAAGACGAACTCGGCAGCGGGCCGGAGGGCCGCCGATCGCGCCACGCCAGTAGCCCGAGACACGATCGGATCGCCCAAGACCGCGCCCGCGCTGGGCCGAACCTCGAGCCGTTCTTCGATCGACTCGCCGCCGCTGGAAAGCGAGGCGTTCACGCTCCATGGCCCGGCGCTGCGGCCGAGCGGCACACGCAACTGCACACCGCGCGCACCCGCATCCATCGTCGCTGTCGCCGTCCCGACCTGCTCGCCATTGGAAGCGGCCACGATCACCTTCGCTGTCCCGCCGGCGCGCCACTTGCCCAAGTCGATCGGGCCGCTCGCGACCTCGAGGACCACCGACATCTCGCCACCGAACACGGCGCCGTACATCGCCAAATCCGACGTGCCGATGCGCGACAATGTCCCCAGCGCGTCGGTCACGTCGCGAGCAGAAAGCGGGCCCGCGGCCACCTCGCGCGTCGCCGGCGTGGCGACGTACCCGCGCCGGGCTGCGACCTCGATGTTCTGCTGCTTCACTCGAACCTTGATCTGCCGGTACGTCCCGTCGGCCTTCGCATTCGTCGAGTAGTAGCCGAGCAGGTAGTACGCGGACGTGTCGTTGACAATCTTCGTGAGGCCGGCACGCAGGTCATTCGTGTTGACCACGGCAATGCCGTCCGTGTTCGCCGCCAGGACCTGGGCGGACTCCACGCGCGACTCGTGGTTTGCCATGTCGCGCGAAAGGTTGGTCTCAAGCACGTTGCGCCGTCGGCTGGCTGGTTCGTGCTGCGCATCGGCGCTTCTGCCCGGCCCCGGCCCATTGATATCAGAATCGAACACCTCCAGGCCCGCGGGATTGACCGGATAGAAGACGACGTTCTTCCGGTTGGCAAGCCCGATGATGTCTCGGAATCTCCGATCGCCGTCGAACGCGGCGAGCCGCGCCACCTCGGCTACGCAGGCCTGCTCGGAGTAGTACTCGTTGAGTGCGGGATTGACAATCAGCTGCCCGCTCGACGTCACGCCGACCGGCGGCAATGAGTCCGGAGGCTTTCTCGGATTCAGATCCGGGTCAGGACGGAAGCGACGCCAGCCGTCTGTGATGACGATGACCGAGGTTCTCGCCTCGCGGAACGTGCCGACGTGCTCAATGAGCTCCTGAAGATTTGCCAGAGTACTTTCTTCGCGCCGTCGCGCCCTCAATTCTTCGAAGGCGGGCGTCGGGCCACCGGCACATCGCTGGAAAAAGTCCTCTTTCGGGTCGTCCGGGTCGTTCGAGATCCGCTTACGCTCGCCCCACGGCCAGTGCTTGGCGAGCTGCTCCTCCACGGACTGCATCCTGCGTCCGAGCACCAGGCTCCGCGGATTGACCTTGGACGTCGTGACACCAAACAGATCGTTCGGCGCGACAATGCGGTTCAGCATCTCCACGAGCGGACGCCGAATGTCGTGAGAGCCTGCCACCGATACGTGATGAATGTCGAGGTAGGTCACGAAGACGCGATTGTGCGGGTCCGCCGCCTGCTGCAGCATGTCGCGCTGATTGTTCGGATCCCGGCGCGCGGCTTCCGGCACGGGCTCGACGCGAACGAACTCGAACTGATCGACCTTCTGGAGCTTGCCGTCTTCGAGGATCTCGAAGTCCGCGGCTGTCAGGCCCTCGACGATCCGGCCCTCGCGGCGCGGGTAGGCGTCCACGGTGACCACATTCGCGCCGCCGCGGAAGATAGGGCGCTCCTGCAATGCAGTCTGCTGTGACGCGCGGCCCGTCGCCGTCATCACGACGGCCAGCGCCGCGGCCGGCACTAGCCAACGCCACCGTGCAGCCGGATGGCGAGCCCTCATGGCCCTACCTCACGACGCGCAGCGCGATTTGGCGGCGCTGCGTTTCGCCGCTACCGGCGACGTTCACTTCGAGCACGTAATCGCCGGGACTGAGCCGCGCCAGGTTGAGGTCGGCGACGAGCGTGGTGCGGCCGGCATCATCCCGCTCGGTCAACGTGACGTCCACCGGCACCGGTTGCCCGCGCCGATCCAGGACCCGCGCGGTGCGCTGGTCGATCGGTCTCAGGACGGTCCATTCAATGTGGACGCGCTCGGTGCGGTAGTACAGGAACTCCGCGACCGGCCGAAGCACGGCGCCGCGCGCGACCCCGGCCGCGCGAAACAGGATCGGTTCCGACAACAGCCGCGGCGTCCCGGACCGAACGTCGAACCGATCATCGAGCGACCCGCCGCTGCCGGCGACCGTGACGCCGACTCGCCACGGCCCGGTGCTCGACCCGCGCGGAATGCGGAGCAACGTGGCGCGCGCGCCGGGCTCGATCTTGCCGCTCGCCGTGCCCACCGCCTCGCCCGCCGCGCCCATCACCGTGACCTTCACCGCGCCACCGTCGCGCCACTTGCCGAGCTCCATCTGACCGCCCGCGATCTCGGCGATCACGATGAGATCGCTCCCAGACACGACGCCATAGGTAAACAGGTCGGACCCGCCGAGTCTCGAGACCTGACTGAGCGCCTCGCTGACGTCTGCCGTTGGCGTCGCGGCCGGCGCCGGGCGCCGCGCCTCGGCGGCCGCAGCTGTCGAGGCCACGTAGCCCCGTCGCGCGGCCACCTGGACATTCTGCTGCTCCTTCAGCCGCACCTTGATCTGCCGATACCGGCCGTCGGCCTTGGAATTGTTCGAGTAGTAACCCAGCAAGTAGTACGCGGAGACGTCGCTGACGATGCGCGCGAGACCCGCGCGCAGATCGTTCGTGCCGACGACGGCAATGCCGTCCGTATTCGCGGCCAACGTCAGCGCGGAGTCGACCCGGTCCTTGTGCCGATTCATGTCCGCGACGATCGGATTCCCTGTGCGCGCGATATTCGTGTCGAACACTTCCAGGCCGCCGGGATTCACCGGATAGAAGACAACGTTCTTCCGATTGGCGAGCGCGATGATCTCGCGAAACGCCTGCTGGTTGTCGAGGAGCGCCAGGCGCATCAGCTCCGACGAGCACGCTTCGAACGTCGGGTACGACGTCAACCCGACATTGGCGCCAAGACGTCCACCTGGAAACACCCCGACCTGAGTGGGGCCCGGTGTTAAAAACTGCGCGATGGTCTTCTGACCCGTGTCCACGAGCTTGGGATCCGGCTTGAATAGCCGCCAGCCGTCCGTCACGAGGATGACCTGTGTCCGAGCTTCGCGGAACGTGCCCACGTAGTTCACGAGCTCGCGGAAGTTCGTGAGCGTGCTCTCCTCGCGCCGCCGGTCGATGAGGATGTCGATGTGCGGCCGCGTGACGCCGTCGTCGTTGTCCATCACAACGTTGCCTTGCTTGTCGACCTTGAAGCAGCGATCGAGGTACGTCTCCTTGTCGTCGTCCGGATCGCGATCGATGCGATTCCGTTCGCCCCACGGCCAGTGCCGCGAGAGCTGCTCCTCCACCGAGAGCAGCTTGCGCCCGAGCGTGAGGCTCGACGGCCGCAGCTTCGATGTCGTCACGCCGAACAGATCGTTCGGCGCGACGATGCGATTGAGCATGTCGAGAAGCGGCCCGCGAATGTCGTGCGACCCGGTCACGCTGACGTGATACGTGTCCAGGTAGGTGACGAACACGCGATTGTGCGGGTCCGCCGCGAGCTGAAGCATCTCGGCTTGTGTCCGCGGATCCCGACGCTCGGCCTCAGGGATCGGCTCCACCCGAACGAACTCGAACTGATCGATCGTCTGGGGCGTGCCGTCTTCCAGCACTTCGAAATCCGGTGGCGTGAGACCCTCGACGATGCGGCCATCACGACGCGGGTAGGCGTCGACGGTCACGAGATTGGCGCCGCCGCGGAAGACGAGCTGCGGGGATTGGGCGAGAAGCCAGGCACCAGCCAAGAGCGAAAGCGTCGGCACAAGTCCCAGACGGGCGGCCGCACGAATCATTGGGAGTCCTCGAGTCAGGGCTGGCAGAGCTAGTCTAGCCCAACTCCCATCCGGGCACGGCCCGGAAACTCACGAAACGCGGGGCGGGACGCGCCGGAGGCCACCAACTGGCCACTGCGCGAGGCGTCGATGAACTCTTCGACGAGACGGGGATCGCGCCATCCTCGGAGCGCTTCGCAGCGCAGTTCCTCATGCGCTTCTTCGTGTGTCCTCACGCCGGCGTACGGCCGGCGGGTCGTCAACGCGTCGAAGACGTCCACGATGGCGATGATCTGGGCCAGCAACGGCACCGCGTCGCCGGCAAGGCCGTCCGGATAACCGCTGCCGTCGAGCCGCTCGTGGTGATAGCGCACGATCGGACGGACGCGGTGCAGCGCGCGCAGGTTGCCGCACAGCCGGTCGCCGATCACGGGATGTTGCTTCATCTGCGCGAACTCTTCCACGGTGAGCGGACCCGGCTTCATCAGGATCGCGTCCGGGATGGCAATCTTGCCGATGTCGTGCAGGTAGCCGCCGCGGTGCAGCGCCGCGAGATCCTCCTCGAGCAACCCCAGCCGCTGGCCCAGCGTGACCGCGTAACCAGCAAGGCGCTCGCAATGTCCCTGCGTGTAGGGATCTCGGGCTTCGACCGTGAGCGCGAGGCTGAGGATGACGGACTCGGCCGAGTCCAGATCGTCGGTGTACTTCTTCAAGCGCACGAGCGAGCGCACGCGCGCGCGCAGCTCGGGCTCGTCAACCGGCTTGGTCAGAAAGTCGTCGGCACCGGCTTCGATCGCGCGAATCCGATCGTCGCGTTCGACCGATCCCGTCATGAGGACGATCGGAATCAATCGCGTGGCCGGATCCTGTTTGAGCCGGCGGCAGGCCTCGAAGCCGTCGCACTGCGGCATCCGGACGTCCATGAGGATCATGTCCGGTTGCTCGGCGATGACGGTGCCCATCGCTTCGAGACCGTTCGCGGCGGTGAGCACGTCGTGCCCGTCGTTCTTGAGTAGCCGCGCGAGCAGGCGGAGGTTCGACGCGAGATCGTCGACGACGAGCACGGTGCTGGCGTGGGTGGGCGTCCCGCAGCGAAGCGACATGGGGTTAGTCCATGTTCCTGAAGGAGATATCGGCAGCCGGGCTAAATGGGAACACTCGCGCGGATATGCCCTACCTGCACAGGACGGCACGACAGAATCTGACTCGAACGCACAGTCTGGCCCGGCTGCTATGGAGCCGCGGCCTCGATCGGCCGTCCGTCTACCCGGCGAGGCCCGGCGCCGGGAACCAGACGGTGAACGTCGAGCCCTGTCCGGGGGCGCTTTGCACGGTGACGCGGCCGTGGTGGCTCTCCACAATCCACTTCACGAGGCTGAGCCCCAGGCCGGCGCCGGCAATCTGGGAGGACCGCGAGGGGTCCGCGCGGAAGAAACGCTCGAAGATGTGCGGCACCACCGAGGGTGGCATGCCGACGCCGGTGTCCTCGACCTCGAGCGACGCGCCACGCGCCGCGCGGCGAACTCGCAAGGTGACGCGGCCGCCCGGACGCGTGAACTTGAGGGCGTTGTCGACCAGGTTCAGTACGAGCCGCTCGAGCCAGGCGGCGTCGCCCTGCACGAGCACACGCCCGTGACGCTCGCATCGGAGGTCGATGTCGCGGGCTTCGGCGACCGGCACCAGATGATCGACGAGTGTCGTCGCGAGCGCGCCGAGATCGACCGGCGCCGGCGCGATCTGGATCTGACCGGACTCCGTGCGAGCCAGCGTGAGGATTTGATCGATCAGTCTCGTGAGCTTGTCGATTTCCTCGAGCTGACTCCCCATCGCTGCCCGGCTCCACGAATCGACACTCTGCCGCCGCAGGTCGAGCTCGATCTCTCCGCGCAGCGCCGTGAGCGGCGTGCGCAGCTCGTGCGCCAGCGCCGTGCTGAACTGGCGCATGTCGCCGACCGCACGCTCGAGGCGGCCCAGCGTCGCGTTGAACGAGTCGACGAGGTCGCCGAGCTCGCCGCCGCCCGCGACGTCTCTCGGCAG
>Ga0137427_10000474_pt1 | contig 20542 bp, 11 predicted proteins | sample EasRivERMZT700_2_FD_102309 | JGI IMG/M metagenome (GOLD analysis project Ga0137427, IMG submission 102309) | Soil microbial communities from meander-bound floodplain in the East River, Colorado, USA - East River MetaG ERMZT700_2 | ecosystem: Environmental > Terrestrial > Soil > Floodplain ...
AGACCTGTGTACAGCGTAATGTCCGGCATTGAGGATGGGAGAACGGCCGGCAAATCCGCCAATCCCAATCCGAGAAGACGCGGCAGCGGAGGTTCTGCTCGGATTGGGATTTGGGATTGGCGGATTTACGGACTTGTCGGATCTGTTTCCTTCCCCTCGTTTTTGTTTTGACCTTCGTCGATTCACGCCGCATAGTTGTTTCGCTGCAGTTCACAAACCCAGGAGAAAACGCATGAACCGAAGAATCTTCGTCAGTACGGCGCTTGGAACCATGGGCGTTAGTTCGCTTCTTTCACGGTCTGCAATGGCCGAAGAACTTGAATACAAAATGGCCATCGAGTTGGAGCAGCAGGCAACCGGACAGAATCAGCAAAGAAGGGAATTGGAGCCAATGCCGGACAAACCGACCTTGGTCGACTTCTTTGCCAAACGGTTTACCACTGCCAACCATTGCCTGCAAAGCGCGACGCGAGCCATGAAGAATGGCTTTCCCGAAGAAACGATCCTTGCCTGCTTGTTGCATGACACCGTGCTTACCCTGATCAAGCCCGATCACGGTCACTGGGGCGCCGATCTGTATGCACCGTATGTTTCGGAGAAGACTTCCTGGGCAATCAAGTACCATCAGGCGCTAAGGTTCTATCCGGATCCGGCAAATGGGTATGAGTACCCGGAAATGTACATTCGGATGTTTGGCAAGGATTACAAGCCGGAACCCTACCTCGAAGCCGAATACAAGTTCGCCAAAGAACATAAATGGTACATGGAAGCCCGAATGATCACGATGAATGACGAGTACAGTTTCGACCGCAACGCCAGACCGACCGTCGATTCGTTCATCGACATAATCGGAAAACACTTCAAGCAGCCGAAAGAAGGTTTGGGCTGGGATAACACCGCCGCTTCCCATATGTGGCGCACGATCATCAATCCCAACCGTCCTCTGTAGAACCTCTAAGCCCTGTAAACGGCGGCGGATGGCCGCCGTTTACGTCCTATCTTGAAAACTTGTTCCTTTGAGTCACTGCATATATACTCCGCCCAGTTAAGAACGATAAGAAAAGCAAAACTTAAGTAGTTTGCTTTCGAAATTCTGGATTGGATCGTGGCTGCCTTCCCCCAGGGGTGGCACCGACCTCTTTATTAGGATAGAGGAGGAGAATCTAAATGAAGCGAAACTCCGTTCGCTTGTTACTCGTGTTTCTGGCGCTAATTCTAAGCGCCACGTCAGCTTTCTCGCAGAGTCAAACCACCGGCAACATTACCGGCCGAGCCCAGGACAGCAGCGGTGCGCTGATCCCGGGTGTTGAAATCACCATCTCGAGTCCTTCCATGATCGGCGGGGCGCGTAACGCCGTAACGGATGAGACCGGCAGCTATCGTTTCACACTGCTGGCTTCCGGTACTTATCGCGTTACCTTTGCCTTGCCTGGTTTCAAAACACTCAACATAGATGGTGTGAACGTAACCCCACAGCAGACCATGACCATCAACGGCACGATGGAAGTAGCAGCAACTGCTGAAGAAATCACGGTCACCAGCCAGACCCCGGCGATCGATTTGGAATCAGCCACGGTCGGCGTCAACTGGGACAACCACAAACTGGATGAGCTGCCCTATTCGCGCAGTCTCGTCGCATTAAACTCGATGCTTCCCGGCGTGTTCTTCACGGGCACGTACGACGTCGGCGGATCGCAGTTTGGAACCAGCTCCGCGGTGGGCGGCCGGACGTTTGGCCGTAGCGGCAACAACGTCATGGCCATCGACGGGTTGGTTTGGTGTCAGGGATATGCCGATTACGGTTCGTTTGAAGAAATCAACTTCACGACCGCTTCAAAGGGCGCCGATCAGGCGAACGCCGGTCTGACTATGCAGATGATCGTCAAGTCCGGTGGTAACCAATTTCACGGCAACTTCACCACATCGTACGAAAGAGGCGCGTGGAGACCTTTTGGTCAAAGCACCAATATCGACGATTCTCTCCGGGCGCGCGGACTATCGGCCGGCAGCAACAAGTTTCTCGATAACCGGCAAAGCTACGGCGACATTGGCGGACCCATCATGAAGGACAAGTTCTGGTTCTACTTCAGCTATTCGGACGGAGCACTGAACCAGTTCGTGCCGGGTTTCATTAAGTTCTCGACCGGGGAAGCGGCGATTTTCGTCAGCAAGATTCAGAACCCAACGACGAAGCTGACGTATCAGTTGAATTCGGCCATGAAGCTGGAAGCCAGCTGGCCGCTCGACTTGAAAACCCAACCCTATCGCGGCGGCAACAACCGACTTCCGTTGGAAGCGTCGCAAAACCAGCATTCCTGGGCGACCTATGGTCCGAACATGAAATGGACCAACATTATTAATGCCAGGACGACGGCCACGGTTTCTATTAATCGCGGCGGGTATTGGTGGCCGGATATTGCCTGGTCGGGCGCCGGACCGAACACGGTTGCACAGTCGACCGGTATTCCGACGCTGGCGAATGCCAATGATGTCCGCAGAACCGATACCACATCGGGTGCGACGCTCGGTCCGAACGTAGGTATCTATCGCCGGCCGATCCGCTGGACCTGGACGGGTGACGTCAGCCGGTTCCAGACCATCGGCGGTAAGAACAATGAGCTGAAGGTCGGATACACGGGTTGGTGGACAAAGAGCTACACCACGAACTTCGGTTATCCGAATCAGCAGATCTACCGCTACCAGAGCGTGGCTGCCGATGACTATGTGCCGAACGTAACCCCGCAGCGAATGCTCCAGGTATTCCGGAACCCCAACAACGTTCAGGTCATTGATTATCCGAATACGGCGATCAGCGCATTCGGATACAAAGCGTTTTACGTCAACGACAAGATCAGTGTGTCTCGCAAGTTGACCTTGACGGTGGGCCTCCGGATGGATCGTTACCACTCCTGGTTGCCTTCGCAGGGTATTAAAGGTGAAGGTCCGAGAGGGTTGATTCCAGATGGCAGCACGACTCTACCTCTGAACCAGAATTTCGCGACACCTTTCCTGTATCCCGAAATAACAGCCGATAAGTTCCCGAGCACAACCCGATTTGTTCCACGGTTGTCGATGGCCTACGACGTTAAGGGCGATGGTAAGCTTGCATTCAAAGCCAGCTACGGCCGATATACCGCCTATAGTTCGGGCATCGGTTCCTCGTTCTACGGCGCTGGCGACGTTAATCCCAACGCAGTGACCACATGCACATACAACGGTTGGACGGGAGATATTCCGTTCAGACCGGTTGCCGGTAACTTCACAACGGTGACTTGCGCGGGTGGCGGCGGCCGCAGCAATGCCGGATTCAATCCGGCCGATCCTAAGACTTGGCCGAACAAGTTTGTGGACAATCTCAAGTCGAATTACCTTGATGAATTTACGGCCGGCGTGGATATCGGTTTCAGCCGCGACACGACCGTTCGCGTCAATGTCGTCCGGAAGTTCGATAATCCACAGTACAAAACACGCAACCTCTCTCAACCATACCAGTCCTATTCGGATCAGCGTTGCTACAACTACAGCGCCGCTACGAACACAGTGACTGCGGTGGCGAATACTTCCGTTCCCACTGGCACTTTGGACACCGGTACGGCTTGCGTATGGTCGGTGCCCGCGAGTTGGCAGACCAAGGGTGTGGTGAACAACCTCCAGGTTGCTCTCAGACCTGGTGAAGGCAAGGATCAATACACCGCTTACGAGTTCGCGTTCAATAAGCAGAATTCGAACGGCTGGTCTTTCCTCGCTGGCTATGACATCGCGATGCGCCACGAGAACGCCAACGATCCGGAAAACCCGAACGACTTCTGGTATATGGACAACACCCCGAAGTGGGATCACGGATTGAAGATGAACGGAACCTACAACCTGCCCTGGGGCTTCCAGTGGTCGTCGACATTTAGCAGTCAAAGCGGCGGCTGGTTCAGCCGTGGCGTTCAGATAAGGAATGCCGACAATACCAACGTCACGCAGACCATTGCCACCAACGTTGGCCGATACCCGCAGGTTAACCTCTGGGATCATCGATTCACGAAGAGATTCAGAATTACCGAGAGTCAGTCGATTGAAGGCTACCTCGAAGTGTTCAACTTCACGAATACGAACGCGATCACCAGTTGGGGAACAACCATTGGTCCGGCCGCATTCAAGGGGTTGGACGGCAGTTTGTATCGGCCGTCCGAGATCGTTTCACCTCGGATCGTTCAATTGACCGCAAAGTGGAAGTTCTAAGCCGTTGAATCCAAGGGGCAGCCGAGGAGGCTGCCCCCAATTCGTTCCCTCCCGTTTGCAACCTCACGCCTCTTGTATATAATCCTGTCGAATTTGACCTGGTTGTAAGAAGTGGTAACAAAAAAAGACCAGGCACCGCAATAAACCCCCGCAGCGGTTCCACATCATCTTAATAAACCTTAGGAGGAACGAATGAGGCGAACGTGTCTTCGTCTTTTTATAGCTTCAATCGCTTTGTTCATTGCTGTGGCGCCGGCCTTTGCACAGACGGCTTTCACAGGAGCAATTACTGTGCGTGCCACAGACAACACCGGGGCCGTGATCCCTGGTGTGGAAGTAACCATCAGCAGTCCGTCCATGATTGGCGGAAGCCGTTCCGCAGTTACCGACGAATCCGGGACTTTCAGGTTCACCGAACTCGTCAGCGGTACGTATCGAGTGAGTTTTTCACTCCCCGGTTTCAAAACTCTTAACATTGATAATAACGTTGTCGCCGCCGGCAGAACGCTAACGGTTCCCGGCATTCTTGAAGTCGCGACAGTTGCTGAAGAAGTGACTGTTACCAGCGCGGCCCCCACGATCGATTTGGAGGCTTCGACGGTTGCCGTCAACTGGGATCAAAGCAAATTAGACAACCTGCCGTACAGCCGCAGTCTTCGAGGTTTGACCACGATGATTCCCGGCTTGTATCAGACGTCGTTCGACGTCGGCGGATCTTCATTCGCGACGGGTTCGGGCGTCAGCGCTCGAAGTTACGGTCGAAGCGGAAATGCCGTGGTCGCCGTCGATGGCTTGATCTGGGATCAGGGTTACGCCGACTGGGGCGCGTTCGAAGAAGTTAACGTCATCACCGCGGCCAAGGGCGCGGACCAAATGAACTCCGGCGTCACGGTCAACCAGGTTTTGAAATCTGGAAGCAATAGCTGGCACTGGACGTTCAATCAGGATCTCGAGAAAGGTTCTTTTCAGGGAACCAATTTCGACGATTATCTCAAAAGTTTGAACGCCGTCGTCGGTTCCAACAAGATGACGAAGATCCGCGAGACCTATGGCGACATCAGCGGTCCGGTTCTCAAGGATAAGTTCTGGTTCTATTTCTCTTATCGTGACAGCTACGGCGGGAACTTCCAGCCCGGCTTCATTCGTCTCTCCGACGGCCAGCAGCAGGAGTTCTTCTCCAAGCTGGAGTCGCCGACCGCGAAACTCACATATCAATTAACTGATGCCATGAAGCTCGACACCAGCTGGCAACTCGGCCGAAAGTGGCAGCCGTATCGCGGCGCGAGCCAATACACACCGCTGGAAGGCAGTCAGAATCAGGATTCATGGTCGACGTTTGGTCCGAACCTGAAGTGGACCTACATCGTCGGACCGAAGATGACAGCCACTGCTGGAATCAATCGCGGCGGATATTGGTGGCCCGACTACCCGTGGACGAAGGGATGCACGCCGTTTGCGCCCTGCACCAATCCCAGCGAAGTGCGGCGCACCGACGTCAACAGCAGCTCTTCAGGTTCCGTTGGTCCAATCCTTTCGATTTACCGCCGGCCCATCCGCTGGACCTACAACGCCGACGCAAGCTGGTTCAATCAAATCGCCGGCAAGAACAACGAACTCAAGTTCGGCTTCTTCCGGTGGTGGGATAAGTCCTATACCTCCAACTTCGGTTATCCCAACCAGCAGATCTATCGGTATCGCAGCACTGCGGCGCAGGCCGCGGCGGTTACCGGAAATGACCCGGCGGCGATCCTTGCTCGTTTCGCGACGGCCAACGCGGACTCCGTGGACGTTTTCGATTACCCGAACAAGGTCGCATCCGGAGGTCGCAACACCGCGTTCTACATTGACAACAAGATCACCTGGAACCGGAAGCTGACGTTGAAAGCCGGCCTTCGCTTTGAAAGGTTTTCTTCGTTCCTGCCGGAACAAGGGAACACCGGTGAAGGTCTCTTCGCTGCAACCAATATCCTGCCTGCACGAAACGATTTTCCAGTCTATAACTCAATCGTGCCACGCTTGTCCTTCGCGTATGACATTGCGGGCAACGGCAAATTTGCCATCAAGGGAAGCTACGGCCGCTACATTTCAAGCAGTTCGAGTCCCAGCAGTCAGCCCGGTCCTGGCGCCGATGATGTGAATCCCAACTCCACCAAGAGTTGCCGGTTCAACGGTTGGCGCGGAGAGATTCCGTTTGTGCCGGTTCCAGGCGCGTATACCACCATCACCAATTGCAGCAACGGCAGTTGGGATCCGGTTGCCGGCAAACTCGTAGCCAGCGCTTTTACCACTCGGTTGGCGAGCCTGGACATGAACGCGTCCTATCTCGACGAGTTCACGGCCGGCCTCGAAGTCGGATTCAACCGCGACTATTCCATGCGCTTTAACGTTGTTCGAAAGTTCGACTTCCCGGGATCCAAAACGTCCAGCCAGTCCGAGCCGTTCTCAGCCTTTACCGATCTTCTGACCTACGCAGATCCCGGTCCGGATGGCGTGGATAACACGGCGGACGATCTCGGAAAAGGTTTGAGGCCGATCAACGTTTGGTCCGTACCTCGCAGCTATCCCACACAGGGCAGGACCGACGATTTGATTGACAATCTTCGAGACGGCGAAGGAAAGGATCAGTTCACCGCATACGAACTGACTTTTTCGAAACAGCATTCGAACGGCTGGTCGGCACTAGCCGGTTTCACCGTTGACATGGCTCACGAGAACGAGAACGATTCCGTTACGCCGAATGCCCTCTGGTACAGATTCGACGAGCCGTATTGGCGGCATGCAGTAAAGATGAACGGAACCTATGATCTCCCCTGGGGATTCATGTGGTCCGGTACCTTCACTGCACAGAGCGGAGCCTTCTACAACCGAACGGTACAGAAGCGCAATGCTCTGGGCGACAACGTGACGGTCACGGTTGAAAACAGACTTGGCCGCTACCCCTGGGTCAATCTGTGGGACAACCGCATTTCAAAGAGATTCACGATCGCCGAAAAACATGTCATCGAGGGAACTTTTGATTTGTTCAATACTCTCAACATCAACACCATCACAAGCTGGAGCGTCGCTTCGGGCTCTACGTACCACAGACCCGCCAGCGATGGATGGATCACTCCGCGCATCTTCAAGCTCGGCGTGAGGTACAAGTTCTAGTCAGCCGCGTAGCGGCGACATTCTGCTAGAGATCGGTCCGGAAAGGCCCCTTTTGGAAAATTTGGCTGTCGAAACAAAGGGCTTGCGAGTACGAAATGCAGTCAAAACTGGGTTTCCGGATCGATCTCTAGAAGTTGACGTTCGTGCCCAGTCCGTCTTCGATCCCGTTTCGCCGAGCGTAGTTCATGATCATCTCGCGTGGTGAAGCCTCGGGATGATTCGTCAGGAACAGGGTCGGCTGCTCGCGTCCCAAACCGGTCACCGCGATCTGTCGCAACGATCCGTCGTAGTCGTCCAGTTGGACACGTTCGTCCAGGTAATGAATACGCTTGTGGCGACGTTTGGGGATGTCGATGGTCGCGGGCTTCCAGTCGTCTTTCGCGGTCTGCTCCAAGCGTTTCCGGGCGCCCGGCTTCGCGGGCGCGGGCATAATGCGTGAACATGAAAGAAGCGTTGCGAGTCGGTGGGCGATTGAGTTAGAGACGCGCTTTGAAATCCTCGGTTCGGGCAAGTCCTATATCATGCTCAAATTGCCAGATGCTGCACACAATGGGTCAAAGGCATTCCGCGATCCTACTTTCCCGTTTCAGATCGAGAGGGTAAAAACGTGGGGGACGTGGACAACGAAAACCTTCTTGTAAGGCTTGAACCCAAAGCGCAGATGAGTTCTCAGCGAAAGCAGGTTGCCGTCTTCGACGTACGTCAGCACTCTGCTTCGCTGGAGGTCACGCATCAAGCATGCGAGGTACTCCTTGAGACTGAGCCACACGCCGCGAACTCGATACTCTGGAACGATGTGTGCGTCGAATGCGTAAATCGAGTCGGATGGTACGGAGATTCCGTAGTGGAAAGGTTCCGCCATGTGGTACGCGCGGGTAGAATACCACTCGTAGCCGACAATTCTGTCACCTGCGACTGCGACGGCGCAATGATCTCCAGCGGCCATGCGCCGGGAGAACTCCTCTCTGCTGGATTGACCGAGCAGCGTTAGGCCATCCAGGTCGGCCGCCAAACCCTGACGAACCATTGCTGGCCCTCGACGCATCGCAGCCGGGAGTGTTGGTACGCCCTCCAACTGAAGCAAAGTGAGGCGACCCAGGCGCACTCTTCGAAATGAAAGGTTTTCCACAGCCGAGCGAACCACGACAAACGCGGAACTCCGGTATCGGAGCCACCCCCCGGCTCTTAGAGCCAACCATGACGCTTGATCTTCTTGTTGCAGAGGCCACCTCCGCTCGCGAGTGTTGTTCTGTCCACCAATGCGGACCGCGCTAGCCAGAATGCCCCAACTTCGATGACGTGGCAGTTCAATTGTAGACAATAAAGTTACAGACGGCGCTCAACTCCGCACTGAGCACCCCTCTCCGGATGACGCCGTCAGGTACCCGAAAACGTTTTAAAAGATTACGGATAAAGGTATCCGCGCTCTGGTCCACGCCCGTGAGTCTCTCGCCTTCGCGCAAGACTACCGGCACGGCTGGATCTGACACTGACGCGGTTGTTCAATCTGAGCTGCTGACAGAACCACAAGAAGCACAAAAGGCGCAAAAAGGAATTTGGGGTCTGGCACTTGCTTTATCAGTCTTACGTGCCTGACCCCGAATTGTCTTTGTGCTTCTTGTGGTTAATTCCTACACCACGCTAGCAGGAAACGCACTTGTAGCTGTTCCTGGCTCCGAGCAGCTCCAAAAGCGCGACGGTTTCGGGATACGGCTGAATGCGCTGTCGCGGACCGTTGGCCATGTCGACAACAGTGACGCCGCCTTTACTTACAGCCGCCGGATTGGCTCCTTTAGACACCAGGTAGAGAATCATCGCGTTATCGCCGCGAGCCGCCGCGTTGTGCAGTGCGGTGTAACCGCCGTTTGCTCTTCCACCTTGTGGGGGAGCGGGCGCTGCCTGGGTTCCGCCTTGTCCAGCCGCGGGAGCCGCAACCTGTTCAGTCGCCGGACCAACCACGCTTTGGCCACGGCCGCCAGCGCCTGTATCGGCGGCATTGACGTTAGCGTGCATTTCTTCGACGAGGTACTTCACCGCAACCAGCCGGCCCATGGGAGCCGTTACGTCGTCATTACCGTGAACTCCGGCGCCGGAGGCAATCAATAACGGTGTGACTCCGTCGACACTGGAGATGTTGGGATCGGCGCCGCGGGAAAGCAGCAGACGCATTCCATCGATATCACCGACGTCCGCGCACTTCCAAAACGGAGTAGCCCCGGCCGCTGTCGCCGATTGAAGATCGCGGTTGTATTCGCTGTACCAGAGTTCCTTCGTGAGCCGGGCATTGGGGTTAGCGCCCCGATCCATCAGTAGGGTCATCAGGTCGATGTAGGTCGTCTTTTCGTAGCGGGCCGTCGGCTGTGGTTGAAACGATTTCCGGGCCCATTGTGTGTTGACGACTCCATATAAAGGAGTGGCTCCGTCCATGCTCGCCAGAGTCACATCGGCTCCGGCTTCAACCAGCATTTTGGCAATATCGAACTGACCGTTGATCGTTGCGAGAAGAAGGGCAGTGCTCTTGTCCCCGTTTACGGCGTTGAGGTTCGCTCCGCCGTCGAGCATGGCTCGCGCGGCTTCGAAGCTGCCTTGACGGGCAGCATACATCAGCGGCGTCAGCACTCCTTTGGGATTGCCGCCGCCTTTGCCGCCTTCTTCCGCCCCATTATTGCGGGCCTGTGCGGCCGCCGCGGCCGCTTGCTCCGCTGCACCTGGTTGCCCGCCGGCGACTGTCGGTATGCCACCCCGTTGTCCGCCGCCTCCGCCACGAGGCGCGGCTACCGCCGGTTGAATGAGGTTGCTGGGAAGATCCGGCTGTGCGCCATGCTGCAACAACACCTTGATCGCTTCGGGACGATTGAACGACGCCGCATACGCCAGAGCCGTTTGTCCACGGTCTGTATCTTTCGCGTTGGCATTCGCCCCACGTTCAAGCAGCAAGCGGACGCTGTCCTTATCCCCGGAACTGGCTGCCATCATCAGAGGAGTCACGCCATTCGACGACGCCAGTTTGGGATCCGCTCCGCCCTTCAATAAAGCTTCGACCACGCCGGCATTGCCGTTCTTGCCCGCCATAAACAGCGGCGTGAATCCGCCGAGCCGCGTCATCGCCTTTACGTTGGCCCCAGCATAGAGCAGCATTTGGGCCATCTCGGTATCGCCGTTCAGCGCAGCCCAATGCAATGCAGTCATTCCATCACCCTGGGCGGCGTTGACGTCCACGGCTTGTTTGAGCAGCGAACGGACCGTGTTCCTGTCGCCTTTCTCGGCGGCATCCGCGACACGGGTTTCGGCGGCGGCATATAAGAACGCTGAAACACACATCACGCCGATGATGCTTAAGCAAAGGCCACTGAATGCTTTTCCACGCGACATAAGGTCTTCCTCCCGGTCCGGTTAAAGTGCAAGTTCTCCAGTGCTGTCGCCGAAGCTCTCCATGTTGAGTCCGAGCCTGTGCGCAAGTGTCAGGTACATGTTTGCTGATGGCGTTCCATCGGGCGGAACCACATGCAATCGACCCTTGAGAATTCCGTTAGCACGACCCACGAGAAACATAGGGCAGCGCTTGTGGTTATGAACATTCGAATCGCCCATCGGGGATCCATAAATGACCAGTGTTCGATCCAGCAGGTTCGCGTCGCCGTCCTGAATCTTCTTCAGCTTATCCAGGAAGTACGTCACCTGGCTGACGTGGTAGCGATTGATTGCAGCAAACTGCGTAATTCTCTGCGGATTGTCGCCATGATGTGAGGCGCCGTGGAATCCCGCGCTGACACCGCTCTCTGGATACGAGCGGCCGCCGGAATCACGCGTCAACTTGAATGAAGAGACTCGGGTAATGTCTGCCGCAAAAGCCAAAGCCTGAAGGTCGAACATCAGCTTCGTATGCTCTTCAAACGAATCCGGCACTCCGACAGGAGCGAGCGGCAATTGCCGTGTTGCTCCGCTCGAGTTTTGTTGTTCGATCTTTTGAATCCGGCGCTCGATCTCCCGAATGCTCTCCAGGTGTTCGTCGAGCCGGCTTCGATCTCTGGGACCCAGACTCGCTTTCACGCGAGCGGCCTCGCGGGTGAGCCAATCGAGAATGCTGCGATCCGTTTCTCTTCTGGCCGCACGTTCTTCAGCGGTGGAGCCGGCACCGAACAGTTGATCGAAAACCATGCGCGGATCTCGAATCATCGGCATCGGCTTGTCCGGAGCGGCCCAGCTGATCGTATCGGTATAAACGCACGAATAACCGTAGTTGCATCCGCCGGCCTGATCGACAGTCTCGATGGAGAGTTGAATCGAGGGCAACGCGGTATCCTGGCCGTACTGCTTGGCGTAGTACTGGTCGAAGGACGTTCCGGCATAGACGTCGGAGCCTTCCGTCTGTTTCGGATGGGCCTGCGTTAAAAAGACCGCGCTGCAACGGAAATGGTCGCCGCCGACCTCAGGAAGAGAGAATGCTTCTGCGGCTCGCATGTCGGTGTTGCTCACGACCGTCAACTCGTCCTTAAACGGTTCGAGTGGAGCCATGCTGGTCGGCGATAGATCGAACTCGCGTCCCGCGGCAGCAGGCGACCACATGTTCTTCTCGGCTCCGTACCTCGTCGCACCGGCAGAACCGTGAACGATTTCCAGGCACGCCAGGCGTGTCGTCGGTTTTCCTGCCTGAGTAAGGCGAGCCGGCGTCATTGCCGGTAGCATGGATTCCAGAAACGGCAAAGCCACCGTAGCACCCATGCCCTGAAGCACGGTTCGACGGGTCATGTGCTTCTTCGTGATGAACATCCTTCCCTCCTTAAGACTACTGCTGGTTCTTGTTAACGGCCGCCTCTGTTGTTGCGGGCTCTGCCTGGCTCATCTGAAATGCTGGACTCTTCACAATATTCAATAAGAGTGAAGAAAAACGATTCTTGTTCTTCGCCACGTCGCGCGTGATGCCACGAACCGTCGGCATGTCGTAGTACTCAATTCGTCGGCCGATGGCATAAGCCATCAGCTTTTCGGTCAGATTCTGAATGAAAGCGTCCGAGTGCGACACCATCGCCTCGCGAAGGCTGGCTGGTCCGTTCAACGGCGTACCGTCGTACAGCTTGGTCGTTGCGTCGATTGGAAGACCCGCCGTGTGGATGCGTACTCCGGCATCGTTGATGGCATATGTGGCATCCCGATCACGCCATCGTCCGGTGACATCGAAGTTCTCGAGCGCCAGCCCGATCGGATCGATCAATTGGTGACACGAACTGCAGGCCGGGCTTGCCCTGTGGATTTGCATCCGTTCGCGGACCGTTAATGTGCGGCCATCTGCCACCGATCCGGACTCTTCGAGCTTGGGCACGGCAGGCGGAGGCGGCGGAGGCGGCGTGCCGAGAAGCACTCCCATCACCCATTTGCCACGGAATACGGGAGAGGTTCTATCCGCATAGGACGTCAGCGCCAGCACGGCGCCTTTGCCCAACAAGCCTCGACGATAATCTTCGGGCAATTCGATGCGGCGGAACTGACTGCCCCGAATGTTGGAAAGCCCGTAGTACTCTGCTACGCGTTCGTTCACAAACGTGTGGTTCGCCGTCAGCAGATCGACGATGCTTCGGTCCTCGCGGACAATGCTGTCGAAGAACAGTTCCGTTTCGCGACGCAGGCCCATCGCCAGCGAATAATCATAGTTCGGATAGTAAAAGGCATCCGGATGCAGGTTTTCGAGGGCGGCCAGTGTCAACCACTGCGCGCCGAATTTTGTCGCCAGTGCTTCCGACTTCGGATCGGCGATCATGCGCCGGACTTGTTTTTCAAGAACGAGCGGATCCTTCAGTCTTCCCTGACTTGCCAGATTGACCAGTTCATCGTCCGGCATTGTGTTCCACAGGAAATAAGAAAGACGTGACGCCAGTTCCAGGTCCGCAATGCGATAAGTCTGGCCGGGCTTTACGCCTGCCGGTGTTTTCTCAAATCGAAAGACGAAGTCGAGGCTGGCGAGCATGGCTTGAAGCGCTGAGCGGATTCCGTTTTCGAAATCACCTTTCTTTCGACCTTGTTCGTAGAAGGTCATGAGTCCTTCCAGGTCGTCAGCGGTTACAGGTCTCCGATAAGCCTTCTTTGCCAGATCCGTAACAATTTTTGTGGCGCAGGGCACTTCCTCTGCAGAACTCAAGGGCCGGCACGTAAAAACTCGTCGCCGCGAAGCAGTGTCTGAAATACCCGACACATTGAACGGTCCGCTGATCTCGAATTCCCTCAAATGGGGATAAACGGTCAGTTCGCGATCACTGCCTATGTCCGAATTGGCGACGGAGTGCAGGATCTCCGCGATATCGTCCTCAACCATTTCCGTGTGTTTTTGAATAAAGGCTGACGCCACTCGATGCGGTCCGGCTTTAACGAAGGTCCGGCCGGAATACAGGTTCATGCCTGTCGTCAGTCCCTCGGAGATGGTGAGATCGATGGTTAACAGAGCGATGCGCTCGCCGTCGATCGAAACCTCGAGTTGTTCATTGGGAACGTTGCCGAAGAGACTGCCAACCGATGTGCTGTGCAATAGCGATCGGAAGTTGTACTCGCCGTCAGCAGGGAAGTTGTAGACGATGGAGAAGCCGCCGCGCGTTCCGAACGGCGTGCCCGCTACATGCCGAATCTGAGTGGTGGTTCGCGGAATTTTGTAAACCTCGGACGTGGGCTCGGCTTTCGGATCCCCCAATGCTTCACGGCTGATGCGGTCAGCCGCTCGAATGTAGCCTTCCATCAACGTGGGCGAAAAGACCTGGGTATCGGCGATGTTGTCGAAGCCGTCGCTCAAGGTGTCTGGTGGGAGGAACTTGGCAACATCCACATCGATTCCCAACAGGTCGCGAACCGAACGGGCATATTCATCGCGCGTCAGCCGTTGGAACGGCCGGCTTCCAGGATTCGGACGCAGCGCGGCAGTCTTATCCATTACCGCTTCCATCGAGGCGGCAAAACGTCTCAAAGTCTCCATACTCGGCCGGGGAGAACCTGCTTGAGGCATCAGCCCAACGCGGACCTTTCGGATAACCTTTTCTGCGAGAACTGGACTCTTTTCGGGATGGGCCAAATCCAGTTCGGTTAGTGTCATGTTGCCGGACTTGAATTTATCGTTGTGGCAACCAACACAGTATTGCTTCATCAGCGCCGTCTGTTCGTCCAACGACATGACGTTTGCCGCCGCAATTGCCGGGCGGACCGCCGCCGAAGCCTGTGTGCGAACCGCCACCGGTGCCGGAACCGGATTCAGTTTTTGCTGGTGCCCTAAATTGATGTCGCCTGCAACGAGCAGGCAAACTGCAGCGCCGCTTAGAATCGCGACCGTATGTCTCATCATTCCTGACCTCAGTCCAACTTTATCTAAGCTTTTACGTCGAAGTGCAACCCTACGATACAACAAGGATGTCTTCGTATCACGTTGTTTTTTCAGTAATAAAGGAGGTTTGTGGCCGTCTGGAAAACAGTGAAATCAGAGTGGTTGTAAAGCCCTTGAAACCGTGTTTGTCTGATACACCTGACAGGCCCTTGTATGCTACTCTTCGGCGGCGCAAATGGAGGTTTTTCGGAAATGATCGGGTTTATCGTTCACGCCAAAGTGGATCAAGTTGGCGTCGCCGTGAAAGACATTGTTGGTGGAGAAAAACTGGAGGGATGGTGCATGGAAGATGACGCCACCCTTTCAGTGACTGCTAACAAGGAAATACCGCTGGGTCACAAGGTTGCGATTTCACCAATCAAGCGAGGCGAACCGGTAATCAAGTACGGGATGCCGATCGGCAATGCCACTTCGGATATTTCCGTCGGTGACCATGTGCACACACATAACCTGAAGACGGCGAGGTGGTAATGAGCATTCCTACTTTCTTCGGATATCGCAGAGAAAACGGCCGGGTTGCCTGCCGCAACTATGTGGTGATTTTGCCTTTGGACGACCTGTCGAATGCCGCCTGCGAAGCGGTCGCAAGTCATATTCAAGGCACGATGGCGTTACCGCATCCGTATGGGCGGTTGCAGTTCGGTGAAGACCTCCAGCTTCATTTCGATACCCTGATTGGAACCGGTCAGAATCCAAACGTTGCGGCTTGCATCGTGATTGGGATCGAGCCGGTCTGGACGAAAAAGGTTGTCGATGGAATCGCACAGACCGGAAAACCGGTTACCGGATTTGCCATCGAAGGTTATGGCGACCTGAAGACCGTTGAAATGGCGTCACGGAAAGCGCAGCAGTTTGTGCAATGGGCCAGCGAGCAACGACGAACCGAATGCGGCTTCTCCGATCTGTGGTGGTCCACCAAGTGCGGGGAATCGGATACGACGTCGGGCCTGGCTTCGAACCCCGCGGTAGGGAATGTCATCGACAAACTCGTCAAGGCTGAAACGACCGTTTATTTTGGTGAAACGTCGGAAATAACGGGCGCTGAAGAGATCGCCGTATCGAGAGGGGCGACGCCCGAGGTCGGTAAGCAGTTTTATGAAACCTGGAAGGCGTATAACGACTTCATCAAATCGACCGGCGCCGACTTGATGGGTTCGCAACCGACAAAAGGAAACATTGCCGGCGGTTTGACCACGATAGAAGAGAAAGCCTTAGGCAATCTTCAAAAGATCGGCAAAACCACGAAATACGTTGGCGTTCTGAAACCTGCGGAATCTGCTAAGGGCAGAGGGTTATGGTTTATGGACTCGTCATCGGCCGCAGCGGAAATGATCACGCTTGTGGGGGCCGCGGGATCGATCGTCCACATTTTTACGACGGGTCAGGGCAACGTGATCGGCAATCCGATCGTTCCAACGATCAAAACCACAGCTAATCCCAAAACCGTCGACACCATGGGCGAACACATCGACGTCGATCTGAGCGGAATCCTTCGCCGCGAAATGAGCCTGGATCAAGCGGGAGACGCGCTCATCGCCATGATGATTCGCACCCTGAATGGACGAATGACAGCGGCGGAAACTTTGGGGCACAAAGAGTTCGTCTTAACGAAACTGTACCGCAGCGCCTGAAAACGAAGGAAAGCCCAAGGGCCCTCCTCCAGCGGTTGCCGACAGTGAAAAGCGTTTGCTGAAAGGTAAAAGCGGCAGAACGACAGTGAAAAGCGTTCCCTGAAAGGAAAAAGCGGCGGGGTGACAATGAAAATCGACCGCTGAAAGTCAATAGCGGCCCCGGGGACGATGATTGAATGTTCTGATCCGGCTGGTCCTGTTCAAGGGGTAATAGCCTGTGGCTTCAAAGTATTCAGGCCGAATTGGCTTCTGTGGTGAACTTCGGTTTGATGATCCAGTTTTGATTCGCTACGCATTCGGTTATGTACGGCAATGAATCCGTCGCTCAAAGTTTGGTTTTTGAGCGTCAGATTCGGAAGGAGGCTGTTCAAAATCAAGGGCCCTGCGGGTTCCGTATAGGATTCGAGGACGCTTACTTCGAGTCCATCAGGGTCGGCGACAATTCTGTTGACCTGATTGTATTCCTGGAGTTTCGAGCTGATGCAAGTACGTTCAAAGAAGAGTCGTGCAATCTCGACTCCTGCCGGAAAATTGTCGAGTTGATATCCCCTCTCTTCGCTAGATGCTCCCTCCATGCTATCCGGATCAAGAACAACCAAAGTTGCTTGAGTTCGGGAGTTATTGACACCGCCAAGATATAGTTCGCTTACGCCATTACCGTTGAGATCCGCAATCTGTAGTGTTCGCGGGTTTCCGCCAATGTGTCCAGAGTGCCAGTATTCGCGTTGCAGGTGACCGTCAGCCGAGAGTACTGCTACCTGAGTCGGAAAATCGGTGTTGTGGCGAGCCACAAGAATAACGTTAGGTGCTCGCTCTTGAGCCAGTCGGGTAATGCGGAAAGAGGCTATGGTGAACTTGTTAGTAAAGGTCTGTCTTTTACTAATAAGTTGCCGTCCCGGTACAAACCTCCACTTTTCATTTCCGTTTTGTCCAAAACATATCAGGACGTCGCTCTTGAGGTACGGAATTTCAGCGCGCATGACAAACACCATTTCAATAGTGCCGTCGCCATCGAGATCTCCAAACCAACCCGTTGAAACATCGTCTGCGCTCGCCCGGTAATGCTGTTCAAAGAGGCCCTCGTCAAACGTTTTTCGCCAGATTTCTCGCCCTGCTTCATCCGTCACGATCAAAGTATTGCGAATAACTTGGAATTGTTTAGGCCGTGGACTTTCCCGGAGGACCTTGAACGCGATTACGATGATTGTCACTAACAATATAGCAGCTATAGCGATTCTCCTGAGGGTAGTGACCGGAAGTTTCAAAGTGTTGGTGTTTTCGTGCAGTGGAGGCGAACCATTTGAAAAATCGAGCCCTTGGACCTTTGCGGGTGGTCCTTGATTGGACCGCCAGGACTGCAGTTGTTCGGTCCGCACAAAGACGCGCCCACCGCCAGGGATTCGTTGGACAGGCAGCCCTCTGGTCTTTTCCCAGTTTTGAGCTGTGCGAACGGTGACGCTCAGGTAATCCGCTATTTCCTTCCATGATGTGAGTTCGCGGTCGGGCTGATCCATAGCTCGTTTGTCCTTCAAAGACGAAAACCGACGAAGCCTGACGAAATTGCGCTCTTCTTCGCTTGTGTCCGGGGACCACTCCGGCTGAAAGTCCCACGGAATCTTACAGGAAACGGCGGACGCCGAAAATTCAAATGCGGATTGCAGGAGGACCCTTTGCAGAGCCTCGATAGACCACTCATTTCGATCGCCCAGGTTGTTCTTATTCTTCTCGCCTACTCGTTTGGCTGTACGACCGCTCACAGTCAGAGCGCACCGGGAGCTTTTAGTCTGTCATTTCCCGCGAATGGGGCGACCAACGTGGGAACGGCGCCGACGTTGACATGGCAACCGTCGAGTGGAGCGGGGTCGTACATCGTTCATATCGGCACGTCCAATCCGCCGAGCACGGCGAATAACCAAACTGTTAATGGAACGTCATTCAGTCCAGCGGCGAGCGTACTGGGACCCTTGGGTCAAAACCTGACGTACTACTGGTTTGTGGAGGCAGTGTCGGCCACGAACAGTAGTCTCCGGACCACGAGTACCGGTGGAGTGCAGAGCTTCAGCACTGGCGGCGCACCGGGAGTCTTTAGTCTGTTATCTCCCGCGAACGGGGCGACCAATGTGGGAACGACGCCGACGTTGACATGGCAACCGTCGAATGGAGCGGGTTCGTATATCGTTCATATCGGGACGTCCAATCCGCCGAGCACGGCCAATAACCAAACCGTCAGTGGCACTTCCTTCAGTCCCGCTACGAGCGTGCTGGGTCCGTTAGGCCAAAACCTGACGTACTATTGGTTTGTGGAGGCAGTTTCGTCAGTGAACAGCAATCTCCGGACCGCGAGTACCGGTGGAGTGCAGAGCTTCAGCACGGGCGGCGCGCCGGGCGCTTTTAGTCTGTTATCTCCAGCAAATGGGGCGATCAATGTGGGAACGGCGCCGACGTTGACATGGCAACCGTCGAATGGAGCGGGTTCGTATATCGTTCATATCGGTACGTCCAATCCGCCGAGCACGGCGAATAACCAAACTGTTAATGGAACGTCATTCAGTCCGGCGGCGAGCGTACTGGGCCCATTGGGTCAAAACCTGACGTACTACTGGTTTGTGGAGGCAGTGTCGGCCACGAACAGTAGTCTCCGGACCACAAGTACCGGTGGAGTGCAGAGCTTCAGCACGGGCGGCGCGCCGGGAGTCTTTAGTCTGTTATCTCCCGCGAATGGGGCGACCAATGTGGGAACGGCGCCGACGTTGACATGGCAACCGTCGAATGGAGCGGGTTCGTATATCGTTCATATCGGCACGTCCAATCCGCCGAGTGCGGCGAATAACCAAACTGTTAATGGAACGTCATTCAGTCCAGCCGCGAGCCTACTGGGCCCATTGGGTCAAAACCTGACGTACTACTGGTTTGTGGAGGCAGTGTCGGCCACGAACAGTAGTCTCCGGACCACAAGCACCGGTGGCGTGCAGAGTTTCAGCACGGGCGGCGCGCCGGTCGATCTTGGCGCCTTCAGCTTGTTGAGCCCGGCAAACGGTGCGACAAACGTCGGAACGGCTCCAACGTTATCGTGGCAGCCAGCAATAGGTGCTGGATATTATGTGGTACACATCGGAACGTCGAATCCACCGAGTGATGCAAACGACCAGATCGCATACGGCACATCGTTTTCTCCCGCCAACAGTGTCCTGGGACCACTAGGTGTCAATCTGACCTATTACTGGTCAGTCGAGGCCGTTTCCGCAACGGACCGGTCACGGCGAATGTTGAACAATGGTGGGCTTGCAACGTTTCGAACGACCTCGACGGTGACGCCGTTCAATCTCATTTCACCGCTGAATGGTGTTAGAACCGTCACCGGGAATCCCGTCCTGAGCTGGCAAGTGGCCGGTGGCGCCAGTCACTATGTGCTGCATATTGGGACGACAAATCCACCGAGTCCGGCCAACGATCAGATCGTTGTGGGAACTTCATTTAGTCCAGCGAGCAGCGTATTGGGGCCGTTGGGTCAGAATCTGACGTACTACTGGTCAGTGGAAGCGGTGTCAGCGAGCGACCCGGCGATTCGGCTGCTGAATAACGGTGGTCTACAGTCGTTCTACACTGGCGGGACCGGAACGGTAACCACAGTGGACGCGCTTCCATCCGACGGCCGCGCGTCCTATCACGTGTTCCCGCAATTCGCCGATGGACAGATGGTGGACGGTACCTACTACCGGTCGACGACACTCATCTCGAACGCGAATCTGGGACAGCGCGCAATCTGTCAGATTCAGCTTCAGGGAATGTCGAGAACGTTCATCGACATGTCGGGACAGGTCGTGAATGACTCCTTCGTCATCGAGGCGGGCCGGTGGACAATTCTCTCGACGAGTGGAGCCGGTCGCGGATATTCCTTCGGTTCCGGGTACCTCACCGTCAAATGCGACGTCGCTGTTAACGCACAAATCCTTTACGGTTTTTACACTCCAAATGGGTTCAAACTTTCGGAAGCTACAGTGTTTTCTGCGCCCGGGGGGACATGGGCCCAGTTACTCGGCGATCAGCGAGAAGGAGCACATCTGGGAATCGCGATCGCTAACGATTCAGACAGCCCGGTTCAATATGAAGTGGAGATCACGGATCCCGTCGGAGCCGTGCTTGCGAATCGTTCCTTCCAACTGGGACCAAGGGC
>Ga0137427_10000475_pt1 | contig 20530 bp, 13 predicted proteins | sample EasRivERMZT700_2_FD_102309 | JGI IMG/M metagenome (GOLD analysis project Ga0137427, IMG submission 102309) | Soil microbial communities from meander-bound floodplain in the East River, Colorado, USA - East River MetaG ERMZT700_2 | ecosystem: Environmental > Terrestrial > Soil > Floodplain ...
AGCGCTGAAGTAGTGATCGTTGGCGGAGGAATCGTCGGTCTCAGCATCGCTTATCACCTCGCCAAACGTGGGATGAAAGACATCGTCGTCCTTGAAAAGGAAAACATGTGCGGGACGGGATCGACCGGCCGTTGTGCGGGAGGCTTCCGCCATCAGTTTTCGACCGAAGTAAACATCAAGCTTTCACTGCTTAGCGTGAAGATGCTCGAGCAATTCAGCGACGAAATGGACCAGCCGATCGACTTCCATCAGGACGGGTATTTATTCCTGCTCAAAGATCAGGCGGATGTGGACGTCTTTAAGCGCAATTCGGAAGTGCAGAAGCGCTTCAATATCCCGGTCGAATTCATCAAGCCCGAAGAAGTGGCGCGTGTCTTACCGAATACCGACGTCAACCTCGACGACATCATTGCCGCCACTTATTGCGGAAAGGATGGAGTGTCGGATCCCGCCGGAGTTACGGAAGGCTACCGGAAGAACACTGTTCGTATGGGTGTCCCCATTTACACCGAACAGGAAGTCGTCGCGATCGACACGAAGGACGGAAAGATTCAGGGTGTCCGCACCAGGGATCACTACATTTCGACATCCACCGTGGTTAATGCCGCTGGTCCACATGCAGGTGTACTCGGCAAGATGGCTGGAGTCGAGGTACCTGTTGTGCCGCTCAGGCGATTCATTTGGACCACCAAACCCTTTGATAAGGCGCCGTCACGATGGACACTCGTAATCGACTTCAGTACCGGGTTCTACTTTCATCGCGAAAGCGGCGGAGTTCTCTTTGGAATGGGCAACCGCGAGGAGGGGCCGACGTTTGATCTTAGCGTCGATTGGAAGTTTTTCGACAATGTGATGGAGATCGCAGTCGACCGCTTCCCGCCGATTGCAGATACCGCGATCAAGAACTCCTGGGCCGGCAGCTACGAGACCTCTCCGGATGCGCACCCGATCCTGGGTCGAATGCCGCAACTGCCGGGATTTGTGCTGGCCAACGGTTTCAGCGGACACGGTTTTCAGCATGCTCCAGGCGTCGGTCAATTGATCGCTGAAGAAATCCTCGACGGCAAGGCGCACACGATCGATATCACGCCGTTGTCGATAGCCCGCTTCGCTGCCGGTCACACTGAAGTCGAAAAAAACGTGGTTTAGGTCTCGGCAGGGTTTCCGTCGTCAGGTCACACTGGCTTTTTAGACGACCTCAAGGTAGTCAGTTACAGCGCTGGGTGGTGGGATCGTTTCACCCGCTTTTCGCATAAGCTCAAGATGAGTTTCGAGAGCTTCCAATAGCTTTCGACGAACGCCGGTAACTGTGGGGGCGGTCGCTACACAACCGGGAACGTCCAGTACGTACGCGGAATAGTTACTTTCCGCCTTTTCGATCACGATCGCATATTTGCTCATTTCAAACGCGCCTGCTTGAGAATACTGTTGAGCGTGCCAGCTTTCACATCATCACCAACATGCCCGGCTATTGTTACGATACCACGCTTGACGGGGTGGTGGTAATGTCGGTGGTCACCCCTTACGCGCACCTGTTGCCATCCATCTTTTTCGATTAGTTTGATGACATCGCGAATTTTCATGTCAACGTTGCCGCCGACGTTCTCATGCAGTGGTGAGTCCAAATGGTGATTCTGGATTATCAGGAGGTTAGTTGGCCGAATTCGCTCAATAGGCGCACTTGTCTACGAAATGTCGTCGACAACGCAGAATTCGATAACGTGCGAAACGTGGCATATTTCGAGATCGGAAAACTAATTCGTCAGAATGTTGTGAAACACGTCGGCTGTGATGTTGCCGCCGCTCAGGTCCAGCGCGACTTTCTTGCCTTCCAATTGATCTTTGATCTTGACGGCCGCCGCCATCGCGGCAGCGCCGGCGCCCTCGGCGGCGTTATGCGTCTGTTCAAATAATAGACGGATCGCGTCGACGAGTTCGTGGTCGGAAACGAGAACGAAATCGTCGAGGTTTTCGACGAGGATCTTCTGCGTGAGTTCGAAGGCCTGACGTGTGGCCATGCCATCCGCGAACGTTGTCGAAATATCGGTCGACAGGATCTTATGCTGTTTCCATGAGTCGTAGGCAACGCGAGCCTGCTCGGACTGAACCGCGATCACTCGTATCTTCGGATTAATTGCCTTGGCGGCAATCGAAATGCCCGCGGCGCCGCTGCCGCCACCGACCGGTACGATGATGACGTCGATTTCGGGTTGAGTGTAAAGGATCTCCAGTCCGATCGTACCGACACCGGCGATGAGCAACGGTTCGTTGGCCGAGTGGATGTACCGCAACCCGCGACGTTGAGCCTGTTCTTCAACCCACGCCCTTGCCTCGTCGAAGTCCTTTCCGTGATGTTCGACGGAGGCGCCGAGTGCCTTCATCGCGGCAACTTTGTCGACGTTAGCTCCTTCTGGAACCCCGATTATGGCCCTCACTCCAAACAATCTCGCTGCGTACGCCACCGATTGACCGTGATTGCCCGTCGAGGCCGCGATGACGCCGCCACTTTTCTCTTCCGCGCTCAGCCGTGAAAGCAGGTTAATGCCGCCGCGCACTTTAAATGCACCGACGACCTGATGGTTTTCATGCTTGATGAACACATCGAAGCCAAGGAGGCTGGAGAGCCTCGGATAGTGGTGCAGTGGCGTCGGCTGGAGATGTCGGTCGATGACGCGCTTGGCGTCCAGGATGTCGCTGAAGATCGGGACCCGCATTGCTACATCCTCTTAGGCACGTCGATGCCCATGAGATCCAGGGCGCGAATCAACGACCGGCCGACAAAGTCCAACACGGCAAGGTAAAACAGACGTTTGTCCGGATCCTCTTCGCTGATGATTCGGTATCGATGGTAGAAAAGGCTGAAACTTTGGGCCAGCGTGAACGCGTATTTTGCGATGGTGGCGGGTTCCATGGTGACTGTGACTTGCCCGACGATTTCATCCAGCCGAGCCGCCGAGTAAACCAGCTCCCAGATGTCGTTGGATCCGGCAAGCATGTCGTCAATCTTTGGATCGTTCATGAACGACGTGATGCGGTCGAAATCGAAGTCCGGTTCCGTTTCGCGGAGCTTGTTCATAATGTTGTTGCCCCGGACGGCAGCGTACTGCAGATACGGACCGGTCTCTCCGGCGAAGTTCAGTGCTTCTTTGAAGTCAAATGCGATGATCGCATTTCTGGTGAACTTCAACAGGAAGTAACGAAGCGCGCCGACCGCAATCTGGTGGGCGATCGTCGTTATCTCATCCGGCCTCAGTTCCGGATTGCGTTTTTCGACTTCCTTACGCGCATCATTCTCCAGCGTGTCCAGCAAGTCGTCGGCTTTGACCCCCTGGCCTTTGCGACCGGAAACTTCGACATGCGCCCGCTTTTGGTCCTCAGGGGAGAGTTCGATGCCGAGTTGTTCCGCGCATGCGGGAGTCAGGGCAACCATTTCGTACGAGAAGTGAACGGAATGCTGTGCCTCTTCTTCGTAACCGAGTGCGAGCACGCCCTGACGGACGACGGTTTGCAGATACGACTGGCGAACATCGATGACGTTATAGACCGCAGTGCCACGACCGAAGGCGGGATGGATTTGGCGTCCGCCTGTGGAAGACGTCACCCAAACGTGGCGGTCCGCATCAAACAGTTCATACAGAAAATCCTGCTTCAACAAGCCCAGCTTCCATAGCTGGTACGCGATGTCCTTGCCGACATAGGTGACCGTGCCGTTGGATCGGACGATGATCTTGTCGTCGTCGTATCCTTCGGTGTCGAGACGCATCACCCAGCAACCTTTGTTCTTGCCCTCGGTTTCGAAGAAGATGGCACCCTTTTCTTTGAGCTGTTCGAAAGCCCGATCCCAGAACTTCAAATGAAGGATGTCGCTCTCTCGCGGCAGGAGATCGTACCGAACGTTGATTCGCGACATCGTCGCGAGGTGATACCGGACGATCGTCATGGCAACGGCTTCCGCCATGAGAGCGGTGTCGTTATTGCCTTCTTCGATCTCCTTTAGCGTTTGCCCACGCAGCACATGCTTGGGATCTTCAGCCTCGTAGAATGCGCCGACTCGTGCGTATAGATCCCAGCAGTAGTAGTCGAACTTTTTCGACGTGTCCGCGATCAGCGCTTTCACGTCGTCCAGCGACTTTTTCTCGAGATATTTGAAGCCGACGATAACGTCGGCAACCTGAACGCCCGTGTTGTCGATGTAATTCTGCACCTCTATCGGACGGCCGCTGGCTCGAACCAGCCGTACGAAGGTGTCACCGATAGCCGAGTTTCGAAGATGGCCGATGTGGGCGGCTTTATTCGGATTGATGTTCGTATGTTCGACGATCACCTTGCCCGCATCCGACGGGAAGCCCTGAAAGCGACCCGTTGCCAGTTCGGACGCACTTGCCCGCAGGACACTCCCGCGATCAAGGTAAAAGTTGATATAGCCGGCTCCGGCGATTTCGAGCTTCCGAACACCTGCGATCTTGTCGCAGGCAGCGATCAACTCTTCCGCGGCAGCTTTCGGGGCTTTCTTCAGTTTCTTCGCCAGTTCGAAACAGACAGGTGTTGCCAGTTCTCCAAGTTCGATCTTGGGCGTTTGATTCAATACAACATCAGGCGGATCGATGTTCCATTTGGAAACGATCGAGGCCCGAAGCGCGTTTTTAATACGAGTTTGGGTGTCTAGTAGCATAGTTCAGCGCTTCTGCGTCGAGATCCACCGGTCGATTTCTTTTTCCAAAACGTTCAAAGGCAGAGGGCCATTGTCGAGAACAGCATTATGAAATCTGCGTATATCAAAGGATGCTCCCAGGGCTTTCTCAGCCTTGGCCCGAAGTTCTTTAATCTTAAGTTCACCGAGCTTGTAGGCCAACGCCTGGGCGGGCCACACGATATATCTGTCGATTTCGACGATGACGTCGTTTTCAGTTTTGGCCGTGTTTTGCAACATGAAGTCGATGGCCTGCTGGCGGGACCAGCCTAAGGCATGCATGCCCGTGTCTACAACGAGACGTGCTGCCCGCCACATTTCATACGTCAATTGTCCAAACCGGGAATACGGTCCACTGTAGAAGTCGATATCGTCGCCGAGACTTTCAGCATAAAGTCCCCAACCTTCGACATAAGCAGTGTAAGAGCCGTTGCGCCGAAAGTCGGGAAGATCCTTCAACTCCTGCGCGCGAGCAATCTGCAGATGATGGCCGGGCACCGCTTCGTGAAGGCTCAATGCCTCCATTTCGTACTTCGGCCGTGTGTCCAGCTTGTACGTATTGACGTAAAAGTAGCCCGCGCGCGATCCGTCGGCTGCGCTCGGCAGATAGTAAGCGGTAGTTTGCGCGGGCGCTTCGTAGTCCGGAATTTCCCGAACGCCATATGGCGTTCGAGGCAGTTCGGCGAACAGTCGCGGTAATTCGGCGTCCATTCGCTTGGCGATTGCGGCATAGGAAGTGACGAGGTCTTCAGGCTTGGTGAAGTAAAACTGTTTGTCGGTTCGCAGAAATGTCAGAAATTGCTGAAACGTTCCTTTGAACTCCACCTGTTTGATTAGCGCTTCCATCTCGGCTCGAATCCGGGTGACTTCGCGCTGGCCGACATCGTGAATCTGTTGAGGCGTCAAATTGGTGGTCGTTCTCGCACGGATTGAATAGTCGTAGTAAGCGGAGCCATCTTTTAACGCGGTGGCCGCAATGTCTTTACGACAGGCCGGAATGTACACATCCTTCACGAACGCGCTGAATCTGCGTAACGCAGGCATCACCTGACGACTGATAACCGCTTCGCCGCGGTCGCGCAGCCGGGATCGATCCGCTGTCGACATCTCCCTTGGGAACTTCTCGAACCCATCGTAGAGCGGACTCTTGATTGGATCGCTGACGATCTGGCCTTCAATTTGAGACGGCACCGATCGGAGCGGGCCTGCGGGCGGAACCCATGCGACATTAATGCCTCGTTGCATGAGCGCCATGACCTGATCGAGATATTTAGGCAGTGCCTCGAGGCGTTTGATGAAGTTTTCGTAATCCGTGACCGTTTCCAATGGCGTCGAGGCAGCAAGTTGGCCAAGGGTGATCTGCGGGCCGTCCATTTGAGTCATCGGAATGAGCTCGAGTGGAAATTTCTGCGAGTCCACTTCCGTCTGCTTATCGAGAAGGAAGAGGTCGTATGAAATGGCGTCTTGTCCCTTAAGCCGCGACCTGTCGATCTGCTTGATGCGCGTCAGCATCTCTCGCTGATGCGCCTTCCGGCGTTCGATGGCATCCTGCGAGAGATCGGTCAGCCGATCGTTGTATCGGTTATCACCGAGGTAGGTGGCGCTTTCAGGGAATTCCTTCAGCGACCATTCCCAGTCCTCCTTAAAAAGTTCGTGGAGTTGTCTTGTTGTGTTTAGGTTTGCGGTCTGTGCCACAGCATTTGGTCCTGTCAATATCGAGAATATGAAAATCGCAATCAGCTTATTCATGGGTTAGAAATCTTCTAAGTACCAATCGCATCAATTGATTGTATCAGGATTGCAGGGACGGGCATCCAAGGCCGGTTCACGCTTCAGGTTACCAGTTCGGATGACTTCCGAAATCTTGTTAATTCTTTCCGACAACCATGGACAATCGACTCTACTTCGCCTAGATTGACCGGACTCATATGCGCAAAGGCCTTAACGCGTTGGTTTTGTTCCTGTGTCTGACCGGCCAGGGATGGGCACAGACGTTCTGGATTCCGGGAACATTTGATGTCGGTTCCCTTCAATTGGAAACCTATGCCGCAACAGTTCCTATAACCATTACGCCAGCTACAATCTCGAAGCGCATTTCGGTGTTAGTCCACCTTGCCAGCCTGTCCAGTGGGGATTGGGATCTGGTGCAGACTCGAATCCGAAACCTGGTCGCAGCAAATCGGCAGAACGGCGGTGTGAATGTTTATGTGCTCGCCGATACGGGTCTGCTCTCCTGGTTGCAGGTCCGAAACGTCAGTCAGTATCAGGCCGATTTTCGAAAGCTCGTGATACCGGCTACTGCGATTTCGACGGAAAGTGCCTGGTCCGAAATCGTCGAAAGCATCCCGGAAGCGACAGAGCCCTTTGAAGCCCTGATTGTTTTCTCTGGCGCGGGAGATATTGAAAACGTCGCACTGAAGTCTTACATCGAGGCGTATGCGTCGCTTCGTGCGCGGGCCAAAAGCGTTCGCGTGTTTCACTGGCCGACACCATCGGTTCCGGAGACTTCGAATTGGAAAACTCTGATCTCGACCACCTGCGGAACTTCGGTCGCCACTGATATAGACGTAAAGGAACTGCCGACTTTGATGGCGGCTCCGTGCGTCGTCGCTTCCTATTCGATGCCGACGGTTTCGCTCGGTGTTTATCCCTTCACGGGACGCGTCGTGAACACCGAAACTCGCAATGCGGTGGCTTCAGTTCCATTACTGAATGTCGCAAACGGATGGCAGCCGATTCGAATCGACGCGTACCAGACGATGCTCAAGTTGTTTGATGAAGCTCAAGCTGCTCTTGCGGCCAATGATGCGATGGGCGTGCTTACGGCCCTTCGCAGCGTTTTTCAAGCCAATCCGATGTATCCGCCCGCCTTACGTTTCGGCATCGACCTCTATAAGCGACAAAAGGAATGGGAAACCGCATCGAACCTTCTATCTCCACTGTCGGACGTCAATCCCTCCGACCCGGCGATCTGGGCGGAAATGGGTGAAGCACATTTCAATCTTCGACGCTGGGATCGCAGCGAAGCCGCATATCTTCGATCGATAGAACTCAAGGCGGATCAACCCGCTCTTTTGGAGCAGTTGGGAATCATTCGTGAGAGTCAGGCCGATCCGGACGGCGCCCAACGATATTTCGCGCGAGTGTTGGCGTTGGCGCCTGCTCGAGTTGATCTACAAACAAAGCGCGGAGACATTCTCGTCCGTTTGAAGCGCAACGCCGAAGCGGTGCTGGCATTTGAAGAGTCGCTCAAGTTGCAACCCAGCCAGGACGACATACGAATCCGAGTCATTGGCTTGTACGCAAGCCTCAACACTCCGGATGATGTTCGCAGGCATCTCGTGTTGCGCTCCGCCGACGTCCCGGAAGATGTGGGGCTTCGCATGAGGTACGCCGAACTGGCATTGGCGGCCAACCTTTATGAACAGGCACTGGCGTATTTCACGCTGGCTCTCGATATCGATCGTGGCCATGAGCCGGCGTACTTCGGACGAGCCGGCACACTGCTCAAACTGAACAAGCGTGCGGAGTCGTTTACGGCGGTCGATGACGGCTTGAAAGCGGCTCCCTCTGTACGCATGCATCTGATGAAATTTGACCTTCTGGATACTGAGGGGCGCCTGGTGGATTCCCGTGCGGCGATCGAGGATGCGATCACCTTTGATGCGAAGAATATGGAGATTCTCAAAAGACATTCGAGAATCATGGACGTTTTCGGCAATAACGCAGCGGATAGCTATAGCCGATTGGCCGAAGCTCTCAGCGCTTCGAAGGCCCCCGATGAACTGCGCCGCGCCGCACTAGGCCGGGGTCTCGCGGTTGCCATTCGCGACGGCAATTCCCAACTCGAGACGACGTTGCGTCCTGCGGTCGTCGCTGCCGGCGACACGGCCGCGATAAAGACCGTCCGGGCGGCTCCCGAAGCAACCACAATTTTGCCAGGCGGCGTGCGGGCGCTGGCGCTCGTTTCCCAGATTCGCCCCGATATAACGGCAGAAAGGTTTGCGTTTGAGTACTGCCAGGCGCTCATACGAAACATCCAGGGGCGGAACAAACAGAATCAGGAAACGATGCTCCGGTCGCTTCGAATTTATTTTGAAACCCTGGAAAAACTGAAGAGGCGAATGACGCCGTCACCTACCGGCCTCGACGCCACTCTTGAAACCACACGACAGGGCTACGACAAGACCGAAGAGCTACTGAAACTCCTGGGCTGGCGCATGGAGCGACAGCGAAGCCGAATCGTTCTCGATGTGGGCACGGACAGTGAGGAGGCCGAGCGCCAGGTTTTCACTGGCGGCTTCGGTATTGATTTTCTTGCGATGAAGCAGGCATTGGAAGCAGGCAAGTCGTTCCCGATCCACATTCCGTACGAGTCGGTTTCGATCGCGATCGACGAAACCTTCTGGTTCCAGAACGTCATGGATACCAGCAAGCCCGCTGGCGGCCTCTTCGAACGCTTCATCGATCATGTTCCGGCGCAGCGTCTTTATGTCGCCCTGGCGGCCGTCAGTCCGGAAACACGCCAGCAATTATTAAAGAACATCAGTGCTGAGAAGCTGGCGAAGCGCTATTCGGCTCTGCTGACGTTCTACGGTTCCAGCCTGTCCGTCAACAATGGTGAGATCGATTTGCCCGGAGGAAAAGCCGCTACGGGGGCCTGGGAGAAATTGGGAGGCACGAGTCTGTCGCGACCGGGGCCGTTTCTCAACACGCTGTTAGAGAAGGATGACGGAAAACTGCTCTCGTACTTTCACACGATGTTCAACCTTCCGGCCCCCAATCAGCGATTTTTCACGCGCACGCCGCAGCGGCTGTCGGCTTTCTACAAGGCATTTCCGTTCGCGGAGAAAGACATTCTCGAGAATCAATTACTGGTTCGACGGAACACAGCCTTTTTCGATCTGTTGCGAGAGCTGCCGCTCGACGAGGATGGAAGCATCCTGTTTCCGGGAAGCGAACAGGTCTGGATGGTTGCCAAGGGCGCTACCGAAAATCCCGATCAGATCGGGAAGATGCTAAGGCGCGTTCGGAGAGCCGTAGCTCCGGAGATCGAAGATAAGATCCTCCTGGAGATCCTCGACACGACCTTCGAAATCGACGGCGTCGAACACAATCAGAGCGAGAACTTTCTAGCTGTTGTTCGGCTGAACAGGCATCGCTCGGAACCAATGGACGAAATGACCGCACTGGTTCTGACCCAGACCTACAACAAATACCGTGCGTTGTTCCCCTATCTGGCATCGATGTCGGCGTTGAACTCGGATCACCTCGTCAAATTCTTCAAGACGGCGCGGCGTATCGAGGAAGTCGATTCGAAGCGGCTGCACCAGGTTCTGGCGCAGTTCCACGGCGTGCTGAGTCTCATCGGGATGCTCGCCGAGACGCGTGCTCTTCAGGATAACGTTTCAGTCTCAATTCTGATGTCGTTTTGCGATGCCTTCGCAACGGCAAGGGAATCACGCGATTTTGCGAGAGGTACTCTCGATGCCATTCAACGCATGGTCGCGGCGCTTCCGGGCAATTCAAGCGATACTGCAGACACGCGGTTGCTGAATGCGCTGGCCGGTGTTTCCTCTCAGAACTCATTTCGATCGGGCCAGAGAACATTCGATGTGGACCGCGCCGACTGGCAAAAGACGCGGATCAGCGGTGTGCTGACGGCTCAGTCCGCAACTCCACTCCAGGTGCTGCTGAACGCTTATGCCGGTGTCCAGAACCTGATTGCAGGAAAGGGCGATCCCCAACAGGCGATCCGCATTCTTGAACAGGAGTCCGCGAAACTTCTCGAAATCTCCCCTCGGCCTGAAGATCAACTTACCGATAACGCGCGCGAGTTCCTCATTCAGGGAGATCCTAAAGAAATCGCTGAGATCGTTGCCAGGTTGAAGAAAGAGAGCACCAAGAAAGATCTTAAGCCGCTGGTCCGGATCGCTAACGATTACCTGGATCAATTGAATCCTTATTTGAAGACGACACTCACCGGGTGGGTCTATGCCCGCTACTCTTCACCGGACGATCTCGTCATTGCGGAAGACCGCTACTTTACGAGGCGGCACTTTTATTATGGGCGGCTCTCCGGGAACATCTGGATCCCAACCGAGGTGCGGTTCGCGAACGGAACGTCCGGCATGTACCTTCAGGGCGGGCTTGCACAAATTGCATATGCGGCGGGGCAATGGGGACAGAGTCGGGCGGAAGCGGACAACAGCATCAGGCCGGATCCGGCTTTCGAGTTCACCTCCCGTACTCAGCTTGCAGCGATACGAAGCGTTCCATGGATGAACGTGAGCAACGACGCCTTACATTTGGCAGCGCTTCAACTCCGTATCGGACGAGAGATTCTGGTCGAGGCTGCTCGCGATACTGCGCTCCGGCAGGAAGTCATCGAAAAAATGATGGGGTTTGTGGGCAATTTCAGAAGGCGGGCGATTCAAACGGCACTGACGGATAACGACGCGGGTTCCGCTATCGACTTGTTGAGCGCATCGGACTTGTATTTCATGGTCGAGGGTTTGAAACCAACTCTCCGTAACTGGAAGACGCGAAGCCCTCTTATTGACGAATTTCGGAAGCACCAGGACAATGCCGCATGGAGTCAGGTCGCATACCTCGGCGGAGTCCATCTCAATACTTATGGCTGCGTGCATGCGCATCTCGTGCATCTGGGTCCGTATGAAGAGTACGAGCGGATCATCATCAGGGAGCCGATGGCCGAGCGCTTGAGCGATGTACTGTTGAATGCGGCGGAGATCGCTAATCGGGAAGGTGTCCCGAGCGACGCGCTTGCGATATTGTCGGAGTCGCTCCTCCGGGAACTCGCAACAAGCACAACGATGACGGAAAGTAACGATTGGCTTGCGGCGATTCGCGCCATGAATCGAATGTCCATTGCCAAAGCTCTGCCGGATCTGGAAAGGTTGCGCAAATGAGCCATTGGAAAGCCGTCGGCTGTGTGGTTGCTGGAATGATCGGTGCAGTCACTGCAGTACTCGGCCAGCAAACGCTCTCTGTCAATGTCCGTATGGTCGAAGTCTACGTTTCGGTTTTAGATGGCAAAGGCAACAGAGTTCCGCATTTGCAACAGAGCGACTTCGAAGTCATGGAAGACGGCGCCCGGCAACGGATCGATGTTTTCGAATCTCAGGCTGAAGGAATGAATATCGCCTTGCTGATCGATACCACCGGCAGCATGATGAAACAACTCCCGCATGTCAAAAACGCAATTGCCGATCTGCTGACAGTGGTTGCGGCCGAGGATAGTGTCGGGCTGTTTTCGTTCAGTAATCGACTCACAGCGTTGCAACCCTTCACGAAGGATCGAAATGCCGTCCTTTCCGCCGTACTGAACGCACGTCCAAGCGGTCAGACAGCGCTCTACGACTCGCTGGCACAACTGGCTCGCGATCTCTCAAAAGACGGCGGTAAGAAGGCCATATTGCTCTTTACCGATGGTTTGGACAACGCCAGCGCTTTGACAATCGAAAGCGCAGTTACGAACGTTCGCCGAATCGGAGTTCCGATTTATACCGTCGCGCAAGGCGAGGTCTTGAAAGATCAGCAGGTCTTGAAACGATTGAAGGAGATTTCCACCGCCACTAACGGTGTCGCTTTCGAAGCCAGGAAAGCGGACGACCTTCGTGAAATCTTTACGAAGGTCGGCCGCGATCTCCAGAATCTCTACCTTCTCGGATATTACTCAACAAATTCGGACCCCCGATCCGAATGGCGTCGAATCAGCGTTCGGCTTCCCGGGCGCTCCTCCTTCAAACTGCGGACCAAAGAAGGCTATTGGAAGTAGTTTCGCAGTAGAATGACCGCGTTCGCGGGAGGTGGGGGATAACCAACAAAACTGACGTCGAAAATAATTTTCTATTGAGCCGGCAGCCGATTTTCCGAACTCAAAGCGATGTTGTTGGCTATGAGTTGCGGTCGCATAGCGGAGAAGAGAGTCCGGAGACCACTCGAGCGATCTTCAACACGTTTACCGAGTGGGGGCTGGATCAAATCGTCGGCGAGCACCCTGGGATCATCAGCCTTACGGCGCAGTCACTTATTGACGGTCTCTGGCAACAACTTCCGAAATCAAGAGTTGTTCTCGGTTACTTTGACGAGTTTTCGGCGGGCGACCAGATTTCACAGGAACTGTCCGGACTCCAGGCTGCGGGCTTTCGCGTGGCCCTGTCGGATCGTTCTTCAATAAATAGCCTGAGCCCACTCGCGAATTCCGCGTACTTCATAAAAGTGGATATTAGTCGATATCTTCCTGATGACCTCGAATTGCGATTGAAAGAGTTACGCAGTTTCAACTCGAAGATTCTCGCGGAGCGCGTCGATAGCTACGACGAACTGGAGTATTGCCGCGGCCTCGAATTCGATTTTTACCAGGGCAGGTTTTTTTCGAAGCGAGCGGCGGAAAAGAAGGAACTGTCCGTCAATCGACTCACGATGATTCGTCTTTTATCGAAACTTCAGGATCCGGCTGCACCGTTGACGGACCTGGAGCAAACGGTCTCGCACGACGTGGCTCTCAGCGTCAAATTGTTGCGCTACGCGAATTCCGCTGCCGTCTCCCTTCCGCGGAAAGTGAGTTCGATCGGACATGCCGTGCGCATGGTTGGAACCGATCTCTTGCGAACGTGGGCGAGTGTTCTGCTTCTGTCGTCGGTCGAAGACAAACCACAGGAGTTGATGATCATCGCGCTGGTGCGCGCCCGAATGTGTCAGAAGCTCGCCGAGTCCATCAAAAACCAACAGACCGAGGCGTTCTTTTCAGCAGGACTATTGTCCGTTCTGGATGCGCTTCTCGACTGTCCGATGGAACAGGCGTTGAGCGAGTTGCCGCTGTCGGATGAAATTCGCAGCGCCCTCATCGATCGAAGCGGCCCGATCGGTCAAGCGCTGCGTTGCGCTATCGCGTACGAGAATGCAGATTGGGAAGAGGTTCAATTCTATGGAATGCCTGCCGCGCCGATTCGCGACCACTACGTAGCGGCCCTTACATGGGCGCGGCAGTTGGTGAGCGGGCTATCGCAATGAACTGTTTGGAAAGGAAGTAACCACAAGAAGCACAAAAGGCACAAAAGGAGAAATTCGGGGTCAGGCACTTAAAACTGATAAAGCAAGTGCCAGACCCCGAATTCCTTTTGGGCCTTTTGTGCTTCTCGTGGTTACTTCCCTTGTTAGTTCGACGATTTAACTGCGGCGACGACGCGCTTGAAGAACTCGTTCGCTCCGCGGTGCCAGCGCCAGACAACAACGATGTCGTGCTCAGGATCGATCCAGATCGTGTTCGACCCCGCGCCTATAGCAGCAAAACTCGTCTTCGGAAGATCGGGCCATTGACGGCCCTGCGTGTTGAGCCACCACAAATGACCGTAGTCGCCGGCCGGCGGTTTCGGCTGGGTTGCTTCGCGCAGCCAGGATTCGGAAATGATCTGCCGGTTGTTCCATCGGCCTTTTCGGAGAATAAGGTAACCGAATCGCGCGTGGTCACGAGTGCTCATCCAGAGGCCGCCACCCCAACGAGTGCCGACACTAACCGACTTCAACATCTTGCCGTCCACTTCAACGTCAGAATTGCGATAGCCGTGATAGATCCAGGTGTTCGATGCGCCGATAGGGTCCATGATTTCGGTCTTCAGAACGTCGGGCAACGAGCGTTTCCACAGTCGCATCATTGAAAGCGAAAAGCGGTTGATGCGCACGTCGTTGTACTCATAAAACGTGCCCGGTTCGCGGCGTTCGCGAGGCTCACGGCGTCCGTCGCCGAATTCCTCGATGCCGAGGAACGTGTCCGGCTTTTCGAACATTGTGCCTTGCCATTCGCTCGTTTGATTCGCGTGGTGTTTCCATGTGATCTTCGCGTTGTGCGGCGAATCGTATCCGCCATCCTTGATGTAGTTGCGTACGGGATCGTCGACGCTTTTGATCATTCCGCGATCAATCGTTAGGCCGAGAATAGTAGATAAGTAGCTTTTCGCGACACTGTAAGTTGGATCGATCCGGGTGGTGTCGCCAAACTCAGCGACGATATAGCCATGGCGGATGACGATCCCATTCACCCCACCGCGCTCCGGAGGCATCGGACCCAAAACGCGTCCGAAAACCTTCACCTGGTCGGAAAGATCTTTCGGCCTGTTTGTCTCCTGCGTTTTTGCAAACTCGATGGCCTGCTGCAGCAAGGCCTCCTCCATGCCGACTTCCGAGGGCTTACGCCTTTCCCAGTTATCCTTCGATGGGAAGTAGGTCGTTTGGCTTAAGGCCTGTAATGTCAGAAGACTGAAGACAAGCAGGAACAGAAAAGGTGATCGGATGCGCCGCATATGGACTCCTTTTATTCTGTGAGGCGAGTCTAGACGAACAAGGTTAGAATCGGCAAATAGTATGCAGATTGACCCTCAGAAATGCGTGGCCTGCGGCAATTGCGTATCGGTCTGTCCGATGGGCGCCATTTCAATCGATCCCGCTGTCAACCGTGCGCGAGTGAAAACGGACGAATGCGTGGAATGTTACGCCTGCTACAGCGGCATGAGCATGGAACGGCTCAATCCCACGTTCGTGCGGACGGTCCGCTCCCTTCTCAAGATGATTCGACTTCGCTTCGATCCCGAACCGGATGTCTGTCCAACGTCGGCGATCGTGCCTGACGAATTGACGTGGCCGCGGGTTGTCCGCCGCGCATTCAGTGATCCACGGGTGACACACGAAAGCACCGGGGTTCATGGTCGCGGCACAGAGGAAGTCAAAACGAACGACGTGACGAAGAGAGTCGCCGTCGGAGAGGTCGGCTACGTTGTCGAATTCGGACGGCCCACCGTCGGGGTGCGCTTTCGGGATATCGAAAAAATGACGATAGAACTCGCCAGAATGGGAATCGAGTTCGAGCGAAAGAACCCCGTCACTCACATGATGACCGATCGATCCACCGGCAAACTTCGAGACGACATCCTGAACGAAAAGATTCTTTCGGCTATCGTCGAGTTCAAAACATCGATCGAGAAGATGAATCCGGTGCTGCGCCGAATCGACGAAGTGTCACGCAGCCTGGATACGGTGGTGGCCGTAGGCGTTTCGACACGTTGCGATGAGTTGGGAAACAGCGAGTTGGACGCCATGCTCACCGAACAGGGTTTCGATTATGTTCGAGGTAAGACCAACCTTGGTTTGGGCAGGGTGGCCGTTCCATGACAAACACACTGCATCGATATGGGAGCGCCGAAAGTCTGCTCGATGACTTCATCGTTTTTGCGATTCCTGCGCGGGGTTTCAACGATGCAGGCGTAAGCGAAAAGCAAAAAGCGTTCCTCGAGATTGCGTGTAAACACGATCCGATCAATATCGGCGACGCGAGTCATGGAGCGGCTTTTCGTTCCTCAAAGGATTTGAATCCGCTGGTGCATTGGCGTCGCGAAGGGCAGCGCGACTTCGATGCTGTCCTGAAATCCGTGTCGGATCCGACGACTGTCGCAGCCGTCTTCGATAAACCGGAAAAAGTCGTTGCCTTCATCAAGGATCTGAAGGCTGCAGATCTTGGCCTTTCCATCAATATCAGTGCGGCACTGGACAAGGCTCGGGAGTGCGCGCGTCAGGCTGGGATCGAACGGCATAGTGTCGAGTATTCCCTCGGTTTCTTTGGCCAGACCGATCGCATGGCGGATCGCCAAACGCTCGAACTGTCGACGATGTGCGGTCATGGAATGCTTTCCTTCAGTTTCGTGCGCAAACTGGTTGAATGGGTCAAACAGGGAAGGCGGACTCCGGAACAGGCCGCTGTCAGCATGGCCCGGTTCTGCAGTTGCGGTGTTTTCAATACGACGCGGGCTTGCCGTCTCCTGAAGGGGACGGGGACATTTGACACGTGACACTTGACGCGTGACGTTTGACATCCGAGGGGAAGGCTTTCCCCGATGTCAAACGTCACGCGTCAAGTGTCACGTGTCAAATGTCCCCGTCCCATACGATCTTACAGGTTCCGATGACTTTACCGTTTGGTGCCGATGCGATACAGCGACGTGTCGGATCGAATGAAGATGGATCCGCCGGAGACCGCCATCGATGCCAGTGTCGCCCCATTGAGTGAGGCCGTGGCCAAACGGTTAAACTCTTTTCCCGGTGCTATCACCGTCGCTACACCTTCTTCGCTGAGGAAATAAATCCGGCCATCCGCGTAAACGGGAGACGCGGAGTAGTTTCCGGCGAGTCGCGCCTGCCAGCGCGTTTCGCCGGTTTTGGCGTCCAGGCAAGTGGCGATTCCGATATCGCTAACGACATACAATTCATCGCCGACCAGCAGAGGCGACGGAGTGAGCGGAGCCTGACGGCGCAGTGTCCACGCTATGTGGCTCTTCGTCACGTCTCCCGAGCCGTCGACGCGAACAGCAAGTAAAGTGGGCTGCTGGAAACCGGTAGCGATGAAAACCAGTCCATGACCATAAACGGGACGCGGCACGTTCGAAAAACCGTCTTCGTAGTTCACGCGCCAGATCTCTCTGCCGTTCTGCGGATCGTAAGCCGCAGCTCGATAGGCGCCGACGCTCACCACTTCGTCGCGATCTCCGACGCGGATCACTAGCGGAGTGGAATATGCCTGATCCCATGGTTCGCGTCTTGGGGTTTTCCAACGCGTTTTACCCGTCTTCTTATCGAGTGCGACGATATACGCTTGATCTCCACCATCGCAACTCACGATCAAGAGATCCCCGTACAGCGTCGGCGAGCCGCCGTCGCCGTGTTGCGATTGATATGGAAGACGCGTCTTCCATATGATTTCCCCTGTTGCGGACAGGGCAGCAGTTCCGTTTGCGCCGTAATGAACATAAACGCGGTCGCCATCGATGATCGGAGTTGGTGATGCGTCGCTGTTCTTCGGGTTGTTCGTGAATTGATCTTCACCAATTCGAAATACTTCGACGTTCACGAGTTCGCGACCTGTTTCAACGTCGAACGCGAATGCCCGAAGGGATGCTCCAGTCCTTCCATCGAGCGCGCTCGTCAACCAGATCCGGCCGCCTCCCACCACGGGCGAAGACCAACCCAGTCCTTGAATGGGTATCTTCCAAAGGATGTTCTTCGATTCGCTCCACTCGGCTGGAAGGTCTTTTTCCGTGGAGTGCCCCTGTCCGGACGGTCCGCGAAACTGCGGCCAGTCCTGCGCGACGGCGGGCGATGCGATCAAGGCTATGAGAAGTGGCCAGGTTTTCATGGTAGTGGCAACAATGCTTGACGAAGGTCCTCACGCAAAGCGGCGGAACCCGCGAAAACGTCGTCTGGAATCCGGCGATACCTGAGGAAGTTTTGATAAATCCGATCGGCATCGGTGAAATTCACGACAAGACCGGCCAGGTACTGCAGGCGCAGATTCCGATCCGTATTGATCTCTGCTGTGCGCAGCCATGGCTGCATATCGGGCGCCCATCCGGCGTAAGTGTAGAGAATCGATAACGGTGTGGTGAATCCAACCTCTTGAAGCGATTTCATGACGACAAGATGATCGGGACGAAGGAGACGCTGGGTGAAGGCATCGATGTCGATTTTCGTCGGTCCATCGTAACCGATCAGCACGGTGTCGTATCCCTTTTCACGGATGTCGCTGTTCCACACGGTTCCGTATGGGTAAGTTTGGAAGAACGTCGCAAATTCGCTTTGCACAACGTCTTCGGTGCTGTCGTAGAGCGGCACCCACTGAGTTGCCACGCCTCCGGGATTCAAGTGCGCCTTCACATTCTCAAAATACTCCGTCGTGTAGAGTGTGGCTGCTCCCTTTACCCAGGGGTGAATCGGGTCGGAAGTAATGATGTCGAATTTCTCACGCGTGGTGAGAATGTAATGTCGCGCATCGTCGTAGACGACCTCAACCCGCGGGTCACTCAGCACATTGTAGTTCTGTGAGCTGAAATACGTCGAGACGACCTCCGGAATCAGAGGCTCGATCTCGCAAATGACGATTCGTTCGATGCTGGGATGTAGAACAAACGATCCAGCCGTTACGCCTGCGCCGAATCCAACGATCAATACGGATTTAGGTTGCGGATGCATCAGCGCCGAAAGATGGCCGAGCATGCGTTCTAATCGCATATCGCGGTGCGCGCTCGATGCCTCGATTTTGCCCGCAACATGGAAGTTGCGAACTCCGCTGGGCCATTCGGTCACTGCCACGGATGAATTCATACCTTCGCCGACGTACCGGACTTCAGGCGGACTTTGTATCCATGTCGCGAAGTCTCGGCCATAGGCCACAAGCAGTCCGGGTATCGGGGGAACGACACTCGAAACCGCGACTGCTACGATCAGACCGGCAACAATGACAGCCTTGCGGTGCATGAGTATCGACACGGCAGCCACGGCTGAAATCGCGATCAGGATTTGCTGGGCACGTTGGGACCCTACTGATGGTACGACCAGAGTGCTGAACGCCAGCCCCCCGATGATCGCTCCGACGGTATTTGCCGCGTAAACTCCGCCGACCAGGCGACCCGGATCCTTGTCACCAGAGGGTACAGAAGCGAGTGCCAGCGGGAAACTCGCTCCCCAAAGAAACGCGGCCGGCAAAACTGCCCAGAGGCAGCGTTCGATGTCGACGCGGAAGGCATGCCATGGATTATTGATGAGTTGCGGATCGATCGGCCACGTGGGAAGGGAATTGGCAATCGTCCAGGCTGCCCAGGCAATCGCGCCGGTGACAAGTATCTGGCAAAGCCCTAAGAGGAGGCGAGGATGCTGTACCACGCGGATGAGATAAGAACCGGCGGCGCTTCCAAGTCCCAATCCAAAGAGAAAGACGGCGAGAATTATCGAGAAGGCATAAACCGTTGCACCGAAGACAAGAGATAGCTGTCGAGTCCAAACCGCCTCGGCGCCAAGTGCTGCCAGTCCGGATAGGGCGATCGTGACGTAGGCAAGCCGTGTGCCCGAAACAGGTTCGGCGCTTTGAGATGGTTCAGTCGATGGCGTAGTCGTCGGCAGTCTGGCGGGTGTTCGTGACGATAGACGCAAAGCAAAGATCGCCACAGCGGCGTTGATTCCGGCCGCAACGAAGGTTGCCGTAACCATGTCATATACGCGCAGCAGATAAAAGCCCGCCAGCAAACAGCCAAATACAGCTCCGGCGATATTTCCGCCATAAAAGTATCCGAGCCAGGAAATACCATCACGGCTGGTCTCGACCCAGCGCGAAATAGCAGGCAGCGTGGCGCCCATCATCAGGGTTGGAGGGATCAGGCAGAGAGCGCAAATACCGGCTCTGAGAAAAATGCTGGTGAGGCCATGGCCCACGAAGGAAGTGTAGAGGCTGCCAGCGAGAGGCACTCCAATCAACACCAGCACGCCGATGATCCCGATTCCGGCTTCAAGCAGGCCATAAACTTTGAGTGGATGGATTTCAGGTGAGATGACACGCGGCAGCAGAAGGCTTCCCAGACACATTCCCCCCATGAATGTGCCCAGCAAAACACCCATCGAAATCGCGGACGAACCGATCACCAGTTCCAGAAGTTGAAACCATACAATTTCGTAGATCAGAGCCGCGCAGCCGCTGCCCACAAACAGAAGCAATAGTATCGGCATCAGGCGTTTATCGTGGGATTGGCTACTCATGGTTCGAAGCGGATGGTATCACCGATGAAAAAGAAAGGGATCCGGCAAATAACCCCTTATACCTGAGTACCTCTGGCGGGGAATTTCAAAATGGACAAATCCTGCATATCAAAACCGAAATCAGAAAGCTCCTGAGGAACTGAAGCCCCGGCCGTCAGGGGAGTGTTCAGTTTGGGAGCCATGTTGGGGGCCGCGAACTCCCCTCCTGGAATAGGAGGGGCAGCGAGCCGAGGAACGAGGCGAGCG
>Ga0137427_10000477_pt1 | contig 20478 bp, 12 predicted proteins | sample EasRivERMZT700_2_FD_102309 | JGI IMG/M metagenome (GOLD analysis project Ga0137427, IMG submission 102309) | Soil microbial communities from meander-bound floodplain in the East River, Colorado, USA - East River MetaG ERMZT700_2 | ecosystem: Environmental > Terrestrial > Soil > Floodplain ...
CAACCCGGCGTATCTTCTCGGAATCTCACAGGACATCACCGAGAGAAAGCAGGTTGAGCAGGAACAGCAGTTCTTGGCCGAGACCACCGTCGCGCTGTCGACGTCGATCGATTACGAGCGGACGCTGGCGACGGTCGCTCATCTCGTGGTTCGTGATTTCGCCGACTGGTGCATGGTCGAGGCCATCGACGAGCACGATCGGATCAGGCGCCTCAAGGTTGTTGGCGGAGACCCGTCCAAGGCGGACCTGTGCGCGATTCTGGAGAACATCCCGATCGATCGAGATCGCCCTCATCTCCTCAAAGCCGTGTTCGACACGAAGCAGTCTCTCCTGATCGAACACGTCACCGCTGAGCAACTTGAAGCCGTGGCCCAAGGACCCGAGCACCTGCAAGCGCTGCGCGCTCTGAGCCCGACATCGCTGATGGCGTTTCCTCTCCTGAGACATGGGCGGCTCCTCGGCGCACTGGCGTTCATCTCGTCCACGGAGTCTCGCCGATATGGGCAGAGCGATCTGCGTGTCGCCGGGGAGCTGGCTGACCGGGCGGCCATGGCGATCGAGAACGCGCGGCTCTATCGCGAGGCCAACAAGGCCATCCAGGTCCGGGATGACGTGCTGGGGGTCGTGGCCCACGATCTTCGCAACCCGCTCGGGACGATCCTCATGCAAGCCTCGCTGCTGCGGCGACTTGAAGCGGAACCAGCGCGCGGGTCCCAGCCCGCCGACACGATCGAGCGAGCCGCGAAACGCATGAACCGGCTCATTCAGGATCTGCTCGACGTGGCCCGTATGGAGGCGGGGCAGCTGTCCATCGAACACGCACGCCTGCGAACGGGAGAGCTCGTCTCCGAAGCGCTGGAGACCCAGAGGCCGCTCGCGTCTTCGGCCTCGCTCGAGCTTCAGCTCGACCTGTCGCCCGACCTGCCTGACGTGTGGGCGGATCGCGCCCGACTCCTCCAGGTCTTCGAGAACCTCATCGGCAACGCACTGAAGTTCACGGAGCCGGGGGGCCGGGTGACGGTGGGAGCGGTACCGCAAGATGGCGAGGTCATGTTCAGGGTCGCGGACACGGGCGCCGGCATCGCCGCCGAGCATGTGCCCCACTTGTTCGACCGGTTCTGGCAGGCCACCAAGGATGAGAGACGTGGCGCCGGACTCGGCCTCACCATCGTCCTTGGCATCGTCGTGGCACACGGTGGTCGCATCTGGGTCGAGAGCACGCCGGGGCGCGGGAGCACCTTCTTTTTCACGATTCCGATAGCGCCTCGGGCAGAACCGTCGCATCAGGAAACGGCACGTCACACCCATTGACGTCGCGCCGATGTTGGGCGGTAGTCCCCACCACACTCCCGGACAAATCCCGGCCCGCTCTCGGGACTCGAGAGCGGCCTGCCTCCTACTGTTGTCCTCACGGATACGAAAGCCAAAGGCCAAAGGCCAGAAGCCAGAAGCCAGAAGCCAAAAGCCAGAAACAGAGGACAACATGCCCACCGAAACGATCAAGACACGCCGCGAGCGAATCCCGCTCAACGGCGTCGACACACCCACACTGTTCGGCACACTGGACGTCGTGAAGGGCCAGCCGGAGCTGGCGAAGTTCCAGTTCCGGGCGCGCAATCGCTGGAAGAACGGGACGCTCAGCGAGACGACGATCGACTCGTTCTCCGGCGCCGGCGGGGAACACGTCCACAAGACAACCTTCAAGGTCACCGCGGATCATCCCGGCGTCCTCGTGGGCGACGACCGTGCGCCGCTTCCTATTGAATTTCTGCTGCACGCCCTGGCGTCGTGCATCACTGGCGGCATCGCCAACATCGCGGCCGCGCGCGGCGTCACGCTGACCGAGGTCGAGTCGCACGTCGAGGGCGACATCAACCTGCTCGGCATCTTCGGGATGTCGAAGGAGATCCGCAACGGCTACCAGGGCATTCGCGCGACTTTCTCAATTAAGGGCGATGCACCGCCCGAGAAGCTGCAGGAGATCGTGCAGCAGTCGCGCGCGCGCTCCGCGGTGTTCGACGTGCTGACGAACGGCGTGCCGGTGTCACTGGCCGTCAACGCGGGTTGAGCCAACAAGCCGGGTCTAACCACCTTCGCCAAGGCTACGGTGGTCCGCCGAAGCTTTACGCGAAGGCGGAAGACCCGGCCTCCATCGTGATGATTCAATCCTCCATCGCCTCATCGTCGTTCGACGTTGTCGTCATTGGCGCGCGGTGCGCCGGCGCCGCGACAGCCATGCTGCTCGCGCGTGCCGGCCACCGTGTGCTCATGGTGGATCGCGGGCAATACGGCACCGACACGATCTCGACCCACGCGCTCATGCGTGGGGCCGTCGTCCAGTTGCATCGGTGGAACATCCTGCCGGCCGTGATCGCGGCCGATACGACGCCGGTCCGGCAGGCCACCTTCTTCTATGGCACTGAGGATGCCCCGGTGTCGGTACCTGTCAAGCCGCGCGACGGCATCGAGGCGCTGTACGCGCCGCGGCGCTACGTGCTGGATCGACTAATGGTCGACGCGGCCGTGGCGTCCGGTGCGGAGGTCGCGTATGGCGTCAGGGTCCATCCTCATGGACTGCAACGATCCGCGACCGGCCGAGTCACCGGCGTCGTGCTCGAAGACGAGTCCGGCGCCGTGCATCAGATCGCGGCGAACATCGTGGTCGGCGCAGACGGAATGCGATCGACTGTCGCACGCCTCGTCGATGCACAGACGTATCGCGTCGGACAGCATGCGACGGCGACCCTCTACGGACATTGGTCTGGGCTCGATGTCGCCGGCTACGAGTGGTACTTCGCTCCCGGTCTCAGCGCGGGCGCCATTCCCACGAACGGCGGGGAGGTGTGCGTGTCGCTCACCGTACCGGGCACGGAATTCAAACGTCTGTTTGCGCACCAGATGGATGCCGCGTTCCACGCACTGCTGTTCCAAGTCGCTCCCGGTCTCGCCGAGCAGGTCGATCGTGCCGGCCGGCTTCCGCTTCAGGGATTTGCAGGTCACGCCGGATTCTTCCGGCAATCGTACGGGCCCGGATGGGCGCTGGTCGGTGACGCCGGCTACTTCAAAGATCCGCTGACGGCGCACGGCATCACGGACGCGCTGCGCGATGCGGAGCTGCTGGCGGATGCGATTGATGCGGGATCCGCCGAGGCGTTCGTTGAATATCAGGAGCAGCGAGACGAGGCGAGTCTGGAGTTCTTTCAGACCACGGATGCGATCGCGTCATTCCGCTGGAATCTGAGGGAACTGCGGGTGCTGCACGAGACGATGGCGAAGGCAATGTCTCGGGAGGTGAAGCAGCTGGTCGGTGCGTAGGGCAAACCGAAAGGTTTGCGGCGACAGGTCAGGCGACCGTGACCTCCTTATGTTTCACCGTGATCTTCTTGATCGTGCCCGTGAAACCGTTCTCCCATGGATCGTAGTCGTCTGTCACCGGGGAGTAACTGTCGTGGCCGACATCGGCGGTCTCGGCGGCCAGCGAATAGAGCGATCCCATCGTCTTGCCAATATGACCGCTGCCCACTTTCTTTCCGTTGACGATGATGGAGCCGGTCGCACCCTTGTGCAGACCACCGCCGTCATAGTCGAAGTCAAAGGTCAGGTGCACTTTGCCGGCCGGCAACGCCTCTGACGCTTCGATCTCGTATTTCTCACGCGCGAGCCAGTTGTAGACGTACTTCGGCTTGCCGTTCTTGATGTACAGACTCCAGCCGCCGAATTGGCCGGCCTGAGCCAGGATCACGCCATCTGCGCCGCCCTGCGGAACCTCGAGGTCAGCGTCAATCGTGAAGGACACGGCTTTGGTGTTGATGAAGCTGCCCTCGGGCAGTCCAGGCATGCCCGGATAAAGCGTCAGCTCGGTGCGGCCGAACATGATGTCTGGCCGGCCGGCGACGGCAGGATTCAGACGCTGCGCCTGCCGATCGTCCATCGGGAACACGTTGTTCTTGATCGCCTCCTCGATGAACAGGGCTTTCATGAACTCGAGCTTCTCCGGGTACTTCGCGGCAAGGTCCGTCGCAAGACCGAAGTCCTCGCGCGTGTTGTAGAGCTCCCATCGATCCTTTGAGAAATCGTTGGTGCGTGTCGGCGGCCGCTCCCAGTTCACGGTGTGCACGACGGCCGCGAGCCACCCATCGTGGTAGATGCTCCGATTGCCGAGGGTCTCGTTGTATTGGGTGATGTGGCGATCTGGCGCGTTCGCATCCTTGAACGAGTACTGCATGCTGACGCCGGGCATCGGCAGCTGCGGCACACCGTTGACGGTTTTCGGCGCAGGAATCCCCACGGCTTCCAGGATCGTCGGCACGATGTCGATCACGTGGTGGTACTGCGTCCGCTTCTCGCCCTTAGCGGCGATGCCTTTTGGCCAGTGCACGACCATTCCCGCGATGTTCCCTCCGCCGTGGGCGAAGGTAATCCCCCATGAGCACGGCGTCGAGCCGGCCATCGCCCATCCCACGGCGTAGTTCGGATAGGAGTTCGGGCCGCCGTACTCGTCCAGGCGGCTCAGCAGGTACGGGATGTCCTCTGGCGCGTCGTTCAGTTTCGACCATTCGACGAGGCATCCGTTGAGATCGCCGACGATCGAACCGCCGTTGTCGCCGAAGATGTAGAAGAACAGGGTGTTGTCGAGCTCGCCCAATTCTTCGAGCGCGTCGACGAGCCGGCCGACTTCGTAGTCGGCGTGCTCCGTCAGCGTCGCGTAGACCTCCATCTCGCGCGCGAGCACCTTTCTGGCATCGGCGCCGAGGTCGTCCCATTTGGCGACGCTCTCCGGATTTGGCGCCAGCTTCGTTCCAGACGGCACAATCCCCAATTCGATCTGCTTCTTCAGTGTCGTTTCACGGAACTTGTCCCAGCCATCGTCAAAGACGCCTTTGTAGAGATCTTTCTTCAGCCACTCTGTCGGTGGCGTGTGTGGCGGATGACTCGCGCTGGCGGCGTAATACATCAGGAATGGGCGGTCCGGCGTCAGCGAACGGGTCGCCTTCACCCAGGCGACGGCCTTGTTCGTCATGTCAGTGCCGAAGTGATAGCCCTCTTCGTGCGGCGTGCCGATGAACGTGGTGCCGTCGATCAGACTCGGGAAAAGGTTGGATTGCTCGCCGGCAATGTAGCCGTAGAACTTGTCGAAACCACTGCGCGTCGGCCAACGGTCGAACGGGCCGCTGACATTGACTTCGTTATCTGGCACTTCATTGTTCTTGCCGAAATAGCCGGTGCAGTAGCCCCAGCTCTGGAGCATGGTGCCGACGGTCGAGATGCTCAGCGGTCGGACGCCCGTATCACCCGGAAACGCCGTGCTGGTGCCGGTGACGCCCGCCATGCTGTTCTGATGGCTGTTTCGTCCTGTCAGCAGCGCCGTGCGCGTCGGTGAGCACAGAGCGTTGACGTGGAAGTTCGTATACGTCAGTCCGTTCTTCGCCAGCCGCTCGAACGTGGGGGTACGAATGCGTCCGCCAAACATCCGCGGGTCTGCGTAGCAGGACTGATCGAACAACACGATGACGACGTTGGGTGCGCCCGTTGGCGGTCGAATTTTGAACAGCGCCGGCGGATCTACCTTCCGCCAGTCCATCTCTGTGATTGGTGGTTGCTCGGGCGGCTGGATTGGCAACGTCTGGCCGTACTGATACGGATTGTCGCCCGCACTGATGACTCTTCGCTCCGCCATGGCACAGCCTCCTGCAGCTATCGCTTGCAGCCGCTGTTCCAAAAGTGCAAATCCGAGACCTCGATCCTGGCGCTGGAGGAGGTGCGAGAACCAACTGTGATGACCGCGTCACCACGACATGTCGTGAGGCCATCGTCGGGGCGCGGAGTGGCGGGCGTAGGTCCCGTTGAGCTGGCACGCGGCCTGCTCCTCTGTCAGGAAGGAATGGGCGTCCTTACGCGATCGGCAGGAAAGCCGTGCGTTGCACGGATCTGTGCCGCGAATCCGCGTGGACAACGTGGCCGCGCGCGGGCCGGTCTCCTGGTACTGCTGATCCTGGTGTGCGCTCCCGCCGCCGCTCTCGCACAGGACCCGCCGAAGAACACGGGCACGGCCGCACCACAAACGACACCACCGCAAACCCTGGCAATCGACAGGACGATGGAAGCGGGAGAGGCGGAAGTCCAGGACCCGAAACGCAAGCTCGTGGACTGGAACGAGTACGAAGGGCCGCTCTTCACGTTTCGGTTCGGCGGCGCGATCCTCTACGAATTCGCGAACTACGCCCAGGACGCCAACAGCCGTCAGCAGTTTCCGCTGTCCTACGGCTCGGGCGTGCGCGATGCGCGTTTCCTGTTCAAGGGCCGGCTCAAGTTCAAGCGCGAGGTGACGTACACGGTCGGGCTCATGTACGACGGGGCGAGCGATGAATTCCTGTTCCGCGAGACCGGCGTCATGATCGCCGTCCCCAGGCTGCTCGGTTACTTCTTCGTGGGCCGAACCAAAGAAGGGTTCTCGCTCATGAAGGTCATGTCGGGCTATTCGGTCTGGACCCCGGAACGCTCGACGATCAACGACGCGACGATCCCGATCCTGGCCGACGGCATCAAGTGGCTCGGCTACGCGCCGAAAGCGCACTTTCTCTGGAACATCGGTTTTTATGGAGACTGGATCTCCGAAGATGCGTCATTCGCCACCGCCGACCGTCAAGTCTCCGGACGCTTCGCGTGGCTGCCCGTCATCGAGAACGACGGCGGCTCGCTCGTGCACCTCGGTGTCAGCGCGCGCCTGAGCAAGCCCGACAACGATTCCGCGCGACTTCGCTCCCGCCCTGAGGCCTACCTGGCGCCGTTCTTCATCGACACGGGCTCGTTCGACGCGACCGCGACAAAGTCGATCCAGGGCGAAGCCTACTACCGGCCGGGTCCATGGTTGTTCGGCACGGAGTATTTCGCGCAGGGCCTCGATGCACCGCAGGACGGCAACCCGCTCTTCCATGGCGGCGAGGCGCTCGTGGCCTGGCTCATGACCGGTGAAACGCGTCCGTACAACACACGTGGCGGGTTCTTCGGTTTCGTCTCGCCGAACCAACCCGTCTTCGCCGGCGGACCCGGCGCGTGGGAGCTGGTTGCACGTGTGTCCTACAGCGACCTCAACGGCGGTACGCGGACCGGCGGAACGTTCTGGCGATTCACGCCGATGGCGAACTGGTACCTGTCCGATCAGCTTCGGCTCGAGTTCACGTACGGCTACGGATCGCTGAATCGGTTCGGCCTCGTCGGCAAGACGCAGTTCTTCCAGATGCGAGTGCAGTTCAAGCTGTGAACCCTGTCCGTTGACAACTTCCGACCCATGAGTATTATGTGTGACTCACACATATGTCACTCATCCATGGCAGCCGCGAGCTCAAGAAGGGCAGCGCCGAGCTGCTGATCCTCTCCCTGGTCGAGACCCGCGCCCGGCACGGCTACGACATCGCCCGGCTGATCGAACAGCGATCCGAGGGCAACGTCCGCTTCCACGCGGCCTCGCTCTATCCGTTGCTCTATCGCCTCGAGAAGCGCGGCTGGATCGAAGGACGCTGGTCAGAAAAGGCCGGCGAGCGCCGCCGGCGCCTGTACCGCCTGACTCGCGAGGGCCGCAAGATCCTCGCGGCACAGCGGAGCGGCTGGGAGAAGTTCGTGCGGGCCATCAATCAGATCACACGGAGCGAACATGCCTGAGTGGCGCACGGAGATTCGCGCGCGGCTGGCGGCCCTCGGCCTGCGTCCGGAGCGCGAACTCGAGATCGTCGAGGAAGTCGCGCAGCACCTCGACGACCGCTATCGCGAGATGTGCGCGCGCGGCGTGGGCGCAGCCGACGCCGAGGCCGGCGCCTGGCTCGAGCTGGATCAGGACGATGTGCTCGCGCGCGAGGTCGCGCGCGTCGAACGACCACAGCCACTCGAGCTGCCGCCGCCCGGCGCGCCCGCTCGCGGGCGCTGGGTCACAGCGCTGTGGCAGGACGTTCGCATGTCTGCTCGCGCGCTGCGAAAGCAGCCGTTGTTCACCGCGACGGTGGTCTGCGCGCTCGCGCTCGCGATCGGTCCGACGACGGCCGTCTTGAGTTTCGGGAACTGGCTGTTCTGGCGGCCGCTTCCCGGGATCGCGAATCCGGATCGCCTCGCGATGGTCCAGTTCGGCTACGACGTTCGCGCCATGCGCGTCATCACGAACGTGACGTACCCCAACATCGCGGATCTGCGAAGCGAATTGAAGACGGCCGATGGGTTTGCGGGTGTTGACAAGTCTCGCGGGAGCCTGCTCGTGGGCACCGATGCCGCGCGAGCGGTCGCATTCTCGGCCGTCACGGCCGATTTCTTCGAGGTGGTTGGCGCACGGCCGGTTGCTGGGCGCGCCTTCACTCCCGACGACGACCGCGATCCTGGTGGTGCCCCGGTCGCGGTGATCAGCGCCGGGCTGGCGACGCGATCGTTCGGATCGCCGGAGGCCGCCCTCGGGCAGCGCGTGCTGCTCAATCGCCGGCCGTTGACGGTGATCGGTGTCGCGTCCCCACGCTTCGCGGGGATCGAGGCCGACAGCACGGTCGAGGTGTGGATCACCGGCGCGACCTCCTGGTACTTGCCGAGTACCGGCGAGATGCTACCGCCCGTTGATCGAAGTCAGGGCGTCTCATTCAACAGCTTTGTCGCCCGTGTCGTGCCCGGCGGAAGTTTCGTGCAGCTCGAAGCCGAGCTCACCGCGCGCATGCGGGCACTGGCCCAGGCATTTCCGCGCGAGAACAAGCAGTTCGCGAGCTCGACCGCCACGGTCTACCCGGGGCTCGGCGTCAATCCGCTGGTGCGGCCGTCTCGAAGGTACGTCGTTGGCCTGTTGTTCACCATCGGCAGCGTCCTGCTGATCCTGGGATGCGCGAACGTCGCCAACATGCTGGTCGCGCGCGCCGTCCGGCGCGAGCAGGAGACCGCGGTGCGCAAGGCACTGGGCGCGTCCGGGTGGCGCCTCGTCCAGCTGCAGCTGACCGAGTCGTGGATGCTTGCCGTCGGCGGGGCCCTGGTCGGGTTCGCGCTCGCCGTCATCCTGAAACAGGTTCTGCAGCACTATCTCGTCCCCTCGCCGCCAGGGACGCTGCCGCCGGTGCCGATCGATCTGCGCGTGCTCGCCCTCACGATGGGCGTGGCGCTCTTCGCGGGCACGATCGCCGGGGTCGCGCCGGCCTGGCTGTCGGCGCGTGGCCGCACGGCCGGGGCGCTCGGCGCCGGCGTGCGGACGACCACGCGGGCGCCGCGACTCCGCAGCGGGCTCGCGGTCGTGCAGCTCGCACTGTCGTTGACGTTGCTTGTCGGTGCGCTGCTGCTGGTTTCCACGATTCGAAACCTGCGTAGCGTCGACATCGGTTTCGATCCGGATCGACTGACGACGGCGCGGTTGAATCTGGAAGATGAAGGCTACGATGCGGCACGGACGCGCGCCCTGGCCGCCGATCTCGCGCCGGCTTTGAAGGCTATCCCTGCGCTCGAGCGCACCGCGTTGGCGATCGCCGCGCCGTTTCCAGGCTTCAGCCGCCAGAGACTCGTGCCGCCCGGCGCCGACGACAAGGCGACCATCGCCGTTGACACGAACGCCGTGTCGCACGACTACTTCGACCTGCTGGGCACGCCGATCGTGCGCGGCCGCGCCTTCACCCAAGACGAAGCGTTCGCGTCATCGCCGATCGAGACACGCCCCGTCATTCTCAACGAGCTGCTGGCCGGGCGATTGTTCGGCGACTCGGATCCCATCGGCCGTACCGTGCGCATTCCGGGCAAGACGCCGCAGGAGTGGCCGGTGATCGGCGTCGTCCGCGACAGTCATGCGCGGAACGTGATGAACCCCGTGACGTGGCAGCTCTTTCAACCGCTCGGCCGGTCGGGGGCCGACCGCCTGACTGTGCTCGTGAGATCGAGCCGCCCGTTCGTCGACGTCGCGAACGGCATCAAGACGGCGGTGTTGGCGCTCGATCCGAGGATGCCCCTGACCGACACCCATCGATTGAGCGAGTGGATGGACGACGAGATTCGGCGCGAGCGAATGTTCGCGACGATGCTGACGTGGGTCAGCGTACTTGCGTTTGTCCTGGCTGCCCTCGGATTGCACGGGCTGGTGGCGCAGGTGACGAGCGAGCGCAGGCGCGAGTTCGGCATCCGCCTTGCGATCGGCGCGAGTCGCGGCGCCATCGCGCGGCTCGTCGCACGCTACGTCCTGGTCATCACATCGATCGGCACCGTCATCGGGCTGGGGCTGGCGGCCGTCAGCAGTCGTGTGGTTAAGGCGATGCTCTTCGGCGTGACGCCCGTCGATCCGGCTGTGTATGCGGTGGCGGTCGCAGTCATGACCATCGTCGTCATCGTCGCCGCCGCATGGCCGGCGATCCGTGCAACGCGCGTCGAGCCGGTGGACGTGCTCAGAGCGGAGTAGGCGATGACGATCACTCCGCGCGCAGCACCAGCGCCGGATCCGTTCGCGCAGCGCGCCTTGCCGGGATGTAGCAACCAGCCAGTACGGCGACCGCGAGCAGTGCGGCGACCGTGACGAACGTCAAGGGGCTGGTACTGCTGATGCCGTACACCAGGGACCGCAGCACCCGCGCAGCCCAGAGCGCGGCGGCGCCGCCGGCCAGGAATCCGCCGGCGACGAGCAGCGAGCATTCGCCAAGCAGCAGACGTTTTACCCCGGGCGGCGTCACACCGAGCGCGAGCCGTATTGCAATCTCTCGCGTGCGTTGACGCACCGCTTGCGCCATGACGCCGTAGACGCCAATCACCGCGAGCAACAGCGCCACGATGCCGAGCGAGCCCAGCAGCCGCAGGCTGAGCGCGTTGATCGAGAGCTCGCTCTCGATCAGGTCGCCGAGCGTCATGAAGCCGAATGCGGCCTGCTCGGAATCGACGCTCGCGATGGCGGCGCGCATCGCTTGCGTCATCTCGCCAACCGGCCGGTCCGTGCGGACGAGCACTGCCATTCGTGTCGCATCGCGCGCGTCGATCGGCAGATAGACCGTCGGCGGCGTGGGCTCGAAGATTGTCTTTTCCCTAATGTCCGGATAGACGCCCACGATGGTTCGCATCGGCGTCACTGCGGCCGTGGCGCCGCGGGGGACTACTCGAATTCGGCGGCCGACGGCCGGTGCGCCACCCAAGTGGGTCGCGACGAACGCCTCGTTCACGACCACGACGTTGTCCGCGTCATGGTCTGCCGGCGTGAACAGCCGGCCGGCGCGAGCGGTGAGGCCAAGCGTCTCGAAGTAGTGCGCGTCCGCGATGCGCACGTTGACCTGACGCAGGTCGCGCGCGTTGGCGGGCGGCGGGTCCGTGTCGAGCGAGAGCGCTCGCTCATTCGACCCGCCCACGCCTGGCGGCACGTCGACGGTGCCGGCCGCGCGCACGCCGGGAATCGCAGCCAGCGCATGGACGATGCGCGTGAGCACATCGCGTTGTGATGTGGCGTCGGCGTACTTGTCGCGCGGCAGCGTCAACCGCGCGTGGACGATCGTCGACGCGTCGAAACCTGCGGTGATGTGAGACTGGGCGCGGGCGCCGTCGACGAGCACGCCGGCGCCGCAGAGCAGCACGAACGCCAGGGCGACTTCCGCCGCGACGAGCACGCGCTGGAGTCCGCGCCATCGACGCCCTTCCGACGCGCCGCGAGCGCCGGCGGCATCCAGACCAAGCCGGCCGCGTGACGTGGCTTGCACCGCGATCACCATGCCGACGATCAGGGCCGAGACGAGCACCGTGCCGAGCGCGATGCCAGCGACTGGTCCGTTGATGGCCGCTTCCTCCATCCGGGGGATGCTGAACGAGCTCACCGCCACGATCGCGCGGGATCCCCAGATCGCGAGCAGCACGCCGCCGAGGCCGCCCGCGGTGAACAGCACGACGGTTTCGGTGATGAGCTGGCGGACGAGGCGTCCGCGACCGGCGCCGAGCGCGGCCCGTGCTGCCAGCTCTCTGTGACGCTCGAGGCTGCGGCCGAGCATCAGGTTCACGATGTTCACGCAGACGATGAGCAGCACGAGTACGGCGGCGCCCAGGATCAGGAGCAGCCTCGGCCGGGCGTAGCTTCGTACCGTGTGGCCGTACGGCACGAGACGCAGGCCGATCTGTCCGGCAGCAGGGAAGCGCGCGTCGAGCGATGCCGCGGCGGCGTCGGCTTCGGGCTGCGCCCCTTCTAACGTCGCGCCTTCCGCGATGAGCCCGAACGCCAGCAGATTCCCTTCGCGCGTGGTTGGCCACGACGCGTCCGCGGCGCCTCGAAGCAGCCAGAGATCGGCGCCCGACCAGTAGGGCGCCGGAAAGCGGAATCCTTGCGGCATCACGCCGATCACGCCGTAGGTGCGCCCGTCGATCTTCAGGGGCCGGCCGATGGCAGACGGATCGGACGCGAACTGCTGCGCCCAGAGCGTATGCCCGAGCATGACGACTGGCGGCGCATCCGGCGCATCATCCGCCAGAGTTGGCAGTCGCCCGATCGCGGGCGGTGTTCCGAGCATCGCGAAGGCGCGCGAGTCGGTGAACACCATGCGCCCGCGCTCCGGCAGCGAACCGCCGGACAGACTGACAGCCGAGGACCACGCCGTCGTGACGTTCTCAATGGCGCCGCCGCGCTGGCGCAGTGCGAGCACGTCCGCGGCCGAGAGCTCATCGAGCAGCCGGCCGCTGGTTGGCGAGACCTGTGCGATCTGCACGATGCGCGCGTGATTCGGGTACGGCGGCGGGCTGAGCAGCACCGCGTGCACGACCGACAGCACCGACGCCAGCGCGCCCGTGCCGATCGCGATCGTGGCGATGCATGTGCCCGCGAAGCCGGGCCGCCGGCGCATCCATCGCAGCGCGAACTTCGCGTCGCGGACGACGCCGTCCAGCCACGGCCAGATCCACACATCCCGCGCATCGTCCTGGGCCAGCGCGACGTTGCCGAGCGCGCGCCGGCTCGCGGCTGCCGGCGTCGACTCGCCACGTTCGGCGAGCGCGGCCTCTCTCAGCGCGCGATGTGTTTCCATTTCCTCGCGCAGCGCATCTTCGATCCGCCGCCGATTCAGCCAGTAGTGCAGTCGTCGAAGCCAGCGCATGTCAGGCCTCCAGAACCCGCTGGACGATTTCGATCCGGCGCGCGAACGTGGCTCGTTCTTTCTCGAGCTGTTTGCGCCCGCTCGCCGTGAGCGTGTAGAACCGCGCGCGCCGGTTGTTCTCCGACGCGCCCCACGACGCCTTCACCCAGCCGTTCAGCAGCAGCCGCTGCAGCGCGGGGTAGAGCGCGCTCTCGCCGATCTCGAGCGCATCCCCCGACGCGACGCGCAGGTGTTCGACGATGCCGTAGCCGTGTCGCGGCTCGCGGAGCAGGGTCTTCAGCACCAGGAGCTCGAGGGTGCCGGGCAGCAGGTCGGAGTCCACGTTGGTGAGTCCCATCAGTGAGTGATGGGTGAGACGATAGCACAAAGGAATTGGTTCGTTGCCGTAGGGCAGACCTTCAGGTCTGCCAGGCGAGGCAAACCTAAAGGTTTGCCCTACGTACGTACGACGTACGTACAATGATTTCGCTCATGACCCCGAGCGTCGGCTTCGGCGAGTTCCGCTTTCATCCCGACACGGGCCAACTCTGGCTCCGCCAGGACGAAGTGCGCCTGACGCCGAAGGCCGCCGACGTCCTGAAGATCTTGATTTCGAACGCGGGCTCGCCGGTGTCGAAGGACGCCCTGTTCGCGTCTGTCTGGCCGGACGTCGCCGTGACCGACGATGCCCTGACGACGTGCATTCAGGAGCTGCGCCGCGTGCTCGGTGACGATGCGAAGCGGCCGCAGTTCATCGAGACGCGTCATCGACGCGGGTATCAGTTCATTGCGGCGGTATCCCGCGACGACGTTCGGGCGCCGGGTGCGGCCGCGGTCGCGCCGGCGGCGCGGGCCATGTCGATTGCGGTGCTGCCGTTCGCGGACATGAGCCCGGACCACGACCAGGAATACCTCTGTGAGGGCCTGGCCGAGGAGCTCATCAATGCGCTCACGCTGGTCGAGGGCCTGCGCGTGGCCGCGCGCACCGCGTCGTTTCAGTTCCGCGGAAAGGGCGAGGACGTTCAGACCATCGGACGACAGCTGAACGTGGAGACGCTGCTCGAAGGGAGTGTCCGCAAGTCCGAGGATCGCCTGCGAGTCACCGTGCAGCTCATTGAAGTCGCGACCGGCTATCACCGCTGGTCGCACCGCTTCGATGGACAGTTCAAGGACGTGTTCGCGGTGCAGGATGAGATCGCCGAAAGTGTGGCGGCCTCGCTGCGCGGCGGCCCCGAGACTCCGCGTGAGAAGCGGACGCCGCATCGCGCGCTCACCGCCCCGGGGGCGTACGAGCTCTACTTGCGCGGCCGCCAGCACCTCCATCGGATCCTGCACGGCGACCTGACGTCGGCCGCCGAGATGTTCCGCCGGGCCATCGAGCTCGACGCCGGATATGGTCCGGCGCACGCCGGCCTCGCCACGGCGCATTCGACGCTGTACGAGTGGTTCGGCGCGAACGACGCGGACCTCGCCGGTGCGGAGCGCGCCAGCGAGCGCGCGCTCGAGCTGGCGCCGGATCTCGCCGAAGCCCACGTCGCGCGCGGGTGCGCGCTGTCCTTGATGAAGCGCTACGAGGACGCCTCGAGAGAATTCGACGAGTCGATTCGCCTCAATCCCAACCTGTTCGACGCGTACTACTGCTACGCGAGGACAAGCTTCGCGCGCGGCGACGTCGCCGGTTCAGCGGTGCTCTTCGCGAGAGCGGCCGATGTCCGGCAGGAAGACTGTCAGAGTGCGTTCCTGTTCGCGCAGTCGCTCAAGATGCTGGGCCGGGATGAGGAGGCTTCCATCTGGCGGCGCGAAGGCATTCGTCGCGCCGAGCGCGCGCTTGCGCTGAATCCACTCGACGGGCGCGCCATGTCGCTCGGGGCCTTGTATCTGCTCGAGGAAGGGCACTCCGAGCGCGCGATCGCGTGGTCCGAACGCGCGCTCGAGCTGTACCCCAACGACATGAGCTCGCTCGGCAACGGCGCGTGCCTGCAGGCGAAGCTGGGACACGCTGACCGCGCGATTGCGCTGCTCGAGCGCGTGTCCGCGCTGGGCTGGGGCCAGCGCGATTGGCTGGAACGCGATCCGGACTACCAGAGTCTTCAGAGCGATTCCCGGTTCCAAAGGCTTCTGACGACGTTTAAATGACGTGTCGTAGGGCAGACCTTTAGGTCTGCCACATCGGCCTCCGGTTATGCTGGCTGCGTGCGGCTAGCACCGCGGATCATCGCCGCGATCGCAATCCTGATGTGTGTGTCGTGCAATCGGACGCCCACGTCTCCTGCCGGAGCCGTCACCGTACGATTCGTGTTCCAGGGATCGACCACGCGCCGAGCGAATCTTCCGGCCTCCGCACTCCCGTGCGTGGACGCCGTCGGCCTCACCCACATCCACCCCAGCTGGCGCGGCTTCGCGACGATCCCGTTGCAAGCGGTGCCGCCAGATCGGTACGAGATCACCCTCAGAGATGTGCCAATTGGGACCCGCGTGACGTTCCGCGTCAACGATCAGAACTTCTGTGATGAGACTCCCACCGGAGCCGTGACACGCAATGTTTTTGCGAACGATGTCCGGTTGGTCCAGAACGCGACGACTCCGGGATCGGGCGACGAGCCGGGATACGCCCTGACGGTCTCATCGACGGGAGGGATCAGTCAGTAGGTGTCCACGTTGAGCCGCATTTCGAGCCGATCGCGCGCCGACCTTTGACCCCGCCTGTCGAAAACTGTTCGACTTGACCGACCTCTGACCCCACTTGTGGAAAGCTCTTCAACCCGACCGACCTCTGACCCCGCCTGTGGAAAATCGCCGACACGTTCGAACTCGGCGCGCGCCGAGTTGGGTGCGAGGCTGGTCGCGTTTCTGGTCGATGATGGGGCTGTGGCCGACCTCTGGCCCCGCGTGTGGAAAACTGTCAACCCGACCGACCTCTGACGCCGCGTGTGGAAGATCGGCGGCACGTTCGAACTCGGTGCGCGCCGAGTTCGGGCTCGGCTGGAACGTGTGCGGCGCGGGCAGCGCGGCGCCCCGAAAAAATATTTCACGCGCAGCATTTTGCTGTTGACAGGTCCCTGAACGCTCATCGCAACGGATCTCAGACGCGATCGTCGTCGCCGCTCTCGCGGCATCGGCGCCTTCATCAGACGTCGACGGCGCTCGCGAGTCTCAAACGAGATCTTGCCGGCGGATCGCTGCGCAGTGTGCCGCGGCGTCCGTCGTAGATCGCCCGTGATATCAACGATCATGACGACGGAAATCAATCATTCGCGAACGGACATCAGCCGCTTGTCGGACGACGCGCTCGTCGCGGAGACGACGCGCGTCGCTGGAGTTGAGCGGCATGCGACGGCCGAGCTGGTCGCGTTGCTCGCAGAAGTCGAGCGGCGCAGCCTGCATCTGGCGCTGGGTTACGGGTCGATGTTTGTGTACTGCACGCGCCTGCTGCGACTGTCCGAGCATGCCGCGTACGGCCGGATCGCCGCGGCCCGCACGGCGCGCCGATTCCCGCGGGTGCTGGATCTGCTGGCCGAAGGGGCGCTGACGCTTTCGAGCCTGGACCTACTCGCGCCGCACCTGACGGACGACACCGTCGAAACGATGCTCGAAGCGGCCAGTGGCCAGAGCACGCGTGCAGTCGGGAAGCTGATCGCCGCTTGGCACCCGCAGCCGGATCTGCCGACGACGGTGCGCGCGTTGCCGAGTGGCGGACCAGGCAGGGAGGCGCCGCCTCCGGGTCCGCTCCTCGACACCGAAATCGAAGGCGACGGCGAGGCCGAGCGCAACAATCCTCCAACTGCGGCGCCGTCAACCCAGATAGTGGTCCTCGCACGATTGCGACCTCGCGCCATCGTCGCGCCGATCGCGCCGAAGCGCTACCTGTTGAAAGTCACGATCGGTCATGACACGCAGGACAAACTTCAGCGCGCTCGCGCGTTGCTCCGGCACGCGATCCCCGACGGCGACACCGACCAGATCCTGAACCGCGCGTTGAGCTTGCTGCTCGACGACGTGGTTCGCACGAAGTGCGCGAGCACGTCGAAGCCCCGGCGGGCGGGGTCCACGATTGGCCAAGGCCGACACATCCCGGCGGCGGTGAAGCGCGAGGTCTGGCAGCGGGACGGCGCCCGGTGCGTGTTTGCTGGCGAGCACGGCATCTGCGGCGAGACCGCGTTCCTCGAGTATCACCACGTCGTCCCGTTCGCGGCCGGCGGGCCGACCGATGTCGGCAACCTCCAGCTGCGGTGCCGCGCCCACAATGTGTACGAGGCGGCGAACTTCCAGCGCGCGCCTTCCGCTGCCGCGCACAGCTGAGGCGGCCGCTTCTGGTGGGGTCGCGTACCCGGAACTCGGCGCGCGCCGAGTTGGGCGCGTGACTACCGGCGCCCCTCCACCTAGGCAGCATTCCCGGACAATTCCCGGCCCACTCTCGGGACTCCGGGCATGCCTCGCTCTTACTCTCGCTGTCGGCAATCGGCGAATCCACGCCGATCGCACATCGCCCGATGGACGGGCGACAACGAGAGGACCTATGAAGATGAATGTGTTAGCAGGTGTATTGGCCATCGCGCTTGCGGCGGTGGCTGGAATCTACTCGAACGCTTCGGCTCAGCCGGCGCAACCGACGTTCTCAATCGCGGTTCACCTCGCGTATGCGGATGGCACGAGCTACGACATCGTGCTCGCGAGAGAAGTGCCGGCCTCCGAGAAATCGTCGATGCTCGCTGACTGCGGCAGGTCTCACCGAACGGGGTCCGTGGTCCGGTACCACTGCTATGCAATCCCGGAGTGAGTCGTTGGGCACGGCGGCGGGGTAACCCGCCGCCTACCGCGAACCCGGCACGCCCCAGTTGACGACGACGGTAATCGGCGCCTTCGACTCTTCCCCGGTGGGCACGGCGACGAGAAACCGCTTGCCGTCAGGCGCGACATCCCAGGCTGCACCCTGGGGCAGTTGAAATAGCTCACGCGGCGTACCCACCTTCAACGTCGGAACCGTCGTCACGTCGACCGCCATCATCTTGCCGCCGGGCGCGACGAAGAACAGCTCCTTGTCGTCGCGCGGCCAATTCGGGTTCGAGCCGCCGTTCGTGGACACCTGCCTGACCGTACCGGCAGGCGAAGCGGGTGAGGTCGGATCGAAGGACTGCACGTAGATCTCGGACCTGCCGGATCGGTTCGACTGATACGCAATCCAGCGCCCGTCGGGCGAGAAGCGGGCGGCCGCCTCGAATGCCCCGGTGTGGAGGATCGACGTCGGCGTTCGGCCTCCATCCATCGGCCGCACCCACACGTCTGAGGCTCCGGGCCCAGGAAGAGTCGAGTAGAGAAGGAAGCGCCCGTCACGAGACCAACTCGTCGGCACCTTGGGCTGATCCGACTGGAGGAGCAGAACCTCTTCGCCGGTGGTGTTGACCGGCTTGACGAACAGATCGCTCGTGCCGCCGTTCCGGTTGGAGTGGAACACGATGCTGAGCCCGTCGGGCGACCAGATCGATGCCCGATCGTTGGTCGGATTCGTCGTCAGCCGCACGAGCTTGTAGGGATCCATCTCAGCCAGCCAGACGTCCGAGTTCATGCCGGGCGTGAGGGTGATGCCGGCTCGACGCCCATCTGGTGCGATCTCGATGATCAAGACGGACTGGGCCACGCCAAGTACCTGAACCGGATTGCCGTGCCGATCGAGCCAGGTCAGTCTGGACTCCCGGCCGGTGCCCGATTCGCCGCCGGTGCGAAACGCCAGTGCCGCTTTGGTTGCAGAGAAGTCACCGTTGGCGCCGTTGTTCCCGACATCCTCCGCAATCCGCACGGCCTGGTCCGTGAGCGCGAGCCGGTCGACGTCGAAAGGCTGCGCCATCAGCGTGCCGTTTCGCAGGAACAGGAGCCGCCCGCCGTGGGGGCCCATCTCCGCGAACAGGCCTCGGCTTTCTATCTTTAGGATCGGATCGCGGAGCTGGTCTTCCGGCGTCTTGTCGATCGATCCGACGAAGATCCCCGACTGGCCAAGCAAGGAGGCGCGCAGGTACACGAAATGCCGTCCGTCGGGCAGCCACGACGGGAGGCCGTGCGCGGCGTCCCCTCGAGTCGAATCGAGCGCCGTGACGGGCGTCAGGTCGCCGCCCGATTCAGCGACTCGGCGAACGGCGCCGGCCGTTGTGCCACCGACGAGGATCACACCACTGGTGCCCCACGCAACCGATCCCATGACGTTGGCGCTGGGCCCCTCGCAGACGATGACCACCGGACCGCCGGCCACCGGCACTTTTTTCAACGCCCGATCGACGACGAACGCGACGAACGAACCGTCGGGTTTCCAGAAGACGTTGCGCGCGCCTTCAGTGCCGGCGATCGGCCGTGATTCCAATGCGCCGAAATCCCGCAACCACAATCGTGTCGTGCCCTTCTCGTCACGGGCAACGAACGCGACGCGCCGGCCATCGGGCGCGACCGCGAGACCGGGCTCGAACGAGCTGCCGTCCGGCGCCGGAATCTGAAACCGCACGGCCTCCAGCGTGGGCGCAGCTTCGCGAAAGTGCGTGACGCCGAGGCCGCCGAGAGCCACGAGCAGGAGCGCCGCCGCGCTCGAAGCGAGCCACGTCCCGGAGGACACACGCTGGCGCGACGCGCTCGGCTCGTCGAGTTGGCGTGTCCAATCACCGATATCGCGCAGCCGCCGTTTCGGATCCTTCTCGAGACAACTGGTGAGCAGCCGGCGCAGCCGCGGCGGAACCGGCGACCAATCCGGTTCGCTCTTGATCACGGCCGCGAGCACTTCGGACACCGTCTCGCCGTCGAACGGCCGGCGACCGGTGACCATCTCGTACAACACAACGCCGAACGCCCAGACGTCGCCGCGCTTGTCGACGGCGCGTCCTTTCGCCTGCTCGGGCGCCATATAAACGGCGGTGCCGAGGATCGCACCCAGTCCCGTCACGGCCGGGCTCGTCACCGTCGGCGCCGACGTGGCTCCGACGAGATCCACGGCCGGCGACAGCGCCTTCGCGAGTCCGAAGTCCAGCACTTTCACGATGCCGTCCTCGCGGATGCGAATGTTGGACGGCTTCAGATCGCGATGCACGATACCCAGCGCGTGCGCGGCGTCGAGCGCCTCGGCGATCTGCCTGGCCACGTCGAGCGCCTCGTCGATCGGCAGCGGGCCACGGGCGATCCGCGCGGACAGGTCCTCGCCCTCGACGAACTCCATCGCGAGCGCGTTCTCTTCGATCCCGTAGATCTGCGCGATGTTCGTGTGGTTGAGCGCGGCGAGCGTTTTGGCCTCGCGCTCGAAGCGGGCGAGGCGCTCCGGATCCCGTGCGACGGCGTCAGGCAGAACTTTGATGGCGACCGTGCGATCGAGGCGCGTATCACGCCCCCGATACACCTCTCCCATGCCGCCTGCGCCGACAGCGGCGATGACCTCGTACGGGCCGAGGCGCGTCCCAGGGAGGAGGGACATCGGATGTGGGC
>Ga0137427_10000479_pt1 | contig 20464 bp, 14 predicted proteins | sample EasRivERMZT700_2_FD_102309 | JGI IMG/M metagenome (GOLD analysis project Ga0137427, IMG submission 102309) | Soil microbial communities from meander-bound floodplain in the East River, Colorado, USA - East River MetaG ERMZT700_2 | ecosystem: Environmental > Terrestrial > Soil > Floodplain ...
CGGCTCGCCCGCGAGCCCGCCGAATGGATGCCCTGGAACTACGGCCAGACGCCGGCCAGCTGCGCGTCCGCTTCCGCGCGCAACTGACCTGGCGCGTCCTACGCACGCCTGCCGAAAGGACACAGAAAACTCTGTGGGCACGCTTAAGACGTTCTCCCTCAGCACCCTCCCTCGACTTAGTCATCGTAGGCCAGTCCGCGCGACATTGAGCCGCGAGTTCAGATACTAGGGAGGAAGGTGCGGATAGACTCATAGATTCAGTCTCTGTGTCTCGGCGGATAGGGCCTCGAGCTTACGACTTGTAACGACAGAGCCTGCCAAATTAGGTCCCACGACATGAGTGACCGTCAGGACAACATTAATCTTGGAAGGCATCAGCCCATTGGGAAGATCGTGAAGGGCCGTTGTTCTGACAGTAGCCATTCTAGCGCTTCATATCTCACACAGCTCAATTTACACTGCTGTCCCAACGTTTGGGCGAGTAGCGCCCGCAGGTTATAGAAATTCATCATGTTAGGTCGACTGAGAGCTGAAATCGATTTGAATTTGATTCCGCACGCGCCGCATCCTTTCGCCACCTTGCGGCAGGAGGCAGCGCGTGAATTCCGGCAAAACGATTTTCTCGCAGTTGATGGACTTTCTTCCTTCTCAGGATTTTCGCCGATGCGTCGATCGCTACAATGGCAACTACAAACTCCAGAGTTTCTCGTGCTGGGATCAGTTCCTGTGCATGGCGTTCGCACAGTTGACCTACCGGGAAAGCCTGCGCGATATCGAGGCGTGTCTCCGTTCGGCGGGCACGAAGCTTTATCACATGGGTATTCGCGGCCGTGTTTCGCGCAACACACTGGCGAATGCGAACCAGGTGCGCGACTGGCGAATCTATGCCGACTTCGCGCAGATACTGATATCGACCGCGCGCCGACTCTATGTCGACGACAATTTCGGCCGTCGAACTCAATCAGACCGTTTATGCTCTGGATTCCACGACGATCGATCTGTGTCTTTCCTTGTTTCCCTGGGCGCGCTTCCGGAAACACAAAGGGGCTGTGAAGCTGCACACCCTGCTGGACCTGCGTGGCAACATTCCAACGATTGTGGTCATCACACACAGAAAAGTTCACGATGTCCATTTTCTCGATCAACTCGCCTTCGAGCCAGGAGCCTTCTACGTCATGGACCGCGGATATGTCGACTTCGAACGGCTGTACAACCTCAATCTGACTTCCGCCTTCTTCGTCCCTCGCGCCAAACGCAATTTCGCTTTCAATCGTCTGCATTCCCTGAGCCCGGACGAATCCACCGGCGTACTCAGCGACCAGATCATTTTTTGAAAACGGTCACGCTCGTAACTTGGAGAACTACCTGCCGTCACAATGGTTTTCAAGCCGATTATTTACTGATGTTTCAGTAACTTGCGGGTTGCTGGCTGGCTCAAATTGTCACCAATGATTCTTGAGCCTCCGTGGCCACGCAAAACCGACCATTAAACAACGACCCCCGCGATGTGACTCCGGCGTGCTTAATTGCCGAATTCCACCGCCGCCTGAGCGAGGATCCGGCAGTCATCACCGCGGCCTACGCGGTGCACCTGCCTGGCAACGGAAATCGGTTCCAGGTGCAGTTTCCTTCCCTCAAACCCGGGGACCTACCCGTCGTGACGTCGGCCCGCGTCGGAATCCATTACTTCGCGGCCTTCAAGCAGCCGCTGGTCGCCGGCCGCTACTGCACGCCTTCTGAAATCGATGCCGCCTCGAAAGTGGCCGTTTTGTCGACGAGACATTTGTGCGAATGCTGCTCGGAGGCGGCAACGCCATCGGCCAGCTCGTGCGCAACGGCAACGCGGCCCGTGGCTTGAAATCATCGGTGTGGCCAGAGACATTTCCATGGCGCCGAAAAAGACCCTGAAGGACGCCACGATCTATCTGCCTGTGGCGACCGCGGGACAGTGGTCGATGCACATGGTTCTGCATACACGCAGCAAGGACGCTGCGGCCAAACTCCGAGCGGCGGCGACGGATCCGCAGCTGCGGCTCACGGACGTGATGACGATCGATCGACTTGCGGAGTCCGAGGCCCAGACCCTGAGCTTCTTTACCTCGGCGCTGGGGATTGTCGCAGCCGTCGCACTGATGCTCTCGACGGCAGGCATCTATTCGCTGATCTCGTTCACGCTCGTGCGCCGCACCCGCGAGATCGGTATCCGCACGGCGCTTGGCGCCGCCCCGTTGCGCATCATCACCGGCATGCTGGCGCGCGCCTTTCTGCAGGTTGTCGCCGGCGTCGTTCTGGGAAGCGTCCCGGGCATTCTGATTATCTACGGCGGCACGGAAGGATCATCCGGCATGACTTCCCTGCCGACTCTCGCCACCACACTCGCGGTCGCCACTTTCGTTATCGGCGTTGCGATGATCTCGTGCATCCTCCCCGTCCGCCGGGCGCTGCGCATCCACCCCACCGACGCATTGCGCACCACGTAGCGCGTCAGATCCACCCTGCGACGTAGCAGCGACCACGAACTGCGCCCTAGTGAGCCCCGGCTCGTTCAAGGAGACCGTCGTCTTGATGACAAAGCGGATGGCCCTCCTTACTCACACCATCCACTCGAACGACAACACCACGGCATGCATCTTCGAGCCGAGGGCGATCGATACACCGACCATTCGCTCGATGCCTGTGACCATGCTCGCGAAGGCCAGGATCGGTGCGTGGAAACGAGCCGTGGTCGCTGTCGGTGACACCACCTCTCGATTGGTGAGAACCTCAATGGATTAACATGAGACCGTTTTACTCCGTCGCGGAACGCACGGTCTCGAGGCAGCAGACCAAGATGCGGACCGTGAGAACAACAGCACAAACCGCCGTTAACAGCCGCTGAACTTTAGTGGGATTCAAGTTGCCAACGAATTCCAGCAGAAGATCCTTTCTTTGCTACCGCCATAGAAATCTATAAACGTTCGATTGCGACTACTCAGCCACTTTACCTTGACGAACTCACCAACCCGGTAGAGTATGGGCCGCGACTTTGTTACGAATGTGAGGCGTCAGAATCTCGTGCAGGGACAACCATGTACATGCGGGGGCAGGAATGATAACTGTCGGTTCTGTTTTGGTTCCGGAGTCCGCCCAGTGGGGCCGGGCCAAGTGCAACCTTACCGCGCCAGTCGTCGGGATATTTCAAAACCAAACTATGCGATGGCGGAGTGTCCAATATGTTTGCGATTAGTCCTCAACCTCAATGGACATACGAAGGCAGTTCACGCAAGTCGGCTGAAGGCAAACATCTCGCCTCAGAATGAAACAAAGAAAACACAATTGTCTCCGTTATTGCCCACATCAGAACAATGTGGAGCGACCACAGTAAAGCTTTCAAATACGGCCCCCCAACTGGCAATTTCGAGAGTCTTGTCGAGAGCGCGATTGTCCAGTTGCTCAATTTGTGGATGCTCGGTTCGCGCAGACCACGTCGAATCGCACATCGAGAGGATTCACAAAAAACTGGTCCCACCTGTATTGCGTGCAAAGTCTCGAACGATAGTCGTGTCCCCGTCGAAAACTACGCAACACCTCGTCACCTGTCCGCATTGCCCATTGAGATCAACAGCGATGGTGATTCGCCATCACTTAACCTATTTTCATCCTGAACTAAAGCGCGAGCGTATAACTCTTGATCCGCACTCGATGGCTCAACGAAGCAAATCATCACAGGGAAAAGTTGAGGAGAGACTTGCACTATGCGGATTCTGTCGTAAGCAGATCAAAACATCGAAAATCGCGGCTCATGAGAAAAAGCATTTAGCGAAAAAATCGCCCGCTCGCAGTAAGAGTAATCGGGTCGTTGGAGATTTTGGATGGAAAATGAGGAAGAGAAAGTCTCACCTCGGCAGAGATCCCGCGCGGCCGTGGGTACAAGGCGGGTTACCGTCATTGGGCAAGCGACGATAATTCGGGGTCGTTAATGCTGGTTCCATTCATGTCTTGTATCTCTTTGCCACGCAAAGCGGACAGATCCCGTACTAATTCATGCGGACAGATCATTTGCTACGAGTTGTTTCTCCGACATGTTGTCCTCGAACTCCAATGGGGTTAAGGCTCCGCATGATTTCGGATGCAATTCAGTTAGGAATGGACGCTTCGACGCCTGCGCCTATGGCGAAGTTGATTGTTTTGAGAAATCTGTCGTTGATCAGCCCGTACCTAGTTCTGTAGGGGCGGTCCTTTCCGCTGACCTCTCCAGGGAGTCGAAGAATGGCTTTATTTGCCTTTGTTACGGACCAATGCACTGAACAAGCTGAACACCACGGTTGGCAGGATACGCTGAAACGGTTTGCGGCGAGCCTGGAAGAAAAGCAGAGCGTGGGAATGTTCGAACCCTTTCCCCCTCCCTATCTGGTCAAGAAACAATTTGGGGCCTACCAAGGCCGGCTGGTGGCTGCGCTGGTGCCGGTCGGAGAAGATGGCGTCGTCGTGTTGCTGTCGGTGATGATCAAAGGGACGCACGACTACGATGAATTCAGCACCGACGCGGTGCCTTTTGGCCAACGAGAACTTGAACATCTCTATGCCGGAAGAGATTGGGGTGCTTTCGTTGAAGAGCGCACGCGAGATAGCGCACCAACTCCAAAGCCAGCAGTTTCGGGTGAAGAGTACGGTTATTTGCACGATGTCCTCCATCACACGACAGCAGAAGGGGTCATTGACGAAGAGCTAGTGTGCGAAAGCATCGAGTGGGTAGAGAAATGTGGTCAGCCTCAATTTCGGAATTGGCACGCGTCTCTCCATGGAGCGATCATCAAAGCAACGGATCAAGATGCTCCCGGCGGCAAACTCGTTCCCGTTACCGATAAACAAGGATGGTCCGTTTTATTACGGAATTTTCCTGCGTATGGTGTGCTTTGGCTTGTTGCCCCAGTTATCGATTGTGAGCCTGCAACAGTAGAGAAGATCAGGAAAGCTTACGAAGGCGTACTCGATGCTGTTGCGCCCCCCTTAGAGAACATCTTAAAGTCGTCCCGCCGAGCGTATCCGGCTGTTCTGTTGGCGGATCCGGACATGTGGATGGATCTCCAGAAAGAAACCCAAACCAACATTGCTTTGTCACCAGAAGAATCGCAGGTGTTGCGATCGGCTCGCCGCAATACAGGAAGCATGGGTACGTTGTCCGGAGGGTTTCCCATGTTTATTAACGGTCGAGCAGGAAGCGGCAAGACTACAATTCTGCAGTACCTTTTCTCTGACTTCCTTTTTTATCATCTCATGAGGGGGCAGAACTCGGCTCCGCCCATATACTTCACCTGCAATTTCGAGTTGTTACGCCAGTCACGAAACATTGTCGAGAAAATGCTTCGCTGCAATGCGCGTTGGTGGCACGTAGACGTTGATCGGGAAAAACTGGTGGAGAAAAGCGCATCGGTACTGGATGCCGCATTCAAGGAGTTTCACCAACATCTCCTATCCTTGATCGATCCTGAAGTCAGAGCAACCAAGTTTCCTCCAGGAAGGTTCGTTGGATATACCGAGTTCAAACGATTGTGGCATGGCCGTTTTGGGCAAGATCCTAAAGCGCTCCGAGACTATGGACCTGATCTTTCCTGGCATGTGATCCGGAGCTATATCAAGGGTATTAGTTCAGAGGATTTACTTGACCCCGATGAATATCGGCATCTCGATAAGAAGCAGGTCAGTGTCACACAGAAGAGCTACGAACTGGTTTTCGCTAAGGTCTGGACAAAATGGTATCAGCCGCTGAGTGAGACTGAGAAAAACTGGGACGAACAGGATCTCGCGCGTTACCTGATTGAAATTGATGATGAGCGACGACTGCGCCGGAGCGGCGGAGAAGAACACGGATCGATAAACGACGGAAATACCTTACAACCGATACACCCCGCAATTTTCTGCGATGAATCGCAGGATTTCACCCGTATTGAACTAGAGGTTATCCTCCGATTGTCGTTGTTTTCCGATCGCACGCTGAGCAGGGAGGAAGTTGCTCTCGTGCCATTTGTCTTCGCTGGCGACCAGTTCCAGACGCTCAATCCAACGGGTTTTCGATGGGAAGCAACCAAGGCGTTCTTCGTCGAGAAATTTATCTTCGCATTAGCCACTCACCGGCCGAAGGCGCTCGACCTGAATTATCAAGAACTTACGTATAATTATCGCTCATCACGAAGCATCGTGCGTTTCAGTAATTATGTTCAGGCACTCAGGGCTCGCCTTTTCGACATGGCAACTCTCCAACCGCAGCAACCTTGGGAGCAGGAAGTGAACCCCCCACCCGTTACCCATTTCTCTCGGGACAACGACGAGTTTTGGACGCGACTAAAGAAGGAAAGCGATGTTGCCGTAATCGTGCCCTGTGGGGAAGGGGAAGAAATCGACTTTATCCGACAAGACCCCGTCCTGAGCGAGAAGATCAAGATTGATGAGGATGGAGCGCCTCAAACGACGGTCCTCAGCGCGAGTGGGGCAAAGGGACTCGAGTTTGCACGAGTGGTCGTTTATGGCTTCGGAGAGGCTGCTGACGAGGGGCTTCTAGATCCATTGCGTGGCGGAGCAGCTTACGTCAATGACATCGACCGAGCACTGCCATTTCAATACTTCATAAACCGGCTGTACGTTGCTGTCAGTCGCGCAAAACGCCGACTATTCATAGTCGATTCTGACGGAGGCTTCAAGCGGCTTTGGGATTTTGCTCATGATGAGACCCTCGAGACTGAGATTCTTGACGGAATGAAGAATGGACGAGCAATTTGGAGTGGTGCAGTCGCCCGATTAGAGCCAGGACGGACGGATGATCTCGCGCTGGACCGTGCTGCTGATCCGCTAGAGAATGCCGAAATCCTTGCTCGAGATGGACGCGCCCGGGGCAATGCTTTGCATCTACTACAGGCTGCGGTGATTTACAGGAACAACGGACAGGCGCGAGAAGCGCTCCGGTGCAAGGCAGATGCGCATCGGATCGAAGGCAAATATGTAGAGGCTGCAGAAGAGTTTTTAGAGTGCAACGATACACAAAAAGCAACAAGTTGCTTTTGGCGTGCAGAGAAGTTTGGTTGGAAGCCACTCGTAAAGGCCGCTGAGCGGCATCCAGACTTGGTCGGAACTCTGGAATACGCCTTCGCACGGGCATTGAGCGAAAGCTCAACTGTTAAGGCCGTAGGCGACCTCTTCCAGCGCCTTGCAGATCGTGTGAACGATTCGACTGGCCGGAATGAGGTGGTCGGCAACCCCGCCTGGTCCATAGCCGTGCGCACGCTGCTGGAGAAGGTTCGAAGTTTGAACGCACCCAGTGAGGATTGGCTTCGCGTTTCCTTGATAACGGACATTCTTGTCACCAGCGGCCTAACCGTCGGCGCTTCGCCACGGGGGCTACTTGCTTATCACGCAGGCGAACTTGAGAAAGCCGTTAACCTTTGGGACTCTGTAAGCGAACGCGGGTCAACGGAGTACCGGACCGCCAAGGCATTTTCTGCAGGATTTCCGGAAAAGCTTGCCTCTCTGAGTGAGCTGGGAAAGTTTGGTGAAATCGTCGCAGAGTGTCAGAAAAATCGAGAGACCCCTCTATCCTCCGAACAGGAGCAGATCGTCGGGCGTGCCTATCTCCACCAAGGAAACTACGAGCAAGCGTTCACCCACTTGGTCGATGGTCGCGACGGTAAGGGAGTTGCCCAGGTGCTGGAGGCAGCCGTATCAACCACTCAAACTTATCTGGCGAAGCGTGCAGCCCTCACTCTCTTCGGAATTGCCGCCGCTACAAACGATTGGAGAGCCTTGCTTCAATACGTGACGCGCCGAGCAATGCCATTCTTCGGTGAAACATCAGATGGCGTAGACACCTGGGTTCGGGACAATCGGGAGATGCTTGACCTTGGAATCACTCGGACTCTTGCCCGCAGCGAGGAGATTGTCGACTTGAAGTGGGATGACAAGAAAGAGGCGAATTTACGACCTTTTGCAGAGTTCTTGCAGCGCGTTTACCTGACCAAAGATCGGACGCCGGTCTCTCCCGATTTATTACTGGAGATCGGTGCAGCGATCGAACGAACGGGTAACCGTAGGAATTCCCTAGAATTTTACGAATCCATACAGAGTACGATCCTCCCTCCGGAAATACGCAGACAAGCTCAGCTGCGTTGGATCGGGTGCAAAGAACGTCAAGCGAAGTTTGAGTCGCAGGAGGGCAAAGAGAAGAACGCGAAGCTATATATGGAGGAGGCATCCCATGCTCGGAGTCGGCTGGGTATGTCAACGGACGCGGTCATTGCAGCCTACCCGGCACTTGATTCACTAATACAATATCTGAGCGCAATAAATCGCACTTCGGACGCTGAAGAACATCAAGGTAACCCTGTGAGCGACGCTCAGGGAGCCACCTTGCAACCAGAGCAGTCAGAAACTATTAGAACTTCTGATCAGACACTCCCATCAATGGAGGCGCCTACAATGTTCAAATCCTCCGTTCTCTCCAAGCCGAGTACGCACCGAGAGTGGACGGTGGGAAATCTGCGCTTCGAATTCTACCCAGAAGGTGGAAAGCTCAACATCACAGATCCTTGGGGGGCTACCGCTTCGATTAAGCCGTTGAAGCGGACTTGTGCTGGTAACGATGTGGACCTCCGTGAAGACAAAGATAATCCAGGCATCTTCAAATCGGAGGACTGGGGCCTAGTCATTAATATGTCTGATCAGAACTATCTGCAATTGGTGTTCGAGCGTGGGGAGCTAGAACTACGGCTTAGGCTCAACGCGAGTTTTCAAGTTGCCTCGGAGAAATTCTGAGACTTTCTTTTCCGTAGATTATTTGAAACACCCCCGCGAGGCTAGCTGCTCAACAGATCGAACCGTCGGTGGAGCGAAGGACTGCCGGTCATGCACAGACGGTGAATCTGTCTGCGGATTCTTCGGCGATCGCAAAAACGCTGCATTTTTTTAAGGGAACGAGCGATCAACTTGACTAACTGCTGAGTACTTCCTCTAGCCTGGCCGTATCCGTATTGTGTCTGCGCGAAATCATTTCAGCCCTGTCGAGACGAAAAAGGGAGCGACTGCTGACAAGTCGTCAATACGAGGCGGCCAGGGAAGCTTTAGGTATAGAACTCGCGGATGCCGCTGTGATCGCAATAACGGATGAAGTGGTGTTGGGCAGCGTCACTCTGCTGGAGGCGCACCCTCTCCGCGCCTCCGACGCGATCCAAATCTCAAGTGGTCTCGTCTGGCATGCCGACAAGTTTGTGTCCGCGGACGCGCGTCAGTGCGCTGACGCGAAATCTGCGGGCCTGAACGTCGTGCGACTCTAACTTAACTAGGTCCTTCGCCGCGGGTGAGCCCGACCAAATCGGCAAAATGAGTCCTCGATCGATTGGTTATGTAGATGACGATTTCGCCTCATCGGGGAGAGCCTCCTGAACCAATTCCCGAACTGCGATGAAAGCTTGGAATTCGGCGTCGGACATGACTACTCCGAGAAGCAGTGCAAGCATGCTGCGAAGGACCATCAGTGCGTCGGCGGTTAGAGCGGCATCCGTTGGTTGAAAGCCCGGAAACAGTGGTCGCACGAAAAACATTCGATCCAATCTGGCAATGCTGTTGTTGGGTACGGTCGCTGGATGCTTTGGGCAGAAGAAGAACTGTGGGTACATTAGTGCTTTGATTCTAGCGACCATTACGGCGGGGAAACCTGTATCGCCGTCTTCCTTCTCGATACTATAGATGGGTATCGCTGCAAGATCCTCCTTTTGAAAATGACCCTTTCCGGCCTGTTTTAAAGCTTTTGTGAGATCCGAAAATGATGTTTGGCCTACTTTGAGAACGATACAAGGCCTTAGCTTCGATCGTGCTACAACGAGTTCTTCGGTTTCTCCCAGATTGAGAAGCTTTATTGGGAGCTTTTGCTTCTTTCGGAAGTCCGACTCCTTCATGTTTCTGATCTGAAACTTGGAAGCAAAATGGTCATCGGGCGACTCCCGTTCGACTTCCATGACTTGAGGGATGTCGGCGGTGAAGGGTGTCGGAATCCAGACAATCTGGCCGCTCTCGAATTGACTGCGGAATGTCTTGGAGTCGAGCTGTCGATAGAACGGCGAGATGAGCTGTGTGACGCCCATAAGCTAGGGCTTGAGGTTGAGAGTTCCGCTGATCTCCGGTGCGGCTCCTGGTTCATCAAGGGATTCGATGGCTTTGAAGAAAGCGGAATCGTAGATTGGCGCGAGGCCTTGTTGCTTGAATTGTGACGAGGTTTCCTGAAGCTGCCGCATCTTTGAAAGAAGATCCTTGCCAGCCTTCTTTTTCTTTTGCGAGAGCGGCTTCATCTCGATCGGCTTTTCGCGAGTCGTTTTCTCAGGGATCGTGAAATCCAGCAAGTCTCTTGGCTTGGCGGCAACCATCGGCTCGGTTTCGAGGTATACGTGGTAGAGAAGCCCGTACGTGTCATCGGCCCATAGATCCATGGCCCGTTTGACCTCAGCGCTGACATAAGCAGGCAAGGTTTCCGGATAGTCCTCGGGTTTGTTCTCAGCAGCATGGACGTAAAGTTTCATGTCCTTGTCGAATTTGCTTCGAAAGGCGATCCCCTCGATAAGGCCAAGGCCCTCGGTCTTCTCGATCACATGCAGGGATTCTGAACAAAATGGGCCGTAGTGAACGAAAGCCCACTGCCAGCCGGTCAATGTGCGGCCTGCAGCGATTCGCGCATGATAGAGATCGGCCAGATATAGGAACTTGACGATTCGAATCGGCGTGAGTTTGGCATCGCGCTCGTTCGCGTACCAGACTGCCCATTCGACAAACCTGACGGGATCAAACATGACCGGCTTCTCTTTCATTAGAGTAGCGCAGATTGAGCTTTACCGTCCGAGACGGCGTCACCTAACGTGGCTGGCTTCTTCGCGTCGAACGAGGATTGATTGATGCGCGCGAAGCGCCACTGTTGCTTGGTCCGTTCCGTGATTCTGGCGCACCAGAGCCGGATGGCTTCATCCTTCAGTTCCGTTCCCTCCCAAACACGGCCCTTTGTCTCGATGATCCAGTTGACTTCACCCTTTGGAGTTTTCTGAACGACTACCCAATCCGGATGGTAGTAACCGATGGCACCGCTCGCCTTTAGATAATCCACGCGGAATCTCGTTCGGGAGTCGCCCTGCTCGGTCGTACCCAGGCTGGCGAACCGCCGCACGTCCGGCGCCTTGTCGGCGAACTGCGCGAAACGCCGTTCGAAGCTGTTGTAGGTCGCGACGTAGTTGAAAACCGTTCGCGCACACACCAGTGGCGGCAGGTTGCGCCTCCAGGAAAAGGGTTTCGTCTCCGATAGCTTGAAATCTGCGTTTTCAAATTCGATCGTCTTCATTTCAACCGTCAACGCTGCGATCTGCCGTGCCAGATATTTCACAACTTCGTCCTGAATCTCGGGGCGTCGAAGGTTGGAACGAACGGCATCCGAGTCGATATCCACAGTGCGACCAAAGCATCGCTCGGTGACGTAGGTCCTGACAATCGGATAGAGTTCAGCGAAAACGCTTGGCAGCTTTGCCCTCTCTTCGGTTTTCCGCGTGATGTCGCTGAGAATTGCTTGCGCCATCGGCGCTGAGTCGTCGGCAAGCTCGACCTGATGAATCTCTGTTTCCGTGTGGGCAAACTCCATCTTTAGTTTAACGCGGTAGACTTCGGGGAGTTCCTGATCCCAAACGGGAGTCCAGCTCAGCGGATTAAGTTCCGATAATTTCCCGGCGTTGTGAGTCAACTGTGGCTTCGTAATCGGGATGGCGATATCGAAGGTTTTCTTTTCGTCGATGGCATAGATCGTAACCGGCTGCTGCGGATCGCTCTTCGCAACGCCACACCCAACGCCTTCCGCCTCCAAGGATTGCCTTAGAAACTCGAGCAGCTTTCGGGTGCCCAGCACTTCGAGTGTCTGCGTGCGGTCCGGCCCGATATCGGACATCAATCGAAGCCCGCGGCCGATAACCTGTTCGGGTAGAATCTCCGCCTTCGCGGTGAACGGACGAAGTCCGAGAACCACGCTCACGTTCCGAACGTCCCAGCCTTCACGCAACATCATTACGCTCACGATGACCTTGATCTTGTTACCTGGCAGATCGATATCTCGCGCCGCCTCACGCGCTTCTTCCAAGTCCTTCTTTGTGATGTCGCCGTTCTTGTCCGTATGAATGATCAGAACCTCGGTATCCTTGAACCCAAAGTCTGTTTTCAAGTATTCGCCGATAGCGTCGGCAAAGACGCTCTTTTCCGTCATGATAAAGAGCACGGGTTTGGCGGCGAGTTGCTTGTAGGTCTTTCGATGGACTCGCCACCTGTTAACAGCAGCGTCAATCCAATAGTGATACTTCTTCGTGATGTTTTCCTGCGTGATGTTTTCGGGCTCCTTCTTTGGAAGCTCCGGGTCATCCTCACGCGTGACAATGATCGGCGCCTTAACAATCCGATCTTCGACGGCCTGAGCCAGCGGATAGTCGCAGACGGTCCACGGGTAATACATCCCCTTCTGATCCTTGGGGGTCGCACTCATGTCGAGCCACAGGGCGATGCCCTTCGACAGCGAGCCATGAATTCCGAGCAGCGATTGGCTCCATGCCAGGTCTTCGTCGTGAACGTGATGCGCTTCGTCGTTCATGATCGCAAGGTCCTTGAGATCCTTGACACGCTCCAGCATCGACCGGCTGTTGGAGAGATCCTTGGCCGGCTTCGGTCCAAGAATCGCCTCGACTGCGTTGGCCGGCGTCCACTGTTCGTTTCGTTCATAGAGTTGCTGGATATTGGTTAGGAAGAGATTGCCTGAAGCATCCGGTTCGGTCGCCTCGCCGCGCAAGATCGTTTTCAATGACATTTGCCACTCCGGCGGAACCAATGGAAGAGAATTGAAGATCTGATTGCTGGCAAAGTCCTTGGCAAGGCGTTGGTACACGATCACGTTGGGCGCAACGATGAGGAAGTTCGTGGAGAGGTCAGAACCCGGAACGCTTTTTCGATGGAAGTAAGACCAAACGACGGCCATCGCCATGACCCAGGTCTTTCCAGAGCCGGTAGCCATCTTGAAGGCGTAGCGGCGGACGTCTTTAGGAGGAAGGTCCTGAATGCCGACTTCCTGCTTTTCCGGAACGTATCGGCGGATCTGGCGCTGGCCGTCCGCTGTTGTCTGGAACTCCACCGATTTTGAAATGAGATTCTGCTGAACAATCCGGCCAAACTTTTCTATGAGAGGTTTTGCGTCTTTCTTCCCGAAGACTTCAACGAGATATACCAACGTCTCGATGGCTTCCTGCTGGCAGAAGTGATACCGAAAAGGAACCGGGAAGTCTTGAACCTCGTGCTCTTCTTCAAACCAATAGGAAAATAGTCGCTGCGTCACATCGGAGGCGCCGGGATATCCGGAATCTCGCCACTCATCGACAGCGGCTCTCAGCTTCTCAATAAGCAAAAGATCGCTTGGTCTTCTACCGCCTGATTCGATTCGCCAGCCTTCTGCCAAAGAATCATCTTTGACGAGATAGCGGTCGGGCCTTTCCCAAGGCCGCCGGTCGGGGATTTCCGGCAGAAGCTTGTCATAGGGGATGACGGACTTTGAAGACACGCGATTCAAACCTCGACGTTGAAAGCTTGAGAAGTGTCGTTTCCGAAAATGTCGATGACTTTCACAACGATGCGGTACTTGCCTGATTTATCGTACGCGTGTTGATCTGACGACAGGGCGAGCGTTCGGTCCTGCCTCGTCCGGTAGGTAACCCATCCCTGCATGAACGTATCGTTATGGAAATCCCAATCCACCGCCCAGTAGTCGATGTAATCCGACCACTTCTTGACCTTCTTTCGCACATCTTCGGGAATTAATTCGGTGCTAGGTATGACAAACTCTTTCAGTGCAACGGTAGCTGTCAGCTTCTTTGTTTTCTTGATTTCAACATCCAGGTACGCCAGTTCGAAGAATTGAATGTCACCTTTGTCGACGGCCTGCTGCTCCATTACCTCGCGCGGAATCTGTAGGAGCAAAAGTCTAACTCCACGTTTTTTCGCTTCCGCGACCATCAAGTCATAGAGACCCATCTCCCATTCCCATCCTAAAACGTGCAAGTCCGGCTGCTTAACCTCGACGCATTCCGCGATTGCCGAGTTAATCTCGTCAATGGTCACCGGAGCGTCCACCGCACCAATGTGAACCAGTGCTTTTCCCTTCCTGCCGTGCAGGTGCGTCATTCCCGCCAGCGGTTGAGCACCGTAGAGTTTAAGAATGAAAGCAAGATACTCATATAGTGCCTTCTCAGTAAGCGGTTTGCTCTTCGCATCACCAAAAGTAACGCCTTGCCAATACTGACGCTCGTACCTGCCGAGATTCAGCACCTCAAAGGGCTTGCATTTGTCGATTTCGAGCAGTCGCTTGCGCGAGACGTGGATGCCCCACCGACCGAGGTCGCACCCAATCCAGCGACGACCGAGTTTCTCAGCGACGGCAAGCGTTGTACCGGAGCCCGAAAAGAGGTCCGCAACCAGTTCACCAGGATTTGAAGAAGAGCGGATAATTCGGTCCAGTAGCACTTCTGGTTTTTGTGTGCTGTAGCCTAGAAGTTCCTGAGACTGATTATGTATCTTGTTGACATCGATCCAGATGTCTTGCAGTACAGTTCCTTCATATTCACTCTCGTACCGTTTAAGCCTTGGCATCCCGCGAGTCTTGGGATAATGAATGCGTCCTTCTCGATCAAACTCCTGCATCTTCTCCTTGACGTATGCCCAAGTTCTGTTCGGGGCTGGCCAAACCCCTTTCCATTCGTAGATCAGATTGCCCCCATCTCCGTGACGAGGCGCATCCATTGGCAAGCGGTTATACCGTTCTTTGCGCACGTCATCATATTGATCAAAGAACTGCTCTACATAGTCCTTGCTTGGTTCTTGATAAACCGTATTCCAAGTACGGCGCTCGCCTTTCTGAAAAATGAAAATGGTATCGTGAATCTGACCGCAGCGCGATGGATCATTATGGGCGAAAGCGCGGCGCCAGATGACTTCATTGACGAATTGGGACGATCCGAAGATTTCCTCCAGCAATACCCGAACATAATGACTGACTGTTGGGCCGACGTGCACATAGATGGTTCCGTTTTCCGACAAAAGCTCACGCATTAGAGTTAATCTGCGCGAAAGCATTTCGAGATAGGAGTCGTACCCACGGCCCCAAGTGTCACGGTAGGCCTTTGCTTCGATTGCTGAAGGTTCCTTATCTACCTCAACTTCTGATTCACCGACAGCGGCACGGAAAGCGAAATCTGCCCCAACTGCAAATGGCGGATCGATGTAGATGAGGTCAATCTTCCCAGCAAATTTTTCGAGTAGTGATCCCGTTACCAGCAAGTTGTCACCCCAGATCAGTTTGTTCCGCCAGCCCGCCTCAAAGGTGTCACCTTCCTTCGCCTGGTAAAAATCAAACAGTGATGGAGTTTCCGCCTTCGATGCCTCCCGTGTTGCGCGACTTTCGTTTATCGTTTCGATGATTTGAAATGGAAGGCTGACCCTGGGCACTTCTTTCCTGGTGCCGTCATCGTTGTATTTTCCCGGCCAAATGAGCTCTGTTTTCGTGACATCAATCTTTGACATCATTCATTCCTTCCGAACGATTGAATCAATCCTTCTCGGCTACAAAACGTGCGAAGATCGCACTCCTTGCAAACTTTGCGTTCTGGTGGCACTGCGACATTGAAGTCTCGGTTCTGAATCTTTCGAACGACGGCATCGAACGCTCGACCGGCGTCATCGACTAGCTCGGGCCGATAAGGAAACTCCATCACTGCATCTTCTTTCTTTGCCTCCGCGGTCCAATAAAGTAGCAGCCGGTCTGCACGCTTGCCATATCGGCGCTCCAAAATGTGCGCATAGGTGCAGAGCTGTCGCTCGTATGTCTTTAACAATTGTGGTGACTGCGTCGGTCGGGCCGACGTCTTGAAATCCAAGAGTTCCAGCCGTCCATCACCGCCCAGTAAGAGGTCCACCTTACCGGTAAGTATGTAATCGCCCTTCTCAACAGAGACGTCGACTTCGGTTTCGACCACACGAAGCATTTCCTCCTGATTCTGCCGGAAATAGTTCATCACCTGAGTGAACGCCGCCTCACGCGTGGTTTCACCGACTGGACGGACATCGGCCAGCGTGAGAAACGAGAACGTTCGATCAAACAACTGTCGAATGCGTGACTCAGTGAGCGTGCTCAGTCCTCCGTCCATGACGATACGATGGATCTCCTCGATCGTCTCGTGAACGAGCAGTCCAAAAAAGATCATTGCCGATCGCGAGGGGGTGAAATCGTAGTCGCGGAAAAATTCGTACTGGCGCGGGCATGTTTCGTAAACCTTAAGGTCACCGGTGAAGCTGTAAGCACGTTTAACGGGCATGTGCTTTTTCGGAACGAAACTTTGGGCCGCAAGGAGGTCGGTCTCAACGTAGGGCCACTGCGGCAAGCCCTGCCAAATGGAATTGAAGTGTTCCTTTGGCTCATCGTGAGCGGTCAGCACCAGAATCTTCTCCGGACGTGAAAACGCGACGTAGTGCAGGCGCATGCGGTCGAACTGCGTGATCCGATCGAACGGTTCGAATTGCGGCCGGCGATAGAACTGCTCAACGTCTCGGTCCACTTGTTTCGCGGAGGATATTTGTTTGTCGAGCGAGCCCACAATCACCACAGGAAACTCCAATCCCTTGGACTGATGAATCGTCATCACCTGGACGTAACCCTTCGGAAACGGCTGGTCTTCATCCTCGTACTCGTTGATTCCTCCGTCATGAAGCAAGCGGAGAAAGCTATTGAACAGATGAAATCGCAGATACCCCCTGTTCCGGAAAGTTACAACTGTGTAACGGTAATAATTCTGAAACGTGTTTAAGAGCTGCGAGAGAATCGCGAGGTTTCTGGCGCGGTTTTCGTTTTTCACAAAACTGGAAAACGGAGCGTGGGCCAGCAACAAGTAGAAGTAGTCCGTTACCCTGCGGTCGAGAGACTCTCCTTCTTTGAGGCCAGCGATCTCGGCGACATACTCGCGGAGTGCGACAGAAAGAGGATGGTTACCGCCGAACTCTCTCCCAATTTGCACGATGCACTCGTCCACGTAATCTGCCAGAGACTTCAACGCCGGGCCTTGAATATCGCCTCGGCCCTCTCCGTAATAACCTAAGAGCAACGCGAGGCAACCGGTCATCAGCCGGACTTCCTCGTTGTCAAAGAACGCTCGCGCACGGGGGCAAAAGGCCAGAATGCCTCGCTCTTCAAGCGCGTCAAGGTACGGACCACTGTGTTCCAGGCGCACGCTATGTAGCAGAAGCGCAACCTGGTTGTAGTCCGAAATGATCTGCTTGGTTTTCAAAAACAGAACCATATCGGCAAGGCGTCTCGCTTCGTCTTTCTGGTCGCCGCCCCAAATCGAAAACACTGCGGGATAATTCGGATTCTCACCTTCGGGATCGGGCTGAATCGTCTTGTCGTAACGGAATGGGCGGCCTTTTGTATTCGACCAGTCGGCCGACGCCATCCACCGGTCGTATGCTTGAACGATCTTTTCGTGAGATCGGTAGTTCGTTGTCAACTTGAAGATCTTGCAGTCCTTGACTCGATCTGGGAACTCCAGGATGTTCCGCACGGTCGCTCCGCGAAAACGGTAAAGGCTCTGATCCTCGTCACCAACAACGCAGATGTTTCCGGTTTCGGACGAAAGTCGCAGCAGAATCTGCTCCTGAATAGTGTTTGTGTCCTGATACTCGTCCACCAGCACGTACTTGATCTTAGATGTGACCTTTTTGGAAACACCCGTATCGAGCAGGAGATCGTACACCAGGCGTTGGAGATGGGCGAAGTCCAATCGGTTATTCTCGAATAGCGACGTTCTATAGGACACGTATGCTTTCCCGAGCTGCTGAAGAAACGGATCCTTGGAATCCAGCAGTTTCGATGGCTCGACGATTTCTTCCGTTATCTTGTCGAAATACGGTCGTAATCCCTCAATGGTTGTCCACTTCGTCTTCCACTTCCCGAGGAACAATCCTTCCTCCCCAGGTCCGACAATTTGCTTGAACTGCTCGAAGATGAATAGGAGTTCTGTCAGGTCATCCAGAGTTTCGCAATTGTTCCCGAGCGGTGTACGGTGTCGATGCTCGGATAGCAGATGGCTGCAGATTCCATGAATCGTGCCGACACGAAGGCTGCTCAGATCCCTTGCGTAACCGATCTTTGCGGCAACCGCAGAGACGCGGTCTCGAAGCTCAAACGCCGCCTTCTGGGTAAAGGTGCATAGGATGATTTCATTTGGCTCAGCTTTTTCGAGCAAGAGAAGGTTAAGCGTTCGCAGCACCAGGCTGAACGTCTTACCCGATCCAGGCCCCGCTACGACGAGAACAGGCCCGTCGGTCGTTCCAATCACGTCCCTCTTGGAATCGTCCAGTTTTGGATATTCCCTTAGCAGGTCGGCCGCAACGGTCACAACAAGCCTGCCCTCCGGAAACTGAAAACATCATCGGCCGAAACGATTAAATGATCGAGAATCTTCACTTGGAGCGCCTCACCGGCAAGGACGATCATACGGGTCAGCGCCTTGTCCTGCTCGGACGGTTCAACATTCCCATTAGTGTGGTTGTGAGCCAGCACGATTGTTGCGGCTCGTTTTGACAATGCCGCCTCCATCACAACTCGCGGATACACAATCGCACGATCGGCGACACCGCGCGTGAACTGCTCGATCCCATCTCGCAAAAGTTTGTAGCCAGAATTCAGAAACGCCACTTGAAACACTTCATATGGCAACGCACCGATCCGGAATCTCCAAAATCTTTCCAGTGCTTCCGTGCTGGCAAGACAGTCGTGTTCCTCCGCAATCTCCTGAAGATAGAGGGAAGCCGTTTCTCGAATAATGCGCAGTGAAATTGCACCATCAGTACCAACCCCAGCAACGTTTTGCAAATGGTTTAATGGGGCGTCAAGGATAGCTCGAAGACCACCAAATTTAACTCTCAAACAGTCTGCAATCCGGTCGACATTTTCTGATGGAAAGATTGCCGTTAGCAACAGCTCAACAGACTCGTGATCGAGAAATCCCGAGAGGCCGGTTCTAAGAAATCGATCGTGGAGCTCGCGGCGCCGGTCTTGGTTCATCTGGAAACGAACACCTCCGCGATCCCTCCTTGAATCTTCGGTTCCATTTCCTTCAACCCTTCGTGTTTACGCCTAAATCGAGTCTTTTGTAGATTTCAAGGACGGCTCCTCGGAACAAAAGTTGCCGGATTGGCCTTGCATGGTGGATTAGTCGGCGGTTTTCAGGACTTTCTGCTGATTTCTTATAGATCTAAGGGACTTCTTTTAACTTCCCCTTCCGGCCAAGCAGGCAACTCGAGAGGAGCTTCAGCGCGAAACGACGACGACCGTGCGTTCACGGTCTGCCGCATAAGCCAAACAGGCTCGAATGTCTTCCTCGGTCAGGTATGGGAAATCCCGCAGGACTTCTTCATGGCTCGTGCCGGAAGCCAGGTAGGTAAGGACGTCGTAGACAGTGATCCGCATGCCTCGAATACAGGGTTTACCGCCCCGTTTACCAGGTTCGATAGTGATCATCTTTCGGTAGTCCACGACAACAGTATAGTCCTTCGACCGTAAACTTAAGGGCTTACGTCGTTTCCATCCCAACGGATAAGGCGGGTTCCCTGGACTTGAGGAAACAGATGGCTTGTCCAGTCCGTGAACTAAACCGCCCGATGGCTGCTCTATAATTAGGGCATTGTGCGAACCGAAAAGAACATAATCAAGCGTCTCCTTGCGCAGAAGACCTTGGAGAGGTTTAGCCGCGATGCCGAGAAGCGCCGCAGCGGCAAGGCCGACGAAGAGGACGAAGCCATCGTTGATAAGGCTATCAAGGAATCTCGCCAAGAACACAGCGGTCGTTAAGTGCGGAGTAACCCTCGATACGAACATCTAGATTTCGGCATTGCAGTTCGGCGGAAAGCCGACGCAATAAGAACTTGGGCGTCTAGAACGTCTTATTGGAAGCTGGATCTGAGACTATCGTTACGCACGATAACGACTTGTTGCGGTTGGGCCAGTATCAGGGAATTCGGATAATGAAAGTTGTGGATTTCGTCTACATCAGATTCATTGGGACACATGCGCAGTACAACGCGATCGATGCGCAATCGATTTGAGGTATTTCCGTGCAAATCAAGCCGATCAAAACAAAGAAGGATTACCGATCTGCACTCCAGGAAATCGAGTCTCTGATGCGGGCGAAGGCCGGCACGCCGGAAGGTGATCGACTGGATATTTTGACGACGTTGGTCGAGGCCTACGAACGCACTCATTTTCCAATGGATCTCCCCGATGCGGTCGAAGCGATCAAGTTTCGTATGGACCAGGCAGGCCTCACCGTTAAGGATTTGGAACCCGTCATCGGACGCAGCAATCGCGTCTATGAAGTCTTGAGTCGCAGACGGC